>NPID01001635.1_pt1 | contig 42522 bp, 35 predicted proteins | sample 8637491 | NCBI WGS metagenome assembly NPID01 (sample SAMN07420843, study PRJNA396082) | bioreactor metagenome | isolation source: sample BA6 brine-fed electro-methanogenic bioreactor BA | place: Japan: Kochi | collected 2016-06-14 | reverse complement strand
TATAATCTACTCATCTATGATGTCAGCGATCCACTTATATTTGATTCACTTGGCAGTTGTCCTGTAACACTGATAAATCAGATTTTTCTCATGGATACCCTCCTCATAGCAGGTGCAGAGCATTTCCATCTGATCAATATCTCTGATACCACGAATCCCACATACATTCGCAGATATCAAGCCCCATTCTACACAACCTATCTGCCCTGCGTCAATGTAGAGGATTACCCATATTTTTTGGTACCATGTGACCAGATAGTTGATCCCCACGGAGGCGTAAGGGATGCATATATAAATGTGATTGATGTCACAGAAGACTACACATATTCACCTATACTCCTCGACTGGACGGAGTACTATGGCAAGATATATGGACTCGGCAAGGTAGGTGAATACTACATCGGTCTGACAGCCCATCCACATTTAACCTTCTTTGATATGGATTCGGCTTTTGGGTATGCAGAACCCAAAACGACATATAACTTTGAGACATATTTGCCAACAGCCAGGTATATTCAAGAGATAAACGATACTGTTGCATACATAGCTGGTCAAGACAAATTCTGGCTTGTAAATATTGCAGACACCAGTTCCATAGAAGTTATAGCAAAATATGCAAATACTGACACAACAGACGATCGCTTCGAAATGTATTACGATGTCATTTTACAGGACTCAATTCTATATGTATTCTGTACAAAATCTGATCTCGATGATTATATAGACACAATGCTTGTTCGCTCTTTCCTCCTCGACATGTCCTTCTCAGGGCAATGCAGCTATTACGATAAACCAGAAGAGCTTGAACTAAAGACCTACCCCAACCCTTTCAACTCCACCCTCCAGATCTCAGCACCCGAAAAAGCCAACATCACCATACACGACACGCAAGGGCGCACAGTCGCAGACCTCGGCACATCCCGCCTCTGGAACGCAGGCGACGATGTCCCAAGCGGTGTCTATATTGTCCGTGGGGTTGTGGGAGATGTGGTTGTTGATGGGAAGGCGGTGTTGATTAGGTAAATGTTGTTTTTGCAACACCCAAGAGGGCACCCCCGAGGGGTGCCCCTACATAAGATACGATAATGCTGTAGGGGTGACCCTTGGGGTCGCCCTTTTGTCTTAACAACGTACCCTGAGGTTCTCGAAGGCCTGCCCTGAGGCTCTCGAAGGGGGACATCTTCACAACCACCTTTGTCTTATTCTCTCGCCCCACTCTCCCTGATAAGGAGATGACCCGGAGTCGTCGCCAAAGGGTCGGGGGTGAGGTCGGATAAGGAACGGTCATAAGAATGCCCGTTCCCTAGATTCGGCAATCGGTTTATTTTGCCATTTGCGAAATGAAAAGGTTGGTCCCCTTAAGTCACCCGATCCCCAACCATTCTCTCCACGGAATACTTCTCCTGCCAGCCACGCCAAAGCTTGAGTAGGCGTGGTGTGAGAAAATATATGGTAATCGCCAGTGCAAAGCCTGCGAAGATGTCTATTACATAGTGATGGCGGAGATAGACCGTTGCCAGCACTAGACCTGTGGCAATGGGCAGGAATATCCAGAAGAAAAGCCGCTTATACTTCCATGAATATATGAGATTTATCAAGGTATTTGCGCAGTGCAGGCTGGGAAAGGCTGCCCTGCTTGTCGCCATGCCCACATTGACAACCCTGTCCTGCAGATTGGTCAGGAATGATCCGTCAAGGGTCTTGGTGTAGTAGGGCAGAAGTGTTATCCTTGGCGGCACAGCAGGGAAAAGCACATAGAGAAAATATCCGCCGTAGAACAAAAGGACTATGCCAAGCATCGCCTCGTAGTATTCTTCATAGGGTTTGGTGAAATATAGCAGTCCGCCGAGTATCAGAGAATATGCGAAGAAATTCATATAGCAGAACGAAAAAATCTCGGTCGCAATAGGGTGATAGAAACGCTCTGCCCACAATACGGGATTCAGGCCGAAGATGAACTCGTCTATGGCAATAAGATGTGGTGATATATCGCCGGGGCTGATGAAGGCAACGGTGTCGTGGAGATTGGTATAGACTGCAATGGCAAGGCCGAAGGGCAATGTCTCGCGGATGAACTTGGCTATCCAGAACCTGTCTTTGAGCCGGGCAGCTATATATATGATAGCGAAGAATACCAGCACTGCCAGAAGTCGCCACACACCGCCGATATAGCGATAGGGAATCTTGCCCTGAGTGCTGAAATATGCAATTGCACTGAATGTAAACAGAGTCGATGGTATGAGAAATAAAAGTGCTGTCGCCTCCTCCAGCCTCAGCTTGAGAAAGAGTCGCCATATCCTGAATACAAATCCTTTCAAAACATTTCCTTTCTATCAAATTAGCAATTCACATAGACAAAAAAAGACCATCCAAATTCAATAAAAGGATGGTCTTGAAAGTACTACCTATCCCAGATCGCAGAGCATATTGAAGAGGCTGCGCATGGCCTTTCCCCTGTGGGATATGCTGTTCTTTTCATCTGCTGAAAGCTCCGAAAGCGTGCGTCCCTCCGCCAAAAGGAAGATAGGGTCATAGCCAAAGCCGCCGCTGCCCCTTGCCCCCTCTGTGATCGCTCCCTCGAGAACGCCCTGTGCAAATATTGCACTTGTCTTGTCCTCTCCGGGACGGGCAAGACAGGCAATGCACATGAATCGGGCTGTTCTGTCGCCTTCGGGAATGCCTTCCATTTCCAGGAGCATCTTTTGGACATTGTCGTCATAGCTGCAACCCTCGCCTGCATAACGGGCCGCATAAATCCCCGGTGCGCCGTCCAAAGCATCGACAAAAAGCCCTGTGTCGTCGGATATGGCAGGCATCTGGAAGTGTTCGGCAAATTCCCGCGCTTTTATGAAGGCATTCTGCCTGAGCGTTGCGCCGTTCTCATCGGGGTCCGGGGCATCTCCTGTAAAGTTCCAGGGCATGACCAGCTCATGCTTTGCGCCCCTTTCCGCCATAACCTCATGCCAGATCTTTTTTATCTCATCTGCCTTGTTTCTATTTCCTGTTCCGAGCAATATCTTCATAATATTGGGTGGGGGGTCTTCATAAGACCCCCACCAGATTATTTTGTGTCCTCAAATACTATCTCGCCGCCTGCTATGGTGAAGATGGGCTTGCCAGCTAACTCCCAGCCTGCAAAGGGCGTATTCCGCGAAAGGGAGGCAAACTTCTCAGGCTCTACCTTCCATTTTTTCATGCCGACAAGGGTAATGTCCGCAGGTGTATTGGTCTCAATCATGCCTCCGTGAATGCCGAGTATCATCCGGGGATTGATGGACATGACCTCAGCCATGCGCGCCGGCGAAAGCTCGCCCTGATTGACAAGTCTGTCCAGAAGAACCCCAACAGCCGTCTCAAGGCCGATAACGCCAAAGGGAACACCGGGAAAGTCGTCGTCCTTTTCGTGTATGGCGTGTGGTGCGTGATCTGTGGCGATGACATCTATTGTTCCGTCGCGAAGACCCTCGAGAAGTGCCTTTCTGTCGTCCTCTGTGCGCAGTGGGGGATTCATCTTCAGATTCGGGTCAAATTGGCGGGTGAAGAATTCATCCTCTGTCAGAACAAGGTGATGTGGTGTTACCTCGGCTGTCACCTTGATGCCCTCTGCCTTTGCCCTGCGTATGATCTCCACTGTTCCCCTTGTCGAAACATGGGCTATATGCACGCCAACACCAAGATAACGAGCAAGCATGATCTCCCTTGTGACCATCAGCTCTTCAGATATGGAAGGAATGCCATAGAAGCCGAAGTGATTGGACACCCTGCCCTCATTGATAACGCCGTTTCTGTTGAGTGTCCTTTCCTCACAGTGGGATATTATCGGGATGTCGAGCATGCTTGCATAGTGGAGTGCATTGCGCATAAGCTCGCCGCTTTCCACAGGGTTGCCGTCGTCTGTGAAGGCAACAGCTCCTGCCTCTGCCATATGTCCCAGTTCCGCAAGCTCCTTGCCCTCCAGCCCTTTGGATATTGCACCTATGGGATAGACGGGTATCTTTGCGTCCTCAGCCCTGTCATATACGAATGAGACAAGGGAGGCATTGTCGATGACAGGGGCTGTATTCGGCATACAGGCTATTCCTGTGAAACCGCCACGCGCCGCTGCATCTGCGCCTGTCTTGATCGTCTCCTTGTATTCAAAGCCGGGCTCGCGCAGATGGACATGCATATCGAAAAAGCCGGGGAAGGCCCAAAGCTCCGAGCCATCTATGACCCTGTCGGCCTCTGCCTCAAATTTGCCGGTCTTGACAATCATATTGTCTTCAATCAGTATGCTGCCTATGTAGTCCTCGTTCTTGGCAGGATTTATAATCCTGGTGTTTTCTATGAGTATTCTCACAACCCTCCCTTAATTCAAGTTTTGTGAGAGCAGGTAGAGAACAGCCATTCTGACAGCCACACCGTTTGTGACCTGCTTCAATATTACCGCATCCGGGTGATCCGCAAGGCGGGATGTTATCTCAACGCCTCTGTTCATCGGGCCGGGATGCATGATGATATGTTTCTTATCGAGAATGTCCAGATGATCTGTGCTGACTCCGAAGAGCTGATGATATTCGTTGAGCGAAGGAATATAGCCATGTCTCTGCCTCTCAAGCTGAAGCCTGAGAATATTCACGACCTGTGCACCCTCCAGAGCCTTTTTCAGATCCGGCTCATAGCGTATGTCCCAGTCGGAATAGTCGTATGGCATAAGTGTCGGCGGTGCGCATAGCGTGACTTCTGCACCGAGCTTCTTCAGGCCAATGATATTACTCCTTGCAACACGGGAATGGAGTATATCGCCCATGATTACAACACGCAATCCCTCGAAGCTGTCGAAATGCTCGCCCATAGTATAGAAATCCAGAAGTGCCTGTGTGGGATGCTCATGTGGGCCGTCCCCTGCATTTACAACCGCAGCATTGGTGTGCTGACTGATAAAATGCGGCGCACCCGGCGAAGAATGCCGTACAACCATCATGTCAACACGCATGGCCTCTATGTTCTCAACAGTGTCCCGCAGAGACTCGCCCTTGGACAGACTGGAGCTTTTCGCACTGAAATTGATTGATCCTGCTGAAAGGTTTTTCTCGGCAAGGAGGAAGGAATTGAGCGTCCTTGTCGATGGCTCGAAGAACATGTTGGCAATAGTCCTGCCCTTCAGGGGAGGAACCTGCTTAAAATTCCGATCGAGAACAGCGCGGAAGGTACGGGCATTCTCAAGAATGCAGTGAATCTCCTCCCTGCTGTAGTCCTCCAGACCGAGGAGATGCTTTTTGGTGAAGTTCATTTAACTCTCTCTTCGACGATGACCCTGTCCTCTCCGTCGGTCTCCTTGACCTTGACTTTCACATATTCGGGGTCTATAAGGTCAAAGGAAACACCTGTGAAGTCCGAACATATAGGCAGCTCATGTCCACCCCTGTCGACTAGGACAAAGAGCTTGATGGAATTCGGTCTGCCGAAGTCAATGATCTCGTCGATGGCACTTCTGACTGTCCTGCCTGTGTAGAGCACATCGTCAACAAGTATGATGTCCTTGCCGCGAATATTGAAGATAATATCCGTGCTGTGAGCCTGTGGCTGGTCAAAAAGCTCCGACACATCGTCCCTGTAAAGGGTAATATCCACAGTTCCAAAGGGGACTTCGTCCAGTCCCGATTTCTGTTCAAGCAAGGTCTTCAGCCTTTTGGCAAGGCTGACACCCCTCGTATGAATGCCCACCACGGCAATGTTCTCGTGATTTTTTGTTTTCTCTAAAACCTGATCGGCCAGCTCCGACATCTTTTCTGCCATCTGGGCTTCGTTCAGAATTTCTCGCATTTGTCCTCCTGTATGGTGGAATTAACCAATTTGCATAAAAATGTCAACCAACGGCAGAAAATCAAGCCCTTTATATAATGAATTAAGAAAGCCACCAAAGATCACAAATCACCTCAAACCACCTGCATACCTTATGAATAGCGGAGCAGCAACTGAACTGACCAGTACACTGTACGCAGGACTCACTATTGTTAACACAAACTTAATTCAACAACATCAAAAATAGGTAAGACCTTTCAAAAAAGGGAAAATGTCAAGCTAAAGACAAAGTTATTAAGGTCGATATTAAAAATGTTAATGTTTGGGTTAAAAATTTCAATTTTTGACTTGACAAACCCAAAATCATTTTTATACTTACTTATGAGATTGAAAAGTTAACCGAGGGGGCGTGTTGACAGATAAAAATACGCCTACCCAAAAAGCGATGAGTATAGGGGCGCTTTAAAATTGAAAGAAGCGTCCGCTCAAAAGAAAAAGTTAGTGGTGGCCCGGCAAAGAAGAATCGTGTCAACCCCAAAAGATAGCGCGGGCGAGTTGAAAGAGAAAAACGCCCACCCAAAATGGAAGTAAGTGGAAGCTCATCAGCTATAGTAATTGCGGCCACGCGAAGAAGGGCAGAAGGCTGCCCATCAGAATTTCAGAAACCGATGCGGCTCGAAAGAGTCCAATAATATAGATACCCCGGTAGCCCCTATAAAGGAGGCGATATGAAAAGAAAGAATGTACTGACATCCTGCCCCGTCTGCGGAGGCGAGACTGTCATAACCGAGATACGATGCCCAGGGTGCGATGTCACCATAAGGGGCACATTCAAGCAAGGTGCAATCTCCAACCTCGACAGGGAGCAGATGGACTTCGTCAAGACCTTCCTACGCGCCCACGGCAATATAAAGGAAGTGGAAAAGCTCCTCGGCATCAGCTACCCCACAGTCAAATCAAGGCTGGAAAAGGTAAACGAGGCACTGGGCAATAAACCGCTGCCGAAAAAGGGCCACGAAGAAAGGCTTTCCATACTCGAGAAGCTGGAAAAGGGCGAGTTCTCAGTCGAAGATGCAATCGAACACCTTGGAGGTGAATGATGAACGAAGAGGTAATGAAGGTTCTGGCAATGCTCGACGAGGGCAAGATAAGTGCAGAAGAGGCCGAAAGGCTCATCGACATACTCAACCCTTCCCGCATGAGAAGGCCGCCCCGTCCGCCGAAAATGCCCAAGGACTTCGTTGAGAAAATAGAGCGCATACCCGAGATCATCTCTACCAAGCTCGAAGAGCTGAACATCGACGCAGAGATTGAGAGGGTTAAAAAGGAGTTCTTCGGACAGGAAGGGCAGGAAAAATACGAAGATGTCAAAAAGGTTGTCATTAACCAGACAGATGGAGACCTGACAGTCACAGGCACGGACAAAACATATACTGTCCTTACATCCGTAGGCAAGAAACCAAGGGCAGTCCGCGGCAAGGCATCGCTTGTCCTCAACAATACAGAGGGCGATCTGGAGGTACTGCCTCCAAATGAAGCCCGCATTGTCATCAACTCCATGCAGGGTGACACAAGGGTCACAGGTCTTAAGGAAGGCTTTGTTGCACAGCTCTATTCCGGCGATCTGGAAGGTACACTCGACGGCGGCAAGACAGGTATCAATTCCTATTCCGGAGATATCAATCTTGTCATACGAGAGAATACCAAGGCCAAGATCAATAGCTATTCCGGAGATGTAGAGTTACAAATCGATCCCGACCTTGATCTCGAGGTCGTAACAATAGTAAGATCCGGTGATTTTGACAGCGAAGAAGAGGCCGAATCACTCGGCGAAGGGAGGCACAGACTCATGTTTGGTGAAGGTACATACAGGGTTCTCGTCCAGTCCTTCTCAGGGGACATCAACATCACGAAAAGCCAGCCAAAGACAAAGACCAAAGACAAAGAAACAGACTCAGAAGGCTAAAAGCTGAAGAATAGGTTCAGGCACTGCCTTCTGAACCTTGCACAGGATGAAACTCCCGGGTCTTGCAAGAGATCAAGGGTTCATCCCAGGGAAGCAAGTCAATATAAACATTAAGAAGGGACGAAAATGTTCAAAAGAAGAACGCGATCAATCAGGCAAAGACAGATAAGACTACGTAACTATTCGCCCCTTTCCTTCCTTACCTAAGGACGGCGAGGGTCGGAAACTCAAAAGGAGGCAATCATGACTTCCAAAGGACTATATGACATACTGATGGAAGTAACAAAACAACTGCCGCCACTTCCGGCTGTAAGACCACAAAGGAGGGTTCAATGAGAATCAGAAGGCTCAATGCAAGGGTAGCCCTGAACAGGCTCAGGATCAGAAGGGGCAGATAAATCTCTTCAAGATCTTCACTACACTATAATAAGCTAGCGCAATAATTAATAAGGAGATAATCATGAGAATAAGAAGACTCAATGCAAGAATAGCTCTTGATATAATCAGACAGAGACGCGAAAGATAACTCTCTCTCACATAAGGAAAAAGAGGCTGCTTCTTCTGAGGCAGCCTCCAAAATAAAGGGGAAAGAATGTCCGAAGAAAAACTCAGGATACTCAAGATGCTCGAAGAGGGCAAGATAAAGGCAGAGCAGGCGGAAAAGCTCCTCGCAGCAGTGGGCGAGAGCTATGTCGAAGAGGACACAGAGATCATCAAAAAGGGCAATGCCCGCTGGATCAAGATCCGTGTATATGAAGGCGATCTTCAGAAGCCCAAGGTAAAGGTCAGCGTGCCTTTGAAGCTGGCCAAGATTGCCCTGAAGCTGGGTACGCATTTCTCTTCCTTTATACCCAAGCAGGCAAGGGACGATATGGAGAAAAGCGGGGTTGATCCCGCCATCTTCGACGATATGGACAAATTCGAAGAGCTGCTCGACGGTCTTTCGGAAGAAGGTCCCTTCAAGCTCGTAGATGTCGATGACGAAGAGGGTGGAAGCAAGGTTCAGATCACAGTAGAATAAAACCCAAATTGCCATTTCTCCATCGTGGAATGTTCTGTTTCGATACAATTTCATATAGATTGACCCCTCCCCATGCGGGAGGGGTTTTTTTGTGATATGCATGGGTAATCTCCAGAAAGGTCACCCATCAATACTCGGAGATAGGAAATGTATCATGGTTCAACAAAAAAGGGCATCCTGTGGATGCCCTTTTTTTGTATATGCTATCTCATCTATTCCACTGTGATACTTATCACTCCATTGCCCCTTGAGAGTATGAAGTAGCCCTTGCCGGACTGATATTCTTCAGGCTCTGTATATGCTCTGGTGTCACAGGCATCGTAGTCGTAGATTGAGATTATCAGATCCTCTGGAACAGTTGTGATTACGGCGGTTTCGCCTTCCTCAATCATCGGCATTCCGATTGTGTTCCAGCCCCTCATAAGAGGCATATTCACGGACTCGATCTGTGAACCTGCCATCTCAAAGCTCGTTGCATCAGTCAGATATATCCAGAAGCCCATCCCAGCCTCGGGCATCTCCGTGGATACATATGTACGCTCGATTGAATCATAGTAGAAGGCAGGTGTTATGGCATATGGTATCATGTCCATTACACTCACCTCGGCGGATGGCAGATAGGGAAGGCTCATCAGGTTCCAGCCTGCGCAGAGGTCGATATCCGTGCGCATGATCTCAGGGTGATCATAGAGTATGATGAACTCAGTGGCATCACGGAAGAAGAAGTGCTCATTTGTCTTCATGGACATTGTCACCTCGCCGGCATCGGTTCTGTATGTGATTCTCCACAGTCCCGGAGGCAGCATGTCCGAATGCCAGGATACCTCGACTGAGTCGTCCACATCATATGTGGCTGCACCCCGCCACTGAACAGGCAGCTCTGCGGAGTTCTTCATATCCCTTCTAAGCTCTGCTATGTGTGGGTAGTCGGGATCGTCCATGTCGAAGAAGGCGGTGATCTCACCGGGAACCTCTGGGAGCATCAGAAGGTCGAGACCGGAGTCATATCCCTCTGTTGCGCCGCGTGATGTTCCAAAGGCGATTAGATTCTCGCGCTCATTGTTCTTCGCCTCAAAGCGCAGTGTGCCCATGAAATCGAAATTGTTCCACAGTACTGTCAAAAAGCCGTCAACCGGTGCGGAGGCAAGTTCGCCATCATTGAAGGTTGCATCAAGGAAATCGAGCCTTGAATATGCTCCTGCTGCCCTTGAATCGATAACTGCGATGATCTTAAGGAGATGTCCGCCGCCTGTGAGCTCATCGCCCGATCCTCTGATGGAGAGAACACCGTCCTCAGCTGTCCAGCCAAGATCCGGCCATGGCCCTGTGACACCGAGATTGTGTACGTCAATGATATCCAGAACGCTCTCGAAGTAGTTGATGTCTATATCGAGATTTGTGATCCCCATATTGGTTACATTCTCTATGTCGACATACAGATACATGGTATCTCCTGCATAGCCGAATGTATCCGGCAGCCAAAGATCAATGATATTGATGCGGAACATCCACTCATAGGGGGACTCCATCTCATTGGGTCCGCAGTAGTCGGGCATCGGGTCTGCCGCTGTCAGGAGTGCACAGTTGAATGTGTCGCCGTCCTCGGCTACTATTCCTGCTGTGGCGAAGTCGAGGGTCAGCCTCTCGCCATCCCATGAAAGTGCCGGGTCGCCCCAGTAGTATATGGAATCATTGAGTGAGAATGAAAGGGATGTTGTGTCTATCTCGCGGACATCGTCTGTAATGGCTATTGATACGCCGTCCAGTGTTGTCGCGCCGAGTATAGACTCATCTTCTGGCATCTCGTCATGTGCATAGGGTGGCTCATTGTCGAAGACAAAGCTGCTTATGACAGGTGCTGCAAGCATGCAGCCCCTCTCGTCCTCGGCATCGAGAATACCATATTCGACAAAGGCTCCGCTCGCCCAGGGTGCTGAAGGCATGAAGAAAAGGGAGTCATTTCTGTATGTCAGCCTTGGGTCAGCGCCTGTTATTGTGTCTGCTCCGACAAAGAACTCTACTGTCTCCATCATCAGGCCATTGGCGGCAACTATGGGGATATAGAGTCCCTGCTCAGTACAGGATGAAGTTGTGTATGGAAGTGGCTCAACCATCTCCGGATCACCATATGGGGGAAGACCAATATCCGGCAGTCCCATTGTATAGTATGCCACGGATGCGCTGTCCAGATCATCGGAATCGACGCGGAACCAGATTGTGTCGTCATCTGTGATAGGAGGTGTTATGACGATATTCCACTCGGATGTGCCTGAGCCGCCTGAGGAGAGATCCTCGGGTGTGATAGGCTGTGACTCTGCGCCCGTTGCAAGGCTCATCCAGTCGGGAAGCTCGATCTCGGCATATACATCGGAAATCGGCATACCTGTGGAGTTATTGAAGATGAGAAGTGCATTGAAGGGATTGGGCGAGAAGGTGCAGTCATTGATATTGACCGGCTCAATAATCAGGTTGATATGTCCCATTCTCAGCTCTTTGCCAAGACCATAATATGTGCCGACAACAACTGTATCGCCGGGACAGAGGGTGTCTAAAAGCCAGTATATCCTGACTGCCGAGTCGGAATAGTCCATGCCGTCGGGGGAGAATGGCCATTCCACATCGTAGAGGTCTCCCCACTGTCCGACAATGAAACGGTCGGGTGTCACTGCGTCCCAGCCGGAGAGAATGCCCATTCCGATCAGCTGTGTGCCGGAATAGCTCGGGCCTTCCTCGTATGCAAGCCAGAATGGCGGCATACCCAGTTCATCATCTATGGAGAAGCCCTCTTCAACGCCGCTGTAGCCTCTGGATGTTGCAAGCTCTGCTGCGTCATTGGAGTCGATCATTGTGTCCATCTGAAGGAGTATGCCAACTTCGTGGCAGGTGTCGTCTGTATTTGCCACCTGGTATTGTATGAAGACTGTACCGATAATTGTATCAGGATATACAATGTAAACAGGCTGCAATTTCTGCATTATCTCGATGCCCTCATCTGTTGTCCAGCCGCCCCATATATAGCTTGAGTCGCCTGGATGCGATATAAGCTCGAAGGGTGTCGTTATCTCAAGATCAAGTGCGCCGGCTGAGTTGCAGTAATCCGTGCCATCGACACGGACCATTGTCCAGCTCGACCATGGTGACGAAGGATAGCTGTAAAGCAGCCTCTGATTGTCGGGATAGGTTCCCTCGTTGAACTTGCCGGTTACATCATCGAGCTGAACACCGACATGATCATTGTGTGTCGAGATTATAGCCTTGTCCTCCATGGGCGGAGCCATTCGTGCCTTTCTGTGGTCATAGTCCGCATCGGCGAAGGCCGACAGGACGAACACAAGACACAAAAGAGCATAGATCCCTTTTCTCATCTTTTCTCCTTTTTTTATTTCGTTTTGCCTTTTTCAAACTTAATCAATGCGCCAAAAGGGCATCGCATAGAGCTATGCCCTCTGGTGGAATGCCCTGTCCACCACGTATTAAATGGTATGCAAAGTACTTTCGCATACCAGTATGGACGCCTGTGAAGATATTTCTCCACATATAAAAAATAGGTTAATTAATGTATATATGCAAATCAAAAACAATTTGCGTGTAAACAGAAAAAGGAGGGCATTGCCCTCCTTTTCGTGAAAATTATGTATTGCCGATCATATCAGTAGATGGTTGTCCTTGCCTCCAGCTTGATTAGAACCATCTCGTTCTCATAGCCGCCATAGCGGGTTACAAAGGTCGGAGCGCGAAGATGGAGCCATAGATTCTCCCTGCGGAAAGTCCCGGATGCCCAGTAGGGCCAGATCTTCCAGCCGCCGGTTCCGAAGCGATTTGGCGTGGCATATGCTATATTGTCAGGACCACTTTTGACAACTGTGCTGTCACTCCAAAGTGTATCATCAGGAGCAACAGTTGCGTCATTGAAAATTGCGTGGAGGGAATATCTGTTTCTCCCCGGTTCATCTGCCAGCTGCCAGTTTGTCGTGTTGAAGGCATATATGCCCATATCGATCTGATTTGGTCCATTGTTCTCTATTGTGAAGTAATCGGATGTGCTGATTGTCGTCCAGTCATCAACCTCAAGCGTGTCTGTGACCCATATGGAATCGCCATCGGCACCAGTTACGGTATATGTCACTGATGGCGGTTGATATGTAACTCCCGACTGTTCACCCCAGTCACCGACATTCTGAGCAAGGTCGTATCCGCGGACGCGGAAATAGTAGGTAGTGTCCATCTTCACAGTATCCGGCTCAAAAGGACCGAACAGATCATTGGTGAGGTATGTCTGTGTGTGCCAGTCATGCCAGTTGCCGGGATCCGACTCCTTTGACCACTGAACATCATAGACCCACATGCCCCATCCGGGACCGTCCTCTGTGGTTGTATCAACACCTGACCACTCGACATAGAAGGTAGCTCCTGCAGAGATAGAGTCGGGAACATCGGAACCTGCAAAGGGTGCTCTCAGGTCAAGATCAATGAAACGGAATCCACCGTATATATCATGGGAGTCCCCGGAGGCCTTTGATTCTCCAAAGGCACCGCCAGAGCCAAGATTGTCGGTCATCTCATATGTAGAGCCATATCTTGTCCCACCTTCGACACCGCCTGAAGTGAAGCTCGAAAAAATTAATGTTTTACCCCCGCCTGAGGGTCTGATTGCCAGAAGTCCACCTATAATGAGCAGGACCAGGATGATTCTCTTCATCTTCTCTCCTTTTATTATTCCCCATTTGGGTAAATTATCGAAAGATTCCCACCAAACTTAAGTAATAAATCCTTCAAAATGAGACATAATGGGCTGCTATTGCCTATGGTCTTTCACAGGAATATCTTAAACATACATACGACATCAGATAGAGATATCGTCCTGTTGATGAACCGATTTTTGCCCCATTATATATAGCAGTTCGATAAGTTTAATGTCAAGGTAAGTCTTAAAATATAGCTGAATTTTTTTTCAACGGTTGTGGAAACTGTCAGAGCTTGCCTATGCCGAAAGAGAGCAAAAGCGATAGTGAATTGACGTATTCGGATGTGCTGGCTTCAATGCGAAGAGAGGGATTGTTGTCAAAAGAGATTTCAAGACCCAGATATATTCCGGCATAGCCATCGTCGATGCGCTCTTCGTATTCCGAGCCGTCTGCAAAGACATCAATAAGCTCCGAGTCGAATCTGTAAAAGGGGACAATGTCGGCGACAAGGGAGAGGCGTCTGCCGACTGCTCTTTTGATATTGAACGGAAAGAGCAGCATACTCCCCGGGCTGATGGCATCGTACCACGGATCTTCGCCATCGGGTGTCTGGCGTGTTGAGTATACCCATCTGAGACCGGGGTGTATCTCTGTTTCGCCTATGGCAAGTGGTGCAGATATTCCGAGCAGAAAGTCCATATTATCCTGAGAGCCCCCTGTTGTGAAGACATTGTCCGCAGTCTGGAAGAGCATTGGAACAGGCTGGGAAAAACGTGTGCCAAGATGAAAGAGACTCCACTGCAGACCCGGCGGATTGACGGAGAAGAAAAGGAACATATCGTCCATGCCGTATTTGTTGTATACATTGCCGTCGGAGAGGATCTGCGTGGGCAGAACGCCCACCAGCCTTATCCTGCCCTTTCTGTAGTCCGCTGTTACTGTCAGGGGTATGCGCCGCATATGATTGCTGTCATTGATAAGCTCCGAATAGCCACCCAAAAGGCGGAGGGCAGCCCTGCCCTCGAAAAGTGAATCAGCGGAGACAGTTCCCGAGTGTGAAAGTGACTGTCCATAGGGGAAGGAATACCAGATAAGCTCACCAAAAAGGGGGATGACAAGCAGCAGGAATGTCATGTATAGCTTTCTCATAATGATAAGCTATGCGACATCAGGAGAAAGTCAAAGCAAATTGGTTGGTCTGCCCTGAAGAAAACAGCAGCAACATGCTCTGAAGAAAAGGCAGCCAAAGGAAAAGGGGGCCATTGCCCCCTCTCGTTTCTAAATATGTGATAATCCCTATCTTCGAAATGGACTTTCTGTGAGCTGTGGTTTGCCCTCTGCGCCCATGTCCGGCTCGAGGTCAACCTCTTCAATCAACACAGCATCCGGCGCAACTGTGGCTACCTTAGTGATCATGTTCCCTGCCAGAATGGAGGTATTGTAGACCATTTTTTCGTCGGAAACAGCCTCGATGTCCCGCATATTCCGCAGATCGAAGTTGAGAATCTTGCCTCCGCGGACTAGGGTCTCCTCGCCTGTGGCAACATCAACGCGCCAGAGCTGGGCAGGCTTTATCTCCGACTCGCGCATATCCGGCTGACCCATCATGTTCATCATTGTCTTCATCTGTGTTGCAGAATCGTTCGGGCGGAAGACGCGGCGGAGAATATAGGTATATTCCAGCCCCTCATCCTCGGCAAGCTCTATGAGCCTGTCCTTCATGTTCTTCTCGGTATTACCTGCCTCGACAAAGAGGTTGGAGAAGACAGGTCTGCTCTCTGCACCTGGCCAGCCCAATCTGCCGTGACCGTTGGAATGCTCGAAGTCCTTGAAGGGTCTCCTGTTCCTAAGCACATCAACAACCATGCCCTCCTCAACCAGTTTGACCCTCTGCCCGGGTATGCCTTCATTGTCGTATTCGTATGAACCAAGCAGGGGTATGCCATCGTATTCCTCTATTGTGGGGTCAGAGTATATATCAATGTAGTCGGGGAAGGTTCGCCTCTCGAAGCGGTCGGTGAAGGTCTTTGGCATCATCATTCCCATCGCCATCTTCATCCTTGGATTGTCTGTCACAAACTCCCATTGATGCGAAGCCCGTGCTCCGACAAGCTGCACCCACAACTCACCGGCAGCCTGATCCTCGAAGAGTATCGGGCCGGTGTATGATATGAGCGAATCGCCGTCAATCCTGGAGACAAGGCCATCGGCAAGCTCCTTCGCCGCCTGCTCCATCTCCTGGATATTCGGGAGTTCATTCTCATAGAAGGCATCGAAAGTCCTCTCTTCTGTGATCTCCCTTCCCTCCTGGTCTACAGCGGATGCAGAGAGAACCAGCTTGGCAAAGTTCTCATTTCTGATCACCTCAGAGCCCTCGGAATTGACCATGATCTGCCTTTCCACAGACACAGAAACCTGAGCTGTTCCCGTTGTCAGATGGGGATAGTCCACAAATATCCTCGATATGTCCCTTACCTTCTGCTTCCAGCCGTCATAGTCGAAGGAATAGTCGGGGAAATCAGACCTTGCCGTCTGCTTTTTCTCCTCTGTGAGATCCGCAGGCCTGTCCTCCTTGTCTTCGGACTGCAGGGCTGCGATCTTGCTGTTGAGGCTGTTGTGTGCATCCTTGAACATATCGTCTGTTGTCCGCCATATATTGCGGCGTAGGACATTGTAGTCATCATCGACAGGCATTCTGCTCTGGCGCATGCCCATAGATCTGCCGAAGGAGAAGTTGAAGCTCTCGAAATTGGAATTGTCGAAATCCCGGTCGCCAACGCGAAGGTCTACGGAGAGGTTCCTGTAGAGTTCCGGCCTGAGCTCATCAAGTATGGCACCGAAGGATGCGGAAACCTTTCCAATATATGCATCTGTTATGCCGTATGACAGGTAGTATGGCTCGGAAAGCTCGTCCGTCTTTAGCTCAGCCATTGTCCTTTTCATCTCGTCTTTCATCGCCCTTATCAGAAGGTCGTCCTTCTCCTTGGAGAACCACTGACCGGAAATGGCTATGGAGACAATCAGTATTGAAATCATTATTCTTCTCATTTTTCCTCCCATTGCGGAGCATCGAGTATTGGCGGCTTGTCCTTCTGCTTGTACTTTTTCTCAACCTCCAGCTCGGAGACAAGTATGGAAGGGGATACTGCAGATACGGGAACCATACCCGATTCAGCTCCGCACATGCCGTTGAAAACATAAGGATCATCGGCCGTTGCCATGATCTTTCCGAAACTGGTCAAGGGTGTTCCGACGATGTCCACGCCCCTTATCAGTTCATCCGGTCTGCCGTCAGTATATACCCGCCATGCCTTCAGCGGCTGCACCTTGAAAGACTGGGCTGTATAGCGAGATGTCTGGGTCAGACCGCCGGAAATCGTCTCGATAATCAGCCCGAATGGCTTCTCCTCTTCCCTGCACTTATCGACAAGCATATTCCTGAGCTCATCAAAGGGAACCTGATTGGAAGACTCAATAATTGTATTGCCCATCCTCGAACATGTCTCATTTCCCGGCGATCTTCTTCCGTGTCCGTTGGAAACGGGGAAGTTCTCTATAGGCGAACGGCTCATGAGAAAGCCCTCCAGAACGCCGTCTTTGACAATATCTATTCTCTCTGCTTTGACAGCCTCGTCATCGTATTTATAGTGACCGTTGAGGGGTATGCCATTGTATTCCTTGAGTGTCGGGTCATCGTATACTGAGATGAAAGTAGGCAGAATCTCCTCGCCGACCTTCTTTGTAAAAGTCTGGGAAAAGTCAGGGTCCTTCTGTCTGTGTCCCTCTATCCTGTGTCCGAAAATCTCGTGGAAGAATACTGCAGATGCCTGATTGACCAGTATTGCAGGCCCTGAATATGGCTCAACGAGAGGTGCGTCCTTCAGAACGGAAAGCTCCTCTATCATCTGTTCGATGTCGGCCTCAATCTCCTCGACTGAAGGCAGGTCGGACATAGCTCTGCCTGTATATGATTCGGAAAGATACATCTCCATGCCGTCATCTGCCTTTGTTGCGCCGTATACGGATATTCTGACAGATGGCGAGAACTCATATATCCTCGAGCCTTCGGTATTGACAATGTATTTCTCATTGTTGTCTACCCTGAGAGACACGCTGGAGCTGAGCACATGTTCATGTCCTATGAAATGTGAGGAAAGCCTGCGCATGATCTGTCCCCATTCCGATGTATCGGGCATTACAGGGGTGTATTCGTCGATGAACTCCACCTTTGGTGCGCTTGTGAAATCTGCGGAGGTGTCCTCACGCTCCACATTGATGTTCTCCTTGGACTTGATCTTTATCAGCTTCTCCTGTGCAGAGTGCCATTCGCTGTTGGTTAGCTTCCACAGATGGTGGCGGATGACATCGCTCCTGTCTTCTACAGGGAAATATCTCCTGTCATAGCGTGAGAAAAGCCGGGAATAGTCGAACTCATCCAGCTTTCTGGTATTGTCGAGCTGGGGCGTTCCTACACGCATATCAACATCAATGCTGCGATTCTTCTCGCTCTGACGGATAGTGGTTATGGCACCGAGATTTGCAGAAATATCTGTACCTTGATTGTCGGTGATCTCATACTGCAAATAGTACAGCGGTGCGCCTTCCATACCCTCAAAGCTCTTCACAGAGTGATTGAGCTCTGCCTCCATTGCATCGAGCAGTTCACCCTTTGATGCAAAGACCAGAAGAGCAAATAGCAGAATTGGCAGAATCCTTTTCATACAGACTCCCTTATCTAATATTAATGACTTCCATATACATTATATCACAGGTGGACAATTCGGGCAAGAACCCTTTTTACAAGTATATACTTTCCATGGCAAACACCTTGACTCTGAAAACTCCCCCCATATATTGAAAGTAAATATACCAAAAAATAGACTTCATATCGCATATGAAGAAAGGGATGGTTTTTTGGCGGTCGTTCTCCGAAATTTCGAGATAACAGGGGAGATTGCAAAGGGCGGAATGGGAAGGGTCTACAAGGGAATACAGCTTTCCCTGCGTAGATTTGTTGCCCTCAAGGAGCTCAGGAAAGAGCTTTCCGAAGACCCCCACTACATATCACGCTTTGAGCGTGAAGCCATAACCCTTGCCTCCCTTTCCAATGAGAATATAGTGAGCATCATCGACTTTGGAAGGCATGAAAGCTCCTACTATATCGTAATGGAATTCGTCAACGGCGTTCCTTTGACCCATATAGTCGGCAAGCTGGCTGCCATGCCCTCCAACTATGTACTAACCCTCATGGAGAGCGCTATAAGGGGGCTTGGCTATGCCCACAGAAAGGGGATATTACACAGGGATATAAAACCAGCCAATATATTGCTTTCAAGGGAAGGCGTTGTCAAGATCACAGACTTTGGGCTAGCCAATCAAAGGGAACACGAGGAAGAGGCATTGACTGTTGCCGGCTCAGTGATGGGGACACCTCGATATATGTCGCCGGAACAGGCAAGGGGGCATAAGCTCGATCAGAGGTCGGATATATTCTCCCTCGGACTTGTATTCTATGAGCTGCTCTCAGGAGTGCCTGTCATCTGCGGTGCAGGCTACAATGAAGAATTGCTGCAGGCGGCAGAGGCAAAGAAACCGCCATTCAGGGTTATCGGCGGCGACAGCGACAAGAGACTTCTGAAAATAGTCGAAAGAAGCCTGGAAAAGGACCCTGAAAAAAGATATCAGACCCTCTCTGAGATGATGGCAGATATACATCAGCTGCGAAAAAAGGTAGGCCAATACCAGGAGCCCGAGCTGCTTTCTGAGCTTTCGCAGGATATACTCGGTATCCCAGAAGACGAGGCAGTGACAATATCTGCAAGCATAGCAAACAGGGAAGTTGCCGCCGAGACAATGGAGATCACAGCACAATCGATATCCACAAGCCTTAAAAGCAGTGACTCATCCTTCTGGAAATTTGCCGGAACCCTCGACGATCTCGACCCTGCAATTTTCATCAGCAGATATTCGAGCTTCTATGTCAAGCCAACCGAATACCGCAATATTGTGGAGAGCATCAGAACCGGCAGGTCAGTGCTGATCAAAGGCAGACCTGCCCAGGGCAAGACAAGGGCGATATTCCAGGCCCTTGTGGAAATGCCCTCGGAGCTGTCGGGATTTCAGATTCTGATACCGAGGCAGAAGCCACCTTTGAACCCGGAAGAGATAATAGCTCAGATCAGAAGCAAACGAGTCATCATGATCTGGGACAATGTGGATCAGTTCATCTCCATATGGACACCCGAGGACATTATAAATGCAATAAACTCTGTCACTGATAAGCTGATTATACTCGGCACCATACGCTCGGGGGAAGAGCTGAAAACCCTTGAGTCACAGAGGACAGAGTGGCTCTATCTGTTCGATGATCAGATTGAGCTCTCCGATTTGACAGATGAGCAGGCAATTGAGCTGGCAAAGGGTACGGGCGTCCGGGATATGTCAGACTTCGACGGCACACCCGGCTCAATAGTCCTCGACCTCAATATAGTCAAGACAAGATACAATAGCCTGAAGAACCCCCACAGGGCAATACTCCGCTCTATGAAGCTGCTCTTTCTTGTCAACTCCAGAAAGAATCGCTCTAAGATACTCACAAGGGTATGCGATCATTTCTTCGGTGTAAACCTCACGAGGGCACAGCTCAGAGATGCCATGCGGTATCTTATGGAGAACAGCCTTGTTAAGAGGGACACAGAGGGATATAAATTCTATCACGACTCCTATGCAGAAAAGGTTGTCACAGACTACGAGCTTGAGGATCTCATCGAGGACTTCGAGGAAATTGTCGAGATAGTTGAGGAGTCCGGGGATGTATATTCGATGATCAGCCTTTCGCAGTACATGCTCTTAAAGCGAAAGTTCGAGCTCATGAAACACCTTGCCACCCTTGCTATTGAGTTGAAGCCTGATCTTGCGGAAGCTGAATACCTGATTGCCATTTCCCTCTGCTATATGTCAAAATATGACGAAGCAATGCCTCATTTCCAGAAGGCCATAGACCTCAAGCCCGACTATGCAATTGCATATTACGCAAGGGGAAATGCCTGCAATATCATGGGCGAGAGAAAGAAGGCCATAGAGAACTATTCCACTGCAGTGAAATTCTTTCAGTCCAATACGCAGAAGGCGAGGGTTCTTGCGGCTGCAGCGATTGTATATGCAGAGGTCGAGAATGTGGAGCAGGCCGTTAAGATGGCGAAAAAGGCTCTGAAAATGGACAGGAGATGGTCAATATACAATATCGCCTGTATGTATTCAGTTCTCTCGAAAAGGGAACCCTCTCTAAAGGATCCGGCATTCAAATACCTGCGCGAAGCCCTTACCCTGAGACCTGAGTATGTGCCCTTTTTCCAGAAAGACAGCGACCTCAATCCCCTGCACGATGATCCGCGATATGAGAAACTTATCAAGGACTTCAAAGAATAAAGGGGAGTTATGGATTTTCCCATACCAGATCAGGCACTGTCTGTTCTATTAGTTGCAGCAACTGTTTTCATCGGTCTGATCTTTCTGCTCATTTCCCGAAAGAACAGCCATCTAAAGGACGATGGAATGATTAAGCTGGAAAAGAAGAAGAGAAAGCCCGGCTTTGGATGGGTACTTCCCGTATCTGTCATCGCCGGAGTTATATATGGTATATACTCTGGTGATGTAGCAAAGTGGGTCAATATCGGTGTCTGGGGGGGCTTTCTGCTCTCAGGTGCTGCGGCGATTATCGCCAAGGCATACAACTCAGATCCCCTTTCCGGCGACTCCCAGGAATCCATCAAAAGATACGGCGATAAGGACAGCATAGCATAATTTTTTCTGCTTTTACGGTCACAGGGCAAGGTATATACTTTAAATTCCTCAACCTTACATTATATTATAAGGATTGATTGTCCTGCAAGAAAGGCTGGAGGAAATTTGATTTTAATCGGAATACCTGAGATAGGGAGGCCGGAACCGCGCTTCCACGCAAATGCCGAGATACTCGAAGGTGTAATAGACGCCATGCACGATGTATATCGTACAAAGGGCTATAATCCGCCTTGGATAGGCTATATTGCCATTGATGATGGTCATGCCATCGGAACCTGTGCTTTCAAGAACCCCCCGGAAGGCGGCAGAGTCGAGATCTCCTATTTCACTTTTCCTGAATACGAGGGCATGGGCGTTGCCACGAAGATGGCAGAAAGGCTGGTTGCCATAGCCCGATGCGAATGCCCCGAGATAATTCTAACAGCCCAGACATTGACAAAAAAGGATGCGTCCACAACGATTCTGGAGAAGCTCGGCTTCATCCAAATGGGTGAATACGACCATCCCGAAGATGGGAAGGTCTGGCATTGGCATCTCGAGGGTACATGGAGGATAGATGAGTAGAAAAATAAAGGTTAAGAAAACGCCGGAGCAGCAGCAGAAAGAAAATCGCGAGAAGCTCATATATAATGTAATACTGCCCATACTTGAGATCATCTTCATCATCGTTGTGCTTAGATGGGGTGTTCTGGAGGCATATCAGGTGCCGACAGGGAGCATGATCGACACAATACTCCCCGGGGACTTCCTCCTTGTGGAGAAGGTTACATACAGATTCGCACCACCTGAGCGTGGAGATGTAATTGTCTTCAAATACCCCGGTGATGAGAGGGTCAAGTATGTGAAAAGATGCGTAGCCATAGCCGGAGATACTGTGGAGTTCCGCGACAAGGTTCTCTATGTCAACGGTGAGGAATCACCATGCAAGCCTGCCCAGCTTGTCGATCCGAATATCATCCCACGGCCGGCACAGCTCCCCAATGATGTGGAGCTTCTCAGCCAGCACTGGAGCGAAAGGTCATTCGCCAATGCCAGATGGGTGAGGGATAATTTTGGCCCCATAGTAGTTCCCGAAGAAAATGTAATGGCTGTCGGCGACAACAGAGATAATTCCTACGACAGCAGATACTGGGGTCCTGTTCCGCTCAAGAACATTACAGGAAGACCGACATTCATATACCTTTCCACGAACCTCATTAACGATATTTCCGATGAGGAGAGGAGAACACTGACAATGATCGACAACATGGCTCTCATGTTTAAATCCATTGTTCAGTTCTGGAGAATTCGCTGGTCGCGCATGCTGATGATTATCCAATGATATCGGGCTATTGCACCTATAAAGGCTCTGTAGACGCATCCGGCCTGCTGTTCCATTGAAATCGAAAGAGAGAACAATACCTCGGCAAGTTTATATATATATAAACTTAGGCCGAAACCCAAGACCGCCACTGAGGGACGAGGTGATTTGGGACATATAATCATATTGCCCGATCGCCAGATTTGCCCCAGTGGTCATTTACTACTGCTTAACCATTATAGCTTAGAATCGAAAGGCTTGACATGAGAAGATTTATATTGCTAACATTTCTAATCCTGACCGTCCCTCTTTTTTCTCTGGATATAGGGGAGCAGTTTACTGGTTTTCCGGTTGAGCTTTCCGATACTGCACTTGCCAGCCCATCCTATGTTGAGGTCGGCGGCGAAGGTTATCTCGGAATGGGCGGACTTGATTCCAATTTCTACATCGTCCCTGTGGGCGACCCCGAATCCTATATCACAGTATCCCTGTCAGGTCCTGTGGCAGGCAAGACAGTGGCATTTCCCCATGGCACTTTCATCTTTCAGACAACAACAGGCGATCTGTATTCGATTAATACTGCTGGTGCCATTACGCCGGGCTTCCCCTTGGATCTCGGCGAATCCTCACCCTATACATCGCCTGCGCTGATGAGCTGCCATGGCATTGCCTGTGTTGTGGACAATTCCGTATATCTCGTATCCGAGGCAGGAGCCATAACTCACCTTGCAGATTTCGAGTCGGAATACGGCGCAGTTGCCGATATAGCCTTTGGTGACATCGATGCAGACGAAAGCGCAGATATCATTGTCGCCGGGTGGGATAAGATATACGCCTTCACCATTGCAGGCTCTCTTATTGACCCATTCCCTGTCGAACTGTCTGGAAGCTGGGCATTCTCATATTCACCCCCTGTTATCACCGATGTACTCAGCGACGGCACAATGGAGATAGTCATCGGCGGACATCAGACAGCAGAGGACTATTGGGGCGGCATTTTCGTCTTCCGCGCAGGCACAGGACTTCTGACCAACTATCCAATAGCAGTTCCGGACACAGGCAGCTGGATATACTCGAATATTGTCCCGGCGGATGTCGATGGAGATACCCTTGCCGAGCTTTGCGTCCTCTGCGCTGACGGCTATGTGCGTTATGCCAACCCTGATCGAGGCAGCACAACCATCTGGGAGGACGAGTTCTACGTCTCAGAAGGCAGCCTTCAGAGCGGTCTTATAATGGCATCGATGAACGGTGACATGGACCCGGACTTTGTCTTCCTTTCACAGGACACAGGCAGGATAGTCCGCCGTCAGCCCGACGGCTTCAATGCAGATGACTCCCTCGACTACCTCACAGGCGACACATATCGCAGACAGTCTCCTATTATCTTTGAGCTTTCCGACAGCTGGTTTGCAGGGGCAGCTTCTTCCAGCGGCAATCTCAACCTGTGGCAGATGGAAGAGCCTGTGCCGGATGCATCCTATAAATGGCTTTACCCGGGCTGTGGCCAGGGCGGTACATATGTCAACCCTGAGCCGCCTGTGATAACCAGTGTCCGCGACAATGGCGAGAGCTGGACTGTACAATGGTCGCGACCTTTGGCCTATGGTCTTCCGGTTGTGTCATCGCGCATCTACATTGACCCTGTCGATCCCGACGAGCAACTCGATATGATATACGAAGGGCTGACAATGCACCACACCTTCGAGACAGAAGCGGATTCCCAGACAATATACATAACAGCAATTTATTCCAATGGCTCTGAGTCCAGAGGAAGGGCAAAGCTCCTTTTACCCGGCGAGGGCATTGAAGAGATCAGGCCGGATGTTCTTTCTATAGCGATATATCCCAATCCCTTCAATGGAAGCACAAATATCACATCCGAAAGTGGCATCATAGAGATTTTCGACAACAGGGGAAGGCTTGTCGCCAAAACAGAAACACAGGGCAGTGCTGCCATACACATAGACAGAGGCGCAGGTGTTTATCACGCTGTCTTCACCTCGCACAAAGGGGAAAAAAGCACCGCCAAACTTCTGTATCTGCCCTGATGAGCATGAAAACCTTCGACAGAGAGCTTGAGAGATATGCTATAGAAGGCTGTGGCATGACACTTTTCGGTATTGCAGACCTCGATGGCCTTCGTCAATATGTCGAACCCGGCATTGAGAAGGCTACAAGGGATCTCAAATGCGCCGTTGTCATTGCCCTTCGAGTGTCACAGGCTGTTCTTGATACCCTTGTGGACAGCCCCAATCTTCTTTACAAGCATCACTATCAGCAGGTCAACTACAGGCTGGACCGGGCTGCACTGGAGATTGCAGAATGGATTATGGAGAAGGGATACGAGGCCCTGCCAATACCTGCATCAAAGACAATGGACAGGACACAGACAAGGGCGCACTTTTCCCACAGGCACGCAGCGGTAGCTTCAGGTATGGGATATTCGGGAAGGCATACACTTGTTGTCACACCCCAATTCGGCTCACAGATCAGGCTTGCGACGATACTCACAGACATACCCTTGACATCCGGCAGCCCTTTGGATATGGACTGCGGAAGCTGCAGAGCCTGCATCGAGGCCTGCCCGGCAAAGGCACTTTCCGATGATGGCTTCGATTTCGAAAGATGCTATGCTGAGCTGAAGAAATTCAAGGGAAGGTGGGGGATGGGCCAGTATATCTGTGGTGTATGCCTGAGGGTTTGCAATGGCAGGGAAAGCTGATGAGCAGGCCGGAAAGCCCGATACCGGTATTGCCCTTTTTCGGCATAATCTTTGACCCTGATACCGACTATGATTCCCTGAAGAACAGATTAATCGATGAGATTGGAGACATTCTGCTTGAAAGAACGCCTGTCCCTTTCCGATGGACAGAATACTATGCCCCTGAGATGGGCAGCAACCTTCTGCGCACATGGCTCTTCTTCGACAGACTTATTGATCCTGCTGACATTGTAGGCATCAAACACCTGTCCCGCAAAATTGAGGACGAATATTCCGAGGACGAGAAAAGAAAAGTCAATCTCGATCCCGGATATATCGCTCCTTCAAGGCTCGTTCTTTCCACATATAAGGACTTTTCCCACAGGATATACCTTTGCGAAGGGGTATACTGCGAGGTGACAATGCAGTTCAGAGGCGGTTGTTTCCAGAGGGAGGCGTGGACATTCGCAGACTACAGCGACAAAGAGAACATGCCCTTTTTCATCGAGGCGAGGAAGATGTACATGGAAAAGCTCAAAGGGCAGAGATGATCTGGGATGTAATCGTTGCAGGCGGTGGCCATGCAGGTGTTGAAGGGGCAAATGCTGCGGCAAGAATGGGGCTTTCCGTCTGTCTGGTGACATTCAGACGGGAGCAACTCGGTGCACTGTCCTGTAATCCTGCAATAGGCGGTCTTGCCAAGAGCCATGTCGTCAAAGAACTCGACCCCCTCGGCGGTATCATGCCGCGCATTGCAGACAGATCCGCCATACAGTATCGCATTCTTAACAGGCGCAAGGGTGCTGCAGTACGCGCCACAAGATCGCAAAACGACAGGGCACTCTATCCGCTCTATGTTACAGAGGCAATAGCAAAAATACCCAATATCGAGGTCATAGAGGACGAAGTCGTGGATATCATTGTCGAGGGCAAAGAAGTAAAGGGCATTGAGACAGGCTCTACCACGATACTCGGCAGGAATGTTATTCTTTGCTCAGGAACCTTTCTCAGGGGATTGATGCACACAGGCAAAAGAAGAACAGAGGGCGGCAGAATGGGCGACAGACAGAGCAACAGACTCGCCCTTTCTCTGGAGAAAATCGGCATTGAACTGTTCAGATTCAAGACAGGAACACCGGCAAGAATAGACGGCAGAACAGTAGACTTCACATCTATGACAGAGCAGCCCGGCGACAGCGATTATTTCCCCTTTTCCATATTCTCGGAAAAGCGATCCTTTGTACAGCATTCCTGCTGGACAACAAAGACCACCGAGGCGACCCACAGGATTATAAGGGATAATCTCCATCTCTCTGCCATGTACGGCGGAAGCATAGACGCAACAGGAGCGAGATATTGCCCATCTGTTGAGGACAAGATAGTCCGTTTCAGCCATCATCCGAGCCACACCCTTATCCTTGAGCCAGAAGGGCTGAACACAGAGGAGATGTATCTCAATGGCTTCTCTAACTCCCTGCCCGGAGATGTGCAAAGGGAACTGCTCCCGACTATTCCCGGTCTCGAACAGGCAACCATGACACAGCTCGCCTATGCAATAGAATACGACGTGATAGACCCCACACTGCTCAAGCCCACCCTTGAGCACTCAAGCATATCCGGACTTTTCTTCGCAGGGCAGATCAACGGCACATCCGGCTATGAAGAGGCAGCAGGTCAGGGCATAGTCGCGGGTATAAATGCAGGGGCAAGGATCAAGGGACTTGAGGAATTTCGACCCCAGGCATCGAACAGCTATATTGGAGTTATGATCGAGGACATCACTGGTGAAGGAGTGGATGAGCCATATCGCCTCTTCACATCGCGGGCGGACTACAGACTGATGCTCAGGGAGGACAATGCAATATCCCGAATGCTCCCCATCGCAGAAAAATATGACCTGCTTTCAGATGAAGAACTGGACAAAATGAAAACCATAGAGGCAGAATTCAAAGATCTTGTGAAAAGGGCACGTGGGATTCGCACCAATGGCAAAAGCCTCTGGGAATATCTGCGCGAGCCGGAAAGCGACCTTAATGATATAGAGGGTATATCAGAGAAAAGCGAGCTGAATCTCCACAGGCTGAGAATAGAGGCCAAGTATTCCGGCTACATCGAAAAGGAAGAGAGAAGGCTGGCGCGGGCGAGAAAGACCACAGATATGCGAATACCCAAAGATATCACATGGAGGAATATACCCGGCCTCACAGGCGAGGCAGCAGAAAGGCTATCTGCAAAACGGCCATCCACAATCGGTGAAGCATCGAAAATGAGAGGTATCAGCAATGCCCATATCCTTGCCATTATCGCCTATCTCCGAAGACAGGACAATTAGCGAATTGTTTCATGTGAAACATGAGCTATATCTCTTTCTTTTTCAATAGCATATCCCCCTCAGATTTTCACAGAACTCCCCCCTTTACAATATCGCCTTCACTGCATATATTATAAATAGCCTCATGGATGATCGGTTGTTTTTTCTTTCAGTTTCCCGATCAATCAACCGATAGTAAATGGGGTAAGACCTGAGCCTTCAGGTGGGGCAGCTGGTGAAGAACACAACTATACATTTGCTTTGCATAGGATTCTATTCTACTATCCATGCTCCTCCTTCAGGTGATGATATTCCTTCGCGGTTAGAAGGTATATTCCTATTGAATTTTGACGGTTTTGATTAAACAGGAATACCGATTCCTATTCTCAAGGATTCGAAGACTGGAGATTGTTTCACATGAAACAGGCGACTGAATTCATTTGGTCACAGGTAGATACAATACTCGAAGAGTGCAGAAAATACAATATTTCCGTACCACCGGATACGGATATTGCCCTTTCCACATTTATCTCGGAGCTCTTCAACTGGACGGACAAGATGAACCTGATCTCCAAGAACGACCTCAGCTATGTCGGCAGAAGGCATATCCTCGACTCCCTTTCGCCATTCATTTTCTTCTCGCCTAAAAAGGGGGCAAGCCTCCTCGATATAGGATCAGGTGCCGGTTTCCCCGCCATACCCATGAAGCTCTTCAGACCGGACCTAACAATGGCCCTTGTGGAGTCAAGGAGGAAGAAGGTTCTATTCCTAAAATCCCTTGTAGCTGCCCTCGGCCTGACGGATTTCGAGCCGATCTGGGAGAGGGTTGAGTTGCTTGAAGGAAAAGAGGCCTTCGATCTCGTAACATCAAGGGCAACAGCAGTCCCTGAGAAAATCGCCAAATGGGCGCATCCCCATCTTAAGCCAGGCGGAAAGCTGATCCTCTTCATAGGCCCCTCTGAGGTTCAGAGAATGAGCTACATTAAGCGATATTTCGACAAGGCAGGATACTCGATAATCATGCGCAAGGACTGCCCCTTTGTCCACGAAAGGGATTTCCAGATACTCATCGCACAGAAGCCCGAGGTCAGCAAAGACCCATACGGTTCGACCTTATACTGATCCCTGACATAGGACAAAACCAATATCATGAGCTGTCTGATTAATAGATAATAATTAACAGGATTTATCTGCCGGATGCGAAAAAGGCGCGGAAATATGGTATGGCTGTCATCCAAGACATCAGAAGAGCCGGATATAGTATCAATTGTGGAATTGACACAAAAGAGACTTGAGGTATGTCGAAATATATCGGCCAGAAAAGCAGAAAGGATATCGCCACCATCTGATATAGTGTCTTTGCCTTTGCCCAGACTGTAGGGGAGATAATGCTCTTGCTGTCGGGCTTTGCAAGGCGCATCCCTGTGACGAGCATATCCCGGAGCATGAATGCTATCACCACCCAAAGGGCGGTCATTCCCTTTGCATAGAGGGCGAAAAGGGCAGATATGACCAGCAGCTTATCCGCGATTGGATCTATAATCCTGCCGATATGTGATTCTACCTCATATGCTCTGGCAATCTGACCGTCGAGCATGTCCGAAAGGCTGCCGAGGAAAAATAGAACCAGCCCTACCCACATATAGGGTACATTGCCTATGTGATAGAAATAAATTACAAGGGGACAGACAAGAATGCGAAATATTGACAGTATATTGGGTATATGCCTCATGCGGGATGCGCTTGCCATATCAATCCTCGCCAAAGCCGCTTTTCACAAGCTCGAGAAGCTCTTTTGACGCTGCTTCCTCGTCAGTACCATTGCAGGTGATGGTCAGCTCTGTGCCTATACCAGCCTCCAGCATAAGTATCCCCATAATGCTCTTGCCATCGACAACAATATCGCCCTTCTGTATCTTGATATCGCTCTGATATGCACCCGATACCTTCACGAGCAATACAGCTGGTCTTGCGTGGAGTCCGAGTTTATTGGTGATTGTGACGGTGATACTTTTCATTATCTATCCTTCGGATTGTTCCTTTCCGCCAAAGACACCCTTGAGCTTGCCGAGTATGCCCTCCTTGCCCTCTTCGGTGTGAACCCCTTCGCCGAGACCGCTCTCAATCATGTCGGCGATTCTTTTCATGCATTCCTCCGAGTGCTTGCCGTCTGTAACAACTGTCAACTCCGAGCCATAGGGCGCACCAAGCATCAAAACCTCCATAATGCTCCTGCCGTCTACGTCCATGCCCTCCATCTTCAGCCGAACTGAGCATTTAAGCCCCTCTGTAGCCTTCACAAGATTCACTGCAGGTCTGGCATGGAGACCTAGTTTATTGACCAGCCTGAGCGTCCTTTCCTGCTGTGCCATCAGCCACCTGTCCTTATCTTTGCATTCCTTTCCCAGAATACTCCACCAGCATATCCCTGTATCTCTCTGTGCCGCTCCGCAATCTCCAGCCTCTTTGCCGCCCAGATCGCATAGTCCTGTTCGCGCTCAATGCCTATGAATCGCCTGTCGAGTTTCCTCGCTGCCACTGCAGTTGTGCCGCTGCCGAGAAAAGGATCGAGAACAAGTTCTCCCCGATTTGAGCTGGCAAGAATGAGCTTCGCCATCAGTTTTTCGGGCTTCTGAGTCGGGTGATCGGTGTTCTCGGGCATCGACCAGAAGGGTATTGTGATATCCGTCCAGATATTCGAGGGATATGTCAGGCGGAATCTGCCGCCCTCTTCCTGTTTCCAGTCCTTTGGCCTGCCGCTTTTGGATCTGTATGGGGCTATCACCCTCTTCTTCAGTTTCACTGCATCGACATTGAAGGTATATTCATCGGACATTGTCGCAAACCAGATATCCTCTGTGTTGTTCTTCCAGTTCCTTTGTGCGCCTCTGCCCTTTTCCCTCTCCCATGTAATCCTGTTGCGGAGCTTGAAATAATGGGCCAGTATAGGACCAACAATCATCGAGGTCTGCCAGTCGGAGCAGACATAAACGGATGCATCCTTTTTCAGCAATGGGAGAAGAAGCTCACAAATGTCTCTGAACCAGCTGCCATAGTCGCTGCTCCTGCGGAATTGTGTGCCATTGTAGTTCTTATCGAGATTATAGGGCGGATCAAGTATCAGAAGATCAAAAGAAGCTGGGGGAAGAAGGGGAGCAATATCAAAGACATCTCCATTGAATATGCTGTCGGGGCGTGGCTCATCGACACTGGTCAACAGCTTTTTTCCAAGTCTTGTCTTCTCGTCCTCTGTGCATTCCAGCGTTCTGTTTCTCGGTGCCCTTCCCATATGTGTTCCTATTTGTAGACGTCGTCGAATTCTGAGGATATCAGCTCTGCCAGACGGTCGCAGCATTCCTGTTCATCGGGGCCATCACAGGTTATGTTGATATATGTGCCCTCTATGGCCTCAAGCATGAGAATACCCATGATGCTCTTGCCGTCGACCTCAATGTCGTTATTCCTGAGCTTTACACGGCAGGCATATCTTTCGGTGAGCTGCACAATGGCAACCGACGGCCTTGTGTGTATGCCTCTTTCATTATTTATGCGAACCCTTTTCTCGACCACAGAAACCCCTTCGATCAGGTTCTGAACGCATAGAATTCTATTTCTCCCTTGAAAAAAGGGATTCAGTGGATTTTGTCAATACTTTTACAAAATTCTCACATATTGAATAAACATGTTCCTAAGGAAAAACTCTTTATTTCTTAACTTTTCCAACGAGAATTGTTGCATATATTCTGGTTATGAATGTTCTTATGCTCTACTTTTCGGGTACAGGCAATACAAGGATTGTCGCAGAAGTAATCGGCGAAAATCTTCTAAGGAGGGGGCACAAAGCCCGGCTTCTATCGATTGAAGGGGATGTATCTCTTTCAAATATTGACGATTATGACGCTGTCGGCTTTCTCTTCCCTGTATATGCCTGGCGGCCCCCCACTTTCTTCACCGATTACCTCTCTCTGAATCTCCCCCATGTTGATCATAAACCCGCCTTCATAGTCAATACAAAGGCGATTGCAGACTGGAATGCCAATGGCTACGTGGAGAATATACTCGATGAAAAGGGCTTTATCACCTTCCTGTCGGAGAGCATCAAAGCACCGCCCAATGACTGGATGGTCCTTTTCAGGGAGACACATCCCCTTGTCAAAAGATATGTAAAATGGGGCGATAATGCCTGGGACAACCTGGAGAGAATCGCTGATTCCATCGAGAACAATCACAAGATGTACAAGCCACAGAAGGCCCGGAGTTTTGTCGGCTCCATAGCCAGCGGACTTTTCTCAAAACCGGGGATGTGGCTCCTCGGGCTGGCAGCAAAGGCATTCAGTGTGGACAAGGGGCTGTGCACCTCCTGCGGTCTTTGCATAAAAGAATGCCCTGCAAAGAATATAACAGCCAATGAAAGCGGTGATCCTGTATTCGGCAACCATTGCATTGTATGCTTCCGCTGCATCAATCGCTGCCCGGAGAAGGCGATACTGCTAACTTCACTTTCGCGGGGTAAATACAGATACAGATTGAGGATTTCAGATAATCTTGCCGACGATATGGGATAGCTCCTCAATTGAGAACGGCTTCTGCAGATACTTTGTGCCTGGATCGAGCACACCCTGACTGACGAGAATATCCCCGGAATAGCCGGACATGTACACAGTAACAATATCGGGATCTATCTCTGTCAACCTTTTGGACAGCTCCCTGCCGTTCATGCCGGGCATGATCACATCTGTGAGCAGTATATCAATGCCCCTGCCCGTCTGTACTATGTCTATGGCCTCCTTCGGGGTTCCTGCGGTTATCGGAGTCAGTCCGAGCCGCTTGAGAAGTACAGGGAGCATATCCAGAACAAGCTGGCTGTCATCGACAACAAGTACTGTCTTCTCTTTGATATTCCGGATAATCTGTGTATCTGTCTTTTTCCTCTTCACATTCTCGCCCTCCACCTCGGGGAAGAAGATATGGAATGTGGTGCCGCTACCCTCGATGGAATCGACCTCGACAAAGCCTGAATGCTGGCGCACAATGCCATATAGCGTGGAAAGCCCCAGCCCTGTTCCCTGCTCCTTTGTGGTGAAGAATGGCTCAAAGATGTTCTTTATCAGCTCGGGCTTCATGCCCTTGCCCGAGTCGGAGAAGGTGAGCCGGACATAGCTTTCGGAAGGCTCGATGTCCTCGTCGGGCAGAGAGGGTTTGTAGTCCTCCTCCCTTGACAGGGTGATGACTATCCTGCCGGCGCCTTCTATAGCTTCCTGGGCATTTACTGCGAGATTCATCAGAACCTGCTCTATCTGATGTCTGTCCGCCCTGATATAAAGAGCTTCTGCGCCCAGCTCGTGGTCTATCTCGATATTCTCTCTGATTGTCCTTTTCATCATCTTCAAAAAGTCGTGAACAATCTCCGACAAAGGGTAGACCTTCATGCTCAGCACCTGTTTTCTGCCGAAGGCCAGAAGCTGCCATGTGAGCTCCTTTGCCCTCTTTGCAGCATTGGCGATGATCTCAATCTGCGAACGGGCAGGCTCATCTATTCTCTCGATAAGCAGCTCTGTGTAGCCGAGTATGGGTGTTAGAAGATTGTTGAAATCGTGGGCAACACCGCCTGCAAGCAGTCCGATGGACTCCATTTTCTGGGACTGGCGGAGCTGGGATTCGAGCTTCTGACGTTCCTTTTCCCTTTTCTTCCTGTCTGATATATCCCTGAGAACCTCAAGAACCCTGAATGGCCTTCCTTCTGCATCTTTGACTATCGATGCGCTTATCTCGGCATCGAAGAGGCTTCCGTCCCTTCGCTTTATTTTCATCTCAGCACTTCCTATGCTGCCTGTCTCGAGAAGTTCTTTTCTGAACTGTTCGCCTTTTTCTCTGTCTTGCTCGGGAATAAATTCAAGGGCATTCCTGCCTGTCATCTCCTCGGGGGTGTCAAAGCCCATCATACTCGCCTTTTCACCGTTAACGAAGATAATCTCCCCTGATAGAGTGCCAAGGCTTATGCCCAGCTTTGTTGTTTCGACAAGGGTTCGATAGAGCTCCTCGCTGCTCTGAAGATCAAGAAGTGCCCTTCTGTATTCGGTGAAGTCCTCCACATTGGCAATAACGCCTGTTGTCTCCCCCATCTCATTTCTGAGGGGTGTGAGGTGGTAGCGCAGATAGGTAGTCTTACCCCATTTGGATATATAGGGATGCTCGAATACATAGGGCCTTCCATCCTCAAGACATCTCAGAAAGGAGCTGGATACTCCGGTCTTTACCAGCGGCGGGAAGGTCAGGAGATTTATCTTCATCGTCTCTTCCCTTGATGGCGAGCCGAGAATCTCAAGGAGCTTTCTGTTAACGTCGAGGATTGTGCCGTCACGGGAGATGGAAATAATCCCTGTGGGGGCATATTCCACCAGCCTGTGATACTTCTCCTCGCTTCTTTTCAGGGCAATAAGTGCCTCACGCTCCGCTGTTATATTTCTGAAAATAGCGGTTTTCAGCCCCGTCTTTGTCATTCCCCCGGGGGATGATATCTGGAGAATTTTGCCGTCCATATAATAATCAAATGGCTGTATCTCTTTGCCGGCAATATATTTCCTGAGCACCGACAGCATGGTTGGCAATTCCCGGACATTGACAAATTTCTTTGCCAATGTGAAGGCATTCTGCCCGAGGAACTCATCCTTTTTCATGCCGATTATCTCGCAGAAAGCCCTGTTGACCTCAACAACCTTCGATCCCTCTGTAACCATCATACCGTCCCGTGCATTCTGGAAAAGCTCTCGGTAACGCTCGCGGGATATTTCCAGCTCTTCCCTTGCCCTTTTCAGCTCTGTTATATCCAGAAGTGAAGCCACTGCCTTCTGGGTTCCGGGAAGCATTGAGACATGTACGATAACAGTATAAACCACACCCCCTTTTCCAAGGAGGCGGAAAGTATATGTAGCAGGGGCTTCTCCCTTGCCGGCTCTCCGATTCTCGGAATACGCCCGCATCCTGATCAAATCCTCGGGATGGACAAAATCTGTCCACCTCATCCTGCCCTCTATCTCTTCCCTCTTTATGCCTGTCAGCCTGACCAGCTCATCGTTGACCCTGTGGATTGTCATGTCCTCGTTGACTATTAGGGTTGCGGTTCCTGTATTCTCGAATATTGTCTTGTAAGCCAGCTCTTCGAGGTTGTCGGAGGTTTCGATCTCCTCTTTTATCTCTTCTAAAGAGGAGATTCTGCCGGTATTCCTGTCTTTGTGCCCACACAGGACATATGCCTTTACACCAGAGGGAACCTTCTGTTCTTCCCCGATAATTGCTATGTCAGCCAGGGAAGGGTCTGTAACAATCTGAGCCTTAATTCCCGAGAGGATCAGCTTTTGAAATATGTCTTTATCTGTAATGTATAGCTTCTTCATATCTGCCCTTGCGCAAGTTGAGTATATATTCGGGAATTTAAACCATAAACACAAGAAATATATATATTTACAACAATGAAAAAGGGGTCTCTTCTGAGACCCCTTCTCAAATTATGTCTATTCCTATAACTCAGTCACAGTCGGAACGGACTGTCACTGTGGGATGCTCGTCCATAAAGATGTCGATGCGTCCGCATGTTTCGTCGGAGAGGGGATTGTCCGTGAAATTGACCAGAACAAGGGCTGGTATTTCTCCAAGATGAACGGGATATAGCTCGGTTATCATATTCGAGGAAAGATTTAGTACACGCAAGGAACTACAGGAGGAAAGATAGTTAAGCTCTGCTGCCTCCAGGTCATTGTTCTGCAGATAGAGCTGATTGAGCATATTCAGATTCCAGAGCGGCCCCAGATCCAGTGTAGAGAGCGCATTCATGGATACATCAATTACCTCAATATTATCGCAGTCATTGATCGGAGAAAGGTCGATGGATGTCAAGTTATTGCTGCCGAGGAGGAGCTCCTTGAGGGACATATTGCCGGCAAGGTGCGATAGATTGACCAATTCGAGAGATCCGCCTGTAAGGTCTAGTACCTCAAGAAGGGGCAGATCTGCTGTGAAGGCAAGGTCTATGCTTGATGCGGGATTTCCTCCTGCATGGACTTCAATAAGATCTGTGTGATATCTCAGAGCACTCAGATTCAGATCCTCGAGATTATTGCTTGCAACGTTGAATGTCTCCAGAGAGTTTGAACTTGTCAGATTGGCTATGTCCATTGATTCAAGCTGGTTCTCAGAGAGATTAAGATTTTTGAGGAATGGAATATGCGGAACAGTAATGGAGGTGAGGTTATTTGACGAGAGGTCTATCTTTGCAAGGGTATATGTGGAGGTAAAGCTGGCAAGCCCGATGCTCTCAAGCTGATTATCGGATAGATCAAGCTGGGTTAAACCGCTGACATTCCTCGGAAACTCCACTGTGCGAATCGCATTTCCCGAAAGGTCCATGACCTGAACATAGTCCATGGCATTTCTTAAATCTGCATGCTCAAAGGCTCCTCCGTGTACCTCAAGTATTCTGAGATCAGTCATATTGTTCAGCGCTTCCCAGTCAAAGCTCTCAAGACCGGATATCTGCAATGTCAATGTCTCCATGAAATAGCATGAGTATAGCGGCGTGAAGTCCATCTCTGTTGCGGTATAGCTGGATAGTGCGAGTGTGTTCAGAAGTGGATACTCGTCTATACCTGTCAGATCTGGTTCTGTGAGTCCTGTGGAAGGATCGAGGAAGATACCCGTTACATGATCAGCGGCATTTCTGAGTACATACATTTCGTCTATCACAACACCCCCGACTATAACCTGATCAGGGGCAGGCATGTCTGCATCGAATACCTCTACAACTCGCTCGGCTGTCTTATGCTGGTCTGTCCAGTGGGCTGTGAACTCGATGGTGTGCTCACCCGGCTCGACACTTGAAATATCGACCGTCCTTATCGAATCCACCCAGTAGTAGGTGATAAGATGTGCATCGTCCAGCTTGACAGAAATGCTGTCTGCACTCGGCTCTGTCATGACCTGAAGATCCATGTCAAGATAGACAAGGGCATCTACACGTGGTCTGAGTATTTCGAGGGTATTGCCATCGTCATTGTCGTCACCACCGTCGTCACAAGCTACAATCAGCAGCCCGAACAGGATAGCGATAAAAGCAGTAATGATTGTCCTTTTCATTGTCACTCCTTTCTTGGGGGCTACAGCCCCGAATGGATATTGAAATCAAGATAATTGTTTTTTCTCAAATTGACAACAAGCAAGCTGGGACTTTTTTTGGGCAGAATATCATCAATGACCAGATATCAGGAAAATAAACATATTCCCCTTATTTATATTGACATTTTACCTTCACAAGACATAATATATAAGAGAGCATATTTTTTCGGGATCAGATCATGCATACCTGCCTTTTGATCTGGGTAGAATTTTGCCTGGTACATTGATCCTGAATATTTTCTCGAAGTAAGAAAGGCCAAGACCAGAAATCCGTTATATGAACAGGATAGTCTATGACCGAAATAGAATTTGATAGAATTGAACCCTTCCTCAAAAAATGCACAGTCTCCAATGAGGAGATCACATGTGTGTTCAGATGTCCTCAGACAAGCGAGGAATACGAGAGCTCAGCACCATTGCGGAGGTCTAATAACGAAAAACACAATTTCTACGACAATTTCAGAAGGGGCCTTGTTTCTGCCCTTAAGAACTCCGCAGGAATGGGACATATCGGGACAGAATTCTATGAGCCACTTCCCATAGGCGAATTCCAAAGGGAAGAGGTGGCCGATGCCATAATCAGGGCTTTTTTGAACTCTGGCGAATTCTTTTTCTCAGCAGTTCGTGGAGAGTGGATTTCCCACAGAGCGGCGGGCACAAAGGAGAGCGCCTTTGAAAAGCAGCTCAGGCTTCACCCTGTATCCGATCCTCAGCACAGACAGATACTGATCAGGGTCATGGTCTCCCTTGCCAATGTTGATGGTGAGATGTCCGAGAGAGAGATGGTCTTTCTGATGGGCTTTCTTGAAAACACCAGGGACGAGATAATCAACACCCTCGCCAGATCCATGCCGGACAGAGTAGAGCTATCCTTAGTGGCAAGGCAACCTGTCTGTGAGACCATTTTGATGCTCGCTTGGACAGTAGTCCTCACCGATGGCAAGCTGGAAGAGAACGAGAGTGTAAACCTCGCCAGCCTTGCTGAATACATGGACATACCCTTCAGACGCTCTCTTGAGCTTAAGAAAATCGCACAGCACTATATCCTCGAAAAGGCAATTGAACACCTTATCGCCCTCGGTAAATGGGATGTATCCGCCCGAAACTCGGTTATCGGGGTCGGCGAGAAGATAGGGCTGGACACCGATCTTTGCGAGAGGGCAATTGAGGCATATTTCCGCAGAAATCCATTGCCCGAAACATAGAATATTTCCCAGAGTACTATGAAAAAAGGTCTCCCAAAAAGGGAGACCTTTTTATTGGATCGCATTCAGAGGTCGAAGAACCCTTTAAACTAATGCGGTGAGGCAATGACGTATACGGTCAGTGTATGCTGACATCCGTCTGAGACATCCGTGGGGACTGTCATACGTGCATAAAGATCGTGGGAAACGCCTGCTGCTGCTCCTGTGAGATATGTATCTCCAGGGGCTGTAGTTGCTGTGATATTGGTGTATGAACCCGGCTGTGCAGACGGAGTTCCTACACCCAGATCAAGCTGGAACTGGTCTGAGCCTGGTGCTGCGCCTGCTGTCCAGGCCGTTGGTGTTCCGTATGGACAGGGTGGTGGTTCTGGAGAATCGACCATGGCTGCAAGGTCAATGTCCATATTACACCCGTTCTGAACCCAGATATGGCTCCCCACAGCCATTGTCTCTGCAGGACCGCCGGCTGCGACATAGCCCATATCCCAGGTCGTGAAATCCGTGGAATGGGATGACGCCTCCTTGAGCGATATATCCAGATACTGACACTGTACGACAATGTCAAACTGATCCGTGTCTGCTGCCAATGCCGCAGAAATCAGTAAAATCAAAATTGCTGTTGTGATTGCTGTTCTCATCTTCCTCCTCATATCATTGAAAAAATTTATGGTATACTTCCTTCTATCTCTATGCACAAGTCATGAGCCCGTCGATCTGATGTGAGAGGCGGTGTGTGCAGTCTGATGAAAATATACTGCCCCTCCCCCTCCTCCAGCAGGGTGAGTATGGTAGAATATGTTGTATCCAGATCTATCCATGACGTTGAAAGGCTGTCAAGCCAGATTGCCGATGTGTCCATTACAGCGAGGGAAAACTCGTCCATCTCCAGCGGTGCAAGAGCTGGTGACCAGGGTCTGTAGCCTGAAAGAGTATCGTCGGAGCTGTCGTATGCACGCATGGATATCTGAATGGGAATATTGCCGGAATTCAGAAGCTCCATCCCCTCTGTGGGCTGAGTATAGTAAACCTCATCCATCTCAAGGGTATCGGGCATCCAACCGGGATAGGGATCTCCGTAAATATCAAGAATATCGATATCAATAAAGGAGCAGGTTACATTTATATTGAAACTGTCATCCGCTGCAGCGATGAGTGAAATAATAAGGATAAGACCCATTACCCTATACAATTGCTTCACTTCCCTCCTTTATCCCTTCCTACGTATAAAATTATAAGCTATTGAGAGTCATATGACAAGCGTTAAAAAAGTAACGCATTTTTTTGACACCTCCAAAATTTATTCTCAATGGAAAAGAGTACATTCCATTTCCATAATCCCGTGACTCCGTTAATCTGAGATTCAGGCGAGATTTAGCTATTTATAGACTTGCGGTTACTTATAATTTTATATATGTTAACCTGAGCGTTTTGTGATATGTATTCGGATTTACCTTGAAAGGGAGATATGGAAAGAGGTTTCAACCCCACGACGATTATCGATCTGATGGACATACTGGAGGAGATCTATGATGCTCCCAATATACAGAAACGCATGGAAGTCTTCGCCAGAGGTATCGGTAGATTTGGCTGGGGTAGAGTACATGTCTATGTCTTCGACAAGAAGAAAAAGAATATCCGTTCCGCTGCATATCACGGAATGTCCGATGCAGACATAAAGAGGCTGGAGAAGAACCGCATGGACTTCGATGCAGCCCAGCTTGTCATAAGCAACAAATACGACAGATATCGCATAGGCGGCGCATACTATCATCCCTTCGGGAGCTCAGATAACGACATAGAGGTTATCAGAAGCGCAGGGACTGAATCGAGAAAGGATCCATCGGAATATGACGGCTGGCATCCTCGGGATCTCCTTTTTTTCCCGCTGGTAGACAGGAGCAGAACTGTTATCGGACTGGTATCTGTCGACGATCCCGAATTCAGCGTAAAGCCGAATGAAGAGCTTCTTCTTCCGACACAGAAATTTATCGACTATTTCATGATGCACCTTGCCAAGGAGGATTTCCGATCCTTCTTCGACAAAACACAGGACTACCTCGCCCATATGTTCATCTCCTCGCCCATAGGCATATTCTTCATGGATGCGGAGGATCTGATCATAGAGGCCAATCCTGCAGCCACACAGATGCTCGGCTATGAACGCAGAGAATACAAGGGCATGCCCTTCCGCGATCTTATAGCCCAGGAAGAATACTATCAGTCAATACTCCGCACAAGGCGAAGGAAAGAGAACTTCTCCGGCGAAACGCTCTATCTCAAAAGGGATGGAAGAGAGTTTTGGGGATATACAGTATCTGTTCCGGTTGTCGATCCCAAGGGCGATCTCGAAGGGTATCTGAACATGGTAATCGATATGTCTGAAGAAAAAAGGCTGCAGCAATTCCTCATCCGCGCTGAGAAAATGGCCGGTATTGGTGTGCTTGCATCGGGAATAGCCCATGAGTTGAACAATCCCCTCTACGGAATTCTCGGTCTTGCTGAGACCATTGTCGAGGAAAAGGACATGGAAACTATAAAGGAATACGCATCGGACATAGTCCGCTATTCCAAGGAGGCCGCAGGAATTATCCGGGATCTGTCAGGATATTCCTATTCTTCCAGGACAGAGACATCTTCAACTGTGGATATCAATTCTACCATCATGAAGGCGATACAGATGATGAAGAGACTGGACAAGATATCGAATATCAACATTGTCACAGATCTCGACGACCTGCCAGTACTAAACGCCTCTCAGGGGGAGATGCAACAGATATTCATAAATCTTCTTACAAATGCTGTGCACGCAATGAAGACCACACCCAAAAAGGTTCTGAAAATATCTACAAAGCTCATGGGAGATTTTGTCCGAGTTGCCTTTGAGGACACAGGTATCGGGATATCAAAGGAAAACAGAGCCCAGATCTTCGAGCCGTTTTACACAACAAAGGAACTCGGTAAAGGGACAGGGCTTGGACTTTATATCTGCTATAGAATAGCCATGAAATATCAGGGAAGGCTCGATGTTGAATCCGAACTGGGCAGGGGAACAACATTCTCGCTTATTCTACCTGTCAAAAGGATGTAGACCTTTCGCTGCCTTTAATTTAGCAAATAGTACACGTAAATGAATTCTGGAGATAAAATGAATGGAAGAATCTTAGTTGTAGACGACGAAGAGAGGGTTCGAAAGATCCTGGATATCCAGCTGCGACAGGCCGGATATGATGTACAGATCTTCGATGACCCGAAAAAGGCGATCAATGCCATAACAGATAGTGATATAGACCTTGTCATAACCGATATCAGAATGCCCGGGATCACAGGTGAAGACATCCTTACACATACGAAAAACTTCAAGAGCGATGTCCCGGTTATTGTACTCACAGGTGTTGTGGATGTAGAGATGGCCGTCCGCTTTCTGAGACGTGGTGCCTTCGACTATCTGCTCAAACCCGTCAAGAGGCAGGAGCTTCTGCTCACAGTCGAAAGGGCACTCGACCACTATGAGCTGTTAATCGAGAAAAAAAGGTTGGAGCTGGAAAATATTCAGTATCAGAGATCACTCGAAGAGAAGGTCGAAGAGCGGACAATCGCCCTCAGAAAAGCCCTGGAAGGTCTTGAGAAAGTCCACATGGACACCGTCGAGGTTCTGGCTTCGACTATTGAGCTTAAGGAACTCTACTCAAAGGGACATTCCGACAGGGTGCGAAAATGGGGATCGAGACTGGCAATAGCCTGGGGCTTCAACGCAGATCAGGTTAAGAGACTGGAATTTGGTGCTCTGCTCCACGACATCGGAAAGATAGCCGTTCCCGAGACAATTCTCAACAAGCCTGCAAAGCTGAGTGATGAGGAGTTCAACGTAATTCGCGAACATCCTGTAACAGGTGCAAATATCGTTTCCCAGGTCGAATATTTTCAGGACATAGCTCCAATAATCCGCTGGCATCACGAATACTTTGATGGCTCAGGCTATCCCGACGGGCTTGAGGGTCAGCTCATCCCGATTCAGGCGAGAATGATAGCCGTTGTCGATGCCTTTGATGCAATGACATCAGACAGACCATACAGAAAAAAGCTGTCCATAGAGACAGCCACCCGCATACTTAAAGAGGGACAGGGCAGGCAGTTCGACCCTGAGCTTGTGGATCTGTTCCTGTCACACAGGATATACTCCGATACATGGTCTAGATAAAAACAGAAGCGATCATTGATACTTGAAGTACGATAGCCACTGTTCTATCCTGTGTGCTAAAGATATTGACGCAACAACAGTTTTACTCGCGTGCCACATGTCGAGCAAGTTCATTATATAGGTTGTACCTCTCACACAGGATATATTCCGATACCTGGTCACGATAGCAAAAAAAACACCATCTACCATTCTATTTGTGATATCCATCCTTTATCCTGTGTGTTGCGGATATGGATCGTATATAGGTGTTATTCAGGCTTTGCCTCTAAAGTGGGGTTCATATGTTTCACTGCGACTGTCACACAGGATATATTCCGACACATGGTCTAGATAAAAACAGAAGCGATCATTGATACTTGAAGTTCGATAGCCACTGT
>NPID01000530.1_pt1 | contig 42677 bp, 29 predicted proteins | sample 8637491 | NCBI WGS metagenome assembly NPID01 (sample SAMN07420843, study PRJNA396082) | bioreactor metagenome | isolation source: sample BA6 brine-fed electro-methanogenic bioreactor BA | place: Japan: Kochi | collected 2016-06-14 | reverse complement strand
TAAATCACGTTGAAGAAACCATCTTAAAATATAGAAAAACAATTGATTGACAAGATTATATAAAGGCTACAAAAGCAAGCGCATATTGTAATGGTTAGCATTTTTACAGAAAACTATCTGATTCAAATGAATCATTTTAGCATGCAAATTGAAATTGGTTTCAATCTCCAAAAAAATAATTCACCGCCGAACGATGAATACAACCTATCTTTCATTTCAATATGGCATTGAAATAGAGCCCCGACCACCTGCATATTGAGAAAATAAAAACCTGCTAATCACACCTAACTGTAAGCCGAATTAGTACCTCTGAGTTTTCAACCGAATTGTACTTTTGTGAATTTGTAGAGTTTTTCTTTCCATTAAAGAGACTTAAATCATTTACTGAAAGCTAAGCAACACTTGATCGGGGCGTACCAAACTGGAATCGTAAAAACTTATTCTTACTAAAAAACAGAAGCAGTTATTACTTAATAATCTTCAACAAAAGCCAACCCTATCAATCCCCCTTTTTCATCAAAAAAATTGTTCCAAGCATATTCTCCCCAATAAAAAACTTATACTTTTATTCCAAATTCCAAATCGATAAACCATGGCCAAAAACAAGAAAAACAAAGTGGTTGAAATGCTTAGTCCTGAGAACTATATAAAACAAAAAGCCAGATCGTTGCCCATTCACAAATGCACCATCAATGCCGATTGGGAGGAAACCGGATTAGCTCAGATTGCAGTACTCAGAAAGCATGTGAATGATAATTACACCATCGGGTTCTATCTTGTTGATTTGCTTTGTTTAGGCGTAAAAGATGCGTTTTATCTTTTTAATGTGCCACAGCAGGAATTTGAGGAATCTTATGCCAGACAAATGTATCAGATGCCCCTCAAAACAATTCCTTATAATCTGGCACACAACATCATCTATGCAGGCCTCGAATTTGCTGATGAATATGGCTTTAAACCTCATAAAACCTTCAATTCGGTGGCAAAATACATTTTGGAAGAGGACACAGATGATATCGAAATAATTGATGTTGAATGCGGACATAAAGACGATGGTAAGCCTGTTTTTTTCAGAGGCCCGGATGACGATGAGGCTTTTGTGAATAAGGTAATTAAGCAGCTGGACAAAAGTGCTGGCCAGGGGAATTATCATTTCGCTAACCTGGGTTATGATGATCTGATTGACGAATTGGAGGTGTCTGAAGAAGGAGAAACCTTTGATCTTTCATTCCTGGATGATATCGACTTTTGGCTTAACGATATCATTGAAGATGAGCTCAATAAATTGGATGAAACAAAGAAAACAGACAGCACCACATTCCAGTTTAAAATACAGATTAAAAATATTTCAAAGCCTACTGTGTGGCGCAAAATTTCTGTTCCTTCCTATTACAGCTTTGCGCTGCTGCATCATATCATCCAGGCTGTTTTTGACTGGGAAGATGCGCATTTGTATCAGTTTTCGGAGGATGGCTTCGAAAATAAAACAATTATTGTGGACATGATTGATGAAGAATATGATAACGTGAACGAACAGTTGCAGGCTTCTGAAATTACTCTTTCTGATATTTTTAAAGAAAAGGGGCAAAAATTCATCTATATCTACGATTTTGGCGACAATTGGGAACATGAAATCGTACTGGAAAAAATTATTCCTGAACAATCCGAAATCCCAAAGCTACTCGATGGCCAAGGCGCCTGTCCGCCCGAAGACTGCGGAGGTGCCTGGGGATATGAAAACCTTAAAACCATTCTGGCCAACCCAAAACACAAAGAGTATCAGGATTATATGGAATGGCTCTCACTATATGATGGGGAAACCTGGGATCCTAATGAGTTTGATCTGGAAGACACCCAATTATTTCTTGAAGAGATGTTTGATCGGGAATAACTACCCGAAATTTGATTTTGAAATAAGTTGAATGCTAGTGCCAGTTATTAAAGGCCAAAGCAAAACGGCTTTTTGTTAATTTCTGGTTAAAAGTTATAAAACTGACTGTCGTTATTCTGGAATTAATACATTTGGACTACTGATTGCTTGTTGACAAAAGATACTCACCTTTACTTTTTATAACTATTACCTGTTGACATTAAGGAGGTTAAACTCATTTTTAACACAACTTAATGACCAAGCATTTTTTGCAGCATTAAGAGAGAAATGCCTAAATCAGCTGTTCAATGAGTATTAAGGTAGCGTTCAATTTTTAAACCCAAAACCATTATTTACAATGAAATCTATCAAAATCGAAATCAAATGGGCACTGATCTTTGTGATCATGTCGTTGCTCTGGATGTGGCTTGAAAAGTTAAGCGGACTGCACAGCACTCATATCGACAAGCATATGTACCTCACCAATCTGTATGCTATTCCGGCAATTATTGTCTATGTGCTTGCCTTGCGCGACAAAAAGAAGAAATTCTATCAGGGCAAGATGTCCTATGTGCAAGCCTTGGTTTCAGGGCTGATTATCACAGCTATTGTTGCGCTTTTTTCGCCCCTCACCCAGTGGATCACCTCTACCATCATCACGCCGGAATATTTCCCGAATGTGATCGAGCATTCGTTAGAAACCGGCTATCACACCAGCCGTGAAGAAGCAGAAGCTTATTTCAGTCTGGAAAATTACATGAAACAAAGTGTAATCGGAGCTCTGGTTATGGGTATCATAACCACGGCTGTTGTAGCCCTTTTTGTGCGGACTAAAAAATCAAAAAGTGTAACTGATTAAAAAAACAATGTGCAACCTAATTGTACAGGCTACACATTGTTTAAGATTTCGTTACCAAAAATAAGGTATATCTGATGTCTTTACCTACTTCTGGTAGTTGGAGAAAATACTATTGAATAATAATTTTTGTGGTTTCAAGCAAATTAATCCGATCAGAAATTCGCAGGAAATAAATTCCTTTAGTTAAGTCAGTCAGGTTTAAAGGGATACTTTGGCGGCTGCTAACCAAAGCAAGTTCACCAGAGCTAAAGACCAATTTACCAGTAATATCAAACACTTGAATCCAGATCTGATTCACATTTTCGGCCTTGTTAAATTCAACATGGACATATCCGTTCGAAGGGTTGGGATAAACAGACGAACTCAAGGAAGGAGCATTAAAATCATTCAAATCAGTAATGGTCAAATTAGCTGTGGCCTGATCTGCAAAAACAAATGGTTTGTTGCCTCCGGCAATATAAGGGATACCATCATTATCGCTGTTACTGCCATCTTCACCACTTTGTTCAGCCTCTGATAATAACATCTTATTGATGGTTGATTTACCAAATCTCATCAAAACTAAATCTGCATCAGTCTGATTACCTGTCAATTTTGCTTCTCTAAGAGCACCTACCACCAAAGCTAATAGTTCAGGGTTATATTCAGCCACATCGCTGCCTTTTTCAGTTCTAAAAGTCAAATCATTGGCCGAGTAAAAATTGTTGATCAGATAATTATAAGCAGCATCTGCCTCATCAAGAAGGCTAGTATTTTCGCTATGATTGTAGGCAGCATAAAGGCCTCTGATAAGGGCGGTTTGCGCGGCTAAAGTCTTTGAATCTGTGCTAGCTCCAGTACCAATACTTACACTATTAAAGAATCCACCATTTTCATTATCCTTAAAATTGTTTAATACAAATGCAACTTGCATCTCTATTGCATTATTTGCCATTACTTCAAGCGGAGTGCCAGCGAATTCCTTGGCAAATTGTGCCAAAACTACCATCACATAGCCAGCCTCTTTTGCACTAATAACATTATTTTGAACGACAGAACCATCAGAGAGATTAGCAAGATCAACAAAAGTTCCGGCTGTTGCATTAAAATGCATAGCCATAAGATTCTTAAAAATAACCATGCTGGTTCCAGCCATCAGATCAAAGGGGCCAGGAACACCAGTCTGAGACATCGCTGCAGGAAAAGGGCTGCCGTCAAACACTTCATGATAAGCATAATGCTCAGAGTCATTAATAGTAGGATCCATCATATTTTTAAAGCCGCTGGTAGCCCATAAAAACGAAAGCTGGTCAAATAAATGGCTACTGGGATCGATTACATTCATCGCAGCATCTTTTACAGGAGGTAACATTGGGTCAACCAAACTTTCAGTTATCTCAACCTGATGCGGGAAGTATAAAATCCCATTGGCAGGGTCATAGGTAGCCGGATTAACAGCACCAAGATTTGTCCCATCAAACGCCAAAAAATTAATGAAATGCATCGTTTTATTGATACCGGCTGCTGTGAGCATTTGTCCAATAAAACCGTCAATATTATTTCCTCCGTAAAACACATCATTATTTGGATCGAAATTAGGAGAATCAATCGAATCAGGCGTAATTATACCATCAGCTTCTATCGTCTCATTAGCTGAATCATGAAAAGCGCCAAGCATATCTTTAGCCCAAAGGTATTGTTTCATCATGCTCATTCCCATAGCACCTGGGCTAAGCACTTTTTGCATCTTACTTCTATCCCATCGTGTTGTTCCCCAGTCCATTTGAAAATCAGGAGCAACACTCTGAGGCAAGGTATTTGTACCTGACATAAAATCTGCAAACTGCGGAAATGGGTTTGCCGGAGCTTGCTGATTGGCATATGCACCAAACATTTGAACAGTCATCATAAGGGCATCATCTTCCTTATAGCCATTGGCTTCACCTCCGGTGAACATACCATCAAAAGAATCCGGTTGCATAGCAGCCATTTGCAAGATTACCGGTGACCACATCATGTGCAAACCCATACCGGAACGTCCACTCAAAGTATTGAGCAAATAACGGGAGTATTCGTAGTTGTCAATACCAAGTGTATAGGCCAATGAGTCAGGTGAATCAGGAACCATTGGATCAAGTTCCTCCAGATCGTAGCCCAATGCCTCCGCAAACGGCTCTCCACTATCAAAAAGTTCATTAGCCAAGAACAGTTGGCTTTGGGTGTTAAATGTTGTGTCGTTGGTTATGAAAACCTGAGCATCAACTAATTGAATCAATGAAACAAAAAGTAGCAACATTGAAAGTTTAAGAATAGAATTTTTCATTTTATTGAGTTTTAAATTAAAAAAAAATTAGTGCATTTATTTGTCTATCTTTTACAAAACTTAAATCGTAATTCCCGTCAAAACCTGACAACCAAATGCATTAATAAATAAGGAAACCCAATGCTTCTAAAATTCGTGAAGCTATCTAATTCCTTGATTTACGCCACTAATCAACAATTTTTTCCGCGGATGAGATAAACCCAGAAAACTTAAAAAGACGATTTTACCCCAGGAATCAAAATGACCATAGAAGACCAACCTCGCTAATAGGTTTTTATTCAAAAAACGTTTTTTGATACAAGGCCTGGCCAATAGCCTAATTCAACAAAAAGCTAAAAGGAGATAGGGTATCTAAACCATTAAATCAATTCCGGATCGGATTGAATTTCAAGAAGCGCAGTACCCTCGTGCGCCATTAAAGCCTCCATTTGTCGATAAACACTTTCACTTGTGCCAGCAGACAACCCTTTGGCGCCGCAGCTTGAAGCGAAATCAGCAAAAGAAGGATTAATCAAGTCTGTAGCAAATTTATCAAGTCCGGCCGAACGTTGCTCTTTTGTGATTTTTCCTAGTTGATTATTATTCAACACTATCACTTTCAAGTTCATGCCATACTTCACCGAAGTTGTAAGTTCAGCCATGTATTGTGCAAAACCACCATCTCCTGCAACCACAATCACAGGACGTGTGCCCCTTGTAGCAGCCCATGCACCCAGACCGGCCGGCAAAGCAAATCCGATAGAGCCCAGGTAGCCCGACATCAGAAAATCTTGCGCCTTCGACTCAAAATATCTGCCGAATGAATAGGCGTTATTGCCCACATCCACACACATCACAGCATTGGCAGGAGCAAATTTTGTAAGTGCATCAAATACAATAGCAGCATTTACCCCATTTTTATGTTCTTCGCCCAGCCGCTTGGCTTTTTCCTTTTTCCAAATTGACCAACGCTGTTTAAGCTCGTCCCGCTGATCTCTTGCATCAAAAGTTTTAACATTCATACCAAGCCTGATCTCTTCAAGTGTTTCACCAATTTCGCCCCAAAGCGGCAGATCGATTGCATGAAACTTACTCAAAGCCAGTGCATCAAAGTCAATTTGGATTGTAGGCTTCTTAGGTGTGATACCGGTATGATTACTAAAAGAAGCACCAATAACAATGAGTAAATCACATTCATTCATAAACCAAGAGGCAACAGGAGTTCCGCTCCGACCCAATACGCCAGCTCCCAAAGGGTGATCATCCGGAATTAGCCCTTTACCTTTAAAGGTAGTAAGCACGGGAGCCTTTAGTTGTTCAGCAAAAGCAATTACCTGCCTCCGATGAAATCTGGCGCCATGCCCCATGATAATCACAGGTCGTTTCGACTTTTCCAACATAGCAATGGCACTATCAATATTTTCAACTGCCGGTCGGATTCTTTGATCACGCATGCGCCCCAGGCTGCTTTGTGGTTTTTGATCGCCAGCCGGTAGTTCCTGGATTTCGTCAGGTAAGGTCAGATGAACCACATCGCGATTGATCAGAGAATGCTTAATTGCCAGCGACATTAATTCGGCATGCCGGCTGTCTCGTTGAACACGATGATTAAAAACTGCCACGGTACTAAACGCTTGAACCAGATCTACTTCCTGAAAGTTTCCGGTACCTACAACTTGTGTTGCCACCTGTCCGGTAAGTGCAATAAGCGGTGCACGATCAACTTTGGCGTCCCACATTCCTGTAAACATATTGGTAGCACCCGGCCCAGCAATAGAAAAGCAAACCGCAGGTTTACCGGTAAGCTTGCCATAGGCACTTGCGGCAAAGGCACCGGCTCCTTCATGCCTGATGCCAATGTATTTGAGCTCACCATCTTGGTCATTTCTTCTAATGGCATCTGCCATGCCCAGGTTGGAATGACCTACCATACCAAAAACAGTATCCACACCCCAATTGATCATGGTTTGCACCATCACATCCGACAAAGTAGTCAGGTGCGGTTTTTCGGCCTCCAGCCCTACATAAATACCATCGACTCGCTCCTCAACCGGAAAAGCTCGAACGCCATCGTCAAATCCGGGAGCCTTTCCCGTGCAAGGATGAAAATCCCAACCATGCCAGGGACATCTTAAAATACCATTTTCAATAGAACCTTCGCCAAGAGGACCGCCTTGGTGCGGACAGCTATTGTCTATCGCACAAATTTTACCCTCAAAATGAGATAATGCCAATTGCTTGGAGCCAATATAAACCGATTTAATTCTATTAGGAGCTATTTCGTCTTTCGAATTTAATACTTTATGCCATTCTATTTGTTTCATAGGTTGTAAACTTATAATGATACAATGCCAGCTTGTTCTGCTTGTTTGATAGCCTCAGCGATTACTGGCACAAAATCAGGCTCAAGAACCGAAGGAATAATATTATCGGCTGTCGGGGTTTTGATCAAGGCGGCAATAGCTTTTGCTGCTGCAATTTTCATCCTTGAACTTATCACCGGAACACGCATATCCAACGCAGCCCTGAACATGGCTGGGAAAACAAGCACATTATTAACTTGATTAGGAAAATCACTCCTGCCTGTTGCAATAACTGCAGCTCCCCAGTCCTTTGCCAGCAAAGGGTCAATCTCTGGTTCAGGGTTCGCAAGGGCAAAAATTATAGGTGAATCAGCCATTAGCGCCAATTCCTCTCTTCCAAGAAGATTTCCCTTACTCACACCAATAAAAACATCAGCATCTTTGAGCGCCTCGCGCAAACTGCCCGTTACACCATCTCTGTTTGTGAAGCTGAGTAAATCAATTTTGTGCTTATTCAAATCCTTCCTGTCCCGACTGATGATTCCCTTGCTGTCACAAATTAATATCTGTGCAACCGATTCGCACAAATCAGGATTTTGATTTACACATCTCAGCAATTTAGCAATTGCTGTTCCGGCAGCTCCTGCACCATTGATAACCACCTTAAGCTGGTTCAGGGGCTTATTCACCAGGCGGGAAGCATTAATCAAGCCGGCTAGTGTAACAATAGCCGTTCCATGCTGATCGTCATGAAAAACAGGAATGCCAATATCCTGAAGTCGATCCTCTACTTCGAAACAGCGAGGTGCAGATATATCCTCCAGATTTACCCCTCCAAAAATTGGTGCAATATTTTTGATCACCCCAACTATTTCATCGGTATCTTGTGTATTTAACGTTATTGGGAAAGCATCTATACCAGCAAACTTTTTGAACAACATGGCCTTTCCTTCCATCACTGGAATAGCTGCAAGCGGCCCTATATTTCCTAACCCTAAAACGGCAGAACCATCACTAATAATGGCAATAGTATTAGCCTTCATGGTGAGATCAAAAACAAGGGCAGGATTATCGGCTATCGCCTTTGAAGGTGCTGCAACTCCAGGCGAGTAAACGAGCGATAAATCGTTTTGTGCCTTTACGTCAAACTTATTCCTGAGTTCAATTTTTCCTTTGAGCTGCGCATGTAGCTGCATTGACTGTTCAAAATAATTCATAAGATTTTAAGTTTTATTGGTTCAAAAACCAATGTGTTGCCTGTTGCATAAAGCCTCCAAGCATGTGCAATGCCTTATCTTCAGAAATTCCTTTTAGGGTGGAGAGCGGTAATACTGCACCTTTCCAGCCTCCTTTCGTAATCCAATAACCATAATCCAGTGGCTCAGCAGAGAAATAGTCAAACTCCATATCCTTGGCATAAGCCGCCAGGTAAAAATAGGCATCGCCAACCATCTCATCCTTCATGGCAAGTCCGAAACCTATACCCAAATGATTTAATACCTGCAGATATATGCCCGTATCAAAATGATGAGGCCATATCCTGGGTTGATCGTTTTGTTGCAGAAAACCTGAGAGCAGGTTACTGGCTTCATTTGCCAATGCTCTCATCGCTGTCCAGCTTTTGAAGGCATCCGGATCAAAAGTCGATTGCAAATTCGAGTGTTTATAATCTGGGATGTCGAAATGCATGGGTTTGTCGTATGCATTGGCATCAAATCCTTTCGATTTGGTGAAATCTTTTAGAAATAAAAGAAGTTCCTCCCTACTTTTTCCTGCAATTGTCAGGCTTTCGACCACATGCTGTTCCTTATTAATCCATTCCAGACGTCCATTGTTCAGGTTGAAGCAGAGCAAGATTTCCTTTTGGGGTTCTCCAAACCATCGTCCCATCAAACGGTTTCCGAGCGAATCAAAGTAAAGGTTGGTGTGACTGTCGTCTTTTTTTTCGGTCACATAATTGCGGTTTGTTATTGCAATGAGTTGCGCTAACCCATGCATTTGCTGATCGATCTTATTGTAATCCTGCATAACGAATTCCTGTTAATTGATGAATGGTGTAATTAAAAGTTGACAAATCACCCGCGCTGAACTGCTTAATCTGATTGTGGCCACAAGCCCTTGCCACCACTTTTATCAGTTCGTTGCTGGCGCTGAAAAAATTATACAATTGTGTGGCCGATTGGTTGATAACTATTCTGCTGCGCAGGTTTTCTATTTGTGTGGCAATACCAACCGGACAATTATTGGTATTGCAGGCCCGCATGCCCAGGCAGCCAATGGCCTGCAAAGCGGAATTGGCAACAGCAATGGCATCAGCACCCAACATCAGTGCCTTCACAAAGTCGTCGGCAATGCGCAACCCACCTGTAATGATCAGTGTAACGTCCTGTGCACCAACTTTATCAAGATGATGGCGGGCACGTACCAAAGCCGGAATGGTTGGCACATTAATATTGTCGCGCAAAATGGTCGGAGCGGCGCCAGTGCCTCCTCCCCTGCCATCCAGTATGATATAGTCGGCACTGGCTTCGAGTGCAAAATCAATATCGGCCTCGATATGGCTGGCAGCAATTTTAAAGCCTATCGGGATACCAGCTGTTCGCTCGCGCACCTGATCGGCAAAAGCTTTGAAATCGGCCGGCCTGATTAAGTCGTCGAAAGCTGCAGGCGAAATGGCATCCTGGCCTTGCTTTAGCCCGCGCACTTCAGCAATTTCAGCAGTTACTTTAGCACCTGGCAGATGGCCTCCCGTGCCTGTTTTAGCGCCCTGCCCTCCTTTAAAATGAAAAGCCTGCACATGCTGAAGCTTTTCCCAAGAAAACCCAAAACGTCCCGAAGCCAACTCATAGAAATACCGTGAATTATTTTGTTGTTCTTCGGGCAACATTCCACCTTCGCCACTGGCAATGCCTGTTGCAGCCATTTCTGCTCCCTTAGCCAGTGCAATTTTGGCCTCTCTCGAAAGGGCACCAAAACTCATGTCAGAAACAAAGATGGGCATCTCCAGAATCAAAGGCTTTTTAGCGCGGGGGCCGATTATCACCTGCGTGATTACCTCAGCATTATCTTTTAGTGGCGGACGGGCGAGCTGCGCCGGTAAAAACTGAATATCCTCCCATTTGGGCAGGGTATTCCGATCAACACCCATCGCTGCTGAAGGGCCATGATGACCATAGTTTTTGAGGCCGTTTCGCGCCAACTCCTGAATATAACCTGTATAAGGCTCAGTATCTTCCGGTGCGGTATCAGCATATTCACCCTGGTAGTTTTCCTTTTGAAATGGCTGCGGAAATTGGACTAAAAAATCATCCAACTCCTGCTGATCAACAACAACAAAATCATTTTCGATTGCTGCCTTAAACTTATGGAGTCTTTCTTCATTGTTATATTCCGAAACGCCCGTGTCATAGCGGTAATCCCAATGATGCAAACCACAAATCAGGTTATTCCCTTCGATAGTTCCATCAGCCAAAAGGGCGCCCCGATGCAGGCAGCGGCCATATAGCACCGAAACTTCCTGATCGTATCGTATAATTACAAGGTCAAGTTGCTTGTATTGCGCACCAAATGGAACCCGATCGGCCAGATCTGAAAATTGTGTGAGTTTAATCTTTTGCATGAATATGCTATTTTTAAGTGAAAAAATTAATCAAGAATAAAAGCTGCAAACTACTTATGATACCCTCCAAAGTACGTCTGTGAACCAATTTTTCTCGTCGTAAAACCAGGATACGATTTCAAATCCTGATTGCTGCGCCATTTCCGCTATCATCGTTTTGGAATATTTTTGTGACTGTTCCGTAAAAATGTGTTCGCCTGCAGTCAGTCTGATGGTTTCATCGGTAAATTTAAGCGTAACTTTTTGCTCTTCTTTGCTAATCAAATAACTGCTTGCCAGCCCATTGATTGGATTATAAACCTCCTTATGTTCAAAAAGCTCCAGCCGAAAATCGGCATCCATTTCATTATTGATCCGCTTGAGCAAATTGAGGTTGAATTGCGCAGTAAGTCCGTGAGGGTCGTTGTAAGCCTGCAAAATGACCTCGGGATCTTTTTGCAAATCGAGGCCAAGCAGCAATTGATCACCCTTGTTGAGCACATTTCGTAAATCACTTAAAAAGTTACGTGTTTGTTCCATCGAAAAGTTACCCAGGTTTGACCCCAAAAAAAGTAGGACTTTGGGTTTCTGATGTTGCCAATGGCTCAGCATTTCGAAATAATCACCTTTGAGAGCATTCATCTCTATCTCGGGAAGTACACTTCTGATACTTTTCTCCAAATCATTCAAGGCAGTAGCTGAGATATCAACCGGGATATAGGTGAAATCCTTTTTAAGTTGCCATAGCTTCTCAAGCAATACTTTGGTTTTGAGACCATCGCCGGCTCCCAGTTCAACCAAATCAAACGCCTGACCATTCATGCCGAAAGCCTGAATGATGGCATCTCCTTTCTGTTGAAAAATCTCCAGTTCACAATCAGTAAGGTAATACTCGGGCATATGCATGATTTGCTGAAACAACCGACTCCCGGCCTCATCATAAAAGTATTTTGAAGACAAATATTTAGGATCAGCGCGCAACCCATCCATTACATCAATAGCAAAACTGCTTAGTTTCTTCTCCTGAATCGTATCCATAGGCAATAGCGTAATTAAATGTGTTGTGCTTGCATCCCATCAGGAACACCTGTTTCAAAAGGATTTTGCGGGTCGTTGCTCCATTCAAACCATCCGCCGTCGTAAACCGAAACACGCGGCCATCCCATCAGCCAGGCATTGAACCAGGCCTCGCTGCCCCGCCATCCTGTTCCACAATAAAAAGCCAGGTGTTTGTCGGGCGTAATGCCATTTTTTTTCCAGATTGCTGCAACCTCATGATAATCGCGCGTAGTATGATCTTCGTTTCGGTAGTTTTCCATGTGGTAGGCATCGCTTCCACAGTCGGCAAATATGGCGCCGGGAATGCGTCCTTTGGCTTCAATATAGTTGTAGCCACTCACCTCGCCAATATATTCGGGCCAGCTGCGCACGCAAACAAGCTCGGCATCTTTATCTGCCAGCATCTTTTTGGCTTCGGGCGTATCTACTGCAAGGCCAGCTTGAGCAGGGATTTGAGCTCCGAAATCTTTTACCGGCTTTTTGGGTACATCAGCCGTGGAAACCTCAAAACCGGCGTCCTGCCAGGATTGAAATCCCCCGTTCAAAATTCTCACATCTTTCACGCCTGCATACAGCATGATAAACGCATTTCGAATGGCACCAATATCTCCCGCGGCGCTGCCCGGAAATTCATCAGCGTTATCCGGAAACATAAATTTACCGTACAAAACAACCGTTGTATCGGCTGTAATTCCATGTGCTTCAAGGGCAAGTTTAATTTCCTGCGGACTGCGGCGGTTCCAGGTTTCAGGGGCTTCTAGTGCCAGGGTATCCATATCAATAGCTCCCGGAATATGCCCGCTGAGGTAAGCCTCTCTGTTGCGATAATGACTGTGCACAACCACATATTTATCATTGTCGTAATGCATAGGCTTTTCACCCTGGATTAACTCATTTACCCATTCGGCCGAAACCAGCTGCTGGTAACGCTCAAGCCTGTCCATTGGAAGGGTTTCGTTTTTTACCCATTCGGTGAGGAAATGCGGATAAATAAAAAGCTTTTCATAGCCAGACTGTTTGAATCGCTCAGCAACAATTTTGGCTGTGCCACTGTCATAGCCATAAACAATCAGTGTTTGGTACGGCATGATTTGTTTGTGCCTAACGATTTCGATCCAGTCGATATAATTCAACCACTTGGAGGGCAAACATTTTGCACCACGAATATGACCTGAGCGGCTCTCGTTTTTTTGAGCCCAGCCATTAAATGCATCTACCGACCTAACATCCAATAAAATGACGTCAGGTTTTTGAATCATGTTTTGAAGTTCGGTTGTCGAAATTTCTTTCATAAAAAAGGTTTAAAAAAAAATAAAGCTACAATATTTATTTGGTTAATCTATTCTATTCTTTAATTTTTTCAATTACTTCATAACTGTACGTAAATTCAAGTAGCTGATTAACAAAAACCTATATCATACCTACCTGTTTGACAAACAGGATGCATAAAAAAAATTAAACCGCAGTAAACTTATATGTTCGAGGATTTAAAATTTTAATAGCAACGCAGATATCGGACATAAAAGACAGACACTACTTAAAGCTCTTTCAGAATATCTGACACACTGGATCGCTTTTTATAATCCGGATCAAAATGCCTCCAGGCAATTATTCCGTCTGGCTTTATCAGATAAGTTGCCGGGATTGGAAGCCGCTGGCTGTCATCAGAATGGGTATCTTTGAGTTTGGCACCAAGCACTGTATTGTAAACAAAAAGCGTTTTAGCATCCGGTTTGAAAGTCACATCGTATGCATCAGCAATCCGATAATTCTCGTCGTAGAGCAATTGAAATTTGGCACCTGTTTTCGCTGCCATTTTTTCAAGGTATTCAGGCTTTTCGGGCGAAACGGCTATTACTTTCACGCCTGCTTCCTCAAGAAGATAAAGGCTATCCTGAAATGAAGCAAGGTGCTTGTTGCATATCGGGCACCAAAAACCACGGTAAAAAATAAGCAGTACAGGTCCCTCATTCAAAGCATCGACCAAATTAAATTGCATGCCATTTTGGTCAACAGCTTCAAAATGTGGTGCTGCTTGACCCGGCAAAAGTCCATTTGCTTCTTTTGCCGAGCGAAAATCTTGCGCACGAAGCGACATCCCGGCCATCGACATTAAAATAATGTTCATCATAAAAAAGGTTTTTAAAGCTCTCATTAAACCAGCTATTGATTCGAATAAATAATTTGTTAAGCGTTTTTATTTATCAGTCGCAAAAACAGCAAATCCTGACAGATTTTTCGAAGAGTTGATTTCAGGTGTTTTTAATAAACACAAAAAAAGCCAGCTTAACGACTGGCTTTTTGGCATCAACCATTTTTGCGTTGATCGCGAAAAGTTCCACGTTTTATCGACCAACTTATCATTTCATTTTAGACATGAGGTATTTCTTCAGGAAGTGGTCCACGCTGATTTTGCCAGGGCCATAAATAAACAATCCAAATAGCATCAGAAGGTAATAAAGTGGTATTTCAAAGCCATTGTTACCAGCTTCAAAACCATTGGCCCAATGCACGGTTTGGATGGCCACCAGCATCACAATCATTAATGGAACAGCAATAATGCGTGTACCCAAGCCCAAAAACAGCAGCACAAAACCGGCTACTTCTGTATAGGTTGCCAGGTAGGCATTCAATGTTGGGAAAGGCATACCCATGCCTTCGAACCAGTCGGCAATGCCACTAATATTTCCAAGTTTCATCATGGCCGGGCCGTAAAAGCCGTAGGCAAGTACCAAGCGAAATAACAAAAGTGGAACATCAACCAGCGCATTCAGTTTTTCAATCATTTGTTGATAAAGCGAAATCATTTTCATTTTTTCAATTTTTTAAAGTTTGTGCTGATTAAGTCGTTATTACAATGAAAGCCTGACACCCCAACCTAAAATTGACTACCTCAAATGCAGCGTTAAGCTATTCAAAAAAATATATAACAAATTAATATGATGATACTTATGAATTTTATTTTTCCTTGTCCCAATAGAAAAAAAAGAAATTACTGTCAGGAAAAGGCGTTTGATCCGACTAAGAAGTCAAATTCAAAAAAATATCAATTATGACAAAAATTGCCCTTATTATTATGTCGGATACAGAAAGTGTTGAAGCGCTCGGAAAAGTATCCAATGCCTTTATGTTAGCCCTTGAATCGATGGAACAAGGTGACGATCTCAAAATAATTTTTGAAGGTGCCGGTACCAAATGGATAGGTGCACTCGAAGACTCCTCACATAAACTTCATGGCTTGTATCAATCTGTAAAGCCTGCAATAACAGGTGCGTGCTCGTTTTGTGCAACCGCTTTTGGCGTAAAAAACAGCGTTGAAAAAGCAGGAATAAATCTGCTTTCAGATTACAAAGATCATCCCAGCCTGCGTCAATTGGTTGTTGATGGATATACCCTGATTTCATTTTAATTCCTAGGATATAGTTTGGTTTGGTTAGCAGAAAGACGGCTTAGGCTGTCTTTCTGCTTTTTATCCTGCTATCATTTGTAAATTTGTCAACAAAGTGATTAAAAGTTAAGAAAAACTTCTTGCTAATTAACAGATTCGTAAAAAAATACAGGCTAATAGTTAGTCGCCCACAGCCTCTGATTAAATTCGATTAGGCTGCATGGTTTAGTATTTCTATACCGTTCTTTTTAATTTCGGCAACCAGCGGATTTGAGTTATTAAAATCAGAAATTTTGAAGGGATGAGGTTCTATTAATAAATCGTCATCACTGCGAAGCTGCATCAATTGGATTTGCAAATCAATAATATCATCCACGGTTTTAAAAACAATCGCGATATCAATATCACCATCAGGGTGATTTGTACCTTTTGCAAAGGATCCAAAGAGTATGGCGCTTTTAATTTGAAACTTGTCACTAATTGAATCAATGTATCGTTTTGCAATCCTTAAAGCTTCTTTTTTATCCATTCTCTAAGTTTCTTAATATTTGTAAACCAATTTATTGCATAATCAGGGGTGCATCTTTTATAAAATTCCTGCTTGTAGTCATCGTACCGTGCGTTAATATTAAAAGTTGTTTTTAGTATTTATACCCCCCTCCACCATCAGTTTCCAGACCGATACCTGTTGCCAGTACCAGTCGGTTCACAAAATTAAAGTAGGCTATTACCAGACTGGCATCCAGCAATTCCAGGTCGGTGAAGCCATAGTTTTTTAACTGCAACAACAACTGGTTTTGCTCAAATGCCGCAGGATTGGCTGTGAGCTCCGCAGCCAACTGCGCCAAAAGCTGTTCGCGTTGGCTAAGCGGAGCCGACTTCCAATCAGTGATCAGAAGTTTCAATCGCTCATCATTTTTCCAATAATGATTTAGCGCTTCTGCATGATGCTGCCGGCAATACAGGCAAGCATTCGTTACCGAAACCACCACGGCCATCATTTCCCTTTCGGCCCGCGAAAGTGGTGATTTGCTGAACATGATCTCCATATAAAGCTCCATATGCTTTACTATACTTTCGGGGTGCAGGCTTTGCATCTTGTGCACTTCTGCCAGTTTGCCCCTTTTTTGTATGATATCGTCATAAATTTCGCGCAGGCGTCCGGTGGATTCTTCGTAATCAATGATTTTGATTTTACTCATAAAGCTTGTTGTCAGGAAATGGATTTTTTAGCGACTTAATGTACAAATAAACATAAAAAATACTTTAGCCATGAAAAAAATATTGATTACGGCTCTTGTACTGTTCACAGCACTGATTGCTACACCTTCAGGAAATCCTGTTGAAAATACAACGAACAAAGCTACCGGCATTCAATTCCATGAAGGCAACTGGCAAGAGGCATTGAAGCTTGCCCAGGCAGAAAACAAACTCATCTTTCTGGATTTGTATGCCACCTGGTGTGGCCCCTGTAAGAAGCTGGATAAAAACACTTTCCCGAACGAAAACGTTGGTGATTTTTTTAACAAAAATTTCATCAATGTCCAGTTGGATGGTGAAAAGGGAGAGGGCTTGCTCCTTGCCAGACAATATCAAATCAAAGGCTATCCAACACTTTTATTTATTGACGGAAAAGGCAAGGCGGTGGTGCATACCGCAGGATACCGCAGCCCGGAGGATTTTTTAAAAATGGGTCAGGAAATCAAAAATAATTTCTGAATCGAAACATCCTAAAGCAGAAGCAATGATCTTCTGCTTTTTTTTATTAATTTGTATTAATTTTACGCTGGCAATCTTAAACCTTCTTAAAAAACGAACAGCATTACACCCAATAAACGATGGAATGGTATATGCCCATAACAATTCTCCCAGGAGTAAGTATCATCTTAATCTCTACGGCGAATCTGATTATCAGTCTCAATACAGAAATCAATCATTTGCTGATTGATGAAAAGCAGTCTAGCGCAAAACTTATCCTATTAAAACTCGCTCAGCTCAAGCGGCTAAGTTTGGCAATGGTGAGCTTATATGCTGGAATCTTCTTTTTCCTCTTAACCGGTTTATGGGCTATGCTTACCGGCTCGGGCCTTCTAACAAAAACATTTTTAGGAATCGCGTTGCTGGCAGTTAGTACAGCTTTAGTGATGCTCATAAGCTATGCCTTAAAAGCAGTTAGCATCAGACAGCATCAGTTTAAAGCTCACCGGCAATTTGTTGATAAATACTGATTCAGAGCATTTCATTTGTCCGCATCACATAGCCTGCTGTTCTATATTAATAGTTGATAGCCAGATAAATTAGTACTTTTGATCGACAAACCTAAAATAAAAAGCATACCCATGAAAGCGATCTGGAACGAAAAAATTATTGCTGAAAGCCAAAGCACAGTCCCTGTTGAAGGCAACCGCTATTTCCCTGCCGAAAATGTTAACAGTGAATACTTGCGTAAGAGCGATACCCAAACCATTTGTCCCTGGAAAGGCACCGCAAGCTATTATGATGTGGTGGTTGACGGGCAGGTAAACAAAGATGCCGCCTGGTACTATGCCGATCCCAAGCCGGCAGCTGTAAAAATTAAAGGGCATATTGCCTTTTGGAAAGGGGTTTCGGTTTTACCTTAAATGAACTTTAAATGGAGAAATCTTTAATTCAATATTTCTTCTTTGGAAAAAACAAAGCCATTATTGGATGGAACCCCATTAAACTAAAAAAAGCCGGTACCCTTAAGCAACCGGCTTTTTTACCCAAACCAAACTATCACTAATCAATTTTCTGTTTATTTTGAAAAGACATAGTCTTTGGCTTTTGCTGCAGTATGGCACTGCAAACACATGCCATTCATCAGCTTGGCACCACGCATGGCATTACCATTTTCGTCCTTTGCAATTTTTCCATCAGGAGCCAGCATAAACCATTCCCAATCGCCACCTTCGGGATTAAAGTCGTTGCCACGTTTTACCATAGCAGTCCGCTCGTCCACGGTTCCTTCAGGGTTTTTGGAATGTTTTACGATGATGGTTCCCACAGGATAGATTCCATTTACAGGAGCCTGTCCATCTTTGAAATAAACATCACGCACCACGGTTTCATCGTTTCCGCCATGCGCCATTCCGCCCAGTGCAGGATCAGCACCTTGTGCAGTGGCATCCTTAGACCAATTCATGAACGAAACAAAAGTATTGTCATCAGCCACAAACTCTGAAGGTGCAGGAGGGTTGTCGTCGTCATCATCTTTGCTACAAGATGTGATGATCACTGAGCTGGCAAAAAGCAAGCTGAATAAGAGTAAAAATCTGTTTTTAAGCATATTATAAAGTATTTAAGGGTTAGTAAATCCAAGAATTAATTGACTTTGAATGCATTGATTAACAAATCCCGCAGCCTGAGGAAGATAATCCGGTTTGTAAGTAATATGCAACGACTCACAGCTAAGTTTAACCAAAGCCATCAGATCTATGCGTTCACCCTCCTGCAGGAGTGCAATCATTTGCGCCGTTAGTGGCGAGAGATTGGTAAAGAGCACCTTGCCACTTTCGGGATGACGGTGCAAACTCACAAAGAAGTCAGAGCGGTCGTTTACGCTGATTGTACCGGCCGGCTTCAGGTGCACCGGAAAATTAAAGTGCAGGAGTTCCATCTCTGGATTAAGTAAGATATTGCCGCTTTCGACTTTTCCGTTTAGCGGCGTTTCGACCTTTTTATCAGGCATCATGTAAACAGCCACTTCTGCCCACTCAAAGCGCATCAGATCAAGCAGAAAAGGGTATTTTCTTTGAAGGTGCAAATAGTCTTTTTCAACAAATGCTATTAGCGCTTCGGGCATTCTCCAAATCTGCGGTGATTGCATTGCGCCGCTGCGGTAAAAATCTTTCACCAGACCAGACCATTCCGTTTGCGACAATAAATTTTCTGTCAATGGATAAGCAGACGAAATCGCCTCTTCGGCCACATGAAATACCATTCGGCGGTATTGTTCGAGTGCCTCAGGACGAGAAAGTGTGCTTTTGAAAGCTTTCTCCTGCCGGATAGCTTTGGCAAAAGATGATTGCGTTTTAAAGGTTTTAACTGTGGTTTGCATATACCTGAGGTTTTAAGACTTGTTGCTGAATTTTTCTGAGCTGCTGCAATTCATGCTGCATCTCCGGTAGCTCGGGAATATTGAAATCACGCTCCAGGAGAACCGGAACCGGCCGGCCGATTTGCTGCATGGCAAAAGAGAACAATTGATACACAGGATCAATAATAGCCTGTCCATGCGTATCAATAATCAGATCTTCGGAAACTTGTTCATGGCCGGCCATATGAATATAGCGCACCCGCTCGATCGGTAATGCCGTGATAAAAGCTTCCGGATTATAATGATGGTTAAAGCCATTGACATAGATATTATTTACATCCAGCAATAAATCACAATCGGCTTCCTCTAAAATAGCATTAACAAACTCCAGTTCGCTGAGCTCGGGCGTGATCGCGGTATAATAACTCACTATTTCGATCGCGATACGGCGCTCCAGAATTTCTTGCACTTCCCTGATTCTTGAACTTACATGTTTTACCGCTTCTGCGGTAAAAGGAATCGGGAGCAGTTCATACAAATGGGCGTTATCGCATTTGGCAAAACTCAGGTGTTCGGAATAAAGGCTAGCACCGGTTTCGTTGAGAAAGTGCTTGATCTTACGAAGAAAATCATAATCCAACGGATCGGGACTGCCCACGCTAAGCGACAAACCATGTGTAAACAAAGGATAGCGTTCCAAAGCTTTGTCGAGCAGCTTTTTCCAATAGCCACCAACATCTATCCAGTTTTCGGGAGCCACCTCAATAAAATCAGGGGTTAGCTGGTTCGAAGCCAATAGTTCTTCTGCAAAATCACGTCGAAATCCGATGCCGGTCATAGGTATAGTTTTAAAGAAATTGATAAGAAAAAAATGGAGGTGCGACCCAAAAACAGGTCACACACTCCAGAAATGGTAATCTAGAAAGTTCCACATTTGCCTTCACCACATTTGGCTTCAGAGCTTTTACTTTCTGACTTTTTCTCAGCTTTTTTCTCTGTTTTTACATCAGCTTTTTTCTCGGATGACTTTTCAGCTTTCTTTTCGCCTTCACCGCATTTACCTTCGCCGCATTTGGCTTCCTTAGTTTTGCTTTCTTTAGTGGCTTCTCCACATTTAAGCTCAAATTTCAGATCCGGAATTGGTGTGAATAGGTCTGTGCCAAGTGCAGCTCTTACTTCGCTGCCCGAGCCCAGCAAGTTGGCTGTGAAAGCGTTTTCGGCTTGTACGTTAAGAGCAGCTCCGCCACTGATCAATGCACCGGCTACTAAGGTCGTTTTGATAAAGTTTTTTTGATTTTTCATTGTTTCAGGTTTTTTAATGTTTCAAACGATTTAAGTTTAAATTCACTAACTCAGTCGTACGAATCATAAAAACCTGACAACATCAGCTAAATTTTTCGGAATTTAATTTTTCCTTCAACCTATTAATCCGCTGATTATCTGAGTCTTGATCAAGAGACATTTTTTCTTCTTCAAGTGATTCCAATTCCTTTTGAATTACCTTGTCGAGCAATTCACTTTGCTGTTGATAGTTACGACAGGCATCACAAACGCGGGTGTGCATATAAAGCTGCACTTTCTCAACAGGACTTAAGGAAAACACAGTTTTCTTCTCAATTAGCTCTGTTGCTTTATGACAAGAGAGCATTAAAGTATTCATTATCTTTTTCATGCTGCAAACCAATTTTGTTCAATACATGCTCGCAACTGAAGTTTTGCCCTGTGCAGGATCTGCCAGAAGTTAGCCTGACTGATTCCAAGGTCTTCGCAAATTGCGGGTCCTTTTTGTTCTTGTAAATATTTCAACTTCATAGCCACAGACCATTGTTCGGGCAATTGTTCCATGCAATAAAATAAAATCTGCCGAAACTGTTCGTTGTCAAGCAATTCATCTTCTCCAAAAGACCAGCTGCCAGGTTTTCGCTCTTCGTTCCAGCTTTGATCCTTGCTAAAGAAGAGTCCGAGCATATCAGACTGGTTGTCGCCTGCATCCACAAACTGCATCTTATATTTTTGACGAAAATGATCCATAATTTTGTGTTTTAAAATCGAGAAAAGCCAGGCTTTGGGGTTTATTCCTTCAAAGCTGTCCAGCGCATGCAGCGCCGCCAAATAGGTGTCCTGCACTAAATCTTCGGCAAGGATTTGATCGCTGGTACGCCTATAAGCCCAGGCATGCAATTGCGCAGCATACTCATTTACCCAGCTGTTGAGCAGTTTTCGCTTATCGGTGATTTGGTCATTCATAAATTCAAAAATACAGTTTATTGAAACGCTACAATCAATTACTGACCAATAGTTTCCCTCTTGCCTGAATATTTTTTTCTAACGAAACTATTTCGAATACATATAAACCTGCTTCCAGTGTGCCGTCAGGAATTTGAAATTCGCTGCTATTTTGCTCATCTTCCCACATTAACCGGCCATTAAGATTAAAAATGCGCAGACGCACCAATTCAAAAGCAGGATTTTCAAAGGCAAGCGTACCACCATTTTTAAAAGGATGCGGAATCAATTGATAATTCTTTTCAGAGAAGTCAAATACTTTTAGTGATTCAACGAGCGAAAAGCCGAGATTACCCAATTCCAGTTTATAATAGCTGATGGTATTTAGCAAAGTCATGGTATCCCAAAACTCATAAGAAACCGCTGAGTAAGGGCTACCGCAAATCCCAGCAATCTCGCCAATCTGATCAAAATTGATCCCGTCTGCCGAACGAAATACACGCACCCCATCACAGGTGTTACCGGAGGCGATAACCCAATTCAGGTAAACCTTTCCATTGGTTTCAGTTGCCGAAAAGGTATTCAGATAAGGGAGCTGCTGGGCGTGTAAACAAGAAAGCCCCGTGAAAAGCAAAATGCTTATAACACTAGAAAGCCATACAACCCTATAATTTAAAAGCGTTTTAATCATATTCATCTATGTTGTCGCATAAAAAGTAAAAACCTGACACCCTAACTAACGCTAAATGTCAGGTTTTTCATCTCCAATCGACATATTAGGTAAACCATTATCAATGAAAAAACGTAACACTCTGGTATTTATAACCATTATGGTAACCATATTGTTTTTTGGCCTTTTCGGCGTGAACATTGCCCTCAAGCTCATTCACGACCGTTATGTTGATGTTCAACTTGAATCCAACAGGCGAACTGCCGAGACCATTGCCAGTATTTTTGAAGATAAATTAGAACAAAATGTTGAACCTGCGAAGCTTATTTCCTCCTTCCAAAAATCAATTGAAGGAAGTTCCAGCGAAGCCGGTTACCTATGCATGTTTGGCCAAGATGAAGGAGCCTTGTTATGTCATCCCGACACCTCAATAATAGGAATGTCAGTTGCTTCAAATAATTTTAAGTTTAATAGCAAAAATGAGAACAGCAAGGAGTTTCTTATAGATGCAGTGAAGCATCAGGGAGAATCATATGGCATTCTTTCAATGCCAAATAATGAAAAATCTGAAATTGCTTATATGGTGCCTGTAAAAGGAACTGACTGGAAAATTTCTGTTCATCAAAATCTGGATGTGATTGAAAGCCAACTTAAAAAACTACGTTGGATAGCATATATTGGATTCTTGTTGTTGGCATTAATTATTTCACTGTTCTCCACTTGGATTATTAAACGTATTAGTACTACTTATGAAAACCTCATACTGAAAAAAAATGAAGCCCTAAACACTACAAATCAATCGCTTCAAGCCTCAAAAAAGCAGATTGAGGAACAGCATATGCTTTTACTTAATCATGCTGACCAATTAGAGCAAGAGGTTATTAGAAGAACTGCCGATTTATCAAAAGCGCATCAGAAGTTGGGGGATCTGGAAAAAGCGAAAAGTGATTTTTTGGCTATTATAAGTCATGAAATAAGAACGCCACTCAACGGCATCATTGGATTTTCACATCTGCTTGAAGATGAATTAAAAGACACCTCTCATCAGGAGTTTGTAAGCAATATCAGGATTTCAGGTGAAAAACTGATACGTTTTGCTGAGACTGCCCTTTTAATCACACAATTAAGTATTCAACGCAATCGCTTTGACTACAGAAACGTAAAATTGAATCAATTGATTAATCAGTCGCTATCAGAATTCGATGAAAAAATTACAGAGAAAGCAATCACAGTTGAGCAGAGTAGTAGTCAGGAATCAGAAGAAATTGAGGTGGTACCTGATATGATCATTCAGTGTTTTAAAAATATTTTCGATAATGCAATTGAACACACGCCCAAAAATGGTCAAATCAAGGTTAGCTGTATCAAAGAGAAGAATTACCTCGAAGTAACCATTGAAGACAGCGGAACCGGTTTTAGTGATGAAGCCTGGCTTCGCCAATTTGATCTTTTTGGAGCTGATAAAGTAATGAATCACACCAAAGGATATGGCTTAGGGCTAGCAGCAGCAAGGTTAATTATGAAAGCTCACTCCGGAGATATCCGGCTTGAAAACTGTCCAAACGGGGGAGCAAGGGTGAGCCTCCAATTTCCGATAATTTAAATAGCTCAATACCCAAAAGTTTTTTGAACAAAACCTCAAAGGTTTTAAAAACCCTTGAGGTTTTAGTTATAAATAAAAAAAAGGGGAGCACCTTGCGGCACTCCCCTTTTTGATTTGAAGTTTTAATAACTTCTATCTATTGTTATCTAACGATTGTCAGACGTTTTGTTACAACACCTTCGGTGGTTTCGATACGAATCATATAAACACCGGCTTCATAAGTGCTGGTATTCAGATCGTGACGTTGCTTACCTTCGATACCACGGTCGATTACTACCTGACCAACAGCATTCATAACGGTGATGCGATTCATCTGTGCAGATTCAATCACAACATTGTTAGTTGCAGGGTTAGGATAAACGCGGGTATTGTTCAAACCGAATTCGTTTGTATTGGTAACAAATACCGTTACAAAGTCATCATCCGGATTATCGAGTGCCATTGCAAAGTCAGATTCGCAAGTACCATTGGTATAGGTATAGAATGCAGATACCTGATATTTGTAAAGGGTTTGAGCCTCAACATCAGTATCAAAGTAGCTGTAAGCAGTTACACCTTCTTCAAATGGAACAGAAGCGATCAGTTCGTTAGCGCCACCGTCAACAGAACGATATACATTAAATACATCCAGTTCGCGATCGGCTTGTGCTGCAGAAGCAGGAGCTGCAAACTGTGCACTTGGTTTACCAGTAACCTTCAATGGTTCGGTGTTGTTGCTGTAGTCGTCAACAGGTTTATCCATTGGCAATGCGGCAGTGGCACCAGCCATAGTGGTTACAAATCCACGGAGGTTCCAGGTGTATGGCAATGCATAGTCACTCAGGTGTTCCCAAAGTACACCGTCAAGTGTAAGCAGGTCGCCGTTTGGCTCATTCTGAGTTGGTCCGCAACCGGCAGGATAATTCACACCGTCAGTTGTGTAAACAGCAATCCAGAGTTCCTTGGTAACATCGATGAGAACAGGATCAGTAAGATCAACTTGCTCATAAACTTCAATTCCAAGGCCACTCAATGGTTGTGAGTGAAGCAGTGTTGCAGCATTTGTACCTTCGTAGATACGCAGCTCATCAGTTGCACCTGTTCTGTTGTAGATTTCGATTTTGGTAAGCGAAGCACCATCGTAATCAGCCAACTGAGCAGGATCGAACTTGATGGCCCAAGTAAAGGAAGCAGGTCCGCCGATACCGTCAACATTGGTTCCATCATCATAGTACAACCATTCCGCAATCGCATCCTGTGGTGAATTCCACTCGAGCATAGATCCCCAGGCTTCTTCTGTCCAGAGGTATTCTCCAGCGAGTTCTTTTGGAGGATCGCATGGGAAGGCAACTTCTACGTCAACACAAGTTTCGAAGCAGGACTCAGCGCCACTTTCGTAAACAAATGTTACACAGTAAGTATACATTCCATACTCAACATCTTCATCAACATAACTGGTTCCAGGAACCATTTCAGCGATCAGTTCACCATTGCGGTAAATGTTAGCACCAAGTAATTCGCCCGGATCAACGTTTCCGCCGCCGCCTCCGCCGCCACCGCCGGAGTTGTCGATGAGTTCGTATCCAAAGGCAAGGTCAGGAGTTCCCTGAGCTGTTCCACCAAGGATTACCTTATCTGTTACGAGATCTTCTACAATGTATAGACCACCAGCGATAACATCACCAAGATCAGCACTTACACTGTGTGAAACACCGGTCATAGCGCCAGCTGCAATATCGTATTGCTCAACCTGACAACCACCACCAGTAGTTGTTCCTGTAAAGAACCACAAGAACGGACCACCTTCGCTGAAGTTATCATAAGCAGCACCATACATACTTGGCATGCCGCTCAGGCTATTCAGTGTTGCTCCGGTTTCGTCGAAGAGCACCATGTCAGTTGACCAGTTATTGCCCCAGAATGCATCATTATCAGCATCGTAAGCAATAGCACGAACTGCAGTAGGAGCGGTGAAGCTTGAAACGAGCGTCTGAGCAACGAAGTCCATTTTATATACAGTAGTTGCAGCAGCAGCACCATACATATAGGTTCCATCAAATGCCAAGTCTCTCAGGCCTGTAACACCAGGAATTGTGAATGTTTCGATGAAGTTTCCATCCATATCGAATTTCACAATTTCGCCACCAGCCCATTTCGTTGCATAGATAAACTCACCATCCGATTCGGCACCGGCAAGGCCAGTTAAACCAGAAGGAGTATCCATATCAAAGTCGTACAGCAGATCCCACATTTCGCGACCCATCTCAACTGTTCTGATGTCAGCATCAGCATCAGTTTCTGAGTTAAGTTGACGTGCAACGGCAGTGTTATTGCCATCACGGGCATACATATCGCGATTAGCAGAATTGCTCTTACGTATTAGACTTTCTGTATCGAAGGCCAGTGTTCTGCTTGCAGATGACACAACGATGTTATCTACAAAGAAGATGTACCACAGACCTTGGTTGTCGCCATCAATAGCCTGGAAGGCAAGATGAACATCCTGTCCTGCATAACTGTCGAGGTCAACACTGTATGGGAAGTCGTAGTAGTTCCATCCACCACTGAGGGTTGTAGCATCCCACAGCACAGTCCAGGTTGAACCGCCGTCTGTAGAAATCTTCACATAGTAGTGATCGAGGTAAGTACTACCCTGGTAAACCACACTCCAGAAACTCAATTCAGCACCAGCCGGTACATTGAACTCAGGTGTAATCAACCATTCATCCTGATGACCATAATCCCACCATAAACCGGCGTGATATGTTCCGAATGGAGTAAAGTCAGCGCTGATGTAATCGTTTACTGTCCAGTAAGATGGTGTAGCACCACCTGTGGCAGTATTGGTTTGTTCAACCATCCAGTCAGCTGGCAGTGAGCCGCCTTCGAAGTCTTCTTCGATTTCGTCGCCACCTGGAGGTGGAGGAACAACATCGTCCCAGTTAAGTGTTACATCCTGACCATTAACTTCACCAGTAAGGTTTTCAGGTCCGGGGAAGTTTTCACAACCGTAATAGGTCCATACATAGCTCATCTTTGGCGACATGCCATTGGAGTAAACGGCTGCAACTTCTGCCAGGTAATCTTCACCTTCAACAAGACCTAGACCTTCAATATCATATTGATAATAGGTTTCTTCTGTATCAGTAATGAATAAGCCTTCGTGCCATACTTTGTAGTACTCAAGCTCGCGGGTTCCGGGAGTATAGAGCATTACATTGTCAATATTCCACCAGTTGATGTTCCAGGCTTGTCCGTCAAATACGAAAGCAATCTGGAATTCTTCTGCACCTACACCATGATCAGTAGTAAGTGTAACAACATGGTTGTTAGCAGGAATATCTGCAGCTGGATTCCATTCTTCAACGGTATATTCTTCGCCATCAGCAATAGTAACTACCGAAATGGTATAAGCACCGCTAAAGTGGTCAACAAAATGATCAAAGCTCAGTTCTAGCTCGGTTTGTGTGAGCGTGCTCATCACAGGCGATTTGAAATAGAACCTGTTCATTGTATTAGGACTCCAGTAGAAACGAACTTCAGGTGTAACACCACCAGCGAGGTTGGTTTGGCTCAGTTGCCAGTTACCAGTAGCTGGTTCAGTAGTCCAGTTATCGATACCTTCGGAGAAGTCATCCATAAATGGTTCGAAAGGAATCACACCGCCGCTGCTCCATGTTGCAAAACCAGTTGGTGTTACATACAGGTCAGAAACAGGAAGTAATAATTCTTCCAGTGTCCAAACGAAATCTTCAGGACCATCAATGAGATAATCAACAATTTCGATAGGATTGAAACCATTCTTTTCAACATAGATGTCATAAACGCCTTTGCGGAATTCTTCCCACATATAGTATCCTGTTTCATCCAGTGTTACCTCATAAACCAAACCAAGATCCGGCTCTGAAGTATTGGTAAACATTACGTTTGTTCCGTCTGCCAGATCACCACTATTGGTTTGAACAGTTACGCTAACCTGTGTAACCATGTCCTTATCCAGACAGTTGGAGAATACCATTTCTGATAGATTATCTTCATCATAAACAGCAACAACGCCCCATTTGTAAACGCCGGCTTCTGTACCGCCCCAGGTATTATCATTGAACAAAGTGTCCAAAGTAAGACCAAGGAATTCCAAATCGCCAGTTTCACAGGTTGTACGCCATACTTCATATCCGAAGAGTTCGCGTGTGGCATCCTGAACATTGGTTAATACAGGAGCTCCGCTGCGGGTAACTTCGTCAACGATAGCCACATTATCAACTGCCCAGTACCATGCCCAGCTACCATTATCATAGTAATGGAAACGTACCTGGAAGTTTTCATTGGCATACGCACTTACATCAATCATTTGCTGATTAGGATTGTTCCATGCACCTGCATCAGCAACCTGATTCAGTACAGTAACCCAATCTGTTCCATCAAATACATCCACATTGGCAAATTCGCCAGAGCTGATGAAATTGTAATACTGATCGAACATGATGTATAATTCCTCAGCTGTTGAAGCATTGATAACAGGAGAAATCAATTGTTCATCTAGGGTGAATCCGCTACCAGCTTCATCGGAATCAACATAAGCAAATGGTGTACCATCTAGCGAAGCACCAGTGCTTTGGGGATTACCGGCAGGAGTTTCCATATACCAGGTGTCAGTTGAAGTGCCTCCATCAACGATAGTCCAGTCTGATGGAATACCGCTGTCAAATGTTTCCATGATAGGCTCAAATGGTGCATAGAATGGGTTGTGCCATGTGATCAGCACATTTTCATCGGTTATTTCAGTAGCAACCACATTGATTGGCGGGAATGGGAATTCCATCAGTTCGAAGTCGTTGGTAACTGTTGCATTCAGAGCAATTACAACATCTTCGAGTATTTCTGAAGCATAACCCATAGCACTTACGGTATAATCATAAGTACCGGCTATTACGCTGCCTTCGTAAGCACCTGTTGCATCAGTGAAGAATTCGAACATGATGTCCGGATCATCCACATTAACAAGCATTACAGAAGCACCTTCGATAGGATCGCCACCGAGGTAAGCAGCCTGCATTACCATACCATCAACTGCAGCATTGCCATCGATTTCGATCTCGTCGGAGCAGGTTACACCCTGGCAAGTTTCGGCACCGCTGTCGTAGATATAAGTTACGCAATATGTGTACATACCAAACTCGAGGTCTTCGTCGAGGAATGTAGAAACAGCGCCATCTTCAAAGTCGATTAATTCATATTCCTCACCATTACGGTAGATAGCCAAAGCCATGATTGTATCCAAAGCAGCAGCATCTACGTTAGTCCATTCGAGCATGATGTCGAGTGTACCTTCAACCTGAGCGGCTGTGAAAGCAGACGGAGCAGCATAATCTTCGCAAGGAACATAGATAAAGTCGAACTCAGCTGTTGGTGACTGGCCTGTTGAGAATACAGAAGCTACGCCAGCTGTGTAGGTTTCGTAAGGAGTAAGCATTGAAACATCATACTGGTATTCTTCATCTTCAACCTCTGCAACCAGCTGACCATCGAGGAATACTTTGTATACTTCGAATGAACGACCGGCTTTGGCTCTGGGGCCATTGAGCATTACATCATCAATGTACCATTGATTGATATTAAAAGAATAACCATCAAAAACCCATGCTATCTGGAATTCCTCAGCGCCAACTCCATGTGCAGCAGTTAAGGTATATGATTCAACGGTTGCATCCAAATCTTCAGGAGTAAGCCACTCCTCTGCAATATATTCAACTCCGTCAGCAATAGTAACTACGCGAAGGGTATAGTTACCATTATAGTCGTTAATATAATGAGAGAAGGTAAGTTGCAGCTGATCCTGTCCTGCTGTACTCATAACAGGTGTCATCAGATAAAACTCATTAGTGCCAGATGGGCTCCAGTTAAATCTCATTTCAGGAGAAACGCCACCAGCGTTATCAGTAAGAGAAGCTCCCCAGTTTGTAGTTTCAGGAGATTTGGTCCATCCTTCAGGAAGTTCACCAGTGGCAAGATCATCAAAACTTTCCATCATAGGAACAAATGGAGACTCTCCGCTTCCACCTTCCCAGGTTGCAAAAGCTGTTGGAGTTACATACAATGCAGTAGGTGTGGCCAGAATTTCTTCCAGCAACCATTCAAAAGAAGTAGCATCAAAAATTTCAACACCTGCTTCTTCAACTACAGCATAACCAGGTAGCATTACTTCGATGTCATAAACACCTCTGCGGAAGTCGTCCCACATAAAGGTACCTGAATTATCCAAAGTAACATTGTAAACCAGTTCAAGAGCTGGTTCTGACATATTGGTAAAGGTGACGGAAGTACCACCAGGACTCTCGTTTGAATTGAGTGTTACAAGCACATCAACTATGGTTTCCATGTCCTTATCCAAAGTATTGGAATAAGTTGGTGGAGACGTTTGGCCAGCTTCATAATTCACAGTAACAGCCCAGCGATAAACACCCCATTCCATGGTTTCCCAATCAAAATCAACAAAGTTTTGTTGTGAAGTATTGCCTACCTCAACCAAAGCTGCTGGTTGGTAAACTTTTTCACGCCAAACGGTGTAATCAACGATGCCACGCATATTACCATCGAACTTGGTAAGTTTTGTTGCTTGAGGATTGTCATTTATAGCAAGATCCAATATAGCAGATTGGTCACCAGCTTTGAATGGAACTTCCTCTTCAATGACAGTTAGTGCTCTTGTTGCACCATAAGCATTTGTTACAAAAGCTTGAATATTCCAAGCTACATCTGCACCATAAAGCCCTGACAATGAAGTCCAAGCTCCGCCATTAAAACTAAATCCGTCAAAGTTCTCTGCATCGGGAACTGCAAGATTACCAGCTGGTGCAATATAATTACCACCATCAGCAAATCCATCAAAACCAATCCACAACATTTCAGTGTTGTCAAATTCAACCGCTACAGGTAAAGTAATTTCAGTCCATGTCCCATCAAAAGAGACATCTGCAAGCGCATCGTATTCATAAATCAAAACATCACGATCAACACCCTGCCAAATTTTCATTGTCAAAGCATTAGCAACATAACCGATGTCACCATAAGTCATAACTTTAGTTATTGCTGATTCTTCAAATTCAGCAAGTTGATCGGGTGTGAATCCAATTGCCCATCGGATGGACCAGTTAGTGCCACTACCTGAACCTAGATTTACCACATTGGTACCATCATCATAGAACAACCATTCAGAAATAGGTTCAGGACCGGAACCATCCCATGAGATCTGCACAGCATCATCGCTTAATTCAAATGCCGTTACATCACCAACAGGAAGTGGTGTTTCCATCATGTAAAAATCATTTGTAGTAGTAGCATTATGCGTAACAACAACTCCATTCATGCTACTTTGGGTATAACCGGATGCAGTAACTGTAATGCTATAAGTACCTCCATAGGCCAGTGTTGAATAAGCACCATCAGCACCTGTGGTCATGGTATAATCACCATTAGCACCCTGAACACGCACATTAGCACCTTCGATCGGATCGTTGGTAAGGAAATCATAAATAACACCAGCAGCGGTTCCAACACCTTGTGTAGTGATACTTTCTGTGTTAGATGCAGGTGATTCTCCCTCATCAAATACTGCAGTTACGTAATAATCAAATGTAGTATTACGTGCAAGTCCAAGGTCAGTAAAGGTTTCACCTACAACAGGATCTGTATTAATCTTCACTGCATCACGATAAACATTGTAGCCAACCAAAGCACGATCCAGCGGACTGGTCCATTCCAGGGTAGCACTCACAGTTGGAGTTGCTTCACCCGGATCATTAACAGTAGCAGTGAGATCAGCAGGAGGCGTAATGGCTGTAGTGAATCCCCAAATTGGACCATTGGTAGTACCATTGTTATTGCGAACATTTACCTGCCAGAAATATTGCAGGTTAGGATTGGTACTAGTTAAAGTATAGGATTCTTCCAGATCGTCAGTCCAGTCAACTACCACAGTTGCAGGAGGATAAGTAGTACCCAGAACAACCTGATATTCCAAAGTATTGGCACCAAACATCCATTCCAACTCATCACTATTGATGATACCGGTAGCACCATCAGCAGGAGCTGTATAGGTAACCTCATCAGGAGATGGCATAACTACAGCTGACAAATCAAGGTCGAAGTCAGCACCGGTAGTGCTTACAACCAGGTAATACATACCTTCGAAAAGTTCGAGACCGGTTGCAGAAGTGGTAGCTTCGTAGATAGCATTGTCAACATCAGGACCACCAACACCGTCAAAATCGGCAGGATAAATAGCCATTTTAGCATTGGCACCTGTTAAAGAAACATCTAACAATACATCTTCAACGTCAACATCCAATTCATATACCACATCCCAGCCATCATCAGGTACACCGGGTAAATCATAATTATCCCTGAAAGTACCCTGAGGCACATTAATTGGGAAAACCAGGGCATCAGGATCAATAGCGGTTTCCCACACATCACCCGGATCGGGCGTGTAAGCATTACCAAAGTAATCAGCAGTGACTACAGCGCGGCTGCCAAAGAACATGGCAAATGAGCCATTGTAAGCACCGTCAGCTACAGGAGCTTCTGTAGTGGCTACACCAAAATCAAATGTGGTTGTTCCGGAAGTCAAAACAAAAGGTAATGTAGGTGTAGTAACTTGTAAAAATCCACCAAAATCTTCATCAATATCGGCATCAGTGATTTCAAAATCACCTTCGCCGGGATTGTTCACGATTTCGAAAGCTGCTGGTTTCATCCAGGCGCCGATTGGGCGATCGCCCATATCCATATTGGCATTGATAACCTCTATTCCAGGTTGTACACAACTCAGGTTAAGTGTGAAATCACCATTAGCAGTACCATAACCAGTAACATAGACTAAATAATCCACTCCATTGGTTGTTTGGAAACTTACTTCAGATTGCAAGCCACAGGCGTCATCGTTACTTGCTTCGCAAACAAGCGCACCGCAAGTTCCTGAGAAAACACCAATCTTGGTATCGTAGGAAGAGCCGCACAAACTTAATGTTGCCGGCAGTCCGTTACCAGTAAAGGTATACCAAACACCAGGACCAGTGTTTAAGGTTGTTGCACAACCTGTTGGAGCATCGGTATTGGTAGCCAAAGCTGTTGATCCCATTACCATATCGCCACAAGCGATCACCTCAGCATCAGCACATAGGTCGTTGGCTGGCGGTGGCGGTGGCATTTCAATTGTTAGGTCTAAAGTTGTAATGCAGCTTGGTAAAGGCCATGTATCTGCCATTACATAATAAGTACCAGGCAAAAGCGTCGCATTGACTACCCTAGGAGCTGCAGTGCTACCAGTTTGCTTGGCAACTTCACTACCAGGGCCTGTAGGGCAAGCATTAAACAGGCCTAAACCAGACCAGGTAGTTGCACCCGGATCCATGGTAATTGTAACTTCAGTAGTTACGGTAACATTTAACTCGTAGATAATATCCTCACCCCCGTCATAAGAACCAAGGTCAGAATTTGAGTAAGTGTTGCCTCTGCCACAGGTAGTATTCCCCAGATCGGCATAGGGAAGATCACCGGGGATGTTAACAACAATTGGCGTAGCACAGTCGTCACCAACTGCCCGGCCTTCCTCATAGGGAAGCTCAACCGTTGGCCCGTGCAAGGCTTCTAAGATGGCTTGCTTACTCTCTTGCGTTTGAGCAAGCAAATTTCCGGAACTACCAAACAGGAAAAACCCGATTGCCAGTCCCAAAAACCATCGTGAAAACGTAAGATAACTTTTCATAATGATAAAAATTGGTTAATAAATAGAAAAATTGGTCCAAAATGAATGGCTAAGGTATAAAGCTTTTTTTGAACTACACAAATTTTTGAGGTTATTTTTTAATTTTTTTTAACAACTTTAATAAAACAAAATAAAAAAAACCTTGTTAAGCACGCGCAACAGTCCTAAAACACAAAAGAGACTGCCATCCGGCAGTCTCTTTTGTATTAGCATCAGTTTTATAAAAAAACTGTAAGTAATATCTAAATTATCTCACGATAGTCAGACGTTTGGTTACAATGCCACTTTCGGTATTGATACGTACTACATAAACACCTGCTTCGAAAGCAGCTACATTAAGTTGTGAATTGTTGTTATCCAATTCAACATCGTAAACTACCTGGCCAACTGCATTGATAACCGTGATACGATTCATGCCGTTTGCTTCGATAGTAACGTTATCAGTAGCCGGGTTCGGATAGATACGTGCGTTTGCTGCACCAATTTCGTTGATATTTGTAACGAATACATATACGAAATCATCTTCAGGATTTTCCAATGCCATTGCTGGTTCTGATTCACAGCTTCCACCTTCGTAAGTGTAAGCAGCAGTTACCTGATAATAATGTTCACCAATGGCTACATCAGTATCGAAGTATTCAAATTCAGAAACACCTTCTTCGAAAGGAACAGTAGCGATCAGGCTGTAGTTAGAGCCATCGGCGCTGCGATATACGTTAAATACATCGAGTTCGCGGTTGCGGCTCATATCCAGTACGGCATTTTCACCAGCACCTTTTCCGGAAACTGCCAATGCAGCACGGTCGTCGCTATTGTATTTGTCAACAGGGATTTCCATTGGAATAGCTGCTGTAACGCCAGCTGCAGTAGTTGCAAATCCACGGAGGTTCCAGGTATAGGGCAATGACAAGTCATTCAAATGTTCCCAAACTACACCGTCAAGGGTAATCAGGTCGCTATTTGGATTTCCGCCATAGTTACCGCAAGCAGCAGGATAATTCACACCATCGGTAGTGTAAACAGCAATCCAGAGTTCTTTGGTAACATCAATCAATACAGCATCAGTCAGGTCAACTTCTGCCCATTCTTCCATGGCTAAGCCACTCAGCGTTTGGCTATGGAGCAAGGTAGCGGCATCAGTACCTTCGTAGATACGAAGCTCGTTAGCAGCGGCTGTTCTGTTGTAAATTTCAATTTTAGTGAGTGAGGCGCCATCCAATTCAGCCAGCTGTGCAGGATCAAATTTAATAGCCCAGGTGAAGGTAGCAGGACCACCAATACCATCAACATTCACACCATCATCATAATACAACCATTCAGCGATAGCATCCTGAGGAGATTTCCATTCAATCAGCGCACCCCATGCTTCTTCAGTCCAGAGGTATTCGCCAGTGAGGTCTTTTGGTGCATCACAAGGATAAACCACCTCAACATCAATGCAGTTACCAGCACATGATTCTGCACCACTTTCATAAACGAAAGTTACACAGTAAGTATGCATGCCATAAGCTACATCTTCATCCACGTAGAATTCGTCGGTTACCATTTCGGCAATCAGTTCGCCATCGCGGTAAACATTCGCACCAAGCAATTCGCCTGTTTCGAATGAACCACCGCCACCGCCGCCACCGCTGGTATTAGATTCACCAACAACAGCAAAATCAAGTGAGGTATAATCAACGCCTAATGAAGTAAGGGTTACAAATCCACCAGTACCACCGAACAAACCAGCAACGTCATCCAACATCGCAGGATTTCCGGGAGTAGTAGCAGGATTCCACATGTATTGATTCCATCTGCCTTCGGCTAAACCTGAAGCAGTTTCGTAGTAAGCATAAATACTCACCCAGTAAGTACCAGCTTCCAAAACTACAGGGGTATCCAGAACGATCTCAACAAGGTCAGGATCGTTGGCACCAGTATTGTTTTCTTCGAACAATACAGCACCCGGAGCACCACCGGCATCAGCAAAAATAGTGTAACCAAATCCGTCAGGATCAGGCAATCCAGCTGAAGTAAAGCCACGGGCAAGCAAAGTAGAAACTGTCCACTCTTCGCCTTCAGGAACAACAAAGTCATCGGCTGAATAAGTAGGCGCATCAATACCACCATAGTAAGTAGTGATGATACCTTGTGTAGTTGTTTGAGGATCTTCCCAGTTTGGAGTCCAAAGAATTACATCTTCTCTGTTAGCATAGCTTACGCCAGCATAAGAAGAAGTTTCTACAACTTGTTGTCCAAGCACTTGCAGTGCTTCTTTCTGAGCTACATGTGCCTGATACATCTCAGCATTTTTGCTGATATCGGCAGGTACAACGCCAGTAGCTACAGGCTGTGCACGTTGTGTAGCAGGTCCTACATATACATTATCCAGGAAGATTGCTGCACCATCATTGAAGTTATCTGCAACAGTTTCGCGGAATGCCAGGTAGTAATCAGTACCGGCATCAACGAAATCTTCAAGGTCATAACTGTAAAGTTCCCATTCTACGCTACTTCCTACACCAAAGTCGATGTCGTCAACAACGATATCGAAATCGCTGGTGTTGGTTTGTGAGGCAGTTGAAATCAGGATTTGTACATTGTCAGCATAAGTATCTGGCCAGTAGCGCAGGTAGAATGAAATCATATCACCAGCGGCAGCTGTAAGCTGTGGAGTAACAAGCCACATATCGTTTGCACTTGCTCCGCCACCTTCCCAGCTGGCATAAGCCATGAATGAACCACCATCAGGAGCAGCAGTTGCTTCACCACCAGTCCAACCAGGAACAGGAGTAGTGCCAACAGCTAAAGCTTCCCAACCGGTACCACCATCAGGACTGAGTTTTGCCCAATCAGCAGGTGGGAAGGTGCCTTCGAAACCTTCTTCAAAAGCTTCTCCCGGAGGAGGTGGAGGTGTTGAACCGCCCCATGTGAGCGTAACTTCTTGTCCGTCAACTTCGCCAGCGAGGTTTTCAGGGCCAGGATAGTTTTCACAACTGTAATAAGTCCAGGTGTAGCTCATCTTTTCTGACATACCGTTGGAGTAGATTGCGGCTACTTCTGAGAAGTATTCTTCGCCTTCAACCAAACCGGCAACATCATACTGATAGAAAGTATTCTCGGTGTCAGCAATAAAATTGCCATCCAACCAAACTTTGTAATACTGTAATGCGCGTTCTGATTCGTCAGTTTCAGTAACTACCACATTATCAATAGCCCAGTACCAGTTCCAACCTGGTGAGAAATAATGGAAACGAATCTGGAAGGTTTCGTTCATATATTCTGTAACATCCAAAATCTGATGGTTAGGAGCATCCCATGCACCTGCATCAGCAGTTTGATTCAGTACAGTTACCCAATCGCTACCATCAAATACTTCAACCTTAGCATATTCCGAAGAAGAAATGTTGTTGTAATACTGATCGAAATGCAGGAAGAGTTGTTCTGCAGTAGAAGCATCAATAACAGGAGAAATCATTATTTCGTCCATAGTGCTGCCAATACCAGCTTCGTCAGAATCTACATAGGCAAATGGAGTTCCGTCGAGTGAAGCACCAGCAGTTTGTGGGTTTCCGGCAGGAGTTTCCATGTACCAGGTATCAGCTGTTGAACCACCATCGATGATAGTCCAGGTTTCTGGAATACCTTCGTCAAAGTTTTCAGCAAAATCAGCAAAAGGAACGATGCCACCCTGACGCCATGTTGCGAAAGCAGTAGGAGTAACATAAAGATCTCCAACAGGATAGAGCAGTTCGTTCAGAATCCAAACGAAATCCTGAGCTTCCCAGATTTCAACGCCAGTAAGCTCAACTGTTTCAAATCCGCGGAGTTCAACAAAGATATCGTAAGTTCCTTTGCGGAATTCTTCGAATAGGTAGTATCCGGTTTCATCCAGTTCAACTTCATAAACCAGCTCAAGGCCAGGTTCGGAAGTGTTGGTGAAAGTTACGTCAGTACCTTCAGGGCTGTCGCCACTGTTTGTTGAAACAGTAACACTTACCTGAGTCACCATGTCTTTATCCAGACAATTGGAGAAGGTAACTTCTGCCTGATTGAGGTCGTACTCAGCTACAACACCCCATTTGTAAACACCAGCTTCAACGCTACCCCATGTATTGTCAGTAAATTGCTGATCAACAGTGAATCCGAGGAATTCGAGTTCGCCAGTTTCGCAGGTGGTGCGATAAATGCTGTATCCGGTCAGTTCGCGGTTTGAAGCAGTTTCCATTGCAGCCAGTTTAGCGTCAATGGCTTCTGTAGTCATACCTTCAGTTTTGAAAGGAACGGCAGTGCTGTTACCAGCAAGAACAGGCTCAGTGTAAGCAGCTCTTGTTTCGGTATTCGTAACCGTTACATCATCAATCTTCAGGAAGAACATATCGGTAACATCAGCATGCTGGAAGGCAATATAAATGGTCTGTCCTGCATAAGCAGAAAGATCCAAAGTAACTTCGCCCCAGGTTGCAGGAGAAACAGCATCATGAATGGTTTCTGTAAAATCAGCTACAGCATTACCTGTTGTAGAAACTTTTACATAGTATTGCTCATCAGACCAATCTGCATCTTGTGCAGCAACCCAAAACTTAAGTTCAGAAGCAGCAGTGATATCCAAAGCAGGAGTTACGAGCCAGTTATCAGGAGTAAGAGCTCCGACACCATTGATATAAGAAGCGCTGGTCATGCAATACAAGCCATCATGTGCTTCAAAAATATCATAGTTAATGGCTGTGTTTTCCCAATTGTAAGTATCGCCATCTTCGTCGTAAGTTACCCAACCAGTTGGCAAGGTACCAGCTTCAAATCCTTCGAAGAAATCTTCGGTAGATCCGCCACCACCAGAACCACTCCAGTTAAGCTGAACAGCATCATCGCTGATTTCTGTAGCCACAACAGGGCCTGCAGGATATGGGAATTCGAGTAATTCAAAGTCGTTGGTAACAGTTTCGCCAAAAGCAACTGCAACACCCTCGATTGTTTGTGATTCGTACGTTTCAGCGCTTGCAGTAACAGCATAAGTACCTTCAACTACTTCACCAGTGTAGAAACCGGCAGCATCTGTAGTAAAGTCGAAGCTGAAATCATCATTTTCGAAGGTAATGGTAGCACCTTCGATAGCAGCACCCCCTACAAAAGCAGTAACAGTACCATCAACATATCCACCGCCTGTGATAACAACATCCTCAGAGCAAGTAACACCCTGACAAGTTTCGGCACCACTGTCGTAAATATAGGTAATGCAATAATTGTAAGTTCCGAATTCGAGTGCTTCGTCCAGATAGCTTGCTACAGCTTCGGTAGTGAAGTCAAGTTCGGTATAAAGTTCGCCATTGCGATATATGCGTGCAGCAGCAATGGTATCCAAAGCAGCAGCGTCAACATTTGTCCATGTGAGTTCAATATCCAATGTTCCAACTACTTGTGCAGCAGCGAAATCAGCAGGAACATCATAGTTATCACAAGCAACGTAAGTCCAGTTGAAGGCAGCACGGTCAGACTGACCAGTGGTGTAAACAGCTGCAACTTCAGCCAGATAAGTTTGGCCATCAACGAGGGTTTCACCAAAAGTAGTTCCGAATTGATATTCTTCTTCGGTAAGCTCGCCGAGCAATACTTCATCCAGGAAGAGTTTGTAAGTAGCAAATTCACGTGTTGGAGCAGGAACGTCAGTGATAACAACATTATCAATTGCCCAATACAAGTCGTCATGAGCTACATAACGGAAACGTACCTGAAAATCAGTGTTTTTATAAGCTGTTACATCAATGTTTTCAAAATCTGGTGTAGTAAATGTACCATAATCCTGATCAACATAGGTGGCAACCGTAACCCAATCAGTACCATCAAATACTTCTACTGTACCAATATCAGTTGTTCCGGTATAGTCATTATAAACTTGTTCAAACTGGAGGAACAATTGTGAAGCAGCAGAAGCATCCATTACAGGAGAAACGAGCAATTCATCCTGAGGGTTAGAATCATAAGTAACATAAGCATATGGGGTATCATCGAAATTGCTCCATGTGCTTTCCCTGATAAACCAGGTGTCGTTTACGTTAGTCTGAACAACAGTCCATTCACCAAAGCCGGCATTGAAATCCTGCATCATTGGTTCAAAAGCACCAGCAACACCCGCATCCCATGTAGCAAAACCTGTTGGCGTTACATAAAGATTTGCAGGAACTGCAAGAATTTCTTCCATCAGCCATTCAAATGAAGTAGCGTCAAAAATACCCTGAGTTTCAGTAATTGTGGCAAAGCCATTTTTGATTACTTCGATGTCATAGGTACCTTTGCGGAAGGCATCCCAGGTATATTCGCCACTTTCACCAAGAACAATACCATACTCCAAATTCAAAGCAGGTTCGCTGATGTTAGTAAAAGTAACAACTGCACCACCAGGGCTGTCAGCTGAGTTTGTGGCAACTGTTACGTCAACCACTGTAAGCATGTCTTTATCAAGCGTATTGGATGCAACCAATTCAGAACCATTTAGGTCGTAAATTGCTTTTACATACCATTTGTAAACGCCCCAATCCTGTACACCCCAGTCAAAATCAACGAAATTAAGCTGACTGGTAGTTCCAATAAGCTCTAATGTACCAGGTAAATATTCGCGCTCACGGTAAATTTCAAATTCTACCAATGCACGGTCAGCAGGCTCATTACCTGAGGCAGTAAAGTTGTGCTCAACGATAAATTCATTCCACAATTTCTCAATTTCCTGAGCATCCAACCCTTTGGTTTCGAAAGGATATTGTTGAGGAACAAAATTAGCTACATCCCAACCCCACTCCAGGAGTACGCGATCGTCATCCATTTCTTCAGCTATAACAAAATCAACCGGGAATGCTGTTTCGAGCAATTCAAAGTCTTCAGTAGTTGTAGCACTATAATTTACGATAACACCTGTAAGGGTGGCATCAATATATCCATCCATTGAAACAGTAAGATCATATTCACCGGCCAAAAGCTCAAGTGTATAATCACCAGTTGCATCAGTGGTAGCAGAATATGTTTGAGTCATTCCAAATTCGTCTTCACCTTCGATACTGATCATGGCACCTTCGATATCAAATCCGGTAACCATATCCGTAACATTACCATTCAGTGTACCTTCACCGGATACCAGAACTGTGAATGGTGCAGAGAAATCTGATTCACCTTCATCAAAAATAGCAGTTACTGTGTACTCATACCCTGTCATATTATAAGCAGGAGCAACATCAGTATAGGTAGCTTCGGTAAGCATAGCAGCATTTTGCTGAACACCATCACGGAAAATATTATAACCAAGGAAAGCGCGATCAACAGGACTTTCCCAGCTTAATACCACGTCTTCACCTTCATAAATTTCTGCATCAGCAGTAAGTCCTGTAGGAGGAGTTAAAGTAGTTGTGAAACCCCAGATATCTCCTAAAGTAGGAGTGGTATTGTTATTGTTTCTAGTATTTACCTGCCAGAAATACTGAAGATTAGGATCAAGATTACTTAATTGATAGGAAGTAGCAAGCTCATCAGTCCAGTCAACCATAATGTTTGCCGGAGGATAAGTAGTGCCCAGGATCACCTGATATTCCAATGTGTTGTCACCAAATGTCCAGCTCAACATTTCGTTGTTGGTAATGTCAACTGCGCCATCCACAGGAGCCACATAAACAGCTTGGTCAGCTGCAGGCATTGGAGTTACAGTTACATCCAGATCATAGCTGGCATCTGTTGTGCTTACAACAAGATAGTAGTCACCTGCAAATAATTGCAAATCGGTAGCCATAGCCTCGGCAGCATACAGTTCGTTACCTGCTGAAGGGCCCTGGTTTAAACCAAATGGTGCAGCATAAACAGCCATTTTTGGATTTGCAGCTGTCAGGTTAACTGAAACCAGTTGATCTGTAGCCAAAGTAAAAGCATAAACAGCATCAAAGCCATCTGTATTGGCACCGGTAAGTTCGTAATTATTTTTGAAATCGGCAGTAGCCACAGCTGCAGCATTGTAAGGGAAAGCTGCAATTGCTAAAGGGTTTTCAAAAACATCACCAACAACAGGAGCATAAGCAGTAGCCTGAAGGTCAGCAACAGTTACATCGCGGTTAAATCCCCATTGGGCTACAAAATCTGCTTCCAGCAAGCCGGGAGCAGCAGTGCCATTGGTATTGATAAATACCTCAATGGATTCACCAGGTTGAATACTTACAGGGAAATTCATGGCATCAATGCCAAAAAATCCTGTAGCATCCAATTCGGCTGAGTTTAAAATAATTTCGTCTGCAGATGTGTTGGTAAGCGTAAAAGCTTCCGAACGCATCCACGCATCGATCGGACGTTCACCCATATCCAATAAGGACGGGCTAACTTCCAATTTCTGAGCAGTTGTCTGAATGCCCATCAGCATAAAAGCTGCAGCAAACAGTAAAAACCATCGCTGGATGGTAGTTTTTCTGTTCATAATTAAAATTGATTTAGTGAATAAATAATTAATTAAATAAAAAAGACCGGTGCTACAGCTATGGCAGGCAGCTGTAACAGGCCGGTCAGAAAATCTTTGAGAAATAAAAGGAATAGAAATTTTCAACTCCATTATTTAAATTAAACATGTTCATAAGCTGAATAAAATTTAAATATTAAAATCCTATTCAGCAGTTATCTAAACTGTTGTTTAAATTAAAATCGGAGTTATTTTGTCCCTTGGTTATGCATTAGACAAACCAGAAAAGCTTTCCCCCTATCCGACAACAAATAAAAATCCAGTATTTATGCGGGTTTCAGTAGTTTTTAACTGGGTTTTTCAGCTGAATCATCAGGCTAATAGACAATTAGAAAAAAAATATAAATCAAAAAAAAACCGGATCCCAACTTTGGGATCCGGCGTGTATAGGTCGAAATCGAGATTTCGAATCAATACGAATGACTAGCGAACGATAGTCAGACGTTTAGTAGCTACACCATTTTCGGTGCTGATGCGTACCATGTAAACACCTGCTTCGAAGGCTGAAACATTGAGTTGTGTATTGCTGTTCTCCAGCTCAACATCGTATACTA
>NPID01001874.1_pt1 | contig 42679 bp, 24 predicted proteins | sample 8637491 | NCBI WGS metagenome assembly NPID01 (sample SAMN07420843, study PRJNA396082) | bioreactor metagenome | isolation source: sample BA6 brine-fed electro-methanogenic bioreactor BA | place: Japan: Kochi | collected 2016-06-14 | reverse complement strand
GTTTGGGGAAACGTTACCCAACACACCGATGTCACAGACGCCGGTAGCGGCGCCATAATCACCGTAGCCGAACGTGCGAATCTTCATGCCCCATCAAGCGACAACCAGAATCTTTTCAACAGGGTTTCCGACGGCACGAATACATACACCGTAGCCTCGCAGACCGATATTCTTAATCTCACAGCCACCGGCGGAGCTTCGGTGGCGGTAAATCCGACGACCGGTCAGGTTACCATCGACGCCTCTTCCGCAGGCGACGACTGGGGTTCTCAGGTAGCATCTACAACAGCACGCTTAACCGGCGACGGCACCGCAGGCGACCCCCTCGATATCGCTCAACAGGGGGCGACATCCGGTCAAGCCCTCAAATGGAACGGCACAAGTTGGGCGCCCGCGGCGGATAACGTCAACGACGCCGATTCCGACCCTACCAACGAACATCAAGACCTCGGTTTCGTAAACGGCGGTTCGACATATGGCTATTTCGAACATACCGTAACAATAACCGACGGCTCAAACGCTACGATTCGCGATTACTACGACCCGGACACCGACGAGCAGGACCTTTCCCTTGTCGGCACAAATTTGAACATCACCGACGGCACGGGAGTAAGCCTCGCCGGATTCATGGACAACACCGACGAGCAGGACCTCTCATACACAGCCTCCACCCGCGCCCTTGGAATTTCCGGCGGCACCGGTGTAACTCTCCCGCTCGTGACATCAGCAGATGCCGGCCTCGCGCCATCCAGCGGCGGCGGAACTACGAATTACCTCCGTGCGGACGGCACATGGGCGGAACCTCCCGGAACGGCATCGGGAACAATCACCGAAGTAATAGCCGGCAACGGCCTAACCGGAGGCGGTTCTTCCGGCTCGGTAACCCTTCACGCCAACCCCGACGGAAGCTCGATAGAAATCGTTTCCGACGCCTTGCAGGTGCGTGCTCTGGGAATAAAAGACTACCATATCGATTGGGGACACGGAGCCGGGCAAGTCGATGCCGACAACGTTCCCTTCGCGCCCTCGACATCCGGCGATTGGTCAATGGGAATCGATCCCGGGGATGTCGATGACGCCCTCGATCAGCTCGCAAACCGCGTCGATGGCCTCGAAAGCGGCACGGGTTCGGTTACCAGCATCACCGGCGGAACTGGCATTTCCCCGGCAGGACCGGTTTCCGGAGCGGTCGATCTTTCGATAAACACGGCAGAGCTTTCTCTAACAGGCCTTTCCGCCCCTTCCGCGACCTCCTTGAATGTCCTATACGGCACAACCGCCAACACAGCTGTCGAGGGCAATGAAACGGCGACAATCACCGCAGGCACTGGCCTTACCGGCGGCATCTCCGGCGATGCTCTCGGAAATGGTTTCTCCGCAACATTGAATGTGAACTTCGGTGGAACCGGCACGGCGACTACTGCCTCCCGTAGCGACCACACTCATGCTTACGACAACTACAGCGCATGGAACCTTCAGGCCGAGGGAGGCGCTTCGACAGCAATTTCCTCCGGCGAAACGGTCAATTTCACCGGTTCAGGAGATGCTACTGTTACCAGAACCGGCAACACAATCGACATCGACGTTACCGCAACCGGCGACGGGAATAATTACGTTACCGGCGCATCTTTCAATACATCCACAGGCGACCTCACCCTGACCCGTTCAGGCCTTTCATCCATAACAGAAAACCTCGATGGCCGTTATCTTACTTCCTTCAACGAAACCGACCCCACATGGAGCGGCACAGCCAACACCACCTCCAGCGTCAGCAGAACCGGCAACGTCGGTTTTGGAGCTTCAGCGCACGGAACATATAAAGTCTATGCATATTACGACGCCGACCATATCGGCGCCCTCGGCGGAAGTTCCTACGGCGTATATGGCCAGGGGACATCAGCCGGGCATTCGGGCGTTTACGGCTGGGGCGATACCGGTGTCCGCGGCCAGGGCTCGAATTATGGTCTTTACGGCTCAAGTTCTTATATAGGCGTATATTCCACCGGCACAACTTACGACTTCTACGCCTCCAACTCATCCGCCGACAACTACTTCGCAGGCAACGTCGGCATCAACAAAACCTCACCCTCCCAGCGCCTCGATGTCGTGGGAAGGGTCCGTTTCAACGACCCCAGTTATATCGACACGAGATATATCGAGATATACTCCAGTGGTGCTAACTACATCAATGGAACTAACGACCTGTATATTCGACCTACCGGCGGGATGATCCTTCAGCCGGGATACAATAATACGGTCGAGCAGGGGGTTCAGATAAAAACCCGTGGCGGCACCCAATACGGCGTCTTCGACGGCACGACCTCCCGTTTCGGAATGATACAGGAATTCTCGACACCCGGAAGCAAACTCTCGATTCAGGGCAACGCCTCCATCGGCGGGTTGACCTACGCCACCACCGCCGCGCCATCCAACGGCATGATTGTCGAAGGCAACGTCGGTATCGGAACGACAAGTCCTAACAACAAACTCGAAATCACCCACGGCACTTCAGGAAATAGCGGACTTAGGTTCACAAACCTCACAAGCGCTTCTTCCGCAGGTGCCGCAGGGACAAAAGTCCTCTCCGTCGATGCCAGCGGAAACGTTGTGTTAGTTACAGATGCCACCGGCGGTTCGAGCCTATGGACGGACGTTGGAAGTAATATCTACCCCGCAACCGCAACTAACTTCACAATCTATGACAACTCAAGTAGTTACGTAGGCCAATGGTTCATGAGCGGAACTGACTGCAATGCTATCGCAAATTTGATAAACGGAACCGAGTCGGCTTATTTATGCTACGAAGGAAGCTACGGCCTATACGGCTCCAGCGGAACCTACGGCGTCTATGGAGTGAACGGTTCTAATTACGGCTACCTTGGAGGGGCATCCTACGGTGTCTATGGAACCGACGGGACACGTTACGGCTACCTCGGCGGCGCTTCCTACGGTGTATATGGAACCAATGGGACAAATTACGGCTATCTCGGAAGCAGTTCCTACGGCGTTTACGGTTATGGAACCTACGGCGGTTATTTCTCTGGAACTTCCTACGGAGTGTATGCAAGCGTCTCAGGAGATTATGGTGTTTATGGCTATAACAGCAGCTCTTCGGCAGGTGATCACGGTGTCTATGGTTATCAATCCACAAGCTCTAATGCAACTAATTATGACGTTTACTCTTCGATTAATGGAACCGCAGGATATTTACTTTATGGAAATGATTACCATTTTGGAGTCAACGGACGCACATGGGGGGGTGACACTGGGACACGAACCGGTGGTGTACTTGGCACGATGGTTAGTTATACTGTATGGGGAAGCCTTTCCTATAAGAACTCAGCTAGCAATAGATACGGCGCCTATTGGACTTCCTCCGGCTCCGGCTCCGGTCGTCCCGCTCCCCCGCGCGGAGGCGACGATTCCGCTTATGACCCGGGCGGAACCCATATCAACATCGGCGCAGGCGGCTACGGCGACCTCTTCGGTCTTCACGCTCAGGGCAACATCTACGGCGCATATTTCGAGGGCGGAAGATACGGCCTCTACACCTACGGCGACCGTTTCAGCAACGGCCTCGATGTCCATCTCACCGATGTCGGCGAAGAGGACATGGCTGTCTCATACACAACCACCTCCATCGAAGCCAAAATCGGCGCCGATGGTGTGGACAGGCTCTCCGCCGGCTCCCGCAGAGTCGAGTTCGATTCCGATTTCAAAAAACTCGTCGATCCGGCAAAACGCGTTACTGTTACTGTAACACCCCTCGGATGCTGTAACGGGGTCTATCTCTCCGAAGTCGATGAAAACGGTTTTACCGTCGTCGAAAACAACGGCGGCAGAAGCGACATCGAGTTCATGTGGATAGCCATGGCGCGTAGAATCGACGCTCGCCCCAAGACAGCTCTTCCGCGCGAAGTCGTCGCTGTTGATTACACCGACAAAATCGGCCGCGGCCTTCATAACGACGCCGACACCCGCACCGACGGCGAAGGCCTCTATTTCGAGGGCGGCGAACTTATCGTAGGAGTTCATCCCTCTGCCCTTCCGAACCAGAACCTGATTGCCCTCAAAGAAGCCTACGAAAAAGATCCGTCTTCGAGAAGCTACGAAGGATGGGCTTCGGCATTCGGCGCAGAGGGTGTAGAGATGCCATTCTCGAGGCAGGAACATCAGGATAGACTCAACACTATCGAAAATCAAAACGAGCAACCTAACAAGCCGGAACCGGCAGAACTGCCAACCCCTGGCCCGAAAGACAACATCGTAAAACAACCGGCCGAAAGGGTCTATTAACTATTAACCGACAGGGGGAGGGGACAGCGTCCCCTCCCCACTTTCATTTTGATATATTTTTTACATCTTATCTTAAATATAATATATTGTTACACAGTAAGTTGTCATAAAAATAGGGAGAATCCAATGAAAAGAACAATTCTTATTTCAGCATTTATATTTGCGTTCTGTATATTCGCCGATATTCCGCAGACGATGAATTATCAGGGCAAACTAACTGACTCCGATGGCGTAGCTATCGAAGGCGAGACGGAAATCATCTTCCGCATCTACGATGTCGCGTCCGGCGGAACAGCTTTGTGGACGGAGACTCATCCCGCAGTCGAGGTCTATAATGGCCTTTTCGATGTCCAACTCGGCTCGATTACTACGCTCAATCTGCCCTTCGACGAGAGATACTACATCGAGCTCGAGGTCGAGGGCGAAATTCTCGCTCCGCGGCAGGCTTTGAATTCGGTAGGCTATGCTTTCCGCGCGGGAATCGCGGACAGTGTGGCCGGCGGGGCCGGCGGAAGCGCATATTGGACTTTGTCCGGTTCGGATCTTTACGCTAACAGCACAGGCTATAATATAGGAATAGGGACGACATCGCCAGCCTACAAACTCGATGTCGTCGGCGATTTTAGAATCGATTCGCCCACTTTCCCCGGCAGGGACTACGTGATATCCAGCGGCGCTCGCCAGCACATCTATGCCAACAACGACCTCGTCGAGTTTGTCGATAACAACAAATGTGTGGTTACCGGCGCGGATGCTTCCGGCGGAAACGACCAGTTTCAGGTCGCTGGGGTTACAGAGGGCAACAAGCTCTTTGTTGTCGATGGCAACGAAGAGAAAGTCGGTGTCAAAACCATCACCCCCCAATACGACCTCGATGTAAGAAGCCGTCTCGGTGTTTACGACGGCACGAATTTCATAGACCTGAACCCGGCCGCTTCACAGATTCGGTTCAATAGTTCCGGAGTTTTGAGCATCAATTCCGGTGTGAGTTACGGCGGCATCGAATCCAGCGGGGAATGTATCACAATCGACGGCGGAACTCGAAATGTCGGCATCGGCACGACGAACCCCCTCGCCCGCCTCGCCCTCGACGGCGACGGCGCGGCGCATTACAGCATGTTCATCGAAGGCCCATCTACCAATGTCGATGGCCAGGCGGCGCTCTATATTCACTCGAACCCCTTCAGTAGCGACCCGCCCGATACATACAACAAATACTACGGAATTTACGTCAATCAGGAACCGGCGACATCGGCGGTATATCATCCCACCGCGATTTACGGGAATATGTCGAATGTTACTTCGGCATATTCGACCGGAGTTCTCGGGCGCTCTATTGGCACCGGCACCGGAGGCGGAAGGACATACGGCGTCAAAGGCTACGCCGGCGGAGGTTCTGCTCACTATAATTACGCTGTTTACGGCGAGTTAATCGATGTCGAAGGCAGGCAGGGCACGGCGATTCTCGGTTACGACGCCATCGACCACAGCGGCTTCCTCGGAACCCTAATCGACGGCAACTGGGCGGGGTATTTCCACGGCAACCTCATCACCACCGACCGCACCTATTTCGGCGATTTAGACGCCTACATCCGTCAGGACGGATCGAACAACATGATTTTCCGCGACCCGAACGCAAACGGCGGCTCGGAAATAACACTTACCGATTTATTTACCCCCGGCAATTTCATCGAGAACAGGGGTTACGACGATACCCTGCAGATTAACGCAGGCTGGCGGATTAGCATGCCTCCGCCTCCTGATATGTCTGGGGCAGTAACCGATACTATCACCCTTATTAGTTGCACAACCTCAAATTGGCCCTCGGATAATGCTCTGTATAATCTCGTTTCTGTAATCGATACCGTCTCGGATGGTGCGGGAACAGCTTTATACGGCAGACTCAATATCGACTTTTGGACTTTCAAGGGAAGGGCATTGTTCTCGGGTGCTTCGGGCCATTCCTATTCCGCAAGCGGCGGGGTGAGGGGTTCGCGAGGTTTGATTAGCGCGAGCAGACTCGAAACAAATTTCGCGAACTACGATGTTATCGGAGTCGGTGTCGAGGGCAAAGCGACCGGTGAATCCCTCACTCCCGACGCCGTTTCGGGAACGGATAGACTTATCTTCGCCGGCGTAACAGGTGAAATCGACGGTGTAATTAATACACCTCCCGTTATGGCTGATACTTTCCGATGCGCGGCCATTTGGGGGGTAGATAACAACGCTGGAACGGCAAAATCCTACGCCGGATATTTCGACGGCGACGTCTTCGCGACTGGAAAAATCGAGTCCGGCAATATCGTCATTCGCGGCGAATCCGAAACCAACGACGCTACGTTGCAATATCGTAATACGAGCGGCGGTGTATGGGATTACCAGGAGGAAAGGCTTATCAACTACGGCAGAGCCGGCAACCTTTCAGCGGGATATTGGGATTACGCCGCCTACAGGCGTGCGAGAATTCTCATCAAATTCGATGTCACCGAAATTCCCGCCGATGCCAATATCATAAGCGCGAATATCAGGCTATACTGCTATCAGGCCGATGGTTCCGGAACATACTATGTTTACAAACTCCGCCGCCATTGGGACGAGGGCGATAACTACTGCGGCAAAGGCGTTCCTTCGACCTATGGCCACTGCGACTCCACCGAACTCACCGGCGGATGTTCCTGGGACTATTATTCCCGTCTAAATGCCTGGGGCACTGCAGGCGCTGATAACACGACTACAGACAGATACTCGACTTCGGAATCGAGCCTCTCGATAAGCACCACCGGCTGGAAAACCTGGAATGTAACCTCGGCGATTCAAAGTATCGTCGATGGCACCGACGAAAATTACGGTTTTATAATAATCGGTCCTACTTCGGGGCATAATCGCGCCTATTTTAAATCCTCCGAAGCCGCCGAGTTCGACCTTAAACCGCGTCTCGAAATCGAATGGACATATTAATTTCAAAATAACACATAGAGGTGACTTAACATGGGATGTAAGCGAGTTATAATTGCTTTAGTTATATTATCTGCCGGATTGCTCATTGCGCAAACCCCTCGAACAATGAACTATCAGGGAAAACTCACGGACCCTGCAGGTGTAGCAATAACCGGCGACCACGCCATCGTGTTCCGAATCTACGATTCCGAGATTGCCGGAACTATGCTGTGGAGCGAATCCCATCCCTCGGTTACTATTACTAACGGGCTCTTCGACGTCCTCCTTGGCGAGTCCTCTGCGATGACTCTTCCCTTCGATAATGAATATTGGATAGAGATAGAGATAGACAGCGAAACCCTTGCCCCTCGCGAGAAACTCTCCTCAGTAGCATACGCCCATCGTTCGGTATATGCCGACACTGCAGAATACGTTTCCGGCGGCGGCGCGTCCGATGACGACTGGACGCGGGTCGGCAACATCGTCCACGCCTACAATACAACAGACACAATCGGAATAGGCACGGCATCGCCCTCCGGAGGCAAACTTGTTGTCCTCGATAACACAGAAGGCACAGGCATTCATCTCGAAGCCGAGCCGCCCACCGCGGATGGCACGGTTAGGAACTCCCCTCGGCTTTCTTTCACCGATTCCTACCGTTGGATGGGCACACCCGGCACCCATACAAGCTCGATTTACACTTCGTCCCCATGCCCCGGGTGTAACCGGCTTCTAAATTTCGACAACGGCCTCACGAAGATGAACATGAACAGTTCCGCCGTCGAATTCCTTTTCCAAGGCGACTTTCAGAACTGGCCGAATCTCGATATGATTTTTCTCGCTCCCCGTGTAACAAGCGATTACAGCGATGGCACCGATGTCATCCTCGATATGCGCGGGCAATACTGGAACGGAAGTTCAAGCGCAGTCCGAAGTGCAAAAATCACCCACGAAGTCGAAGACGACGGCACTTCCAGAATGAGTTTCAAAATTCAGAGCGATGCCACTCGTATGTCTATTCTAAGTAGCGGCAACGTCGGTGTCGGAACAACATCCCCCACTAATAAACTCGAAGTCAGCGGCGAAGCGAGCTATTCTCTTACAACAGAGATGGGCACTGACGATGAGGATTTCGCGCACAAAAAATACGTTGACGACGCACTCTCCAACTACTGGGGAATAAACGGCAACAGCGAAACCTCGGTATCATCGAACTTCATCGGAACTACGAACACCACAGGCCTTGCTTTCCGCACGGACGATGTCGAGAGAATGCGTCTGCAGAGCGGAGGTCAGCTTACAATCGGCTCGACTACTGCCGGAGGTAAACTCGATGTCCACCAAACCTCTTCCAACGATGTTCTACGAATTGTGAACTACGGCAATCCAACAAGCGTTCGTGTTCGCAGAACTCAGGGAACTCAATCATCTCCCACTCCTACATCCGGAGCCGGGACTGTTTTGGGAAGAATTTACGGCGAGGGCTACAATGGTTCCGGATTCACCTCCGCGGCTTTGATTGAAATAGCTACCGACGCCATCGGCGGAACTTCCGGCGATATGCCCGGACGCATTACCTTTTCGACGACACCCGATGCCAGCGGCACTCTCGAAGAGAGAATGAGAATTACCAATAACGGCAACGTCGGCATCGGAACAACATCCCCCACCCGCACTCTTGATGTCGATGGAGACGCAAGAATAACCGGAAATCTCGGAGTAGAAATAAATCTTGGCGTAACCGGGCAGACTTCAACCGGAACTTTTCTAATGCCCGCTGGCGCTGTCGATGGCTATGTCCTCACCACCGATGCCTCCGGAAACGGCACATGGGAGGCGGCGTCCGGCGGCGGAGTCGGCGGATCGGGCACCAACGGCAGAATCGCAAGGTTCACACCCGACGGCACCACCCTCGGCAACAGCACGTTCCGAGACGACGGCACAACCGTAGGCTTGAACGCCGCTCAGACATCCGCAAACATGCTCTATATTCAGGACGACAGAGCCATATCCGCCAAGCAGGGTCTTTACGTGGATTCTTACACCTCGAATACCGGCACCGGCGATATTGTCGGCCTTCTGTCAAAAGCCCGCGTTACAACATCGGGAAGCCACAACGCCGCCGGAATTATCGGCATGGTGGATGGCAACAACATGAACTGGGCTGTCGGCGTAATGGCAGTCAATAAATCCGGTTCGACAACCCCCGTGGTTCCATCTGTGCTTACAGCGCTCTACGCCGACGGCTCTAACAACTGGGCATGGTCGGGATGGTTCACCGGCGGGCATGTCGCGATATCCAGAGCGACATCGACTCAAACCGGAGAACTTCATTTCCACGACCTCGACGGCACCGCTCTTGCCAATTATGTCGGCTTCAAAGCCCCCACTGCTTTGTCGAGCAATTACGTTTATACTCTTCCGGCCTCATTCCCAGCATCGAGCGGGCAGGTGCTTTCATCGACAACGGCGGGTGTTCTCAGCTGGACTTCCGCAGGCGGTTCCGGCGATTATATTCAAAATCAATCTGCCACTAACCAGTCCGCAGATTTCCGAATCGACGGGCATGGATATTTCTACGGCGATGCCACCAGCTATATCGATATCTACGCCTCTTCAACCGACCAGAATATAGTATCAACCGACCAGATGATACTCGTTTCGGCAGAAGGGATTAAGCTTCGAGGACCATACACTCAGGTTCAAACCTCGACTGCGATGCCCTATGTCCAATTCGACGGCGCAACTCAGCGAGTCGGAATAGGAACAACTTCTCCCAGCTATAATCTCCATGTGGCCGGTTCCGCAAGAGTGAACTCGCTCAACATCAACGGCGCATATAGCCTGCCTACCTCGGCGGGGACAACCTCCCAATACCTTTGCGGGGACGGCACATGGGGGACACCCTCCGGCGGCGGTTCCGGATGGTCTCTCACCGGAAACTCGGGAACAACCGACGGCACAAATTTTATCGGCACTACCGACAATGTTCCCTTGAGTTTTAGGGTGAACAATGTAAATTCTGGTCGGCTCGCCTTGAATAATACTTTCTATGGATATGGCGCGGGAAGTTCATTAACAACCGGGACTAATAATGTCCTGATAGGAGAAGGCGCAGGTCAAAATCTGTCAACTGCAATAGAAAACACTGCCCTTGGCCATAACGCACTTTATGGATACATGGCCGGCGATGTCGGTAACGCCAATGTCGCAATCGGCTGGGACGCAATGTTCTATTCAACTAATAAGAATAATAATGTTGCTGTAGGCAAAGGAGCTCTGAGTTTACCAGCCTCAAGTCCTATCGAAAATACAGTAGCAATTGGATATTGGGCAGATAAAGCTTCAGGAGCAAATCCAACAAATTCAGTTGCTCTTGGAGCTTATACGGAAATCGGAGCAGAGAACTCAAACGCCATCGGTTACAGAGCTTACGCGCCCAACGCGAATACTCTCGTCCTCGGAAGTATCGCCGGAGTAAATGGAGCTTCAAATACAATCAAGGCCGGAGTCGGAACAAACGATGTTCGAGCACGGTTACACATTGATGGCGGCTTCGCAATAGGAAACGGCAACGCTATTTCGTCAACTCACGGAATTGAACGGAGCATTCAGATAGCTTCTGACACATCTTACGGCGGTGTCAATGACAACCATTCCGGCTACCTCATCTACTCCATCATGCCCGGCGGATGGACCACAGGGGAACTTCGTTTCGCATGTGCTACCGACTGGGGAGTTTACAACACTACAACTCCAGCCCTTCGAGTAACTCAATCCGGAATCTACGCCAACGGGACATATTACTCCAGCGACCGTAGAATTAAATCCGACTTCAGGAATATGCCTTACGGACTCAAGCAGATCATGGCGTTAGAACCCCTTTACTACAGTAAACATATTGCAAAAGATATGGCCGAAGGAAAACCAGTTCTCGGCGAAAGTTCCGACGAGATAGGCTTCATAGCCCAGGACTTATTCAACATAATTCCCGAAGTAGTTTCTCGGCCGGATGACGACAAAATCGAGCTTTGGGGAATCGACTATGCCAAAATGGTCCCCGTTTTAGTTCAGGCTATTCAGGAGCAACAATCGAAAATAGAAGAACTCGAGAATAAAATAGAATCCTATAAAGAACTTGAAAAACGTATCGAACTTCTTGAAAATAAATAGATATATTCACTTTCCAAAAGGAAACATAGAGAAGGACTGCAAAATGAGATATCTAATCATCGCTCTTTTAATAACAGCTCTATGTTCTCTGGCTCAGGTGCCACAGACCATAAACTACCAGGGCAAAATGACCGACGACGACGGTGTGGGACTTGCGGGTGTAATGACCGTATCCTTCGCGATTTACGATGTCGAAACCGGCGGAGCTCCCCTCTGGACAGAAATTCAGGTCGTCGAGTTTGAAAGGGGTCTTTTCGATGTCCGTCTCGGCGAAACCACCCCTCTTACGCCCTTTCTGGATTTTACAGAGCAGTATTATATGGAACTGACTATCGGTAGCGAAACCCTACTGCCGAGACAGCCCTTTTCAACCGTGCCCTACGCCTTCCGCGCTGTTTGGGCGGACAGTGTCGAGGGAGTTTCCTATGTAAACTACATCGACAGCGTAAGCTATATCGACAGCATCACCCATATCGACTCGATAAGTCATGTCGATTCGATTAGCTACATCGATTACATCGACTTCATAAGCTACATCGACTCTATAGGCTACATAGACTCCATCGGATGGGTCGGCCACACAATCTGGGCGGACAGCGCCCATTGGGCCGGATATATCCACTGGGACAGCATCGACGGGATTCCAGACAGTCTGTATTCTGCCGGTAATTACTGGCGAAGAGACGGAACAGTCCTTTCGCCCTTAACCTCTAACGACAAAATCGATGTTACCATCGATAGAACTGCAAGTTTCGCTGTTGCAGGTAGCCTTTCTTCAGCATCTGCGGCTACAGGCGAACGTGGAGGAGTTTTGGGCGTTTACAAACCGTCCGGAACAAAGGTGGCGCATGGATATCTCGGCTACAACAGCCCAGGGAACCCCTTTGTTGCTGGTGTTTACGGAAAATATACCGGTAGCACTGACGGAAGATACGGTGTCTATGGCGAAAACCTCTCCTCTGCTTCTGTAGCTAAATACGGTATTTACGGAGCATCCAATACTACCGGCGGAAGCCGTTACGGTGTGGTAGGCGATGTGTCTAGCGCGGGAAGCGGCACGGCCAGGATAGGCGTAACCGGTCTCAGCGGTGCCACTTCGATAAGCCCCTCATCAGTGAATGCCGCTATGGCAGGTTTTGCAGTAGGCGGCGATTATGCAGTTTACGGATATGTCCCTTCGAGCTTGAGCCACGATATCCTTGCTCTTGCAAGCGATGTCGGAACGGGAACGGAGAACATTCAGTTCAAAGTTAATACCGACGGCGACGTTTCGGCGGCTGGTGATTATATCTTCGAGAGGGGAACAAATGACGGCACTTTGAATTCCGCATCATTGACATCACCGCGGACATGGACTCTGCCAAATGCTACCGGAATCATCGCCTTAACTTCCGATATTCCACCTTCGGACGGCAACAACTATGTTTCCAGCATGTCCTTCAATACATCCACCGGCGAACTTACCCTGAACCGCTCCGGACTGTCCTCCCTAACTCAAGACCTCGATGGCAGATATTTAACCTCATATACCGAAACCGACCCGATTTTCACCGCCCATGTCGCCAGCGGGATAACATCGACGAACATATCAAACTGGAATACAGCTCATAGCTGGGGCAATCACGCCACCGCCGGCTATCTGACATCCGAAACCGACCCGACATGGAGCGGCTCCGCGAACACCACCGGCGACATCGGCAGAACCGGCAGAGTGGGAATCGGAACGACATCGCCTACTCAAACCCTCGATGTAAACGGCACATCCCGTCTCCGCGGTTTAGTTTACGATTACAATAATACATCCGGCACCTCCGGACAGGTCCTCACCCGCGGAGCTTCGGGAGTTCTATGGCAGGACGCTTCCGGCGGAATAAGCGGAACGGGCTCGGCGAACAAGGTCGCCTATTGGACAGCATCGGATAATTTATCATACAATTCCAATTTCCACTGGGATAACTCCAGCACTCGCCTTGGAATTGGAACAGCGTCCCCTCAGGCGCGACTGCATCTCGAACAGAATCTATCGGGCGGCGCGGAACTTCTGCGCCTGTTCAACCCGAATACCGGAAGCTCGGCATACACATTCATGCGCGTTGGAGCATCGACAACATATTGGGGAATAGTCAGTTACAACTATTCCGACCGCGAATTCAGTTTGCAGGCCAACAGCAACAGTTCCGGCGGTATCGCGCTAAAAACTCAGAGTGCATATCCGATAAAGTTTGTTACTAACCTTACATACGAGAGGATGCGTATCGATGGCGGGGGAAATGTCGGTATTGGAACCACAAGCCCATCTCACGCCCTCGATGTCAGAGAGGCAATTGGCGTCGCAAACTCCGATGCTTCAAATTTTCTTATTTTAAGCACCAATTCGACCGAAGGACCTACTCTCAGATTCAATAACGATGACAACCTGGTATTCACATCCGGGCTCGGATATTCAAGCATAGGCTCATCGACTGAACGTATGCGCCTGACCGGCGACGGCAATTTGGGCGTGGGAACATCATCTCCGGGAAGAAGGTTATCCGCAGTTTACACAACATCCGGCACCAGCATGCAGGGCGCTGGAAGTTTTTCTATCGACTGGGACGGAGCAAGCGCACAGGCAATTGCCCTGCAGGCCTCCGCCCATAAATCTTCCGCGGATGTCAGCGGCCGTTCGACGGGTCTTTACGCCCTCGGCGGAAATGCCACAAACCGCTGGAATACCGGTGTTTCCGCAGTCCTCTGGGGCACTAACGACGGCGCCGCTATAGTCGCCGGAACTAATGCCGACTATCAAACTTATGGATACGGCTCATCATACCAGCCGCAATACGTCAGCCCTGCCGGACAGTGGGGGATTGTATCATACAGCCCGGTTTATTTCCATCAGGATCTGCATATCGCTGGCGATTTGACTGTCGATGGTTCCTATCCGGGCGCAAGCCGATGGCTCCTATCCGGCTCTTCCCTATATCCCGAAGACACGGGCTATATGGTCGGCATAGGCACCACAAGCCCTTCCCATTCTCTAAACGTCAGAAATGACTCCGGAATTCCGATGGCATTGCACAAACATACTGCTACTATCGGCGAAGAGACCGGAATCCTATTCAAAATCTACGGCGGCACAGGAGATACTTATCACAAAGGCGGAATATTTTACGAGAGAACCTCGACCAGCGGCACGGGAAGTCTTCACTTTGCGACGACAACCAACACGGCTTCGACCAATGTAGCCCTTTCGGACGCCAAAATGACAATAACTCGAGGCGGCGACGTCGGCATCGGCACTACAAGCCCCAGCGCAAATCTTGAAGTGAACGGTGTTACGAAAACCACCGGCGGCCTTATCCTCGAAACCCGCACCAGCGACCCCGCAAGCCCCGAAAACGGAAGAATCTGGCTGAGGGTAGATTAATCGATGGGATTTAAAATGAAAACGAGATTCTTCATAACATCGATTGCTCTGCTCGCTATCCCCATCGCCCTTTTAGGCCAAACATTCCAGTGGGCGCGAATGGGCCACCGTCCCGACGGCAACAACGGCGTTTACACCGACGGCGCCATCGATGTCGATCCTTCCGGAAATGTTTATGTCGCGGGTAGATACTACGCCCAAACCTCAGGCGACGAGCGCGCCCACTTCGACGGCATATACCTCCCAGGCTATAACCCCGGAGCTTTTCAGGAAGACATTTTCTTCGCCAGTTATGATGTTGACGGCAACATCCGTTGGGCAAACCGCGCGGGAAGCAGTTCCGGAACCTTCGAAAGACCCCACGGCGCGGCGTATTACGACGGCTACATCTACTTCACCGGAAGATTCCTGCAGACATTCTATTACGGCTCGACTTCATCGGGAGTTTCATCCAACGGCGGCGAAGATATGTTCCTCGCGAAATACTCCAGCGGAGGCACTTTCCAATGGGTAGTAGGCGCGGGGGGCACAAGTAGCGACCACGGCCGGGACATCGCAATTTCATCGACGGGCGATATATATATCACTGGCATCTTCAACGGCACGGCTACTTTCGGATCATACAATGTTACATCCGTCGGCGGAAACGACATCTTCCTCGCCAAATACAATACCTCCGGAGTCTGCCAATGGGTGCGAAGAATGGGAGGAACAGGTTACGATTACAGCAACGCTATAGATGTTGCCCCCGACGGAACTATTTACATAGCCGGATATTTCCAGAATACCGCCGATTTCGGTTCCTATAACCTCACCTCCGCAGGCAATGCCGATATGTTCGTAGTAAAATACAATAGCTCAGGCACCTGCCAATGGGTTCGCCAGGGTAGTTCGACGGAAAATGTTTACGGCAACGGCGTGGCTACCGACGGCACCAATGTTTATGTCTCCGGATGGTTCGGCGATGCGAACATGACTATCGGCGCGACGACCCTTACTAACATTGGCGGCGCCGATGCTTTTATGCTTAAATACAACAGCTCCGGAACCCTCCAATGGGCACGCAAAGGTGGCAGTGTCGATAGCGATCAGGGCGAGCGCTGTGCAATCGATGAATTCGGCAGAGGCTACATAATCGGCCTCTTCGACGGAACAGCCACTTTCGAGGATACTTCTATTTCTAACTCCGGTGGAAGTCATGACATATTCATCGTATGCTACGAACCTGACGGTGAATTGGCTTATCTCAAATATGCCGGCGGAACAAATCAGGCTTGGGGCAAAGGCATCGCTATCGGCGACGACGGATATGCATATTGCACTGGAACTATTTTCGGCTCTGTAAGTCCACCTACTGATTTCGAGTTCGATGACCAAATACTAACGATAACCCGCAACGGCGCATGGACAGCAAGACTCTCGCCGCCGGAACCCCCATATATAGACATCGGTCTTCGTATTTTCGACGGCACCAGCAATGTCGCTATCGCATGCGAACCCGGAACACCGACATCGAGATTAAGAATAGCCGAAGACGGCACGGTTTACGGAATTGTCCTCGTTGACCCTTCCGACCCCTCGGCATCGAGAATTAGAATTCAAACCCCCGACGGCGTCAAAGCCTTGAGGGAATACTAATAATTGACAAGTAGCAATTGTTTTGTAGGAGCGTAAAAAAATGGAAAAAAGTAGCAGATTCGTATTCTTCGCCCTTGTGGTATTGGCGGTCGTTGCCTTTGCCGATGTCCCTCAGAACATCAATTATCAGGGTAAACTCACCGACCCCTCCGGCGTCGCAATCGACGGCACGGCGAACATACTCTTTCGTATCTATACTGCCGAAACCGGCGGAACCCTACTCTGGACAGAGACCCACTCAGCAACTCCGGTTAACAAAGGTCTTTTCGATGTCATTCTCGGTTCATCAACAGCACTCAATCTGCCCTTCGACAACCAATATTGGATAGAGCTTGTTGTGGACGGCGAAACCCTTGCGCCGCGTCAACCCCTCAATTCCGTGCCCTATGCCTACCGCTCGGCCATAGCCGACAGCGTTGTCGGCGGTAGCGGCGGCGGATCGAGCAATTGGACTCTATCCGGCTCGAGTCTCTACCCAAACAGCACAACCTCCAACGTCGGCGTGGGGATGACATCACCCATATTCAAAATGGACATTCAGCAACCGGACGGCGCCCCTGCGGGATTTGGTATGAGAGGATCCACCGGATTCTTCAATTCTTCAGTCTCTGCTGTCAACGAGTATAGGGGTTTTCTGATTCATACGAATGTCCAATCGGGAGATCCCAATATGACTTCCCTCGTCGCCACCGGTTCCGTAACGGGCAACTACGGCGGCCTGATGTCCTTTTACACTCGCAATTACGGCGAAAACCCTTCCGAGAGAATGCGCATCGATGAAACCGGCAGAATCGGAATCGGCACCACTTCCCCGACCCAGCTTCTCGATGTCAACGGCACAACCCGACTTCGAGGGCTTTTATACGATTATAATAATACCTCGGGCACTTCCGGCCAGGTTCTCGCACGGGGAGCTTCTGGAGTCGTATGGCAGGACGCCGCGGGCGGAGTTGGCGGAAGCGGTTCCGCAAATAAGGTCGCATACTGGACTTCGGGAAGTAATTTATCATACAATAATAATTTTCACTGGAACAACACCAGCGGGTATCTCGGCGTAGGCACCGCAAGCCCCGCCTATCGTATGCACGTCGCCGGACCCACATCCAGCAGTGTTCTTAGAGTTTCTCACGATGGCGCGGCGACAAGCTCGCCAGCCTTTTCCGTAGGCTACAACTGGGGTTCGGAAGCCGAGAAATTCACGGTTGCTTCGACCGGGCAGGTAAGAGTGGCTATTGCCCATAGCGGCGGCGATCTACTGACCGTGCGAGAAGGTTCTACAATGATAGTCCGCGACGCCCAGCTCCTCTTCGCCGACGGCACATCCGGCGCACCTGGGTATTCGTTCGTAAACGACGTCAATGTCGGCCTCTTCCGCCCCACAAGCGATGCTTTGGGCTTTTCCACAACAGGTTCCGAGCGGATGAGGATTAACTCCGTTGGAAACGTAGGTATCGGAACAACTTCGCCAGTCAACAGGCTTCATGTCAGCGGGCCTACCTCTTCGGCAGTAGCTCGAATCAGCCACGAAGGAGCTATATCGAATCCCGCCTTAGCGGTGGGATATAATTCAGGCGGAGAAATAGACAAATTCACCGTATCTTCGACAGGCCAAATCAGGGTCGCTATTGCCCACACTGGAGGGGATCATCTGACCGTTCGTGAAGGCTCCACTATGATAGTCCGGGACGCCCAACTCCTCTTCGCCGACGGCTCCGCTTCCGCGCCGGGATATTCCTATCTAAGCGACACTAACGTAGGCCTCTTCCGCCCCACCACCGATGCTCTGGGCTTTTCCACAACCGGTTCGGAACGGATGCGAATAAACTCGGCGGGAAATGTGGGAATCGGAACAACAAGTCCTGCCCATAACCTTCATATTCAAACCACGGGCGGAGTTTCCAGCGCAAAACTGGGATACTCGTCGGCATATACTGATAACAGATTCTATTTCGGCGACGGTTCTTATGTCTGGGTAGGCGAATACGGCGCGGACGATAGATTGTCCCTTCGCGGCTCGACCATGTCATTGGAAGTAGGTTATACCACCGGTTCCTCAGGCCAGGTTCTTACCGCTGACGGCTCCGGATTATGCAGTTGGCAAACCCCCTCCGGCGGCGGAGCCGGACTATGGCAAGACGACGGCTCCTACATTCGGCCCGTTGAATATGACGGTTTCCGAATTTATGACAATACAACCGGCTACGTCGGGCTCTGGTTTACCTCTTCGACAGGCGTAAACACTTCTGCCGCCGCAAATGTTTATCATGCTAACAATGAACACGCATACATCGCATATGACAATATGTGCGGTCTTCAAGGCGAATCCGATTCCGAAAATGGTGTTCAGGGAATTTCATCGACATCGACAGCGGATTACGCCGGTGTTTACGGTGAAAATTCCAATTCCGGCTCCAATGTTTACGGTATCTTCGGCTACTCCCAGGGATACGCAGGCGTTCTGGGCGTCGGTCCGGATTATGGCCTCTGGGCCAAAGACCATGGCGGAATAACTCCAGCTTATGGCGCATGGCTCTACGGTTCGACTTATGGCCTCCAATGTAGCGGCGATCTCTCATTCTGGGATTCTTCCAAAAGGATTCAGATAGGCGGCGACTATGGAACTGCCGGTGAGGTTCTAACATCGAATGGATCTTCTGGTATTTATTGGGGAACCGGCGGAACTGGAGGAAGCAATTGGACAGTTTCGGGGAGCAACATTTACAGAAACAGCAATGTAGGTGTGGGAACATCCACGACATATCCCCTCCATGTTCAAAGGGGAACTACAACATATGAAATTTATGCCTACAATACCTATAATTCAGGGTCCGCAGGCAATCAGGCATCCATTTATGGTTACCTCAGCTCGGGTCAATACGGTAGCGGTTATGGGGTTTATAATACGAGGGCAAGTATCAAAGGCTATGCTTTCTACGGTTATGATTACACCTTCGGCGTTGCTGGATACAGGTACGACGATTCCTATAACCGCACAGGCGGCGTGATAGGCGGTTCGAGCAGTGGGAATCCCCCTTCCCAATGGGGTTCATTGGGTTACAGAAACAGCGGAGGAACCCATTATGGCGGATATTTCACTAATTACACTTCAGGCTCAGGCTTTAGAAGACCTACTCCGGATAATTACTCTGGTGAAACACGCAGTGGAATAGGTTTCGGCGCTTCTTCCGATTTCATGGGCGGATGGGTTCAGGGCGATCTCTACGGACTGCATCTCAAAGGTTCGAGATACGCCTCTTATATCGATGGCAACGCATACATAAACGGCGTTCAAGCCACATTGCACGAGAATGGCGATGGTGAACGCGCATTCGCATTTACTAATCTATCTACCGATGTTACCGTTATGGCCTCAGGAACTGGAAACCTGGTGTCCGGAAGCTGTGTTGTCGATTTCGACGATAACTTCAAAGCCCTTGTTTCCTCGGAAATCCCGGTTGTTGTAACCGTAACACCCCTAATCGGATGCAATCCCCTCTATCTGGCATCTTGCGACGAAAACGGCTTTACCGTAATCGAATCCGAGGGGGGTCATTCAGGCGGATCCTTCAATTGGATTGCTCTCGGCAGAAGAAAGGGCTACGAAAGAACTCCGAATATTCCCGCCGAACTTCTCGCCAAGGACTTCGATGCGAATATGGAAAGGGTGATGTTCAATGACGGAGAAACTTCCGGCAATGCCCAGCCTTTCTACTGGGATGGCGCGACCCTCAGATTCGAAGCCCCACCCCAGAGCGAACAGAAAATCAATGAACAAGCTCTCAAAGCTAAATTGGAAGAATCTCCCGAGAGCCTAACACCAACTGAAATAGCACAACTTGAAAGCATGGGAGCTGATAATAGCCAGTTCCGCAAAACCGACTCGTTCAAAAAGACGGACGAGTCTGCATACTACGATGTTTACGGAACACAGATTCCTCCCGAATGGGTTGATACTTTGAAATCTGCCGGATACCCCATGTTCAGCTATGAAGAAGTTATGTCCCAAAGGCTTCAAAACTACCTTTCCGATGCGAGGGAAATCAATAGAGGAAAAGAAAACGCAAGCCCGGTTCCCTATGAAATAGAAATTCTTCAAAACGGAATTCACAAATTCACCGACCTGCAATCAGGAGAGGTTTTCTTCAAAGACTCCAGAGGTTATAAAGTAACTTCCGAAGGTGAAATAATTTATGGCGATGGTGAAGCCAAGACCCCCAGGATTTACGAGCTTCATCCCGATGCAAATCCAGCCAATCAGGATGTCTCTAACAATCAACATAAATAAACCTGGCAAAAAGCGGGAATTTTTTTCCCGCATTTTGAAAATGATTTGACAAATGAAAAACAAGGAGTTAAATTGAGTAATATAAAAGTAGAAGAAAGGAGCACCGCCATGAAAAATCCGGTGCGGACTTTGTCGATTTTCACAATTGTGTTGATGGCGATCGTATCCGTTGCAGTTGCGCAATACGGCTCTTCCGCCAGTTATAACCTCCAATGGAAGGTTATCGAATCCGGCGGAAACGAGGGCGACGATATCACCTCCACGAGCTATAGGCTGTCCTCGAGTATCGGTCAGTCAACTCCCGTTATCTCAGGACCATCCTCAAGCGCGAGTTACGATTTTTATCCGGGGTTCCGGAAAATCGATCTCGACCTGCGGTATCCATATAGCTGGTTTACCGTGATGGTGGAATATGCGGCCGATTACACCTTCGACCTGACCTGGACCGCGATCGATACTACCATCGAAGACGGCCAGGGATGGGGCGTCTGGAACTACGATGTCCAATACAAAGTCGGAACAGCCGGCGCATGGACTCCATGGATCACCGATGGTGTGGTTACAAACGCCACTTTCGGCCCTGCAACTCCAGTCGTTGTTGACCCCGGCGAAACATACCATTTCCGGCTACGCGCCCAGGACAAGGCCAGAAATGAACCGCCATGGAGCCTCCCATGGATGGACCAGGATTCGACTATCGTGAATTATGTTATCGAATTCTGCGTTTGGACAATAGCTCCGGGCGAAGCTACCGATGCCGGCAACTACGCCACCCTGCAATTCTATCAGGACGACCCCCTAACACCTACTACCGTTGACCTATGGGAAGGCGCTTGCGCTCAGGTATGGTGCGTTCCAAATACCGAGGCCGAGATAACAGGCCTATCTTCAGCTTCCGACGGCGAAGAGCGCTGGGCTGTCGAAACTCCTGCGGACGATACCCTATGGACTGTCGATGGCACTTTTACAACTCAGGATGTCTGGTATTGGCATCAGCTTAAGCCAATTATCTACCTCGAGGGCACCGATGTCGCCCATACAGTTCATACGATTAATCACTCCCAGTTCGGCCCCGCCCATCTCGAATCCGGTCTATACGATTTCTGGAGCGAGTGGACCGACTATGGCTCCCTTATCGAATTCGTCGATTCTACGACAGGTTCTCCTGTCAGAAGGGCTATGGCTTCCGACTCCACAAGGTTCCATGACATAGCCGCTTTCTTCAACGACACGATTAGATACATGGCCGCCGGAAACGCTATCACGGTGCAGACCAACTTTGGCGACTCCGTCAGTGTGGACGGTTCATGGTTCGCAAGCCCCTATAATACCAACTGGTTCGAACTCTCCACCCATACCATCGGCGTTAACGATACTGTCGTTATCGTCCCTGACTGCAATATCTGGGTGTTCGACTACTGGGACGAGGTTCCCCCAATTACCGACACCTCATGGAACGTAACTATCGAATCCGATTCCGTGTTTACCGCGATTTTCCATCAGGAATTCAAATTCGATGTTGCTAACCCCTCCGGCGAAGGAACCCCCGACCCCGCAGTGGGAAGCTACTGGCTCACCGCCGGCGATACGGTCGAAGGATCGATGGACACAACCGGTGTTACAGGCTACATGCTTGCAGGTTTCGTAGGAACAGGCTCAGCCCCCTCCGGCGCTGGAACTGATTTCTGGTTCATCATCGACGATTGCTCCTCGATAGAATGGAATTGGGTGCCAACTTCCACCGACCTTTGCACAATCTGGGTATTCAGCCCCTACGGCCATCCCATGCCCGACGGCATGTGGGTAGTCCCCCGGGGAACCGATATTACATGTAGCGTCGAAGACAGCACCTACGAAGGCGGCGACTGGCGTTACTGCACCGGCTGGTTAGGCGACGGCGCAGTCGTCCCAGCAACCGGCACTGAAAACTCCGTCGACCTCACCGTTACCGATAACGGCTGGCTCGTTTGGGTCTGGGACGGCGTTCCTTTATTGCCGCTTCAGATTGCCTCTACGCCTACAGCTTACGGCCCGCCCAACCCGGCGGTCGGAATGCACTGGTTCGCACCGGGAACCGATGTTGACGCCTTTGTCGAAAGCAACCCGGACGGCGACTGGTGGTGCACCGGCTACGAGGGCTGGGGAGATGTTATCCCAACAAGCGCCGACAGCCTCCACTTCACTCTGACCGAACCCACACTTATTGATTGGCAATGGATGTTCTGGGACGGCCCAATCGATACCCTCTGGGTGTTTAGCCACTACAGCGATCCCCTGCCCTCGGTCGGAATGCATCTGTATCCCGCGGGCACAGATATCATCGCTTATGTCCCCACTCCGGACGGAACCCACTATTGCTCCGGATGGACAGGCACCGGAAGCGTTCCGCCCACCGGTGCTACTAACAGCACCAGCTTCACTCTCGATGAATTCAGCACCCTCCACTGGCAGTGGGATGACCGCGATGAGGTCGCTCTCGCAGTTGTTAACCCGACCGGTTTGGGTTCGCCCACTCCGCCAGTCGGAATTCATTATTATGCTCCCGGAACCGGCGTTACAGCATCCGTAACTAGCCCCGACGGTGCCTTCTATTGCGTCGGATTCAACGGTTTCGGCGATGTGCCGCTATTCGGCTTCGGAAGCTCTGTTACTGTTACCCTCTTCGAATCTTCCGGAATTGAATGGCTCTGGGACGACGATGTCGTAACCCTTACCGTTACAGCTCCAGGATATAGCGACGCTGATCCGCCCATCGGAACCACTTATCATCCCGTCGGAAGACACATAGTCGCAACCGCAAGGGATACAGTTGTCGAAAGCGCTACCGAACGCCACGTTCTTGCCGGCTGGGTAGGCGACGGCACAGTGGTTCCCGCTGTCGGCGACAGCGCTATCGTAGAATTCGATATGACCACCAACGGAACCATCGACTGGATTTATAACGACCAGTATTACCTGACACTGCTCCATGCAGGTCTTCCAGGTTCCGTCGAGCCCGACACCCTCGGAGTCGAAGGTTGGTATAACGACGGCGACAGCGCTATCCTCATCACCGACGAGATAGTTTACGACGGCCCGACCCCCTATGTCTTCACCGACTGGTCGGAAACCGGCGGGGTTGCGGTAATCGAGGACGAGACCGCGGAATCCACTTTCGTCATCATGGACAATCCTTACGAAATTACCGCTAATTTCTCGCAGGGCGTAAATGTTCAAATAGTCAAAGCACCATTCCACGACACCCCCGGATGGATTATGGTTGACGGTGACACTTTCTTCACCGGAACCTATACAAACATCTGGGTTCGCGGAAGCGCCCATGAAATCGAAGTCAGCTCGCCGGATTCGGTTGCTGATCTCAAGTATGTCTGGAGCAGATGGCGCGACGACGCCGGCGCGGCAATCAACAGAATTGTCGCCCCGGATACGGACACCGTATTCCATGCCGACTACAACATGTATTGGCATATCATCCTCACCAAGTCGCCCGAAGACGATACTCTCGGAAGCCTTACCCACGACGGAACTCTGGTTACCGGCCCGGCATCGGTCAGGCAGGACCTCTGGTGGCTCGATGGTTCAACTCATGCCTTCGAAGTCTCCGAAAGGGACTCGAGCGAATTCGTGAAGTTCATCTTCGACCAGTGGAGCGACGGCGACATGAACCCGATTCACTCCGCGTATGGTCCGGTGATGGCCGCCGACTCGATAGCCGCAATATACGATAAGTATTACTTCTGCAGAGTCGAAAAGGATCCCCTGCAGGATCACGGCAATATCATGATCGATGGCACATGGTTCTACGAAGTCGAAGCCGTCGATTTCTGGGCGCTGGACGGCGAACTAATTCCGATTGGTGTCTCTGCATATGACACAGTTGGCGCCTACGATTCCATGTATGTATTCTCGAACTGGGAAACAGCCGAGTTCGACACCATTATCGACTACACCTTCTCGAGTGTGGATACTGTTACAGCCTTCTATGACGCCATCGAAGTCCTTCTCGATATCGAGCTTGGCTGGCACGGAATTTACCCCGTCGAATCGCCCGACTCGGTCGTCTGGAGGGTCAAAGACGGCGACAGCGTAGGCCTCTCTGAAGTTATAACCATGCCCCAGAGAGACTCCGTCAAGGTTTACAACATCTCCACAGTGAACGTCGATCTCGGTATGAATATCGTAACTATTCTCGACACAACCGACGGCTGGACTGTTGACCCGTTCTGGACTCCCAGCTTCTGGGAAGACCTCGATAGGTTCGTCCTGATGGCACAGTTCACCGATGATTCCGAACCTCCCGTTGTCTGGCAGAGGAACAGCGATTACCTCGACTATTCCATAACCTGGGCGAAGACATCGCCGCGCAGACTCGGACCGGGCGGAGAGAATATCGAAGATGTTACCGGAGATAACACCGAGATGCTCTGGCTGCAATTCATTGCACCGATATACAGCACAAACGCGATAAATACAAGGTGTATCATCGCCCGAATCACCGCGAGACCGCATATGCCGTAAACGGCGCAATTACTAACCAAAAGCCCTCCTCAGAACAGAGGAGGGCTTTTTTTGGCCTTTCGAAGCAACCCTTTTAAGATCACAAAGCTCACATTTCAGCTATAAAAATTCAGCTACAAAAAAAGCCGCCTCCATTTCTGGAAGCGGCTTCTTGAGTTATGCCGACTTGGCTTATTTGATTTCATCCATGCCGCGCTCTATTGCGGCGACGTTCATCGGGATGAATTTTTTGTGTTTGACCGCTTCATCGAGGGCGTCGAGGACGACATCCTTGTCGAACAAGCCGGTCTTGGCCGCGATCGAACCGAAAGCAACCATATTGGCGATTCGCAGAGAACCTATCTCGTCGGCGAGATCGCTGAAGGGAATACCTATGGATTCGACATCCGTGCGCTCAGGTTTTCTGTCGATCATAGAGGTATTGTAAAATATCGTCCCTCCCGGCTGAACCGCCGACTCAAATTTATCCAGCGACGGCTTATTGAAAGCCACGAGAATAGTCGGATAATCTACCACCGGCGCGCCGATGGGGCCTTCCGAGATGTGAACCTGGCAGTTTGCCGTTCCGCCGCGCATCTCCGGGCCGTAGCTCGGAATCCAGCTCACGTTCCAGCCGTGTCTCATGCCCGTTTCGGCAAGAGCCTGCCCGAGAAGCAGGACGCCCTGTCCACCGAATCCCGCGACCTTTATCTGGGGGTTACGGTATTTCTCCGGAACATCGTTCATGGATTTTTCGCGGAAGAGTCGCTCCTTTTTCAGACCCAATTTCTCAAGTATCTCATCCTTGCTCAATTCGACCTTTTTGGGATGATAACTTTCCCGTTCGCCCGTCAGATCTTTGTAGTTGCCCAGTTTGAAATAACCGAGCATCTTCTCTTCGATCCACTTGGGGCCGTCTTCCGGAGCCGCTTTCCAGCCGCTGGGGCACATGGCGAGAATCTCAACCATGCTGAATCCCTTGCCGTCTATCTGGCATTTAATAGCATTACGAACAGCCTTGCGAGTCTTGGCGATATGCTTCGAATCATGAACCGAGGTTCTCTCGATGAAGGTCGTAGTCTCAAGTGTAGAAAGAAGTTCCGACATCTTGATTGGGAAACCTTCGTTCTCGACAGATCTGCCGTAGGGCGAAGTCATGGTCTTCTGACCGATAAGGGTAGTCGGAGCCATCTGGCCGCCGGTCATGCCGTAGATAGCGTTGTTCACGAAGAAAACCGTGATGTTTTCCCCGCGGTTGGCCGCCTGCAGAATGTTGTTTCCGCCGATAGCGGCCAGGTCGCCGTCGCCCTGATAGCTAATAACGATGCTGTCCGGGTTGGCACGCTTCAGTCCCGTCGCAACCGCCGGCGCTCTGCCGTGAGCCACCTGAATGTTGCCCGTCGCGAAGTAGTAATACACGAACACCGAGCATCCGACCGGAGAGACCATAATGGTGCGGTCTGCAACGCCGAAATCTTCCAAAGCTTCGGCTATCAGTTTGTGTATAATACCGTGGCCGCATCCGGGGCAGTAATGGGTATTCTTCTGGTCGGCGCCGGGTTTGTAAACGAATGTGTCCATAAAACCCGTGGGCTTTTTTAGAATGTCTTTTGCCATATCTATCACCTATTCCTTTGCGATCTTTTTGATTGCCTCGACCATCTCCTCGACGGACGGAACGACGCCGCCCATCCTATTGTAAGAAGATATCTTCGCGCGATTACAACCGATGGTCAATTTGACATCATCTACCATCTGGCCGTTACTCAGTTCGGAGACCATGATATGCTTGACTCTATCGGCCACCTCGATGAATTTCGCCTTTGGAAAGGGGAAAAGAGTGATCGGCCTCAAAAGCCCAACTTTGATGCCTTCCTTCCGGCAGACATCGATGGCGCTCTTGAGAACTCTGCTCACGATGCCGTATCCGGTAACCGCAACTTCGGCGTCGTCCAGTTTATATTCTTCGAAAAGAACTTCGTTCTTCTCGATCTCGGCATACTTGCGTTGAAGCTTATGGTTGTGTTCTTCCAGCTCTTCCGGTTCGAGGTAAATCGAGTTGATGAGGTTGCCCTTGGTTTCGGCGTCGCCCATAATCGCCCAATCGGCTTTTTTGCGTTCATCAACCTCAATAGGTTCAGGGAATTCCACCGGCTCCATCATCTGACCGATGAAACCATCCACCATAACAAAAACCGGAGTGCGGTATTTGTCGGCCAAATCGAAAGCGAGCATGGTGAGGTCGCACATCTCCTGAGCGCAGTTTGGCGCAAGAACGATGACCTTGTAATTTCCGTGTCCGCCGCCCTTCACGACCTGATTATAGTCGCTCTGCTCCGGGGCGATATTGCCAAGTCCCGGGCCGCCGCGCATGATGTCCGCGATGACCATGGGAACTTCCGAACCTGCGGCGTAGCTGATGCCCTCGAGCTTCAGGCTGATACCGGGGCCGCTGGAGGCTGTCATAACCCTCGCGCCCGTGCCGCCCGCGCCATAACACATCTGAACGGAAGCTATCTCGCTCTCGGCCTGCAAAAATGCCCTGCCGAGAATGGGAAAATATGCCGCCGCCGCGTGGGCTATCTCGCTGGCCGGGGTTATCGGATATCCGAAATAACACCTCGCGCCCGCAAGCAGTGCGCCTTTGACGATTGCTTCGTTACCTTTAATAAATTCTTTCGACATTATGCCGCCTCCTCGTCTTTCTTGAACACGATGATAGCGTTAGGTTCCGGACAGGTGTAGAAACAGATTCCACAACCCGTGCATCCCTCGCCCTTGTATTTGGCGGGATGATAACCCAGCATGTTCAGGGTTTCGTTGTCGATTTCGATACACTGCACGGGACAAGCATTTACGCAAAGCTTGCAACCCTTGCAATGATCAGACTGAACGACCATTTTAGGCATCTTAACCTCCATATTTTAGCTTATATTTCAACATAGGCAAAGTGATATATTATAAGGTATGTCCCGGACATTATCAAGGCGTTTCTTAATAAAACTCTCGAATTCACCTTTTTTAATCGATGGGGGTGACAAATCATTAAGCTATTGAATTATTTCTCAAACACCTTATATTATATAGTTATCCGGCAATTTGATATGCAATCTGAGATGGAGGTAATATGAACACAGCATTCAAAGCGGTAAAAATAACGGAGAAGGTTTACTGGGTTGGCGCAATAGACTGGGCTATCCGCGATTTTCACGGCTATTCCACCCCGCGAGGCTCAACCTACAATGCCTACCTAATCCTCGCCGACAAAATCACACTGGTCGATACGGTCAAACGACCCTTTATGGATGAGCTTCTAGCGCGAGTATCCTCTGTCATCGACCCCTCGAAGATTGACTATATCGTCTCAAATCATTCCGAGATGGACCATTCCGGTTCTCTTGTGGAAGTTATAGATAAGGTCTCTCCAGAAAAAGTCTTCGCGTCAAAAATGGGCACAAAAGCTCTTTTTCAGCATTTCGGACTCGTTGTTGACGAGGTTGCCAACGGCGCCGAACTCGACCTCGGAAATCTGACGCTGAAATTCCTCGAAACCCGCATGATACACTGGCCGGACAGCATGTTCACTTATATCCCCGAGGAAAAAGTTCTCTTCTCTCAGGACGCCTTCGGAATGCATCTGGCCTCCGCGGAACGTTTCGCAGATGAGCTTTCGCCGGATATCCTCCGCAGAGAATCCGACAAGTATTATGCGAACATCGTCCTGCCATACTCCCCAATGGTGAAAAAGACTCTGGAAAAAGTAGCCGATATGAACCTCGAAATCGGTCATCTATGTCCCGACCACGGCCCTATATGGCGCGGGAAAGATATCGGCGAGATTATTGGATGGTATTCGGAATATGTCGCCCAGAAACCCCGTCGGAAAGCGGTAGTCCTCTATGACACCATGTGGGGGAGCACGGAAAAGATGGCGCGCGCCATCACCGACGGCCTCTCCGAAACCGGCGCCGATGTCAAAGTTCTCGATGTCCGAGCATCTTCCAGAAGCGAGGTAATCACCGAACTCCTTTTCGCAGGTGCCGTCATAGTCGGATCTCCGACGTTGAACCAAACATTCTTCCCAACCCTCGCCGATGTCCTCAATTACTCAAAGGGTCTCAAACCCCATAACCTTATCGGCGCAACCTTCGGCTCCTACGGCTGGAGCGGCGAAGCGGCTGGTCAATTGCAGTCCATCCTCGAAGATATGGGCGTTAAAATCGTCTCCGAGCCACTCAAAATAAACTATGTCCCCACTGCCGAAGCTCTGACCGAATGCAGGGAATTCGGTTTGAAAATAGGCAATGAGCTGAAAAAGGCGGTCGAAAATGAGCGCTAAAATCGAACGCGCGGCCCTATGGAAACTCTCCTACGGCCTATATATCGTGGCTTCCCGCTCCGGCGAAAAAATGAACGGCCAGATTGCAAATGCCGTAATACAAGTAACCGCCGAGCCGCCGCAAATCGCCGTGGCTATAAATAAGGAAAACCTCACCCACGACCTAATCGAGGAAAGCGGCCTCCTGACTGTCTCCGTTCTCGACACCACCGCCGATATGAAATTCATCGGCACTTTCGGTTTCAAATCCGGCAGGGACATCGATAAAATGAGCACCTGCCAATGGAAAAAGCTCGAAACGGGATGTCCGGTTGTCCTCGACCACACCGCCTCCATAATGGAGGGCAAGGTGGTTGCTTCCCTCGATGCCGGCACACACACAATTTTCCTCGCCGAAATCCTATTCTCCGAAGTCCTCGGCGACGAAAAACCCATGACATACGAATATTATCATAATGTCCTAAAAGGAAAGGCCTCGAAAAACGCACCCACTTTCCGTGGGGGAGAGGCCAAAGAAACACCCAAGAAAGGCGGAAACATGAAGAAATACGTATGCGACATCTGCGGCTACGTTTACGACCCCGAAGTTGGCGACCCGGACAACGGAGTCGATCCCGGCACCTCGTTCGACGATTTGCCCGAAGACTGGGTATGCCCCGTCTGCGGCGCAGACCAGGACGATTTCTCCGAGATGGACTAAACCTCGAAAATCAATTAACGGGGGCGCAATGCCCCCATTTTGAAGCATTTTGCCATTCTTCAATAGGTCATGGATCAGGAAAAATACATACCCGAAATTCAGCAACTGATCGATGAACACAGGTTCTTCGAGTTAAAGAATGTCCTCGACGAGAGCGCTCCCGCCGATGTCGAAGAACTGCTGAACAATGTCCGGTCAGACGACTGGCTGATAGTATTCCGGCTCTTGCCGAAGGAGCTTGCCGCTGACGTCTTCTCCGAGCTGGAACCCAACGAGCAGGCAGACCTCCTGAGCCGTTTTCGGGATTTCCGAATCCGCGACATTATTCAAGAACTCGACCCCGACGACCGGACGGAGCTTTTCGAGGAACTTCCTGCGGAGATAGTCGATAAACTCATCGGCTACCTCGAACCGGCCGACCGCAAAGAAGCCCTGCGACTTCTCGGATATCCTGAAGAATCCGTCGGAAGGGAGATGACTCCGGAATTCGTCGCCCTTCGAGAAGACTGGACGGTCAAACAGTCCCTGGATTACATCCGCAATTCCGCGCCCGATACAGAGACAATCTACACAGCATATGTCCTCGGCCCCAGAAGAAAACTCCTCGGCGTCCTCTCCCTCCGCGATATCATCCTCGCCCGTGACGACGAAATCATCAGCGAAATCATGAACCCAAACCCCATCATTGTCAGCACTCGGGACGACAGGGAGGAGGCCGCGAGAATCCTCGCCAAATACGATTTCCTCGCCCTTCCCGTTGTCGATTCCCAGGGCTTCATGGTCGGAATCGTAACCGTTGACGACGTCATCGAAGTCCTCGAAGACGAGGCCACGGAGGACATCGAGCGGATGGCGTCCATCGAACCGATAGACAGCCCTTACCTGAACGTCGGCCCGTGGGGTCTCGTTAAAAGCCGCGTTTTCTGGCTCGCAACCTTATTGCTTCTTCAGGGGTTCACGGCGAGTATCATGGGACGCTTCGAGGACCTAATCGCCGGAATGGTTCTTATAACTTTTTTTGTCCCAACCCTCGTCGGAGTTGGCGGAAACACCGGCTCCCAAATCTCCGCCATGATAATCCGCGGTCTGAGTGTCGGCGATATCAGCTCCAAAGACATTCGCAGAATAATCGGCAAAGAACTCCTGGTGGGGCTGATCCTCGCAGTAATATTATCGATTCTGCTTTTTGGCAGAGCGTTGCTCCTCGAACCGAAGTTCGACGTCGCCTTTGCCGTCTCGATAGCTTTGGGAGCGGTCGTTCTTTATAGCAATCTCATTGGAGCCGTTCTACCCATCGGCGCGAAAAAGGTCGGCCTCGACCCGGCTGTGATGGCCGGCCCGGTAATCACAACATTGGTCGATATTACCGGCATCGCTATGTATTTTGGAATCATCAAACTGATATTTTGACAGCAAAACAGTCAAACCCCTTCGACTGGAACTCTTCGCGCACATACTCCCCATACCCAGAAGATTATACCTTGATATTTCCCGAGGATTATTTATAATAATACCTTATATATGCCGATAAATAAAGGTTTGCTCTAACTTATGCCTGTCGAAACAAAAAAAGATTATCGCAAATACCTGCGTCCCGAAGTCATCGCAAAACTCGCTAATATGGAACTTAAAGCGCGCTTCGTGGTCGAAGGATTTCTGGTAGGGCTTCACAAATCGCCATACCACGGCTTCTCCGTGGAATTCGCCGAATATCGCCAATACAACCCCGGCGATCCGGTCAAAAACATCGACTGGAAGGCCTACGGCAAAACCGACCGCTATTACATCAAAGTCTTCGAAGAAGAAACCAACCTTCGAACCTACATCCTTATGGACGTCTCAGCAAGCATGAGCTTTTCTTCCGAGAAACGCCTGTCAAAGCTCGAATACGGCAAATACCTCGCCGCGAGCTTTGCATACCTGATGCAACTTCAAAAAGACGCCGTCGGCCTCACCCTTTTCGACACCGACATCCGCGAGGAGCGTCCTCCAAGTAGCACCCGCGTAAACTTGTTCGAGATGCTCAAAGTCCTCGAAACAACCGAGCCCGGCGGCGACACCAGCGCGGCGGAGGTTTTTTTCAAGGTCGCAAGACGGATAGGCCGGCGAGGCCTTGTAGTAATAATCTCCGACCTTTATGACGAACCGGAAGACATCATCCGCGCGATAAAGCAGTTCCGGCATATGGGGCACGAGGTTATCGTTTTCCATCTGGTGGATCCGGCCGAGATAAAGTTCGATTTCAAAGGCGAAACCATCTTCGAGGACCTCGAGAGCGATTCCAAAATCCAAACCCGCCCCTGGGCGATTCGCGAACGCTACCAAAAACGTTTTCTCGAATACATAGATTATATCCGCATGGAAATGGAAGGCTCCCAGATTGACTACGAACTCATCGATACAGAAAAAGCCTTCGATGTCGCTCTGATGGCCTATCTCCACAAACGCGGAAAGTTAGCATAGTTAAATATAATATTGACATCGCAAAAATATACACGAAGATAATCGATAAATTCACAGGAGTTGCTTATGCCGAATAAAATAGTCGAATGCGTTCCAAATTTCTCCGAAGGCCGCGATATGAAGATCATCGAGGAAATCAACTCGGTGATAAAAGACGTTCCCGAAGTCGAACTTAAAGATGTCGATCCCGGTGATGCCACAAACCGCACGGTCGTTACCTTTATCGGATCACCGGACGGGGTCGTGGAGGCGGCTTTCCGAGCGATTAAGCGCGCAAGCGAACTTATCGACATGTCTAAACAGAAGGGCGCCCATCCTCGTTTCGGAGCCACAGATGTTTGCCCCTTCGTTCCCGTCGAAGGCGTTACTATGGACGATTGCGTCGAGCTGGCTAAACGCCTCGGCAAAAGGGTTGGCGAGGAACTCGGAATTCCGGTCTATCTCTACGAAAACGCCGCTTCCAACCCCAAGCGCAGAAATCTGGCCTATGTCCGCAAGGGAGAATACGAGGGACTTCCCGAAAAATTCAAAGATCCCGAAATGACCCCCGATTTCGGCCCGGCCATATTCCTCCCAAAGACCGGAGCCATAGCCATCGGCGCGAGGGAATTCCTAATCGCATATAACATCACACTGAACACAAAATTCGCCAAACACGCCACGGACATAGCTTTCGAGCTACGCGAAAAAGGACGCTCCGTTCGCAGAGGCAACATCGACCCATACTACTTTCGCGGAGAACTGCTTAAATACCGCGAGGGCAACCTTCCCTGCGCGGAATGCGACTTCGTAACCAACGATTTCGACACCCTCGAAGAGCATTATCTCGAAAAACACGGCTTCTCCATCGAAAAACTCCTCGCAGAACACGGAACAACACGCAAAAACCTCATAGGCCGATCGGTCAAATCCCCGGGAATCTTCAAAGAAGCAAAAGCTATCGGCTGGTTTGTCGAGGAATACGGCAGAGCCCAAATTTCCATCAACCTTACCAATTACAAAATCACAGCCCCCCACGAAGTTCTCGAGAAAGCTCGGGAACTCGCCACCAAACGCGGTTTGCTGGTAACCGGAAGCGAAATTGTCGGTTTGGTGCCTTATCAGGCGATGCTTATGGCCGGCAGATATTATCTGGAAAAGCAGGAGCAGTCCACCGGCGTGCCGGAAAAGGATATAATTGAGGCCGCGATTTACTCGATGGGTCTCAACGATGTATCGGCCTTCGATCCGCAGGAAAAAATAATCGGGATGCCGAAAATGCCGGAAGACGCCCTCGCGGCGATGCATTGCGTCGATTTCGTCGATGAAGTATCCAGAGATTCTCCCGCGCCCGGAGGCGGTTCGGTGGCGGCTCTGGCGGGATCCCTCGGAGCGGCTCTGGCGGCTATGGTTGCCAATCTAACCGTGCCCAAAATGGACAGCAGAGAAAAAGCCGCGCCATTTATCGATCTGGCGAACCGCGCCCAGGAAATTAAAAAACGTCTGATAATCGCTGTGGACGAGGATACGCAGGCTTTCAATGATTATCTGGTCGCCATGCGTATGCCTAAAAAAACTCCCGAGGAAAAGACAGCCCGAGAAGAAGCCATTCAAGCCGGTCTGAAGAAAGCGGTGCGTGTGCCGCTGGGCACTGCCGAAGATTCCCTCTCCGCAATGGAATTAGCAAAACAAATCGCAGAAATCGGCAATCTCCCATCGGTTTCCGATGCCGCTGTCGGCGCGCAGATGGCCTACTCGGGCGTTATCGGCGGTGTGCTGAATGTCCTGATTAATCTCGGTGACATCACCGACGAAGAATTCATCGAAAAGATGAAATCCACCTGCGAAGAGCTTAAATCGAAAGCAAAATCGATTCTCGACGAGACCATGGCGACAGCGTCTCGAAGAATCGAGGAGCTTCACTCAAAATAAGGCGGTCGGAAATCGAAATCGCAATTGGCATATTAGGCTTATCGCTGGCAGTTCTGTCATGGGCGCTGTATCGAGTGTATCAAGAATTTGTCGCCCTGCGCGAACGAGTCCAACGGCAGGACAGACGAATAAACGAAGTTCTCTATCGCGTATCGAGAAAAAAGCCGGAATAAGCGAGTTAGAAAAAACAGATTTTTAACTTGCGCAACGAAAGTTAAAGGCTATATTCTCGAATTATTTCATATGTCGATTTAGATCGACGGGAATCATTAATCCCTCAACGGAGGAAAAAATGTTGGTAGATAAAAGCTTACGAGTGTTTTTGGACGAGTTGGCAAGCGGTGCCTCCACCCCCGGGGGAGGAAGTTCGGCCGCCCTGGTCGCGGCAAACGCCGCCGCATTAGTCTCTATGGTCTGCAATCTGACTTTGGACAAAAAAGGATACGAAAGCGTTCAGGACGGAATCCGCGAAATTCTCCACGACAGCGAAAAGCTTCGCGAAGAATTGACTCGCCTAATCGATATCGACGCCGAAGCCTTCGACGAAATAATGGATGCTTATCGTCTTCCGAAATCCGATTTCGAAGAGAAAGCCATCCGCAAAGAGGCCATTCAAGCGGCCACGCGCAAAGCTTCTCAGGTTCCGATGCGCACAATCGAACTGGCAGTGGAGACCCTGTCCCTCGCCAAAGAAGTCGCCGAGATAGGAAACAAAAACGTCCTCTCCGACGCCGGTGTTGCCGCATCTCTGGCGAGTGCGGCCGTCGAGTCCGCGTGGTTCAATGTCGAAATTAACCTCAAAGGCATCGAAGATGACAAATTCATCGAAGAGATGGAAGAACACGGCGAGAATCTCATGGACGAGGCCGACGAGCTCTACGAAGCCGCCCTGGATACAGTCGATCGCCTGATGTAAATAAACTCGGGCGTTTCGAAACGTCCACATAATGAAATATTGCGACCTTCACATTCACAGCACTGCATCCGACGGCACTTTTACTCCAAAACAAATTGTCGATAGGGCGCGAAATTTCCATCTCAACGGGATTGCGGTTACGGATCACGACTCCATTGCCGCCGTCGAGGAGACGGCGGATCTTGCTAATAAATTCGGCATCGATTTCGCGCCTGCAATAGAAATTTCTACCGGGGATCTCGACGGCAGGATGCATATCCTCGGCTATTACATCGATATCTATAATCGCGACCTAAGCGATTTGATCGAAAAACAAATACTCGCTCGAAAAGATAGAGTAGTCAAGACATGCAAAGTCCTCAACGATCTCGGATTTCCCGCAACATATGACGACATCGCGAAAATCGCAGGCGACGCCGCGATCGGCAGACCCCATATCGCAGAGCATCTGGTGAATATCGGCGCGGTGAAAAACCTCCTGGAAGCCTTCGCTAGATACCTCGCCGGCGGAAGACCGGCTTATATCTACAAATGGGCGCCTACCCCGGACGTCGCCATCGATGTTATCCACTCCGCAGGAGGATTAGCTATAGCCGCCCATCCGGGAGTTACCGAGGGCATGTTGCCCCGGCTTCCTATGCTCGTCGAAATGGGAATCGACGGCTTCGAAGCCTACTATCCTCGGCATTCTCACGAAGCTCAGGAGGAAATCGTTGCCCTCGCAGAAAAGCACGATCTCGTAGTTACCGGAGGCTCCGATTGCCACGGCATCCGACGCGGAGACCCCCTTCTGGGCGTATTCAAAACACGATATGAGCACATGATGAAACTTCGCGAACGCTGGGAACAAAAGAGTCTGCGCCCGGCTGTCAGTTCCTGACCCTCCAATTCACTCTCAAATATTCCACAAAACCCTCGCCCTGACCTTGTCAAAGCACGGGCGTAGAAGTTCATCAACTATCCCGGAAACTGTCGAAGTCGGCCCCTGAGCTTGTCGAAGGGCGGTTCCTGAGCTTGTCGAAGGGTGGTTCCTGAGCTTGTCGAAGGGCAACCTCCGCGAAACCACTACAGCCGCTTTGCCTCCTTGCAGTCCCAAGCGGTCAAAGTCATAATTTATCTTGATAAAAATTCCCGAAAAAAAGTCATCGAACCGATGGTCTTTATCCCCATCTGCCCGCAGTGACCGCGGATTACACGGTCGGTCGATACTACGGTCAGCTCCGGATTGTGTTTGAAAAGTTTCGGCGCCATGTCGATGATTAGAGGATCCGCTTCTCCGCCGGCGTAGTAGGCTTTGACATGGCCGTCACGATAAAAGCATTTCGCGCCGATGCAATTCCCGCCGTCATAAACGAGGATTGCGCGGGAATCGTCTCTTTCGCAGAAATCTATTACCAAGCGGAGAAATTCGAGGTGGGCTGAGGAAGGATCTCTCAGGGCAAGTTTCTGTAATGTTCGGTCGCTGAAAATAACATTGAAAGCATCGATTAGATAAAGCACAATCAAAACTTACCGAGAAAAAGCAAAACGCCCATCACCACAAAAACAGCCCCTGCAATTTTGCTGATAATCGGTGCAGGAATAGCCTTGCCGGCGAAGTGTCCCAGGGCTACTGCAATAACGGTCGAAGCTATTAAAGCCAGGGATGCTCCAATCAGGACCGGCACAGGCTTCTGGGATTTCGAGGCGTAGAAGAGGGCGGCGAGCTGGGTTTTATCCCCCAATTCGGCGAGAAAGATAGTAACGAAAGATGCGGAGAGAATTTTCCAATCCATCTGAAACCTCGTTGAACTAAATGATTACAAATAATAGGGTTAGCGAGAATTATTCGCTCTTAGGCGGCTTCTCATCCGAAGTCGAATCGACCACTTCTGTTTTGGGAGGAGGGGAATTACTCGGCGATTTTCCCTTGCCGTAATCGGTTATATACCAACCACTTCCCTTGAAAATCAAACCCGCGCCGCCATGAATCACCCGGCGAACTTCACAACCGCATTTAGGACACACTTTGACAGGATCGTCGCTCATCTTTTGGAATTTTTCGAAAACATGACCGCAACTGTCGCACTTGTATTCATATGTCGGCATAAAAAATCAACCTCTATTCTGAAAAAATCCTCCGGAAATATCCGGTTTGATGTCGAGCACCGGTGTGCCGTCGAGCATATCAACACCGCTTACCCGCAAAATATTTGCCTCGACCGATAGGAGTTTCAGCGTCGATATCCCTATTCCATTAGGCCTCCGCGGCGAACGGGAGGCAAAAACGCCGCATTCTCTGTCGCGATGAGGAGGTGTAACTTTCATCGAAAACCCCTCGCTTCGGTCGAAATTGAAGACGACCACGATTGAATCGAGCTTTTCGAGTCCCTCCAATCCCTCGGCGAATTCCGGGAAAATCTCGATTTCCCCCTCGAACTCAGACCACTTGGGCTGGCGGGGAGCGTCGCGCCCATTCTTCAACGGCGAATGAACCACGCCTATCGGCTTGAAAATAATATCCTTCATGACAATTTTCCCACGGCCTCCGCGATTCTCGCAACTCCGCGTTTGATGTCGTCGTCGCTGGTGGCGAAAGAGAACCGGATGTGCCCTCCAAGTCCGAAAGCACCCCCCGGAACCGCCGCCACACGGGCTTCGTCGAGCAGATAGTCAGCGAAATCCATGCATGAAGAAATCTTCCCGCCGTCCTCGCGAGTTTTTCCAATAATATCCCCAATTTCGCAGAAGAGATAGAACGCGCCCTCTGGAACATAGGGCACGATTCCTGGAACATCGCGCAAAAGCTCGACAAACAGATCCCGCCGTCTGCGGTAAGCTTGGCGCATTTCGTCGAGAAAGCCATCGGGGGAGGTTAGCGCCTTCAACGTCGCCTCCTGGCTTATACTCGAGGGACAACTCGTCGTGTGGCTCTGAATTTTGCCCGCGAGGGAAACCAGTTCCTCCGGACCGGCCATCCATCCGATTCTCCAGCCGGTCATTGCGTATGTTTTGCTAACCCCGTTCACAACGATCGTCCTATCCGCGATTTCTTTCGAAACCGCCGCGATGGAAAAATGTTCCGCGCCGCCGTAAATCAGCTTGCTGTAAATCTCGTCGCTCAGAATCCATATGTCGGGATATTTCCGCAGAATCTCAGCCAGAGCCACGATTTCGTTTCGGTTGTAAACCGCGCCGGTAGGATTCGAGGGGGAGTTTAGAAGGAGCATGCGCGTTTTCGGCGAGATGTGCGCCTCCAACTGCTCCGGAGTGATTTTGTATCCGTCCTTCGCGGTAGTTTTCGCGATAACAGGAGTGCCGTCGGCGAGACGAACCATGTCCGGGTAACTCACCCAGTATGGCGCTGTGAAAATAACTTCCGCTCCTCGGTCGATGGTAGCAAGAATCGCCGCAGTGAGGGAAAATTTCGCGCCGGTCGAGACCATTATGTTCTTCTGCGAATATTCTACCCCGATTTGCCCAGTCATCCACTCCGCGATAGCCTTGCGCAATGCGGGTGTGCCGGAACTGGCAGTGTAGCCGGTCGCGTTTTCCTCGATAGCCGCTATACCCGCGGCTTTGATGTGATCCGGAGTAGGAAAATCGGGTTGCCCCGCCGAGAAGCTGATAACATCCACGCCCTCCGCCTTCAAAGCCTTTGCCTTGGCGGAAATCGCCAGGGTGGGGGAGTTTGTAACCACGTTAGTTCTGTCTGCGTATAACATCACATCTCCTTTTAATATTGCCGAATTGAGTTAAATATTAGCGAAAAAATCCCATGACTGCAAGATATTTATACCGAAGAAACGACTCTCATCCGCCCTTATCTCGAATATAATTTGACATATACCCCGGATAGGCATATTATATGCTTCTGTTTACTGTGTCTGGAGGACAAAATGACTGAGAATAAAGGCGATGTTCAAGCGTTAAAACAACTTGCGGAAGCTACGGTTCGAATCAAATCGGAGCTGGGAAAGGTTATTGTAGGGCAAGAGCGGGTGATCGACGAAATGCTCGTTTCCCTGCTCGCCGGAGGGCATGTCCTGCTCATCGGCGTTCCCGGCCTCGCTAAGACCCTTATGATTTCGACCCTTGCCGAAGCCCTCGACCTCAAATTCAGCAGAATTCAGTTCACCCCGGATTTGATGCCGAGTGATATCACCGGCACGGAAATCCTCGAGGAAGACCGCTCCACAGGCAAACGCGTTTTCCGGTTCATTCACGGCCCCGTTTTCTGCAATATCCTCCTCGCCGACGAAATCAACCGCACGCCCCCGAAAACACAAGCCGCCCTGCTTCAGGCGATGCAGGAACACGAAGTCTCCGCAGGCGACAAGACATACAAACTCGAGATGCCATTCTTCGTCCTCGCGACTCAGAATCCCATCGAGCAGGAGGGAACTTACCCCCTTCCGGAAGCCCAACTTGACCGCTTTATGCTTAACATATACATCGACTACCCCACGGAAAAGGACGAGCTGGAAATCGTCCGATACACAACCGGCGAACGGGTGCCCCACGTGGACCCAATCCTCACATCGAAACAGATTGTCGAGCTTCAAAGGCTAATCCGCAGAATCCCCGCCGCGGATTACGTCATTCAATACGCGGTCAATATCGTCCGAAATACCCGCCCGGAATCGACATCTCTCGATTACGTAAAACGCTGGGTAAGATGGGGCGCGGGGCCTCGTGCCAGCCAGTTCCTTATCCTCGGCGCGAAAACCCTCGCCGCCCTCGACGGCAGGCTGACCCCGAGTGTTTCGGACATCAAAAAAATCGCCATGCCGGTTCTTCGCCACCGCATTATTACCAGCTTCACCGCGGACGCCGAGGGTATCACCACGGACAAAATAATCACCCGCCTCCTCGACGAAATCACTCCGCCGAAGGAATAGCGGCATTTCATCGTTTCGGCTATAGCTAATTATCGATAAAAACTCCATAGCGAGAAAGCCATTCTCGTTGCAGAGATAAGTTTCCTATGGCTCAGCCTTAGCATAACTTTCCCATTGTAAAAAATACAAACATGATTATTATTGTTGTCTATGAATTCTGAAAACAACCATATCCTTGCCAACCAGAACCTCGGCAGACTCCTTACCAGCTTATCCGTGCCGGCAATCATCGGTATGTTTGTGATGTCCACTTTCAACGTGGTCGATACGATTTTCGTTGGGCAGGGAGTGGGCACGCTGGGAATCGCAGGGGTAGCAATCGTATTCCCATTTCAGGTGATTGTCCTTGCAATCGGCCAGTTGATAGGCATGGGCGCCGCGTCGATAATCTCCCGCGCAATCGGCTCCGGAGATATGGCCAAAGCCAACCGCGCCCTCGGCAATATGATGGCCATGGTTATCTTTTTCTCGGCAATTATTACAGTTTTTGGAGAGATATTCATCGACGATATCCTCCGCCTCATGGGCGCGACACCGGACATCCTGCCCTACGCCCACGAATATCTGCGGATAATCCTCATCGGCACAGTCTTCCGGTGCATGTTGATTTCCAGCAACAACGTCATTCGGTCGGAGGGACGCGCCCGCGAATCGATGATTCTCATCGTAACCACAGCCATAATCAACACCATCCTCGACCCGATTTTCATCTTCGTGCTCGATATGGGCATTACCGGCGCGGCCCTTGCCACGATTATTTCGCAGGGCTTAGGCTCAGTTTATGCGATAATCTTCTACAGCTCGAAACGGAGCGTAATCAAAGTCAAACTCGCCGATTTTGTGCCCGATTTCAGCATCCTCCGCGAAACCTTCGGCGTGGGAATGGCTTCTCTGGCGCGCAATGTCTCATCGAGCGTCCTCGTAATCATCATGAACAATCAGCTCGCCCATTATGGCGGGAATATAGCCATAGCCGTCCTCGGAGTTACTCACAGGCTGGTTTTTATGGCCTTCACGCCTCTGCTCGGTATCGCGCAGGGGTTCCAGCCCATCGCAGGCTACAACTACGGCGCCCGACGATACAGCAACGTCCGCAAACTTATTCAGATAGCAACAAAAAGGTCGGTGATAATCGGCTCGATTGCCTTCGCTTTGATGATGGCCTTCCCCGGCCTGCTCATTCGCCTGTTTTCCCAGGATCAGGAGCTTATCCAAATGGCCATACCCGCCCTGCGCCTCTCTGTAGTAATGTTCCCGATAATCGGGATACAAATCATCGGGGCGATAATGTTCCAGGCCCTTGGTCATTCGGTTCGCGCCTTTTTCCTGACGGCTTCTCGCCAGATGATTTTCCTGATTCCCCTTGTCCTCTTGCTTCCCCCTCGCTTCGGATGGCTGGGCGTTTTCTATTCGATGCCCATAGCGGATTTTCTTTCGACCGCGGTAACACTGGCCTTCGTCATAGCCGCCGTGAAAGCCCTGCCGGAAGACGCGCCGGTATAACCGCTAAGAGGATTGCGTTATTCCTCGCAATGACTTTGTATCATCGTCATTGCGGGCCCGCAGGCCGTGGCAATCTCCTTGCGCTGGCGAAAAGATTGCTTCGTCGGGCGAAGCCCTTCTCGCAATGACTGTGATTTAAAAGAAACTGCGTCGTCCCTCGCCATGACAGTGGTTTATCGTCATTGCGAGCCCGTAGGGCGTGGCAATCTCCCTGCGCTGACGAAAAGATTGCTTCGTCGTCCTTCGGACTTCTCGCAATGACTGTTATTTGAGAAAGATTGCTTCGTCGGGCGAAGCCCTTCTCGCAATGACAGCGTATCATCGTCATTGCGAGGCCGCAGGCCGTGGCAATCTCATAACTTCTCGGATAAATCTTCCCATTTCGGATTCATTGAATCTATTAACTTTTCCTTCTTCTTTCGTGAACCCGCCTTAATCTGCTTTTCGCGGCAGATCGCATTATACAGGTCCTCAAATACTTCGTAGTAAACCAATTTATCGATATTGTATTTTGAAGTGAATCCCTTGATGAATTTTTGCTTGTGTTCGTAAACTCGCTTGCGGAGGTCTGAAGTAACACCGGTGTAGAGCACGGTGTTGTTTTTATTGGTCATTATGTAAATGAAGGCTCTTTTATCCATAAGTAAAGATTGCTTCGTCGTCCTTCGGACTCCCTTCGACAGGCTCAGGGCATCGTCTCGCAATGACTGTGTATCATCGTCATTGCGAGGC
>NPID01001264.1_pt1 | contig 42712 bp, 27 predicted proteins | sample 8637491 | NCBI WGS metagenome assembly NPID01 (sample SAMN07420843, study PRJNA396082) | bioreactor metagenome | isolation source: sample BA6 brine-fed electro-methanogenic bioreactor BA | place: Japan: Kochi | collected 2016-06-14 | reverse complement strand
AATGCTCTGGGTCTTGAGCCGATGAAATCAACTAACTCCGTAAAATATTTATGCATGTACTCACCCCTACAAATCTAAATTTAGAAGTGATTTTAACTCTGTTTTAAGAGTCTCAATCTTATTATCAAGAGAATCAATTCTACGCATAATAACTGCTGGTGAATCATACTCAATCTTTTCATATTCAGTTTCTAAATATTTATTTATGGACAGATCATAGTCATTATCTATAATATCTTTCTTATCTACAAAGAATGATTTTTCAAGCCTAGTTCTATTTGCTTCTTTATCTAAGCTATGAAATCTGTCAATAATATCACTAATATCACTTTGGTCAATTGCACTACGTTTATCGTCTAATGTATAACCATCTGTCTCCATATTATAAAACCAAACTTTATCTGTTCCGCCAGTATTTGTTTTAGTAAATATAATAATAGCTGTTGATACACCAGCATAAGGCTTAAATACGCCACTAGGCATAGAAATTACAGCAACTAATTTCTGATTGTCTACAAGTTCTTTTCTTATTGCTTTATGAGCATTACTTGAACCGAAAAGGACGCCATCAGGAACTATTGATGCTGCTCTTCCTCCAACTTTTAACATTCTTAACATAACAGCGAGGAATAATAATTCTGTCTTCTTTGTTTTGGTTACAGCTAATAAGTCTTTAGAAACCGCTTCATAATCTAAGCTCCCTTTAAATGGTGGATTAGCTAAGATTAAAGAAAACTTATTTGCAGCTGTGTTCTCCTCTGATAATGAATCTTGATACTTAATATCTGGTTGATCAACACCATGAAGCATCATATTCATCGCTCCTATACGAAGCATAGTTTGATCTGTATCGTAACCACTAAACATAGTAGTTGTAAATTTTTCTTGATTTTCAGCTTTTAATAACTCATTTGAATAATGATCATGAATATATCTTGCTGATTCGACTATAAAACCAGCACTACCCATCGCAGGATCTGCTATGACATCATTCAATGTTGGCTTCATAAGTTCTACCATCATACGAATAATGTGTCTTGGCGTTCTAAACTGTCCATTAGTGCCACTGGACGCAATTTTGGCAAGCAAATATTCATAGACATCCCCCATAATATCTTTGTTGTTAAGGTCAAGTGCATCTAAACCATCTACTACTTTTAGTAAAACCCTTGGAGTTGGAACCATAAATACAGCATCTTTCATATATCTTGAAAACGCTGTATCTTTACCGTTATTAATTTTCTTGATGAAAGGAAATACTTTATCTTTAACAGTATTAAATAATTCTTGTGGTTCAAAATTCTTAAAATGACTCCATCTTAAATTTGTATATGGTTCATTTATATTCATGTTTTCATCAATATAATTGCCCGTTTTAAACAAAAGATTCTTTGGTTCAACGCCTAAAACTTGAGCATTTCGTTCTTTTTTTATTTGGTTGTCATCTAACAACTTAATAAAAAGCAAATATGTTACTTGTTCTATCACTGATAAAGGGTTGGCTAACCCTCCAGTCCAAAACGTCTCCCATATATTATCTATCTTGTTCTTCAATTCTCCAGTAATCATTTTAATTTCTCCTTATTATTGTCTTCTTTTTTATATTGTATAAGTAATTTTATTATCTTTCTCTTAATTTTTATAGTAGATTTAACCTTATTACTTTCCCACCTTTTAACTATATAATCCGACACAAACAACAACTTAGCTAATTCAGTCTAAGAAACAATCATTACATCCCTTAACTTCTTCATTCTTACTGAATGTGTCATATTATCTCTTTTAACATCTTTTTAACACTATTGTAACATGTTTTAGAAAAATATGAATCTTCACATAGAATTAAAGTAAATTTTTATCATTATTTATAAAAACAATATTATGTTCAATGTTTTTTACTTATGAAGTGCTAAACAAATCACTTTAGAATTTTCGCATCCTTAATGAAGTATAAGAAAATGTAAGATCCATCTATGTTAAAGATTTTTAGAATAATAAATAAAAACGTAGTTAATCACAATAATCTGGTAATAACTACTCAAATGTTAAATTAAATATCTATTCCTACAACCCATGCACCTTAACATATTCCTTCATAACATCAGGAATAATAGTCTTAACTTTAAACTCTTTTAACATGATCTCATGTGCAAAATAAACAGCATCAATCTCAATTAATTGCAACCGATGTCTTTCATCATTAGGTTCTATACCTTTCGTTAAAGAATAGTCATTAAACTCTTCTCTCCATTTATCAACTTTTTCTTTTGCTATTACTTCTTTACCTTTATAAGTTCCGTTAATAACATGATATTGAAATACATGTCTACACTCATGCAAACAAGTTATAAATATCTCTAATGGATTCGTCATTCCATTTAACCATTGATCATTAAAAGCTATTTCATAAGTATCCCAATCAAACCAAGCATTAATAACTTCATCTAAATCCTCTGATTCAAACAATGTTACATGTGGCTCTTCAATACCCAACAACTCACATGCCATTTTAACTCCCTTTTTTGCAAATATAATTGGGTTAATACCATATTCGTTTCCCATTCTTTCATTCTCCTCTTCTTCTTTTCATATAATTGCTTGTTCTATTGTAAAAATTCTGAATAAGCTTCTAGAATTTCTATAATCGTACTAATGTTAAGACAATTATCAGTAGATAATTCATCATAATTATCTGCTGATAACGGATAACTGATAGTTTCCGCTATGTCTTCTAATTGTGGAGTAATACTATATCTTACTATTACTGAAGAAAGCATTTCTTGTTGATCTGAAGTTGAAAGATTCATCATATCATAAACATTGAAATCAGCGTAATAAAAACCATGAGTTCCATTTATTACACATGCCCTAGCAAATCTTAGTATTTCCTCTTTAACAATAACCTTAATTTCTCCATCATTACTAGGATATGTTTCTATAATAGAATCCGGTTCAAAGTCTTTTAAAACATAACTATCAAATATCTGTTGACTAATAGAAACATGCATTACTACTGAACTTAAGATTAGATTTATATCCTCATCAGTTAATCCATCTAAATACACATCACCTGAAAATGTATCAAGTTGAGTAACACCCAACATCCTCATTACATCAATAATAATTTCAATCTCTGATAAAGCAAGATATTCTGTTAAAGTATCGCCTTCTCCATAAGTAATGATTATTGGATTCATATCCATATCATACCTTGGGATTAGCAAGACATTATAATTTCTAAGACTCAGAAGAACTTGAGAGAAAGCATAATGAGAAATAGCCGACGAAAACATACTTTCTAAATCTAAACCTAAATTAAAGTCGGCCCTAAATAGATCATCCAGAAATCGTTCGAAATTTGTATATCCTAAAATATTATATGCATTATATAGTTTTACTATCTCATCAACTGCAATATACTCAACCATATCTACCGGATCAACATATCGGATAACTTCACCATTAAAAGAATAATAAGGTAATTCATAATCATTACTCATATCAATCAAATACTTCGAAAACGTTGCATATATAATATCAGATTCGAAAGGTTCTAATCCTGAAGTAAACATGTTTTGAAAGATAGCATAAAGATCAATACTACTAGAATCAAAATAAAACTCGCCAATTACTTCCATAAAATCATCAACATGCTCTTGAATAATCCTTACTTCTTCACCTTCCACATAAAGACAATGTTCTGGTATAACTAAGAAATCACCTAGAAAATTAAGTATGAAATAGGAATAGTCCTCTTCCCATTTAGCATATAAAACCATATCTCCCATCATTCCAGGAATTATTTCAGTAATTGGATTACCACTATAATTAGAGTCTAAGTACCATCCTCTAAAGAAATAATATTCTCTTTGAGACTCTGGTAAGACAAATGATGATGAAACTGTATAATACATTGAATCAACATCACTACCTTCTTCAGAATGAAAAGTTATTAAAAACTCTTCTTCAGCTGTAGTTTGCTCAGTGGTTGTTGACGTTGTAGTTACTTGATACGTATATGACACAGTTGTTGTTGGTTCTAAAGTTGTAGTAGTCTGTTGTGTAGTTGTTGGAGCAGTGGTTGTTTGCTGATTAGTTGTAGAACCTGATGTAGTTGTAACTGAACTACCTGTCGTTGTTGTTTGTTGAGTTTCTGTGGTAGTACTAGTTGTCTGTTGAGTGGTTGTAGTCATCTCGCCTGAAGTATTAGTAGTAACTTCAGTTGAAGTTGTCATATCAGTGCTACTAGAATTAGTAACATCAGATTCAGTTGTTGTTAATGAATCTGATGTGGTTGTTTCAGTTGTACTAGTAGTTGTAGTGGTTGTAGAGTTAAAGTTACTAAACATATCACAACCATTTAAAAATATAGCAAAAAACATCATAAAGAAAACAATATGAACCTTTCTTTTCATTAGCAACATAAATGCCCTCCCTAGAATTTTCAAATATGAGCAATACTGTCTTTTATCAATAAATATCACTAAAGATTTCATCTTTATTATAAGATATTATACCACTTATCTTTTGCAAAATAAATGCTAAACAAGAAATTGCATAACATTAAGTTAATTATTTTATCATTTTTAATGTATTTATATCTGACTATAGTCTTCTATAAGAAATACGGTAAATGCAAACTAATAAAATTGTCGCATTTACCGTGAAGTTCCTATAATTTGAATCAAAATAAATTTACTAATTAAAGATTTTTAACAAGATATCTAATCTTGTAAGTTTTGCAAGGTTCAAAAATCAAACTCAACCGAATGGTAGTTAAAAACTCATTAACCTAATAATTCTAGGATCTGACGTATCGGTAGTGATATAATAATTTTCATAATCATAGAAGTACGTCATATCATCAAAATTTAAATATAAACTTTTAACTGATATCTTATAAGTTGTCCCAACAGATAAATTATCAACTGTTCTAATAAACTCGGTGTTTGAAGAATAATATGTGGCAATCAAAGTTGAACCTCTATAGATTTTTATTTCGTCACTCACAAAAAACTCTGGTTGAGTATGTATGACTTTAAACCTAATCGAGTTGTAAGTTGATGCTAATTTAGAAATACTAACTTCATCATTAATAATAATATTTACGTCATAACATTTATAATACCTAAATGATTCTGTTATATCAGAATAATACTTAACAAAGATGCGAACATTATAAGTTTTACCTTCTTGAAGGCCAAAGAATCCATCTTGTATATTTATATTAGTGTATCTGCGGTCAAATATAGTATTTGATGTTGCTACATCAATAATGACAACTTCAGTTGAATCATAATTACTAATATTCGTAAATGTGAAATCTACACCCAGTGAAACTGCAGATATGCTAGATATTGGATTGAAACTTAATAGAGGAGTATCACTTTCAACGACAAATGAATAGTATTTGCTTCTAAATGGAGTTGACTCTTGAACTTCATCATAACTTACAGATACAATATATCTATCATATACGTCCACCTCAAATATTGAGATTGGATTATCATCTAATGAACCAGTAATAACAACATCTAAAGATTCGGCTAAACCATTTGATTTGTAAACTTTTAAATTACCTTCAGTTGGTATATCTAAGTTGTTATTACTATACATATATTTTGAAAACACATCATTATCTGCATAGGAAAACAGAAGAGCTGATGTTCTATCTTGTTCGAAGAAATTAACATAATCTTCATTAGTAAAACCGCCAACTTCTTCAGGTAAAATAACTTTGTGTCTGTCCGCAACATAGTCTATTCTAATGTTTTCACCTATTCTATTACCTGCTAAAGAAAACATAGTTTTTATAGATTCGATATTTTCTCGAATAATAGTATAATACTCAGCAGAATCACGATAATCTTTAATACTAGATAAAATATATGCTAATTCTCCGAAAAAACCACCGCCAGGACAGAACTTACCAAATATCATAAAGAAAATTGATCGGGCAAACTTATCGCTATATGCACTTGTAACCTCAGTTACTTCATTATTTAAAAGTGAGGTTACTACCGTTTCGGTAGTGCCTTCACCATTCTCAACCATTATTTTAGCAAGTTCATAAATTGTTAAAACTAATGATACTAACCCTTCTTTTGGTGTGTCTTCATAATATAATTCTATGGCTTTTGTTCCGCCCATATCTACTAGTTCCATTATATCGAACTTAATACCTTCAATATCATCATTGGATATCCCAGGTATCATAGCTATAAGGCTGTTGACGCTTGCATTAGCGAGATCTACTTGTTCATCGATATAGTCACTCAAATATAAGCTATAAACTTCCATTAAAAAGTTTATTTGACTATATGTTTCAGGATCGTACTTTAAAACTTGTGATCGATAAATATAAAAGTCTCCTTCATTAGTGCTTACTGTTGGAAGATACTCAAACAAATAATATTGTTGGGTTATATATTCATAAGAATCATAATATCCTCCACTAAAATCACCATAAGCATAATCAAAAGTTTCGTCAAAATCATATGTCCATTCCATCATTACGTAATCGTCATAATAAAAGGCATTACCATTAATATCAATTTCAACAATTTCTTCCTCGTATATGTAACAAATTTCATAGCCATACTCTATTCCATTATATAAATATGTTCCATCTCCTACATACAATTCAGGATAAGCACAAATAGGATTTAATTCTGTTTCATCAGTATTGTAAGTAATCATTCTTGTAATTCCACCATCATCCACATAGAAAAAATGTGAAGAAGCATTTACAATAAGTGAAAACATACCACTAAATGCAAACAGTATCAAACAAAATAAAACTAAAGCCATCTTTTTCTTCATATCATAACCTCTTTCGTTTTTTGGTAGTATCAAAACTTCAAATTCGATCTACTTTTTTATATTTTTACCACTCTCTAAAAATATATAAAAGAGCAGTCAATCCCATACAATAAGTATAAGAATCAATTCTAGTGACTACAAAAATTTTATTTTCCCTTTTTATACAAGAAAAATATCATAATCGTATATGACTACTTTCGTATATTTATTAACTCAGTCTTATAAATTATTCTCTTTATTCAAACAATAAAAAATACAAAGACTGGATATTTCTAGGTGTTTTACCATCGCCTGCAATTATTAATAATATTATACAACTATTCATTATTTTTTTTAACGGCGGATATGTCATATATTTTCGCAAAAAATCTTTATCTTAAAACCCTACTAAGTCAATGAAAGCCGAAATATTAAAAATCAATTATAACATCTAAGTTAATCTAGATATTATAGTTGATTTTTAAACTAATATTCTATTTATTTCTTTTCGCCAACATTTTTCCAATCAAATTGTGTTCTTCTTAATATTGTATTACCATAAGGAATGAACTCTAACTCCTTCTCTTCACCTGTTTTAATATCATATCCTAATACAATCAAACTACTAGTATTTCCAAAGAAGTTCTCTTTATCATCAACAAAACTATAGTCTTTAACTATAAAACGATTGTTTTTGAATAAAACTCCTACATTACTATCTTCTAACGGTCTATAACCTCGATCATAAAAAGGTTTTTCTCCTTTAATATAAAACTCTTCTGATTTAATATTTAAAGCATATAATAAAGAACCTCTTTTTATACTTACACTACCATCAGCGTTAAACAAAGTCTTGATATCAAAAGAAAAATCTAGTTTAATCTCATCACCCTTTTTAACAGACTTTACAATATAATGTTCTTTATTCTCTATTGTTACAGTTTCTCCATTTAATTTTATATCAGTCTTAGCCAAATAAGGAATTCTTAATATCAACTCTTTATCCGTTTTAACTGTAGATTCTATACATCTAATACCTACAGTATCTCCAAAAGGATAATTCGTTAATACTTCAATTAAAATATACCCATCTTTATAATCTACTTTATAACTACCATTAACATAAGTAAAGATAACCAAACCTTTATCATTCTTCATTACTGCTGACATAAACATCTTAGGCCAACCTTGATGCATGTTCGCTGCGCAGCAACCATAGTTTGGTTCAACGCCAAAGGTATTTGCATACTTATTAATGTCATAGAAGTTATGGCGTTTAACCATACAATCTAACTGATTAACTTGCTGAACATATTGGTGTGCAGTAAAATCTTTTGTTATTGTTGCTAACAAGGCATTGTAAGCATAAGTATCTAATCTATCTGCAGCTTCCATACTACCAGTTACTCTTAATGCTTCTTCCATTGAGTACATCATCTCAACAACCGTACATAGTTCAACTCCAGTATCTGGAGTTGGACCATTTAAATGCTCATCAGCTGAAAACAAACCTAAAGCATTACCATGATACTTATTTACTTTATCGATGGCTTCAAACATCGATATAGTATCGTTATCAAAGTACATTAAATACTTAAAAGCCATGGCTATATTAACGCCATGGGTGGCATGAAATACTATTTGATTTTTTGTTGATCTGTCTTTAATAATTTTTTCTTTTGACAGAATCTTAGGATTCTTCTTTTTCTTGGCGATATTGTCAAAAAATACAATAAATTTTTTGACAAATCGGAAAAGGTATTTGTTTAAATAATGATGGGTTGGCAACTCATATTCAAAGTCATTAAAAATCCCTTGCCAATCCATTGTATTATCTTTCCATTTATTTTCTAACTCATCTAGATTAACCTTAGTTTTAAACTCTTTTAAAAAGTCTAATGCTTCTTTTCCTTCCACACCTCTAGCATAACCCCATAAACCAAAAGGTGATTCATCGAGATGCCGTATCATATAATCAAGATACTTTTCTAAGAAAACTAGTATATCTTTTCTACCAGTAGCATAATAAGCTGAAACCATTGCTTTTAATACTACAGCTCTAGGCCACCAATCAAGGTTTCTTTGGGGACCAAAGAAACCAGTATCATCTTGAGATTTCATAATTGAATCAAGCCAAAAATCAGCTTTTTTAATAAGCTCTTTATCGTTTATCAAATAAGCTAAGGGAATCAAACCATCGATATAATATGGTCCTCTTTCCCAAGCTTCACCATCTCCACCTAACCAAGCTGAGTTTTCTGATAAATCAGGAAACACTTCACCAATATGTCCTGATAATCCTTTTGCTTGTTTTTGTAGTAAATCTAAATGGATACCTAATAGATTTATCTTATCTAATGATAGTTTTTGCCATTGTGATTTCATAATTTACAATCCTTAATAATACTTTATTATATCCAACCAAGTATACCAGCAAAGACAACTAAGAGGATGATATTAACAATAGCTAATCCACCAATAAACTTAATTTGATTCTTAGGTTTCATATCATAAGCAAAATGAGCTGCTAAAAAGAAAGGAATATAAACAGTTATAAATACTGGTACTGACCCCCACCAAGGATATACCCAATGAAATGCATTAGTAGTAGCTAAGAAGATTTCTATTACTGAGAATAAAGCAGCATTAGCAATAGCAAAAAAGATTCTATTATTAATACCCAGTATTTTAAGATTCTTATCTTCCGGTAATAACTTACTTAGTAATAATCCTGCAACAGCAAACATTAAACTAAGTTCAATACCTACACCTATTAGTAATAGATATGAAGTACCATCAGGTACAGTCCATAATGCATGACCACTGAATTTTTGAATTAAAGCATTAATAATTTCAAAAAACCAGTGGGTCATGTATAAAGCTAACCCAGCAGCTATTTGTTTATACTTCTTTTCTTCATAAGCTTTTGCATATACATATACTACAAAAGCTAACATAGGTATTACTATCCATTGAAAATTTGATGGATCTCTTAAAAAAGAAAGTGCTTGATCTGTTAATTCTGGTTGAATTAAAGGCATGATGATTCCTCCTGTTTGTATATTAATTATTAATATTATATCAAAGTAACAAGATTTTTTCTCGTCTACTTTGAATATGAATTTTTTTATTTAAAAAATCTATTAAATATCATAAAATTTATAATGGTACTAATTATAAAGGCAGGAATTTTTCCTGCCTTTTATGCGAAGTTAGTTATTGTTTTTTTATTTTAAAACATATTTGAACTAAAACACTACTGCTTAATCTAACAATTCTTTGTTAAGTATAGCAGGAGTTCCACTAGTCACAATCCATATTTCTTTGTCAAAGAACATATACATTGAAATATTTTTAAACTCATCTAAGGTTTTTGCTCTTGTTGCATCTTTTGAATTATAGATTGAATAACTACTCGTTCCTTCTAAGTAATAAACATAGTCATCTAAACTGTCATCTTCAGAATATCCAATAAGTGAGCCTTGTTTTTTGTCTTGGCCTCTGTTTATTACTACTTTACCTCTATTGATTGCGAAACTATAACTATTATTTATTGAATAAGCAACTAATCCACCTGCATTTGTATCTATAGTTGTACAAGCACCTGCTATACAAGTTCCTTGCCAAGTTTCTACTGTTACATCTCCAGTATTAATCACATTTTCAAAAGTACAATCATATGCTGAACCCGCAATTCCACCTCCAGTGGCATTATGCCACCTAATAGCCTTAATCCAAGCCTCATTAGAAGATCTAGATATAGTTGTTGATTCAGCTCTACCAACGATACCACCAACTACTATTTCTCCTTTTTGATCCTTATGATTGTATCCTACCCAACCATTTATATGAACATTTATGATGGTGCTATTATATGCATATCCAGCTAAACCTCCCACATATATCACATGATCATTAGAAGTATTAGCTCCATCCAAATTATAACCAACATTAACTGTTAAGTTCTTTACGATAGAACCACTTCCTAATTTCGCAAACAAACCGAAATAACCCTTATTGTCCTTGACATCCACAAAATCATTTGCGGTTAACCCATAAATCGCAAAACCTCCACCATCCAAAGAACCTGTAAATTCTGTGTAGGAACCATTTCCATTATCTCCAAAAGCCGTCCAATAAACATCTGACCAAGCACTTGAAGGAACCAAAATATTATTTAACAATTTATAATGCACATTTAGGTTTTGTCTCATATTCATATCTAGCTGGTCGTATGTACTTATTAGATATGGAAATTCTAAAGAACCATTTCCGCCATCAAATCCATCATAGGAAGTTTCATTAGCTTTGACTGATATTTCTATTTCGTTTGATACAAAAGAATATGCTTCTCCATAAATCTTAATAACACTACCATCAGGAACATGCGACTCTGTTTGAATAATACCATCATTTAATTGTAGATACTTCTGCAATTCTATCGGGTCATCAATAACACTATCTTCATCAATAATCAAAGAGATGGTGTATTCTAAAGATTCACCGATATCCAAGTTATTAGTTATTAAAATACTATCTCCAGGTAAAACTTCTTCGCTGTCACAACTTAAAATGATTTCAGTTATTTCTGGTATTACTTCCATTGTTATTGTGTCACTAATATTTCCAATGGTCACTGTAACAATAATATTACTACCGATTTGCGCATCATCATATACATACAACTTATTTCCTTGAATGTATCCATCCCCATCAACATCAAAGAAAACATGATCATAAACGGCATCTTCTGGATAAACAATAAATTCAATTTCGATATTTGATCCAACAGGAACATTGGTTTGTTCATTAGTAATTTCAATACGCTCTATTGGTGTTGGCAATGAATACATTTCTATTAATGCTTCATATTCAGATTCAGCCATATCATTAAAAGCAGTTTCAAGTTCAATGGCTCTTTCTTCAAATCCATCTGGCAGTAATTCCCAAACTGGTAACAATGAGTTTTCATTGTAAATACCAGATAATGCAGGTGATTCTTTAACTGAAGTAACCCATGAGTTATAATTTTCTATAATATCTGCTTCACTACGTGTATTTATAGCATCTCCGCCTTTTGTCACGGCGTAGAAACTAACTTCTCTATTTGAAGAACTAATAAAATCTTCATAAGAAGCTTCTGCTTCAAAATTAATCGATGCTCCCATATACTTTACGTGTGTATTAATTGCTGCTTCAGCTGTTAAAAAACTCTCTTTTTGAGAAGATCTTACAGTGTAATTCATTTCAAGTCTACCACCCATAGTTACGCTTTTCAACATATGAGTCCCATACTTGTTAAATAAAGCATTGCTATCAAGATACTTAATATCTTCTTTAAAAGAATCAGATAGCATATTTTGTATAGATTCATTGTCTTCTTGAAGAACCAAGTAATACTCTTCTATTTTTTGCATATATGTATAAAAAAAGACAGATTGAGTTGAACTTTTCGCACGTTGAAATGACGCTTTAAGACCGCCAGAAAATTTATTTTTCGCGGTTCTACTAGTGTTAGATGAACCATAAATGTTTAGCATACCTGCATATTCAACGGAAAACTCCTCCATAGAATTTCCAGAGACATATTCAGAAACAGAGTTTGTTTCATCAATCAATAATAGTTTTGCATCCATTAATTTATCATGATTTAAAATTGGATAATCCACTTTGACATCCTGTGAATTTATGTAATCAGAATTAACGATATCATATCCATAACCTAACCATGATGAACTCAAATCAATATCAGTAAATGAACTATATTTACCGGTCGAAGTTACTCCATTTTCAGCTGTTGTGTTAGTAATACCACTAAAAATATCACAACCTATAACACCTAATGTAATTAGTAATGATAGAAACACAAGAAAAATTTTTTTCATACTTTCTCCCTCGAAATTTTTTATTAGTATATTTTTTATCTATAACATGTTTTATAATATCATTTTTCTAATTAACTAACAATAGAGTTATAAATAATATTTTTTATTTATGTTTCACTAACGAAAATAGTCATTAAAAGTAAATACTAGATTACAGAAACTATTAATAGAAAAACTCTGATTAAATAACCAGAGTTTATAATTAAACTTATATTGCAAAAATGAGATATTCTAAAAACTTATATATTAAGTTGCCTAATGTAGTGTTTGAGTGATAATATGACTATATTGCTTCATTTATGAAATATTCTCATAAGGATATGAAAATCTATAGAATTTAAAGCTTTCTTTCTTCTATATCTTACTCCTCTTTACCCTTCTAACTCCATTCGTTACAATCAATGAAATAAAAGGTAAAGAAACAAACAACAAGACATTTCTAATAATATTATTAGAAATCCATAAATCTTCAACTTGCCTTGATACATGTTCTAATTGATAAAGAGTATCCCCATCTATACAAATCAACTTATTAGTAGAACTACTACTAAAAATAAATTGACCATCAGCTACACGCCAATTCTTTTGATAAAAAGAATGCATACTTAATTCTTCAAAATTACTACTAAGTAATGTTCCTGAATCAACATAATACAGATCTCCAATATTATGAATATACTCTACTTCTGCTATATATCCAGTATATTGAACGTCATCATACAAATGGACTAATTCACCATTATACGTTGTTAATAGTTTATTCTCTTCTTTCACAAAATAAAAATCATCTTGACTATCATTAACAAAATACTGTTCTTGAATCTCTAAAAACTCATCATAGGTATAAACATTATGTTTTAAATTAGAAAGTAAAGTTGAGAATACGAATTTATCATTGATATAATAACCATCATTTATATTAAAATCAAAATCTTTTACCAAAGTTAAACTATCATCTTCTAACAAATACAAACTACTTGCTTCATATTCTAAGGTTTTTCTAATGTTATAAAGATATAATAAATCTTCTTTAACTAATAACTTATAAGGAGTAGAATGATCTGTTAATACGAATTCACTTGAAAAATCATGTAAATCAACTCTATATAATTCAAACCCACTAACAAACTCATCATCTTGTGTTTGATAAGTTGTGTAATACAAGAAATCACCCACTATTTCAACATCAAACACAGGGAGGTTTGCTGATGAAATAACCGTTTCCATTTCTTCTAAATCCTTCTCCATATCAAACCAATAGATATCTGAATAACCAGGATTAACCATAATAACGATATCTCGATTATTATAAGAAAAAGTTAAACTCTGCGGGAAAGCATCTTTAAACTCATAAACGGTTTGAACTCTGTTACTTTCTCTTAAATAAGGTATTTCTGTTAAATTAAAATAATATCGAAATGGTAGAATAATTGCAAGTGCTAAAACAAAAAGCACCGAAGTACCTAACAAATAAAAATTCTTTCTGTTCTTAATTTTAAGAAATCCAATTATTATCATAAATACCAAATCAATAAATAATGCTAAAAAAACCATGGACATTACCGTATTAGCAAATAAAAAGAACTGACTAATAAAGAAACTCATTGGAAACAAAAGAATCGGATACCACAAAAAACGAATAGCCCAATGTTTTGGTTCATACTCCCCTTCATACGGATCTCTTTGTAATAACAATTCATCAACACTGACTTGAAATACCTCAGAAATCTTAATCAAAGTTTGTAAATCAGGAGTATTCTTTCCATTTTCCCAATTGGATATTGCTTGGTAAGTTACTCCTAACTTATGTGCCAAATCTAATTGGGTCAGGTTTTTACTATTTCTCAACTGTTTTAATTTATATCCTATTTCATCTGTCTTCATCTTAATCACCTATAAGTAATTGTATGTTAAAACGCATGATATAACAATAATTATTTACTAAATACCTACTCAAGTATTTATTGAGTGGCTAAATCTCTAAGGTTTTCTTATAAAAAAAGATAGAAAATTCTTTTCCAAATTAATCTCTTTTTAATATTCCAGTGATAAAGTATTATCATCAAGAGGTGAAATCATGAAACTTATTAAAAAACACTTTGGTGCAATAACCTTTATTCTAATAATCCTAATCATCAATTCTGCATTATGGATTTATCTTATGACATCACGTTTTTATAAAACCGATACAATCCTATCTTCATTATCCGGTTCTTTTTTACTCATGGGATTTTTTCTTGTGTTTCTTCTCTCCACAAGAATGAAACTATTAATAAAAATCTTTGGTGGATTAGATAATATCTACTTCTTTCATCGTATTCTTGCTATTACGACAACCGCTTTTATCTTCGTTCATCAAATAACCTCAGAAAACATTGGTTTGTTTCAACATACTAATGTTTTCCTCTTAGGCCAATCAAACAAAGCTGGGGAACTAGCTAGAAATTTATTCTTATTCCTCATCGCTTTTGCCTTACTAGCAAAGTTCTTTAAGTACGAACACTTTCGATTCATTCACCGCTTATTGATCATTCCTTATATCTTTGCTTTGTATCATGGTTTTTACTCATCATGGGTCAATCTCTTCTCCTTTGATATTCTTTCTATTTGGATGATATCTACTTCAGTTATTGGTTTATCTTCTGCTCTATATATGATTTTGTTGTATCAAACAACTGCTTTTAAATATAAGGGCTTAATTGTCAAAATAGACATGTTAACTGATTCCATCTTAGAAATCAAAGTAAAAATGCAAAAAAAGTATACGTTTAAACCAGGACAATTTGCATTTATAAAAATAGATGATGAAAAAATCAGTAAGGCCTCTCACCCTTTCTCAATCTCAGGGCAGAAGGATGAGTTTATCTACTTCACAATCAAATCATTAGGGGATTATACAAACTCTTTGATTGAAGTTTTAGAAGCACCGGTAAGAATTAACATCACGAAGCCTTATGGTTCTATGACGTTTCAGGCTAAAACAGAAAAGCAAACCTGGATAGCTGGAGGTATTGGTATAACCCCTTTTCTGGGATATTTACGAAGTGTTGATTCACTGGATAAGCCTATCCAGTTAATCTATTCTGTAAGAACCATTGAGGAAGCAGTTCACCTTGAAACCTTAGATAATCTAACAAAAACTCATTCAAATTTTAACTACATCCTTTTTGATTCAGCTACTAAGGGTTATCTATCCATCAAGGATTTAGATTTAGATCATAATACAACAGTTTATATGTGCGGTCCCCGCCCAATGGTTAAATCGTTAAACAAACAAATATCTAGAACCTATCCAAATATTAATATTCACTTTGAAGCATTTGCGTTTACTGGTACGCTTGTAGAGGATATCATTAGTTTTATGAAACGTTTGTTTAAAAGAACTACTAAGCAAAAGAATCATAAACAAATTAAAAAAAAGTCTGCTTAGACTTTTTTTTCGCTTGTATATTGAGGTAATACAACTTTAAATGTAGTTCCGATGGTTAAAGTACTTTCGACATCAACATCTCCACCATGGATTCTTACGACTTCTTTTACTAAAGCTAAACCTAAACCCAAGCTAGAATCATTTTGTGTTCTCGCTTCATCCACACGGTAGAAGGCATCAAAGATCTTTGTTAGATGCTCTTTAGAAATCCCTGAACCATTATCACTAACGAATACGATAATGTTTTGCTTTTCTAAAACAAACTTTATCTCGATTTTCCCAGATTCTTTGTTATATTTAATGGCATTCGCAATTAAATTAGAAAAGACTCTAATCATCATTGTTTGATTACAAAAAATATTCGTGGAAAACTCTGGCTTTTCGATATGATAGGTAATCTTTTTTTCATTCATCTTATCTACAAAAGAATCAAGAGTATAATGCACAAGTTCATATAAGTCCACTGACTCCATATCATTATCTGATAATTGTTTGGTTCTAGTTATCTCTAATAATTGATTAACAATATTTTCCATATAAGATATCTGATGGATTATTGTTTCAATCTCTGCTTTTTGTTTCGTACTATCTGCTTTCTTTAAAAGATACTCTGTTTGAGCTTGAACAACTGTAAGCGGTGTTCTTAACTCATGTGATACATTGGAAGAAAACTGTTTTTCTCGATTTATTGATTCTTCCACTTGATCTAGCATTTGATTGACCATATCTGCTAAAGCATAAACCTCATCCTTCGAATCAGAAGAACTAATCCTTTTTGAATAGTCTTCTTCATCCTTAATCATGGCCGCTGTTTGATAGATCTCTTGAATGGGTTTGAATGATCGCTTAATGATTATATATCCACCAATACCAGCAATTAAAACAATAATTGGTGATAGGATTCCCGCTACTCTAATGACTTGTCGGATGGAATTCATCACGGAATTCATATCATATATTCCTCTTAATATATAACCATCTTCTATTTGAATATCATAAACTAACCAATATCCACCATTTGTTTCTAGAGATTGAACTTGATTTAAACGAATCTCACTACTCCCATCAAATTGATTAGGAATAGTACCAAAACTAACTGTATTATTTTTATAGACTAAAAATAATACTCCATCATGATAATAATTAAATCGTTCTTCGTCATCATCTTCTTCGAGATAGATTCCATCATCTTCAACCTTAACCATATCCGCTACTTCTATTGTAGCATCTCTAACCGTGTTGCTTGCTTGTTCCGTTAAAACTCTTGTGGTCGTTGACTGGAGGAAGTAAAAATCAAAGATTATCAATAAAGCAAAGAATAGGGTATACCAAAAGATGATTTTGATTTTTATTGACCACTTCTTCATTCTTCGACCCTCATAACATAGCCAAAGCCTCTAATCGTATGAATCAGTTTTACATCATGGCCTTCATCAATTTTCTTTCTTAAAAATCTGATATACACATCAATAACATTCGAATACCCTTCATAATCATAATTAGAACTAACACTTTCTAAACGTTCTCTTGATAATACGATATTCTTGTTCAACATTAAAAACTCTAGCAATAAATATTCTTTCCTTGTAAGTTGAATTTCTTTATCTCCTCTTTTAACAAGTTTTAAGGTTCGGTTTAAACTTAAATCAGCTAATGTAAGAACCTGTTGGATTTCGGTTTCTACTCTTCGGAGCAGAGACCGAACTCGAGCGAGTAATTCTTCAAATGCAAATGGTTTTACTACATAATCATCTGCGCCTAAGTCTAACCCCTTAACTCGGTCCTCTATGGAATCTTTCGCAGTTAACAACAATACTTTTGTTGGATTTTTTTCTTGTCTTAAACGCTTTAATAACTCCAAACCGTTTACCTTGGGTATCATAATATCAAGTACTATTAAATCATATTTTTGATAATCCAACAAATCAAGCGCAAACTCTCCATCCGCTGCATCATCAACAATATATCCACTTTCAGTAAGACGTTTTTTTAAGATGCTACGCAAATCATATTGATCTTCTACGACTAAAATTTTCATTTTGTCTCACCTCTTAATCTTATCTCTAACTATACTTAATTATAGCACACAAGATTAAAATAAGATTAAAATTCAAATTCTTCTTGATTTTAATGTTCTTTTAATCTTAGTTAAATATAATAATGACATAACAAAAACAAAGGAGAAAAATTATGAAAAAATTTATGTACTTAAGCGTATTAATCGTAACTGGTTTTTTATTAGTAGGATGTGACTCGGCTATGCCTGCATTGAATCAAGAAAATCTAGTCAATGAATCATCAAGTACTTTTACCTTAGAACAATTAGCACAGTATAACGGTGATAATGGCTCTACTGCATACATCGCCGTTGATGGTGTTGTTTATGATGTTACAAATGAATTTACTAACGGAACTCACCAAGGAATCAAGATCGGTGGCACAGATGCAACTGCTATTTTCGCCTCAAGTCCTCATAGTGCTTCCTTACTCACTACCTTACCTGTAGTTGGTACTTTATCTACTTCAACTACAAGTACAACCACAGAAACCACTACTACTTCAGTAAATACTACTAACACAACCACTACCAATTCAACTATAACGACAGAACCCACTACAACGAACCAAACAGCATTACCAGTATTTACTCTAACAGAACTCGCTCAATATACTGGGGCAGAAGGAACTACTGCTTATATAGCTGTTAATGGCGTTGTTTATGATGTTACTAATGCTTTTAATAACGGCACTCACCAAGGAATTCCCGTTGGTGGAACTGATGCTACATCAGTGTTTGAAGCAAGTTCTCATAGCTTATCAATCTTGAACTCTTTACCAATTGTCGGTTCTTTAGAAGGTTATGATATAATCTATACGGATACGACTACAACTAACAACACAATGGTTACAACCAACTATGATGACGATGATTACGATGATGACTACGATGATGATGATTGCGACGATGATGATGAAGATGACGATTATGAAGATGATGATTATGAGGATGATTATGAAGATGACGAGTTTGACGACTAAAATCGATATCTAATTCAAATTCAGAATTCCCTGATTTGAAATTACCACTAAAATACAAAGAGATGCTTTTGACGTTAAAATGTCAAAGCATCTCTATTTCTTTATAGCTTATAATGCAAAAATATTTTATTCTATGTGTACTCCTGATTTCTGAAAAGCTTCTAAAAGCATTTCGTTCTTTTTATCGACGCTTATGACCCAAAATATTACATTGTTATCAAAACCAATTAATTCAAAAGATAAGGTTCCGATATTATTCCTAGAACGTCTAATCAGTTTTATATGCTTGAGTTCCACTTGTTTTGTTCCTAAAAACCGCTTCTTAATATACATTTCATCTTTAATAATATCTTTATTATAAAAACAGGCAATAGTCCATCGCCAAAACACTAAGGCAAATAAGGAAGCTACAATTCCTACAAACAGTTTATCACTTGCTGAAACATCTCTGACAGACACAAAAATAATTATTGTAAATATCACCGATAAAATAACACTAACAAACTTGGTGATATCACTAACCTTCAGTTCAAAATCTACCGTTCTTATCTCGTTCTCTAAAGATTCTTGTTCTTCTTTGATCAACTGAATTTCTGCTTCAGTCTTTTCTAAATCAATTGTTTCTTGTCCTAGTCTTTTCTTATAAACAAGGTAATAATATAAAAACCCTCCAACCAAACATACCATCGTCACAGCGCTACAGACAATAAAGATTATATACCCAATCCTTTGATTCGCATCGTAGCCTTGATGAAAGATTGCTTCATCCATATATGTGATACCCTCACTACGAAAGAAGTAGATAGAAGTCATTTTATCATCTAATAATGCTTTATATCCTATTTCTACTGTATCTTCTGGTAAGACATTTAAAACTAAATTATCCGTATCAATATAATCAAAATAAATAGAACTGATTATATACTCATGATCATCGCCAACAAAAGTCAGTTTTATTTCATCTTTAAAATCTTTGATCGTTTCCACTACCATTGTTTGGTAAACTAGTTGGTTATAATCAGGTTTTACTGTCGTTAGATGGATAATCCCTAAACCAATGGAACTGAATAAATAAAGGATACCTAAAATCCAAAAAGCAGGCATAACACCAGATTTTGCCTTGAGAGCATTACCAATAACTCTCGGATCAGTATTTCTGTAATGAAGACCTATCGTAAAATCATCCGCTTCTAGAAGTTTCTTTAATTTTTTTCTATATAAAAACCAATTAAGCAGAAACACACCTAATAAAAGAACTCCCAAGAAAATAGCTATGAAAACGTTTTGTTCTCCTTGATTAGCAAGCCAGAATAAAACACATAATAACAAGAGATATATGATAATAAGCGCTAAAGAAAAGTTTCTTATTCCTTTTTTTATCGTAGGACGAAATCTTTTACCTATATCTTCTAAAATTTTAATCTGTCTCTCTGAAAAATTGATGTTATCTTTATCCATAGACTACCTTTCTTGTAATTGACACTATTAAACTAGAATTATATTCTATTATTACTCGCCTACGTACTCCGAGATTGGTTTTATCCCGTGTTCATAACTGCTCCAGTTTTCTGATTCAATATAGGCCTGATAGGAATCATCCGGTACATAAATAAAAAACCCAAAAGAACCGTATGTAAGATTCCAAAAAGTGATGCTGCCATCTACAACAATCGATCGATTAATAATAACTGCTTCAACCGCAGAACTAAAAAACGCTTTAGATTCTATCAAAGTTAATGATGCAGGAAGATTTAAAAACGTAATTCTCTCACTACTTTCAAAAGCTCCCCATTTAATTACCCTTAGTCCTTCTTGAATCACAATTTCCTCTATATATTGATTTTCACTGAATGCGTAATACCCAATAACTAAAACATCCTCTGGTAAAGTGTATTGGTTTCCTAATTTAGCACTTGGATATTTTATCAAAACAATATCCCCAGTGTTCGTACCAAACAACACTCCATCTACACTATAATAACTAGTGTTTTCATCATCAACTACAATCTCTTTTAAACTGCTTGTTTTATAAAAAGCATCTCCTCTGATATTGTCAACGTTTTTACTAATAACTACAGTTTCTAAATAATCATTCTGATAAAATGCTTTATTCCATACATCAACAACATGATCTGGTATTGTAAATGTTTTACTCTCTAAACTAGAAGGATAATGAAACAACACGGTTAAGTCCTCTGTATAAACCACACCATCAATCGCTTGATAATATGGGTTTCCTTCCGCAAACTGAATATCTATTAAATTTGGAGTTTCAACAAACATGGTCGGTATAAACATAGAAAATCTTTCAGAAAATATAACAGTTTCAAGTGATTTCAGATTAACAAAAGCCTCTCCGTGAATAAATATCTGTGCCCCAAACTCTTCGTAAAGTGCTAAATCAATTATTGCATAATAGCTATAAAATGGTTCATCATCTATAATCTCGTATATCTCAACATTTTTAACTTCAACTACTTTACACCCTTCTTGATAAGTCCAATTAGTCTCTGAAAATGTTTCATCAATTACACAGTTCTCCGTTAAACTATTAAACTCTTCCTCAGTGAAATTATAAGAAGTTTCTCCCATAAACTCACCATAAAAAGAAATTTTTGTTAATAAAGGACAATCTTTAAAAGCCTCATTATATATCGTCCTTACACTATTTGGAATTTCAATTTCGTATACATCTAAACCTTCAAAAGCATCCGTATCTATTCTTGTAACCATGAACCCCTCAATATAACTAGGGATTCTTAGATATCTTGCCTCTCCACTATATCCAGTAATTGTTATGTTTCCTGAAGTTTCATAATATTGAAATACTTCACTCGCTACTTCATAGATTGGTGATAGTCTAAAATCTCGATTAACTACTAACTCATCATAATAGATATTCTCCCCATCTGTCCAACCAATAAACACCATACCGTCTTCTTCAAGCCTTGGAAGTTCCATTGTTTGAAACGCATAAATGTCTTCATAGGTTTGCCAAACATCACCAGAAATATCCTCTAATACCATATCATATATCTCTATCGTCATAGACCCAGTTATTGTTTCACTTGTTTCTTGAGTACTATCCGTTTGATTTGTAGTTATCTCTATAGTATCAGTTGATATTTGCGTACAACCAAACATCAATACAAATATAAAAATAATAAAGCCGAAAATGGTTTTTTTCATAAGATTTCTTTCCTTTCTATACTCTCCAAGTTATTCATGTAATATTCTTTCAATTAATAAGCTTACTACAAAACACAACGACTCATCCAATGAAAAGGACACCAAGGTTGTGTGTTGACCTTCTATTCTTCAAGATACTCTGACATCCTCTTAAGAGAATCCTGATAATTAGTCCATAGTACATCATTATAATACTCATCAAAGGAATCATCAGGTACATAAATATCCATTTCATTTTCTAGATTACCAAAACCAAAATTCAGAGTGAAATTACCATCGACTACAACACTTCTTCTGATAATAACTGTTTCAATTCCACTTCGACCAAAAGCAAAATAACCGATTCTATCTACTGAAGCAGGAACATCCATAACAGTAATATGTTCTGTATATAAAAAGGCTTGTTCCCCTATACTGATTAAACCATTATTTAAAGTAACTTCTTCTAAATTCTTATTATAAGCAAAGGCAGAGTTAGCGATATAGATCACATCATTCGGAATTACATAATTAGAACCTAGTTTTCCCAAAGGATAACAATGTAATACGGTTGACTCCATATCTACTCTTTCAAACAATACTCCATCTAGACTAAAATATTGAGAATTCCTATTTGAAACAACAATTTCTTCGAGAGCATACGCTTGAGCAAAGGCAAAAGAATTGACATGTTCTATATTCTCACCAAGATAGATTGTCTCAATAAAGGAATTCTGTGAAAATGCAAATGGGTGAATTCTTGTCACTGAGTCCGGCACGGTGAAGCTCGTAACGGATTCTCGATTAGGATAAAAATATAACTCCGTTAAATCCTTACTATAAACACCGTTATCCACAATGGTGTACACACTATTTTCTTCTGGAAAAATAACTGCAGTTAGATTTGGTGTATTCTCAAAAACATAGGCATTAAATCTTTCAAACCTGGAATTAAACTCCACAGTTTCTAGTTTCGGTAAATTAGAAAACGCTCTATCATTTACGGTTAAACTTAAGAAGTAATCATCATAATATCTTAAATCATAGATAATGTGATATTGAAAGAACTCAATACCATTAATTACAATGACCTCTGTCTTTCCCACAACTTCCTTAATCGGACATCCTTGTTGATAAGTCCAAGCAGTATCAGATTCTTCTTCAGCAATAATACAGGTTTCTGTATTCTCATGAATAATTTGATTAAAATTCTGTATACTGATAAATCCTGCTTTTTCACCAAAGTAATCCCCATAGAAAGCGACCTTTTTTAATGCATAACACTCACTAAAAGCAAACATCCCAAGATATGTTACAGTGTTTGGGATTTCTACTTCTATTATATCTAATTGATAAAAAGCTTTTGAACTGATGCTTACTACTCTCGCTCCATCAATTGTATAAGGGATTTTTAAGTATTTAGCATTCCCATTATAACCCTTAATTATAACTTCATCGTTATATAAATCATATTCAAAAACTTCAGTAGCTAGTTCGTAAACAGCAGTTAAAGTGACATCCCTACGTACTGTATAATTAGGATAATAAATATTACTTTGATCACTCCAACCAACAAAAATTTTACCTTCTTCTTCATGATAAGGTAGAGTTAATTTAGCATCTGTTCCATAGCCTAAAAATGTCTCAACAACAGTTCCATTTGCATCTTCTAGTACCACATTAAATTCTTGTGTTGTAGTAGTTATAGTATCTGTGGTTTTATCACATCCAACCACAAACAATAATAACCATATAACAACAATCAAATAACTTTTCCTCATGTCTCTCTCCTTTTAGTTTTTTATAAAAACAAAAATGATATAATACGATAATTATATCATTTTAGCTGTTATAAATAAACCTTTTAAACAAATTTCTATTCCCTAACTTTATACCTCATATATCATTAAGGCTTGTTGGAGGGAGTGTTTATTTAATTTATGTTTAGCGATCGGTACACTAATGTAAAAAATGCTCATCGTTAAAACTAAACCAATTAGGTAATCCATCAAGCCTAAAGACATTGGGAAAACCATACCAAATTGACTAGATAAGTACCACGTTATAAGATAAAAACTAACTAAGGTAACCGGAATTGTTATAAAAAATACTAAAGCCGTATATAACCGGTAACTATTGATAAAGACTGTTTGAATTTCTTTATCGGTATAACCAATTACTTTAAACAAACTTATGTCATAGAAATACGCTTCTAATGACAAACTAGAAATTAACATCATGACTATAACTCCGATAAAGACTGAACTGACTATTAAAACATAACTCATAACATTTCCAAGATTCGACATATCTTTACTTTGCTCTATTAAATCATCGATGTTTAAAACATATTGATAATCTCCTGAAAGCTCTGATTCAGAGTATACTGCATTATAATAATCAGTACGTAATCCTCCGGTTAAAAATAACGATAACGCTTCCCGGTTAAGATATACCTTATCTGTTCCATATTCATCTTGAATAGCTAAGATCTCTACATCTAACTCATAACTACCATATGACATAGTAACCTGATCACCGGCTTTTAGGCCTGTTGTTAAAGACATGCCTTTTGTGATGATTATTCCTTCTTCATCTAACCTATCAGTTATATTATCTCCATCTTCAAATAAAGGATAATATAAATTATCTGCATCCAGTCCAACAACTAATGCGTTTTTATCATCAATCATCACATTTGGTAGCTCGATAACCAAATCATGTGATACACTCTCTTCACCACAACCACTATAAGGATCACAATATCCTATATAATTTGTATCAATTTGATTATAATGTAGATTTATAGCTTTATCAAAAATATTAACCATTGATAAAGCCATAAGAATTAAGAATACTGAAGTAAAAACCCCAACCAAAAACAAGGAGAACCTAACCAGATTACGAACTATATATGCGTGTTTTAATCTTGTTAATAGTTTCGTTTTTTTGATGAATGGAATTTCTATCTTAAACGTACTTGGTTTGTTCTTGACTAACTTAGGATTCATTAAGTCTACCGGTGGTTTTTGTAATAGTCTTGAAACCACTAGATACCCGAGGCCTAATAGAATAATCATAGGTAAGATTATGGAAATGATGAAAACATTGATATCTTGTGTTACTGGAGCGTCTGGCAAGATATAGATACCTACATAAATATTTTTTAATGGTTCCGCTAAAAGATAACCAAAATAATATCCAAGCAATAATCCTGGTAAAGCAAGTAAAAGAATAAATAGTAAATATGGTAATGTTACTTCATAATTCTTATAACCTAGAGCTTTAAGAATTCCAATAGCACCTTTATGATCGTTTAATATCCGACTAATCATTAAAGCTACTACGAATACAGCCATTACAGCAATGATTAAAGCAATCAAAATACCCATGGCTTCACCACCAGCTAATTCTTCATAGATTGCGCCACTCCTCATGGTGTTTTCGGTTAAGTTCACACTTAAAACATAGTCTAGGTTTATATCTCTAATATATTGTGCTTTATTTACATCCTCAGTAAACAATCCAGCAAAAACAACTTCCAACTTTGCATCAAGTTGATTAAAACCTTCATCCGATAACAAAGCTAAAGTTCTGGTTTTATTATTTATGATAAACTCGTTACCAAAGAGTATTAACGAGTAATCAGGAAAAAACACAAACCCAGTCACCACATAATCTTTATCTTGTAAACGAATGGTATCACCAATAGAGATATCATGAGCTTCTGCATAAAATTTAGTTAAAGCAATCTCATTAAAAGAAACAGGTTTTCTACCTTCAGAAATATAAGAAAGATTAATATTTTCTGCATCTTTTAAAAATCTAAAAGTATGCTGGATATCGCCAAAATCAAGGATTATATCCTTTTGTAACCTCGCTTCTATCTCAACGCTATCATAAGTGGTTTCAAACCGGTTAATTCGGTTATCAATAACCCCTAAAAACTCATTAGAATCCAAATGATACAAATCAGATAATGTATTAACATCATCGAGATTTTCTGGAGAAATAACACTTAAGTCATTACCAAAAACTTGATTATTGATAACTACATTAAAATCTTCTTGATAATAATCTTCAAAATACTGTTCCGTTGGTGCTTTCATAGCACTAACGGAATAAGTCATTACTACATATATAAAAGAGCTTAACATTACAATGACAGCTAATAAACCAACTTGAATAACTCGCTTACTAAAGTCTCTAATCACATTTTTGAATAACATAATTAACTCCAAGAAATATCTTTAGCTTCGGCTTTTTCTTGATTAACCTGAATCTCCACAACAGCCCCTGAGTTCATTTTAATAACTCGATCCGCCATTAAAGATATCGCTGGATTATGAGTAATTAAAACAATGGTTGTCTCGTACTTTTTATTTAATTGGTTTAGCAAGGCAAGAATACCTTTTCCAGTCTTCTCATCAAGAGCACCGGTTGGTTCATCACAGAATAAGATTTTAGGTTTTTTAACTAGAGCTCTCGCAATAGATACTCTTTGTTGCTGGCCCCCAGACATTTGGTTAGGAAACTTATCTTTTTGATCATCAATTTCGACACTCTTTAACATTTCGTCAATATCAAAAGGATCTTTTGCTATTTGGTATCCTAATTCAATATTTTCTCTCGCTGTTAATGTAGATAAAAGATTATACTGTTGGAAAATAAAGCCAAGGTTTTCTCTTCTAAACTTCGTCAATTCTTTTTGATTCAGTTTACTGATTTCCTTATCTTCAATAAAGATTTCACCTTCTGTTGGTGTATCTAAACCACTTAAAACATTTAAGAAGGTTGACTTACCGGAACCAGATGGTCCTAAAACAACAATAAACTCCCCATGATTAATAGTTAAATCAACTTTATTTAAAGCCTTCGTTTCAAAATCACCGTTCTTATAGATCTTAGAAACATTCTTCATCTTTATTAACATTACTATTTCTCTCCTTTAATATATGGCTTCAAAACAAAACTTAGTTTCCTTTTTGCATGTTCTTCAAATTCTTGATAGGTAGATTCTGGATTATACAAGTAAAGCATAAAATCAGCTGCTACAATACCATAGATGATTTCGGATAAGTCTTTCTCATTAATTGGATAATGTTCAATATCTAAATAAACTCTAAGGATATTCTCCAACTCTTTCATATAAGCAAAATCAATTTCCGCAAACTTCTGGTAAATCTTTTTCTTCTTTTTTGCCATTTTAATCATAATGACAAACATATCGATTAATATCGGTTTTGGTACGATATTCATCTTTTTTATTGGTCTTAGACTACTTTTGATTAATACTTCTTCTACTGAAGGTAAACCTTTTTCGAGATCTTCTTGATTATCAATAACGATATTTTCAAATACGGCCACAAGAATTTCATCTTTATTAGCGAAATAATTAAAGAGTGTCCCCTCGGCTATACCACATTTTTTCGCTATTGCTTTCGTGGTTGTTTTGTCATAACCCAAGGTGGTAAACAACTCTTTTGCTTGTTTGATGATACAATCATGGGTTTCAGTTTTAGTGATTTCTGTTATTCTTGCCATCTTATCCTCCTAATATGAGTATACTCATATTATAACTAATTCTAATTTTCAAGTCAATAAAAAGAAAAAAAAAGAAGCAAAAATATCTTTTTTAGGATATCTTATGCTTCTTATGAAAGCAAAATATGTTCTTTTAGATACAATACTAAAAGTTATTTTTGGACCTACTATCCACAAACCATGAGTACCAAATTATAATAATGGCACTGATAATAAGGATAGCTAACATGACAACCATTGACCAAATATCATTAAAAACGAATGCTGAAACAATAATAATTAGTCCAGTTATCATAAGAACAAAACCACCAAAATGGTTGCTTTTTAACCAGTTATCATCACTAGCTAAACTCCATTTTGTTCTAACTCCTAACAGCCCATTTCTTCTACTTTTAGGAAGGATATTACCAATTACAATAAACATAAGCCCGATGATAATACTTAAAACCATCCAGATATCTAAAGCCATAGTCTGTAGATCATCCCTAACAGAAATAACTGCTGATATCATTAAAGTAAAGTGTAAAACTGTAAATATTACCAAGGTTCCTATTGCTACATAAAACATGACTTTCTGATTTTGGACTGCTTCTAATTTATCCTTCTCGTTTTCGGAACTCAATTGCTTTTTCTTAAAGTAATGTAACAACACTATCCAGACAATACTGAATAGAACAATAACCCCCGGTAAAAATAACAATTCATACTTAGAACCGTAGCGATCAATATTACCTAAAGTATCATAATGAGCAGGAATCCTATCAGGCACAAACCGTAAAACAATCAAGGTAATCAACATCGGTATAAAAGACAACCCCATCAACAACTTACTTTTCAATTTTTTTCTCCTCCAAATTGTTTCATCCATAAATAGATTTCATTGAATACTGTTGTGTTTAACTCGTAATAAATATAGTTTTTTACTTTATATTCCATTACAAGATCTGCTTCTTTCAGCAATTTTAGATGATATGACATAGCTTGAGGAGTTGTCGAAAACTTTTCCGCAATTTCTCCAGCATTTAATCTTCCATTCTTAAGTTCATGTAATATGTTTCGTCTCATTGGGTCACTTAAAACCTTAAAAATTTGAGTTATCATCTAATCACCTATTTCAAATATTCTTTAAATAGATTATAACACGTAAAAAAAATAAAAACAAGAGCTATTTAAAAATTAATTTAAATAGCTCTATAGAGTATCAATTATACTTCAGTCTTTTTTCACAAAAGAACATAATTTTAGGAAGCGTACTCCGACATCGGCTTTATAACATAGTAGAAAGAGAACCAATACTGTGAATCATGATACTCATCAAAAGAATCATCAGGTACATAAACAACCACACCCTCACTCACCACTCGAATCAAAGATATCGTGATATAACCTTGTTCCACGATACTTCTCCTAACAATTATTATTTCAACACCACTATCAGTAATAGCGTTTGAACCAATTATTTCTAGTGAAGCTGGTAAATCTAAAACACGGATATTCGTACTAGCATAGAAAGCATTTGGTCCTATTGTCTCTAAGCCATCCGGTAAGATTAAGGTTTCGAGATACTGATTACCCGCAAATGCATAATGAGCAATGACAGAAACATCATCAACAATATAAGTATCACCAGTTTTTGCGCTTGGATAATGTATTAATACCTCTGAATCTTCTAAAACTGCATATAGAACACCATCTCTTGATTCTAACAATGGATTATCTTCATCAACGAGAATTTCTTCTAAGGAAGTCGTAAATAAAAAAGCGGAAGGATCAACGTGAGAACAATCTTCATTTAACGTAATCGACACAAGGTTTTTATTACTATAAAAGGCAAACATCTGTATTTGATATACGTTATCAGGTACCGTAAAATGAGTTAATTCATTTGCGGGTGGTACATATAAAAGAGATGTTTTGTCATTGCTATAAACAATTCCTTCTGAAACTTCATAAAATGCATTATCTTCTGAAAAATTAACCTCTAGTAAGGCAGGGGTATCATTGAAGATCATCGGAATAAAGGCATTGTAATATTTGGAAAAAGTCACACTTTCTAAACTAGGAAGATTATCAAAAGCATAGCTGAAGATATTTAATGGAATATCATTACCGCTATAATAAGCATAATCCATCACGACCTGATAGTTTCGATATTCAACACCAGCTATAATCACAGCTTCTGTACTACTAAGCACTTCTTTTATCGGACATCCAGCAGAATATGTCCAACTTGATTCTCCTTCACCTGTTTCAATTACACATAAACTTGAATAATCCTCAATGATTTCATTAAACTCAGACTGAGATAGGATCTGTTCAAAATCAAAGTATATATCACCATAAAAAGCTATTCTTTGTAGGACAGACATATTTTTAAAAGCATAACTTTTCATCTCTATTACGGTGCTTGGAATCATGATTTCGATGATGTCATTTCCTAAAAAAGCGTTTGAAGCAATAACTCTTACATATTCTCCATTGATCGTTTCAGGGATTTTTAAATAAGGTTCAACACCTAAATAATCTGAGATCACGATCCCATCTAACTCTTCCACTACAATGGTAGAAAACACTTCATCAGAAAGTTCTAAAACTGGTGATAATACAAGATTTTTGGTCACCGTTATTTCTTTGTAATAATTGTCTTCGCCATCAGTCCAACCGACAAAAACATAATCTTCAAGATTGTAGTCCGGTAGTTCTACCAAATCACCCAAGTTTAAATCATAAAAACTCGCAAAAGCAAATCCTAACTCATCATGTAGGACAAGATCAAATGTCTCTTCTGTATTAGTTGAAGTTGTAGTTATGGTTGTAGTTGTAGTTATGGTTGTAGTTGATGTTTCATCACAGCCAAACAAAATCAAAGATAAAGCTATTAACAATAAAATAGTTTTAAATTTCATCTCTTCCTCTTTTCTGTAGCGTTATTTTAAAACATATTATTAAAAATTGCTAGATATAACAAATTTCAATATATTAACTTTTAATATTTCTTAGTAGTTCCATAGCTTCTTTTTCAATTAAAGCTGTTTCCATACAAATTTTTGAGGCTTCTTCTAAATATTTATTCTCACTACTATCTCCTGCTTTAATAATTAATCCAGCAATCAAAGACCAGTTAATAGCTGCTTGTTTATATAAATCCGCTGCTTTAGTGATCTCTACATTTTCTGGAAAATATTCAAGGCACTCATATAAGAAATCCCTAAAGAAGTTTCTAAATATCGCTCCACCAGTTCCCCCACTCTCCATCAATTCCGCTTGATCTCTTAAATCCTGCTTCGGATTAGGCGTAACATCTAACCACTTCAGCATCTCTACACCTAGTTTCTCAATACCTTTATAGCCGAAACATTTTAAAGGAGGGTTTAAAAAGCCATCCGCTATCACTTGAACTGATTGAACTATTACATCTTTTATATTCGATGGTACATCCCCTTTTCTTATTGTATATGATCTTGCTTTAGCTGCCATTGATCCTTTTTCAAATCTGGCTTTTTCTAGGTTTTCTAAAGACACTTTATATTTCTTACCAGTATCATAAACATATGCATGAGTAGAATCATACCCATAAACTGATATAAAATGTCCCGCAAAATGAAAACTATGATGGAAATGTTCTAAATGATAACAATCGACTTGTAAACCCACCGCTATGCCTTGGTCAATAAACTCTTTAACATTCTCCCAAGCTTTTTTTCTAGAGGTTGTCTGTCTCTCTTCTACCTTTAACCCCATGTTTTCACAAAAGACCTTAGTTAAATCAAATGGTTTTGACCTACCACCAATAAAAGGTAAGTTCATAAAACTCATCTTCCAATAGATGAAGCCAAAGCCTTGGCTTAAACCTAACATCATCGGTTCAGAAAAATCAAGACCTTCTTGCCATAACAAGGTTTTTGTCGCACCTGTTTCACAGTGTTTAGCTGGTATTACTTTAAAATCATCAATTATTTTCATATATTGCTCCTGTCATATAGATAAGAATGAACGCTTTTGGATTTCACCCATTCTCTATTCTTCATTATATCAAAAATGCCTAATTACACAAACACGTTTCTCTAAACAAGTTTAAATTTCATAATATAATATAGACATTTATAAACAAATCAAAAAAAGACCTTTGCATTTATCACTCATTAAGGTTAGACTGGTAATAGAGGTATAAAATGAGAATCTTAGTCGATGCAGATGCTTGTCCAGTTAAAGACCAAATTATCAAAGTAGCTAAAAAGCATAATTTAGAAGTTATGATGTTTTTTGATAGTGCTCATGAATATAATAACGATTATTGCCAGACATATATCATTCCTAAGGGTAGAGATCATGTTGATTTTTTCTTATTAAACAAAGTCCAAACTAATGATATCGTTGTAACTGGTGACTATGGATTGGCTTCTATGTCTTTAACAAGAAAAGCGTTTGTGATTAATCCCAATGGAATGATTTATACTGATGATAATATCTTTGAACTATTAAATATGCGAAGTGCTCATCAAAAGATCAGAAAACACACTAGAGTGAAAGGTCCTAAGAAAAGAACAAAGCTAGATGATGAATCTTTTACAAAGCAAATAGAAAAAATTATAAATAATCATCTGTTAAAATTATAGGTTTTTCACTTGTTTTGGCTTGAAATCGCATAAAACACATTTTTTTTAAAAATATATGTAAAGAAATCTTGACATATTGAATATTATAGTTTACAATATGTATATCTTATTTAACAAGGAGTGTTATTATGAATTATCATGAAAAAAAGACTATCGTCACATCAATCGTAGGTTTAGCAGTATCATTATCATACTTAGTATTTGCTATCATCAAGTACAACGAAGCATCCTCTGAGTCATTGACCCTGAAATTTTGGGCAGCGAGAATACTAATTTTTATTGGTATAGGAGTTGTAGCTATTATTGTAGTGCTTATCCTCTTTAATATCTTCTATTCTATCTATTTAGCTTACAAGTTAAAAACTGAAGATCCTAAACTATCGGATAAGGAAATCGAAATCCAAATATCACAAATAGTTAAAACGAATACGCTTGAAGATGAAATGGCGAAATTAATTGAACTAAAATCAATGAGAATTGGTTTTGCCATTGCAGGTGTTGGATTTGTATTAGCTTTGGTTTCACTGCTTTTAGATTTCTCGCCAGTAATTATGCTTAATATTCTCTTCCTATCTTTTAGCTTCGGTTCAGCGCTTGAAGGCTTCGCTCAGTTATATTACTATAAGAGAGGCATTAATCATGCCTAAAAAGTATGAGATTACCAACAATATCAGAACTCTTCGTTTTTTCGCTGAAGAAATGTCCCAACAAACCTTAGCTGAAAAAACGAATGTATCTAGACAAACCATTAACGCTATTGAGTTAGGGAAATATACTCCATCATTAGAACTAGCCTATAAAATAGCAAAGGTCTTTCATGTTTCTATTGATGAAGTCTTTGAGTATAAACTTAAAGACGAACTCAATAAAACGGAGTAAAGAAAAGATTATTCCTATGAAAGTCTTACTAATCATTTATTCTTATCACCATCATAATATCTTAAAAGTAGCGGAAGCTTTTTCTAAAGTGTTCGATGCAAGAATAACAAGCCCAGATAATATGAACCCTCAAGAAATTAATGATTATGATCTTATCGGCTTTGGTTCAGGAATTGACAGCGGAAAACACTATCAGCCACTTTTAGATTTTGTTGAAAAACTACCGATAATTAATAAAAAATCTGCATTTATCTTCTCAACTAGTGCTGTCCAAGGTCAAAACAAAGTGTTTAAAGATCATCTTACTCTTAGAAACATTCTCATAAATAAAGGCTATAAAATTATTGATGAATTTTCTTGTAAAGGCTATAATACTAATAGTTTCCTTAAATATTTTGGCGGCATGAATAAGGGTAGACCAAACGAAGAAGATCTAAATAAAGCAATAGATTTTGCAAAGTGTCTTACAAAAATATTATGATGTGTTTTCTACTATAGTCAAAAAGAAAGAATCTCAATTATAAAGCGAACCCCATATAGTGGACACTAAATAAAAAGAATGAGATGCTAGTAACTAAATGAATTAGCCCCTGTCAAGTGGACACCATAAAAAATTAAATATTTAATTGACTAAGGCTTGATTCCTAAAATTTATTGGAGTTGAGCCTTTTAAGTTTGTTTGGAATCTAATTTCATTATAAAACTTTATGTAATCTTCAATGTCTTCAGAAGATATCACAATATATTCCAAATGGAACATTATTTCATATACCATCAGTTTTAAAACGAATGGTAGTAATGACATAGATGACTTAACACAAGATTTTATCATGAAAAATAACAATAATATTCTTCCATAAATATAAGCTATTTAATATTCTTTAACCAATTTAATTAACACATATTTTACATTATAAAAGTCCAATTCGATATGCTCTGAATTGGACTTTAGTTCATCTGTTTCTTTTGAATTAATGATATTTTTTCATTCTTTTATCCATTTACCATAAATGGTTTGATTGCTTGTAATTAAAGCATTAAAATCATATAGATTAGTGAACTCAGGAGAATCATACCATCCAACAAATACCAATCCTTCTTCGGTAGGTGTCAATGGGGAGATGATTGAACCATAATCATATGTTTCAATACTAATGATTGCGCCAGTTGAATTGATGATTGCTAATGTAGGTAAAAATTGATTTGTTGTTGAATCAATACTAAGTTGTCCATAAAGATTATGGCCGCAAGTGAAAATACGCATAATATTAGTAGCAATAATCGAATGTCCATCACCTGAATATCCACCAGTATCAGCTAAAATAATGCGTTCCCCTTCTAAAAGACTCATGTTTTGTGTCATATCAAAAGGTCTCCATACTTGCACTTGTCCTCCTGTTCCTGATTGACCTCTATAATTATGTCCCCAACTAAATACTCTACCCATTGAAGTAACTGCGATTGTCGTTCGAACAGAAGCATTTATCTTAATAACAATCTCATTTTCATATAGATTAAAATATGGGTTGATTAAAACAGGTGATAGTTTATTAACATTTGTTCCGATTCCAAGATATCCATAGTTATTCATACCCCAAGCATAGATATTATGGTTTGATGTCATGATAAATTGGAAACTTCCTCCAAGTGATAATGAAGTGATGTTCTCGTTTTCATTTAAAATCAGACTTGGCGCTACTAAAACTGGCGATTTTTGATGTACAAAAGTTCCATCTCCTAAACGACCATCAGAATTGTACCCCCAGCCAAAAATACGATTAAAATTAGTTACAACCATCGTATGATAAGCTCCAGTTTCGATTAATATAACTTGCTCTCCTAAATCTAGAGGTATAAATGAAGTGATATCAATTGGTATATTGCTGTTTGTGGTAGAACCTATTCCTAATTGTCCGTAATTATTTGCGCCCCAAGCAAAAACGCGTCCTTGACTTGTTAAAAGAAAACTCTGATCAAAATCTGTTGTTATGTGAATAATTGTTTCTTGATCATTTAACACAAATTGTGACGTAATATCATATGGTGTATATGCATGAGTAGTAAGTCCATTTCCAAGTTGGCCATAAGAATTTGATCCAAATGTAAATATTCTACCTAATGAAGTTAAAACAATTGAATGATTCATTCCAGCATATACATTCGTAATAAACTCATCATCTGTGAGATTGAATTGGTTTGTTATGTCGATAAAAACACGCTGATCAGTCGTGATTCCAATACCTAATTTACCATAATAACCTTGTCCAGCAACTAACAAACGATTACTTTCAGTTAGATAAAAAGTATGATATGAGCCTGCAACAACTACTTTTATTTGATCTTTGATATTAATATAAAAAACTTCATAACTTTCAATTTGCCATTTTGCATATAGAGTGAGATCTTCTCTTGGCATATGAGTAAGGTCGAACGGTTTTTCAAGTAATTCATCTAAAAACCATCCTTTAAACTCATATCCTTCTCTAATTGGTACTGGCAACTCAGTAATCTCATCATTTGCAGCATATTGAATCGAATCGATGGATATATCTTCTGTGGTTTCAAAAGAGAGGGTATACAGTCTTTCTTCAAAACAAGCATAAAGCGTAAAAGACTGATGAAATCCTCCATATAGATAAGTGATTGGATTACCAGTACATTCTGGATTGTCATACCAACCAAGGAAGATAAAATCCACTTTTTCAGCTGGTAATAATTCTATGAAATGATCAGAAGAATAATATTCTTCTGGATTATCAGGATGATTTACGCCATCATTTAAAACATAAGTCACATTATATGTTTGGTTAAGATTTCTCTCCCAAGTACCATATAAAAGGACAGTAGTTGTCGGATAAGTAAGCTCTTTATAGAGATTAATTAAATTGATATCATCATACCAACCGTAAAAAATATACCCTTTTATTGTCGGAAGTTCGCGATCACTGAAGGTTCCAAAGCTAATAACTGTTTTGTCATACAACATCTGGGTTGGTGTAATATAGCCGATTCCACTGATGTCATAAGAACCAGAACCTAGATAATAATAGTCAAGATTAGACGAATATATCAATGTCGACTTATCATTGACTGTGATATGGATCCATGGTTGTGCTAAATCGTAAGAAAGATTAGGTGAGATATCATAAGGGATTGTATAGTATGGCTCTGTAATACCTAATTGATCGTAGTAATTGCTTCCCCATAGGAAAATTCGCCCTTCAGATGTGATGGCTCCGGAGTGATTATATCCTGCATTTATTGAGACAATTGTTTCTCCACTAATCAAGTCGAATTGAGGAGTGATATCCCTAGGTAGCAAGATTTGTTCGATATTGCCTATACCAAGTTGACCTTGAGTGTTTTTCCCCCAGGCAAAAATACGATGTTGGCTAGTAATTGCAAACATATGGTCTTGATTAGAAATGATTTTTACTAATATTTCATCGGTTGCTAAGGTGAAATTGTCTGTTAATTCAACAAATGAAGTTTCTTCGTCTTTTAGTTCGATATGAAGTTGTTTGTAGAAGTTATTGCCTGTGCCAAACAATCTACCCGAAGTGGTCAATATAAATGTATTTAATCTTCCTGCGCTGACCATTAATGTGCTTTCATTATCTAAATAACTTAAGAGTGATGAGATTTCAAGTGGGACATTAGATTTTAAAATATTTGGATATCCGAAGTGATTTTTACCAAAAGCAAACACTCTACCTTGATTGGTCATAACCAAAGAATGAAATGCTCCTAGATCTCCTTGGATGACATACTCATCAGATGAAAGATTAAACTCTCGTGTAATCTCTATAGGTATGAGCGAGTTGGAATAGGAACCATTACCTAGTTGTCCATAATCATTATAACCCCATGAAAACACTCTACCTCTCGATGTAATAATTAAGGCATGATTTTCACCAGTTAGGATCTGAATGATGAGTTCATCATCAGCAAGCATCAGATATGGTGATAAATCAAGGGGTTCATCTTGATCAACAATAGAATTTGATCCTATCAATTTCCCCCATTGATAGACATGTTGATTATTTGTAACCGCTAATGCATAGTCTTTTCCATAAGATATGTATTTGAACCCTGAAGTCTCTATCCATAACTCAAGCATATATTCTTTTGAACTGACTTTACCATACAGGATTGTATCAGTTTCTAATGGATATGATAATTCACTTATAGGATCACCATTAAACTCGGCATTATCATACCATCCAATTAATTCATAACCATCTTGATTATCAAGTGTAAGCAGTTCATATGGTTGATAGTTCATCCTTACATCTTCTTTGAATATATGATTTTGAATCATATATGTCACGGTAACTTCATGGTAAGCATGAAAGAATGATTGATACTTTGACCAAGCAGAGTTAACATAAGAATCCCAAGATTCTGAAGGAATAAAAATTTGATAATATCCATTAGAAACATCCAAAATTGAAGATAGTAGCGTAGGAGGTTCTACGGATTGAATGATGATTGCTTTCAAGTTGACTGTATAATTAATGGCGTAGTTTCCAATTGTTTGAAGCGTTGATGGAAGATAAATATGTTCTAGTTTTGAACAGTTTACAAAGGTATAATCTCCAAGAATTTCAATTCCCTCTGGTATCCAAATTTCAATGAGATTAGAAGCACCCCAAAATGCCATACCTCCTAAATAAGTAAGGGTTTCTGGCATATGGATTGTCGTTAAATTTTTAGCGCTTTGAAAAGCACCATCTCCGATAGATAACATATTTGAAGGTAAAGCGATTGAGGATAAGGTTGAATTCATAAAAGCATACTGATAAATTGAGTTCATTTCTGCTGGCCACTCTGGTGTGGTTTTCATCTGCCTTGGGAATTTAATAAGCATTTCAAGATTTTTAGAAAATAAAACGCCCTGATAACTAGCTAAATACGGATTGCTTTCAACAACAGTAATTTCACTCAAATTATGAATGTAATTTAAGAAATCAAGATTAGAGAGGTTTAGATGATGATTAATGATAATGTGACGAAGTCCTGTGTTCCCATTAAATGCTTTACTTGAGATTGATTGCACTTCATCTGGCATCGTATAATCTCCTCCATTTGTTGGATAAAAATGCAACACTGTCATGTCTTTATTATAAATGGAGTTATTATACTCTCTAAAATACGGGTTGTCTGGATCCACCTCGTAGTTGATTAAATATGGAAGTTCTGAAAAACTATCTGAAGATATAAATTGTACAGTCTTGGGTATCCTTATCGTTCTAAAATCGAGTTGCATAATAGCGTTGTTTTTTATCCCGGTAACAATATAACCATCTATTGATTCAGGAATATTCAGTATATTTTCAGAGTAGTTTGGATTGACACCTGTAATACTAATGGTCGAATCACTCGTTACTGTATAAGTAAATATATATTCCCATATCGCAGTAATTGTTGTATCTTGTTGAATATTGGTTATATTCTGATTCCATACATAAAATTGATTTTCTTTCATGGCCACCGGTGGTTTGGCATTATACCCTTGAGGAACATCTTGTATTAAATCTCCACTAATCAAGGTTCCTCCATTCAAATCAAACGTAACTTGATAGATAGGTAACCACACAGCTTTAATAACAAGATTTTGTTGAATATTTATGAGACTGGTATCCCAAGTAAGAAAATAACCTTCTTTTTCAAATATAGGTGGATTATGTACAGAACTACCTGCATCTATAAATTGAACAATACTTCCGTCAATCAGAAAACCTCCATTGCCATCAAAGGTCACTTTGAATTCTCGAACCCATTGACAGTTAATGCTTAAATCTGATTGAATATTAGCCAATGTAGATACATCACATACTAATGAATAACCAGGAAGATTTTCTCTTGGGTAACGAGCACTATACCCTCGAACGACACGCTGTTCAATATCTTCATTATTAACATATTCATAGTATGAATATCCTGGCCAAAAGAATGATACAGTATAAACTTGAGCCCACTCTGCAAGGAAATTAATATCAGATGTAATATGCCAATACTCTAAAGGCCAAATGGCAGACAAATCTCCATTACTATAAATCGGAGGTTTTGCGCTCTCACCATGTGCTATATATTGAACTTCATCTCCACTAATCAAGGTTCCGCCATTGCCATCGAATTCGACTCTGTATAGTTCTCTCCATTCTGCTATGATAATCATATCGGAATTAACAAACCGATAATCTTGACTCCAAACGACTGTTAAATCACCATTTTGATAGATTGGAGGAATGGCATGCCTACGCTCAATAACATATTGAACTTCATCTCCACTGATCAATGTTCCACCATTGCCATCAAATTCCACACGATAAATATTTCTCCATTCTGCAGTAATTTTGGTATCCACTTGAATATCCTCATATGTAAAAGGCCAAACCAGAACCAAATCACCATTGGTATAAATAGGTGGAATTGCGTTATGTCCTTTAATAACATATTGAATTTCACTGCCACTAACCAAGGTTCCACCATTACCATCAAATATAACCTTATGGAGTTCTAACCAAACAGCAGAAATTGTAACATCAGATGTAATATTTTGACGAGATCGGTCCCATGCTAAAGCATATCCATCCTTAGTAAAAACAGGTTCAACAGCATTCTGTCCATCGATAACGTACTGTATAAGATTACCACTAATATATGTTCCACTTAAACTAACATATGTTACTGTATGGATTTTTTTCCATATTGCTGTAATAGTTACATCTGAGGTGATATTACTTAAAGGAGTGTCCCATGTTAATGCATACCCTTCTTTTTCAAACACAGGGGCTTGAGCATGATCTAAATGATCAATGTGTTGAACCAGATTCCCACTCACATAGATTCCATCTCCGCCATCAAATGTGACGACATGTTTACTTATCCATATAGCAGATATATTCATATCAGATGTGATATTAGTTATAGGAGCATCCCATTTAAAGGTAAGCAAACCGTTCGTAAAAATAGGTGATACCGCATCTTCTCCATCAATAATATATTGTACAAGATCACCACTGACATATGTTCCATCTCCGCCATCAAAAGTAACCGTATGAATTTTTTTCCATATCGCAGTAATTGTACAATCCATCCCAATATTACTTGATGATTGGTTCCAATGCAACTGATATCCTTCCTTTGTAAATACCGGAGCAATCGCATTGTTTCCGTCAATGATATATTGTTCTAAATCACCGCTGACATAAGTCCCTCCGTCACCATCAAAGATGACAGTATGGATTTTTTTCCACACAGCAGTAATTTCTACATCGGATGTAATATACAATGAAGTATCCCATGTTAAATAATAACCTTCCCTAACATATATCGGTCCTTCAGCATGATCCCCGCCAAAAACGAATTGTTCAAGGCTGCCACTGACATACTCTCCATCAGAAACATTAAACGTAACAGTATAAAAACGAGTCCAAACAGCTCTTACTGTAGAATTTTCTCTCACATCCTCGAAAGAGGTATCCCAACTTAAAACATACCCATCTTTAATAAATACAGGTTCGATTGCATTGCTTCCATAAGGAATCATTTGAACTAAGTCACCGCTTATATATGTTCCATCACCACCATCAAATGTAACTTCATATGAATTTATGGTGTAGACTGCTTTGATAATGACATCGTTTTTTGGCATGACTGTAGGTAAAACTTGATCCCATCCGACGAAAGTATAACCCAATCTACTAGGAAGTTCAAATTCAATATCACTTAAATCTGTTCCATAGATAATATCTTGTGAAAATATAACTGAATCATCAAAATCGAGGAATTCGAATTTGAATTCATACAAATAAGTATAACCAAATAGGTCAACTGAACGACCAGGCATATTGTAATCCTCAAGAGAATTCGTAAAATCTTGATTAATAAACCATCCATTAAAACCATAGTCATGACCTATGATGGCACTAGTTAAATTGACATTATCTTGATAATTATAGCTGTTCACTTGATAAAAAGTCGTTAATATAAAAGGTAATTCCAATGGCGTTTCTTGATTAATTGTTGTTCCATTACCAATTTGCCCATAAGCATTATTACCCCAAATGAAATATTGATGATTCATTGTTATTAACGCTGTCGTACCACAACCCGCATAAACATCAATGACTTGATTAGTTAATGAGTAAGTATCATTCATCTCAAGAGGCAAAGCGCTGTTTACAATTGAACCCCACGCATATACTTTTCCAGTATATGATAAAGCTAATGTGTAACTATTTCCTAATGAAAAATCAATTATATAGTCATAAACCAACAAATTTAAATTGGCAGTAATATCTAAAGGTGTTGATTGTTGGTTTGTTGTTCCATCACCAATTTGTCCATTCTCGTTGTGTCCCCAAGTAAATACTCTCCCCTCAGAAGTCAAAGCCATAGCATGATAGTAACCAAGTTCTATATCAACAATCATCTCCCCAATCGCTAAATTAAATTGACTTGTAATATTATTTGGTATATTACTATGGTTATTGGTTCCATCACCCTGTTGACCGTAATAATTACTTCCCCAAATATATAGCTGACCTGTAGATGTAAGAACCGCACTAAATCGATCTTCAGCATCAACTTTAACAATATATTCATTAGGCAATAATGTCATTAAATTTGAAACATCAAAAGGTGTACAATATATCGTAAACTCTCCGTTTCCACATTGTCCCTCTTCATTAGCTCCCCACACGATAACTCTATTATCAGAAGTCAAAACAACTTGATGAAAGAGACCAGTTTCTATCATTACAATGTTTTCATTTTCAAAAAGTCCTAATCTATAAGAAATATCTAGTGGATAGGTTAAGTCTTGTCCAGCCAGACTTAACGGCCATGTAACCCATATATTATTACCCCAAAGAAATACCCGTCCATGAGATGTTATAGCTGAAGAGTGTTGTCGGTTTAGCGATACACTTGTAATTAGTTCACCTTCACTTAAATTAAAACTGTCTGTAATTTCTAATGGAGTTAGAACTGTTCCACCAGTACTACCAATTCCTAGTTTCGCCCAGTCGTTATAACCCCAAACAAATAGTCTACCATCTGAAGTTAATGCTGCAGAATGATTGTCACCAAAAGCAATTTGAATGATTGATTCACCAACATTTAGCAAAATATCATTTGTCGGATCATAATCTTCATATATATAATAATTAACTTCATAAGAATTGATAGTCCATTTAGCATAAAGACTGATATTCTCTGCAGGCATCATATCGAATGTATAAGCATTGGTTAATTCCTCATCACTATACCAACCACCAAAGGTATAACCTTCTTTGGTTGGTTCTGTTGGTTCAGTTACAACTGTATCATAATCTTGAGTT
>NPID01000410.1_pt1 | contig 42785 bp, 67 predicted proteins | sample 8637491 | NCBI WGS metagenome assembly NPID01 (sample SAMN07420843, study PRJNA396082) | bioreactor metagenome | isolation source: sample BA6 brine-fed electro-methanogenic bioreactor BA | place: Japan: Kochi | collected 2016-06-14 | reverse complement strand
ATTCACCCCCCTGAATACATAGAAATTTATTACCTTTATTACTTTTCATAAACTAGGAAAAGTCAAAAATAAAAAAGGTTGTAAATATATATGTACATGAAAAAAGAAGATGAAGAAATATTAAATGAAATGAAAACCGATAGGAATTGGTCTCAAAATACATACTACTCATACAAACAATCACTAACCAACTACACAAAAATACAAAAACAAAACATGGCTCAACTATTAAAAGAGGCTAAAAAAGAAAAAAGTTTGGACTGGAAAGAAACAAAATTAAGAAAAAGACTAACAAAATATCTAAAATATCTATACCAAAATTACAATATAACAACTGCAGATATGAGATTCAGCAGAATTCAAACAATATATGGTCATTTTGATATAGATATGGATAAACTTCCTTATATCAGCGATAAAAATGCTAGAAAAACACCGCCGTTAAGGTTTAAACAGTTACCTACACGAAAAATATTAAAAAAAGCCGTTGACATAAGTCCTCCCTTAATGTCAGCTATAATATTTTTCATGAGTAGCTCAGGGTGTGCCAGAAATGAAACACTAAAACTAACAATAAATGATTTTATAAAAGCCACCGAAGATTACCACAATGAAAATAATATACAAGATATCATAGGTGCTTTAATAACTCAAAAAGAAGTAGTACCTACATTTGAGATATTAAGACAGAAAACAAACAAATATTACAATACTTTTTGTAGTGATGAGGCCGTGAAAGGGATTTTAAATTATCTTTTAACTAGAGAAGATAAATTAGAAATTGATACAAGATTATTTAAAATAAGTGTAAAACATTTTGATTATAGCTTCAGAAGAATAAATAGAATCTTGCAGCTTGGTAAAGTTGGAGATAGAAACCGTTTCACAAGTCATATGCTTCGTAAATTCCATGCAAGTCATTTAGCTATGAGTACAGAAGATTCAGAAACAGGATTTAAAATTCCTGGCATGAACATTAATGATATTGATGCATTACAGGGCCGAGGTAAAGGCAGTACTCGTAATAGTTATTTTTTTGATGATTTTGAAGGCATAAGAAAACAATATATTCAAGCTTTACCAAGATTACTTATTAATAATACTAATAAAGGCACTTATCGTAGTAAAGAATATCTTGAATTAGAAAGAAAGATGAATGATGAATTAAATGAGAAAAATAAGATAATAACTAATATTTCTAGTGAGAATATTAATCTTAAAAAAACAAATGAACTTTTAAATGAAAAGCAAGTTAAGGATGAAGAAAGACTGGCAAAAGTTGAGGAAAGTGTTTCTTCACTAATGAAAGAGTTGGATCAAGATGATTTTGTTAATTTTGTAAAGAAAAGAGTGAAAAAATAATAGTATTACTAAAACAGCTCAAGAAGTAATACATATTATTTTTCATAAGCTCTTACTTAAATTGTTTTTATAATATTTTATTATATATTTTGTTTAGGTGATGATATTATGAAAACTATGGAAAATATATTTGATGCTGTAATCCAACAGGAAGGAACATTATTTAAACAAAAGGAAGTATTCACTTTAGAATACTTGCCCGAAATATTAAGATTTAGAGATAAACAATTAAGAGTTATGATCAATCATAGTAGACAATTAAATAATAATCATGCCCCTACTAATATGGAAATTACTGGCCCATATGGAACAGGAAAAACAACAGCTGTTAAAAAATATTTTGAATTAATAGAAAATAAGTTCAATGTAGCAACAGCCTATATTAACTGTGAATTTGATAAAACAGAAAACCAAATGCTAACCAAGATATATAATAAACTATATAAAAAAAGTGTTAAAACAGGAGTAACAACTAATATTCTTAAAAATAAGATAGTCAGTTATATTGGTAAAACAGAAAAAGTGTTAGTGGTCTGTCTAGATGATTATGGATCAAATAAAATATCTGGCGATGATATTGATCAGATAAACAAAGTCATGTACACTTTACTTCGAGCTCATGAAGTTAATCATAAAGCTAAAATTAGTCTTATAACAGTTACTAATCGCAGATATATTAATTTTGTATTGTCTCAGAGTGTTGAAACAATATTTAGGCCAGTTAATGTTAATTTTGATGCGTATACTTTAAATGAAATACATAGTATTTTAAGTGATCGTTGTAAAATAGGCTTCGCTCATGGTGTAATTAGTGAAGAAGTAATTCATGCAGTAGCTGAGCATGCTTATCGTGAAGGGGACTTAAGGATAGGTATAAGGTGTTTATATGATGCAGGCCGTAATGCTGAGCTTGTAGGTAGTAGCACTATTGAAAGAGAACATTTAGATTTTTAATTTGTTTTATTTTATTTTTTCAAGACTTTTTTTACAGTTGAAATCGTGCTTTTTTTCTCTTATTTTCTTTTAATATTGTTTATTTTTTCTTTTTTTATTTTTTTAAGACTTTTTTACAGTTGAAATGTTACTTAAACCTCAGGCGGAAGTTTATATATCATGTTTTACAATATTATAATTGGGGGTTTAACATTGAGGTTAAGAAAATATTATTTTTCTTATCCTCATCCTTTTAGAATTATTATTAATTAAAATTAATCGATGAAATTATTCATACTTTATAAATTTTGTGGTGGTGGTAGCTACTAAGCTAGAAAGTTATTTATGATGGATGTTAAATAGTATTAGATAACATTTCTTAGTGATAGAATGAAACTTAAAGAACTATTCAAGAGAGCACAATTGGGATGTAGCAATACTATGTATGATAACATAGACAAGATTGGTGATAATTATATAGTTTTTAATGTAATAAATAAAAAGAAAAATATTATAAAAATTTTGAATAATTTAGATGATGCAACCAAGGAATTAGTAGTATTAAAGGATTCTGGAAAAATAAGATATGAAAAATATTTTTCTAACATTAAAAAAACTAAAATAGTAAAAAAAGAAGACAAAATTCCATATGAGATTGGAAAAAAATTGGAAGAATATTTTAATATAGTTGTTATAGCTACAAATTCTTCTGATAAAGAGGATACTATTGAAATTATTATCGGATTTAATGATGATTCTGATTGTAATGATGAAATGAAAGCAGAAATTAATAATTTTGTTAATTTATTTAAAAATAATTATAATTATAGATTACATTTTATGAATTAAAAAAGTGCCTTTTTAAGTATCTTTTTAGGCACCTTCTAATAAGTAAATATTAAATAATAGTAAAAATAAAATAAAACTTGCTAATCAGAGTTTTTGGAGTAGAGAAATGCTTAAAACGGTGTTGCAGTACCTTGCAAATCTCTACTCCTGGGCTACCAATAAAAAAAATCTAAAGAGTAAAATAGAGTTGTTTAAGTAAAATGTTTATATCCTTTAAAAAATTGGTAACCAATTAAAATGTTTAGAGTTTATTAGTATATAAAATTTTTTAAATAATTATAAGATGTAAACTATTATATATGAGTAAAAATAAAGTTTAAAATGGCATTAAATGTCAAAAAACGAGTAAGGAGACAGTCCCAAGCTACTACCCAAGAGGCTGTCTTTCCATTACTCTACAACTAATCGACAGATTAGACGGTTACCAACCGAGGTCGGCAACATATGATAGATATAAACTTAATACAATATAAATCTATTGAAAGTAATACTCACAGAAGAGTAAATCCTACTTTAATAGGGTTAGCGTTAGCTTTATTAAAATTAGAGCAATTTAATGCTTTTAAAAATATTTATTATAATAAAAAAATTAATTATTCTGTTTTTTTTGTTGGAAATTCTGTCAGAGCATCATTTAATAAATCTTTATTTTTCACATTAAATAACTGGACTGCTTCTTTCCAACCATTGTTTAAAGGGTCTTTGTCAAATTTTAAATTACATAATGCTTTAAACATTTTAAAATCTTCATTGAAGACTGTTGCTGATGTTCGGGTTTCTTCTTGCTTTTCTTTTTTTCCAAACATTGGTTTTGTAGGTTCTGCCATAATATTGTGTCCTTTTGATATCATTTATTCATCTCCTATTTTGTTTATTATCATATTTATTTATTACTTTTATTACTTCTATTTAATATATTTTGTGTTTATACTCTATTATAATTATTTAGTGTAAAAGCACAAGATTTATATACTAGATAAAACAATTATAAAATATAGAAAAAATTGCTAGGATCTACTACTCCTATGATGCTATTTTTCTAAAAATCGACAGGTTAGAAAAATGAATAATGAAAATAGTAAAGGGAACTTAACCCATTCCCAAAAAACTGAGGGTTGTAACACAAATATCGATGACTTAACAGTCAGAGAAGCAAAAGAATTAGGATATGAACTCTTAACTCCGAAAGAATCTCAATATGTAGATATACTTTCAGAATTTGCTAATAAAAATATAGAAAATACTAATTTTAGAAACACTAGCTCTGAAGCACCTGAAAAGGTGGTAGGATGAGCAATTTAGGCTATACTAAGATTGATTTTTTAATAGCTAATCCAAGGTCTAAGGTTTATCATTCTTGGAATTGTAAATCTGCTAGGAAAACTATTAAAAACCCTTTAATAATCAATTCTAATAATCGTGAAGAGGTTAAACAGTTAAATGGTTATAGAATTTGTGGTAATTGTCAGCCTGAGCCTTTAAATTGTAGTATGGATTTTTTTGGAGATTTAACAACTATTCGTAAGGATGAGAATGTTACTTTAGCTGTTTTAGAGGATGTGTTATAATATGTCCTCTGCTTTTTTTGTTTTTAATAAAAAAACTAAAGTTTTTCATCTAGCTAATTGTCATTGTGCTAAACAGATCATGAATAAGAATAAAGTACAGCTTGAAGATAAAACTAATGATTTAAAAGTCTTAAATGATTTATCTAATGATGAAAAGGTTAGAGGTTGTGGCCATTGTGGAGCTGATTTAGACCAAACTAGTATACTTAGTTACTGTAATGAGGATTTATAATGAATCATCCTTCTTTATATCCTAAAAGGGAAAAGTCTTTCACTGAAAAACACACCGAACTCATTCTTTTTTTATTATGTGTTTTTGTTGTAATTTCTGTATTCCTTGTAGCCTATGCTATCGCTGAACAATCTGTTTTCACAGCACTAGGAGGAATCTAATCTATGTCTCCTAAAAACGAATATTCTGATAAAATGGAAGAGATTTTAAGATCATTGCGAGAAGATCCTGAAAATAATAATGAGGGGTTATTTGGATGTTAAAACTTAAAAAAAGAGGGGATGACCTTAAAAAAGTCCTCGTTTATGGTCTTGATGGTTCAGGCAAATCAACATTTGCAGAAACGTATTGTAAAGATAATAAACTTAATCCTGTTGTAATTGATGTTGATGATACTAATTACACTGATTTAGATCTTATGGATCTCGACTTATCTAGTGATATTATTGCTTATAACAATATGAAAAAAGTAATATTGGAGATTAAAAATTCTGATTATGATACTATTGTATTGGATGGTGTTAGTAGTTTAATAGAGCTTTTAACTCCTAGTAGTGATAAAAAAGACTTAGGAATGAGAGCTTATAAAATAAGAGCTGATCGTTTTAGTAGTGTATTGCAAAAGTTATTAAAAACTGGTAAAAACTTGATTTTCATAGGTCAAATTGACATGGAAGTTATATATAATGATGAAAACCAATCCAATAAGCCAGTTCTTAAAATAAACAGTATTGTGAATGAAAAATACAAATGTTTTTGTGAAAAAGGTAGTTTTAAAACAGAAACTATGAAATTCAGGGGTGTTAAGAATGGAAGGTTTCAAGAAAGCTAACACAATAAAAGTAAATTTGGTTGATGATCCAGCTGCTAGACAATTCATAAAAGAAATATCATTAGATATAAAGTCTGATAATCCTTCTCTTATTAAAGCTGAAATAGCTAAAAGACAACTTGATTATGATAGTGGGATCACTGAAAAAGAAGCAGATAGGGCTATTAAAGAGTTAGAAAGGCATGGTGTACCCTCATGATTGGCCGAATTGAGAAAGCTATTAAAATAGTTAATAAAGAGGAGGTTAAACCTCTTCTAATTGATCATGGTTTATACAATGGTGATGTTGAATTACAATTTCAAGTAGAAGACTATCTAGTTAGCTGTGTAAATAACTTGTTTAGGTGTACTTGCGATGATTTTACAGTCAGGGGATTGAATAAGGCCGATGGAAGCTTTTTATGCAAGCATTGTCTAGCAGTGATTGGGTTTATTATGAATGATCCTAGTGTCCTTGCTATTAATGATAGTTTAAAGTCTTGTAAAGATATTTGTACTGATTGTAATCATTGTTTAGAGGGATGATATTATGTATTGTTGTTATTGTAAAAAGTATCCTACTTGTCCTGATAATCATAGTTGGAAACAGCCTGTTTGTAATGATTTTGAAGATGCCAGTCAAGGGGATTAATTTTATGAAAAAGGCTAAAAAGTATACTGAAAATGTGTCTGCTAAGGTTCATCCTCATACTGCGGATATTATAAGGAATAGTAAATATTCTGTTCGTGAAGCTATTGAATATTTTGCAAATCAGATTAAAGATCCTGTTGAGAATCTTAAAATAAGGAAAAAGATTTTGACTGAGGAAATTGAAAGGATTATGATTCGTGAGATTAATCCTTTAAAAGAAGAGTTGGGTGATGTTGAATACAAGTTGAAACAGTTTAATATTGATACTACTATTGATGATAATGTTTTAAGTATTGCTAGGAAAATTAAAAATCTTTATAATAGGCAGTCTATTTATTCTGATTTGTTAAGTTTTATTAAATCGGATGATAATCTTGTTGCTGAGGTTAATCGGTGTCATATGCCTTTTGAGGAGTTTATGAGTGTTATTGAAAGGTTAATGAATGATGAATAATATGTATTACTTGTAGGTATTACTTTTAAAAAACTCTATTGGGTAAAAGAATTACTTACATTACTTTACGGTAATACCTGAGACTATAAGATAATTTTAAAAATACTACTAGTGGGTAATACTTGTAGTTATTCTTAGTCTAAAGATTATTATTATTATTATTATATTATATTATATTATTATTATTATTTTAATAATTTTAATTTATTTTTTTATTACACTTGAAAAGTACGACTAAAAAACTGAACATTAAACAAAAAAGGTATAATATGTTAGCTAAATTAAATTTTCATAATGATAATGAATTATTCTATTTTGATACTACAGAGCAGTTCAAAACAACTACTAGTTTAAAAGAATACTTCAACAAGATAAAAGTTTTTATTATCAATGATATTGTTTTAAGTTTACAACATTATGAAATAAGAGAACTAGACAGTGATTTTGACCGTGATGTGGATGTTGATGTATACTGTACAAAACTTTCTAACGTGGAAGATGTTCAAGTAGTTAATAAACAGAAAGGATTATTTGATTTTAAAGGAGGTATTTAAATGAATAACTCGGAATATGGGGAGAAACAGCGAAAAGAAACTGAAAAAATAATAAAAGAAGCTCATGAGATATATGAGGAAATAATGAAGGCAGGAAGTGATTAAATAATGTAATTAATGTTTGTTTTAATAAATTGGATTGCTAAAAAAATATTATTTGAAAATGAGAATTAAGGTATTAAAAAAGAAAAAGTAATGAAAAGTGTTTAAAGTAATTTTCTTCCTGGATATTTATCTTCTATGTTTTCATGGAAATAACTTCCTTTGGAACTAGCATTCATTAAACCAGCATGAATTTCCTGTGGGACGCCAGTATATTCATATATGCCTCCCCTATAGAATTTAATATGTAATTTTTGAACACTACTTCTATATCCTACAGATTCTAAATCACTTGATATGACTTTTTGCATTTTAATACTTTCACCCCCTAACCTGGATATTAGTAGGTATATAATATTTTATACTTATTTGTTAATAAAATTTGTGTAAAAAAAAATTGAGTTTTTTATGGCTTGGCAGAACATTAATAAAATAAGAGAAAAAAGTAGTAGATAGTATGAAAAGTATATTAGTAATAATAACAACTTTCATTTTTTTCAATGGAGGTAGTTGGAATAGTTGAATTAGAAGAAGAGGATATAAAAACAGTATAGAGTTATTTATAAGAATTAATCCTATCTTTTTCAATCCATGCTTCATTTATCTTACAGTTGTCTTTAGTAAAAGGAGAACAAATTTTATAATCAATTGTTTCATTTAACACAACATATTTTGGATTATTAAATATATTTTCCTGTAAAAACTTTTTAGAGTATTTAGATTCTTTAAAAGATTCCCATAAACTCATATTAAAGTCAACTATTTTTATGTAATATGGTTTGGATTCTTTAGTAGTATGAATGGTTAATTCTTCATTCTGAGGGTCATATTCGAGTGTTTTATAGTCTTTATGGTTTTTAAGATAAATCAATTTCATCCACTTCCTATTATATTATTTTGTTTTACGAGGTTAATAAAATGTTTGTGTTGATAAGAAATTTAAAAAATTTTTTTTATAATAAAGAGGTGTTAAATGATGGCCAAGTGTGAATGTTGTGGCAAAACAATTAATAATCAGAACATAACCAGTCTAGTAGCTAATCATACTTTACATTGTTTTTGTAGTAATGATTGTCGAATGGAATATATTAAGAATAATAAATGTTGAATTAAAGGAGTATATTATATGTCTAATCGTGTTGAAAGGAAAGATGGTTACTGTGAACTTTTACTGCTTAAAAATCGAAAGCAAAAGCTCATAGATAAAGAATATGCTAAAGTGTCAGCTGAGGATTATAATAAAATAAAAAAATATGACTGGAGAGTTTATAAGCTTGGTGGTAAATTAGTTGCAGCTACTTTTATTGGTCGTGATTTTACTACTATTAATAAAGTATTATACCCTGACCTTAAAAGGTTGCATAGGTGTAATAATGATAGTCTTGATTACCGTAGGTTTAATATTAAACATTTCAGAAATGAGAAAGCTGTTAAAAATCAGGAAAAGCTAACTGTTGAGGAGAATAAGCTTGTAAGTGTCAGTGCTTCTACTTATGATTCTCTTGAAAAGTTTAAAAAAGATAATGATCTTGAAGATCAAGACACAGCTATAAATCACTTACTAAATAATTCTAGTAGTAGTTTTTGGAGTAGAATTAAAGGAGTTGTGAAATTATGAGTAAAAATATTTTCGATGGTGAAGGTGGAGTTAAACAAGTTCCCTTAAAAGAAAGGCCGAAGGATATTGATAAAGTTGTAAATACTGATAGGGCTTCTAAAAAACTTCAAACAGATCATATTAAATTTAAAGCAGATGAATTAACTCAAGATGGTTTGTTTAATGATGATGTATGTGAAAAATTAAGGAAAGCTACTGGGGACTGTGCAGAAGAAGTATTAAACAATCACTTTAACGATGATTTTGGATTTATTGAAAAGAATGAGCTTAGTCCGACAAGATATTTAGAAAAAATAGACACCAGATTTAGTGGAATATTAGAAGATTTAAAAAATGCTCATGATGAATTTTTAAAAGCTAAATATGAGCTTTATAAAACAAGAGGAGAATTCTATTCTGATAAAGAAAACTGGGATAAATGTAAAGAAAAGACTGGGAAACAATCAGATACTATATTTAAAGAATACTTCCAATCATTCGATGAACACAGAAAATTAATGACAGAAAGAGAAAAGGCTGAATTTAAATATGAACAATCTAAAAGAGTCTTTGAAATCCTATTAAAATGAAGTCTAAAATTAAAACTTTATTTAAAATCCTCCTACTATGGTGGATTTTAATCATAGTAACTACAAGCATATTATTTATTAAAAATGGAAATATTAATTGTTTCAATCCACTAATAGGTTTATCTGTAGCTACTATGTGTTTTATTGTTAATTGTCAAATCCTAGGGGAGTTATAAGTATGGCTTCTAAATCAGAAAGAAACTTGAATCGTAGGGAAATAATTAAAGCAATAGCTCATACTTATTTAAAACTTGAAGGGGAGGCTACAGCTAAGGAAATAGCATTGTTCATCAATAAAAATAATTTGTTGCATGGTTCTATTTCTACTAGTTATATTAGTAATATTCTTGGCCGTGCTACTTTTAAATGTTATCCTAAACGTTTTAAGAGTGATAATGGTGTATGGAGATTAAATGTATAAGAAAAAAAATGGGAATTGTGGAGGATTATTTATCCTCATTTTAAAAAAGATATAATTATGAAACTACTTTAACCCAAGTTTCATATTTTCCAAAGTCTAAATTGTCAGAGGAGTTATTATCCACGCTCGAACCGTTATGACCTAAAAGGTGATATTCTGGGTTTTTGAAAATGTTTTCTTCTAAATGTTTTTTACTATACTCAGTTTCCTTTAAATCGTCCCAGTCATCAATTGTGAAATCTTTTATGATTATCATGTATGGTTTAGAGTCCCCATTAGTGTTTATTTGTAATGAGTTCATTATGGGGTTATGTCTTATGGATTTGTAATCTGGATGTCTTTTAAGATTAACCATTTTTTTTCACCTCCTTATTATTATATGTGTGTGAAGTAGTTGATAAAATATTGTAAATATAGTTATATTAGAAAATTTTCATGAAGAGGTAAATTATGAATAATGATGAATTAGAGTTTCTTCAAGATAATATGAAAGGTAATCCTTTTCAAAATCAAAAACAAGGAGCTAAAAGCGTAATGGAAGGGTTACTTAAAACACAGGTTGATAGTGTTATTAATGGTTTTAAGAATGATCCTAATTGGGACCAAATATCTGAAAAAGAAAAAGAAGAGATAACTATTAATGCTTATCAAAAAGTTATTACTGAGAGGAGAAGAACTCTGAAAAAGAGATATAAAAAATAATTATTTAAATACAGGGTGTTTTTTATTTATGGCTGTTGCTGGTAGTATATTAAATGATGTTTCATTGAAAACTAATCAGAAGTATCATAGGATTAAGAAACTTGAAGCTAGATTTAATAATCCGTATGGTGCTGATTTTAATGATAAGAAGAGAATACTTAATTATATATCTAATTGTTGTAATCTTAATAATTTTGAAAAACAAGAATGTTTAGATATAATAACTAGGATCGAAAACTTCGATATTTTATGTAAAAATTGTAGTAGTGAACAGATTATATCTGTGATTTGTTTAAGAACTAAAAAGAAATATCGTAAAACTGAGATAGAGAGGCATAAGATATGGGAAGATTATAATTTAACTTGGAAAAGATATATAACTATTTCTGATAGAATTGGGGATTATTTTTATAAACATTGTTCTATTAGATAATTATTTTATTTTTTTTATTAATTTAAATACATATTACTATTTTTTATCTTATTTTAAACTATTTCCTTTCTAGTCGCCACTGTCGGTAATATATAGTAAAGGACACTTATGAAATCTAATGATAATTTTAAAAGTAGTAAAAGTTATAATTTCCAGCATGCTAACAATCAAGTTAGCATATGCTATAATTGTCAAACAAATGAAAATATAATTCATGATAAACATCATGATATAATTTATTGTGATAATTGTGGTACTGTTCTAAGAGAGAATTTAGAAGATCATACTCCTTTAGAGTATGCTAGTTTTCCTGTTATGAGTATTGAACATAAAAATTGGAAAGCTAAGCAATTGAATGATAAGATTAGTAATTCGATGGATAGAAACAAATGATTTAAAGGTGTTTTTTTTTCATTGTTCTTCTTTAGATTTCCATGTTCTTTTGGGTTATAGAATATTTTTTTGTTTTTATCCATCGAATTACTAATTATTAATTTTTATTATATCTTTTTTATTTACAAAGTATTACTTTTACAGCTCCTGGTGAAAATGATCACCAGTGTATATTTTAGATTCTTTTATAAATGAATGCTAAAATAGCTAAAATTCAGTAATACTTTTAATATTTTTTAATATATTTTATAATTATTTTTATTATATTTGGAGGCGGTTTTAATATGAAATTTAAGGAAATAAGTTTAGCTAAAACAATAATGCTAGCAGGACTAATAATAGCAATCTTGTATGGAATGTATTTAGGTCAAGAAAATATATCTCTTGCAGCTCTGGGTATAATCGGTGGTTATCTAGCTAAAGATATTGAACTTAAAAATAGTGAGGGTGAAGATGAAACATAATAAAAAATCATTAGAACCTTTAACAATACAAATCCCTTACAAGAGAAGGGTTTGGATAACAGGATTTCTAAAAACAACTATAAGCAGTGGTCTTATAGCTACTGGTATTGTTAGTATTTTCGCAGGAATAATAGACCACCCTTTCTTAAAAGGTTTTCATGAAATAGGAATACTAGTAGGAATAATAGCTATAGGTTTAGCTATTATACTTATTACTTTTATTGATCAGTATGATGAGCAGAAAAAGAAAGAGGAATTAAAGATTATTGATAATAAGATTGAGGATAAAGCTGAAGAGGTAGCTAAGAGACTTGTAGATAAAGAATTAGAAAAAATATTAGAAGAATGTAAATAATAAAAGAAAAATAATTTTTAATTTGTTAATCTCCAAGATTTTAATTCTAAAATATAATGCTTTCTTTCATTAATTGGAATATTAGATTGTTTTTCATATTCTTCTTCAGAATTATATACAATTAGAAGTACATTTTTATCTAAATTTTCTTTAATCAAATCAGTATCTTGCTCTGTTAAATTTTTAAAATATATTTTTTCACAATTCTTATTATCATTCACTGATTTGTAATTGATTCTAACTATTCCTTCTTCTAATATATGTATTTCAATTTCGAAATTGTTTTTTGTAGTGGGTTTTACTTTTTTAATATTTAATATTTTTTTTGTCATTTTAATCAAAGCTTATGAATTTTCTTTATTTGTATGTTTTTTATAATTTTTATAAATTTAAATATTTGTTTTTAGTTTAAAAGGATAATGACTATATTCATTATTATGAATAATTATTTTATAATTTTTAGATTTATCTAAAACTTTACAAAAAAATGATTTATTCATTTAAAAATTTAGTTATAAATAAGATATATTATAAAATTGAAGAAATATTATGTGAATTAATAGTAATAAATAATTAGAAAAAATATTAGAAGAATGTAAATAAAAAAAATGAGTTATTTTTTTTATAATTGTAATTGAGTATATTCTATGTTTTCAATGTCTTTGTAGTTAAAAGTTTCTCCTTTATTATTGTTATATATTATTTTTATAGTTTCTAAATCATCATTTAAAAAAATATTTCTAACTTTTAGATTATTATTGTTCACTTGTTTGTTAGTAGTGAAAATCTTTTCTTCATTAGTAGACTTTATTTTGAATTTAACTTTTTTAATTCTCATGATAAAAAATCCATATATTGTTTATTTTTTATCATAAACTTCATAGAATAATATTGATGAAATGGGGTATACGATTTTTTTCAAGTTTTTAAATGAAATGGAAATTATTTTATTTTCAGTATCAATATGAATGCTTTCGACTATATCTGTTGATTCAATAATTCCTTGTGGAGGGGTAATTCTATTAATTTTTTTACCTACTTCATATTCAAAATTTCTTTTTTCTGTTGTAATTACTATTTTTTCATAGTTCAAATAAATCACCAATTATATTGTAGAATTAAAAAAATTTTAAAAATAAAATAATAATAGGATGTTTTTTTTAAACATTTTATTTTTTATATTAAAATATAATTATTTATATTATAAAAATATTTAAAAAATGTTTTAAATGGATTTCTATAAAAATTTTGTTTATTTGCTAATAACTAACTCTTTGATTAAAGCTATGATTTAAGAAAAACCATCCAATTAAAAATATCGCATATATTATTGTTGTGGCGAATATTAAATTAAAATTTATCATTTTTATAATCACCACCTGTATTATATATATGTTTTTGATATGTTATAAAAATGATGTATAAAAGAAAAACATTTTTTCACATATTTTACAATTAATGTAAACCTTTACATTAACCTTTACACTTTCACCCCTTAAGGGGATAAATTATACCTTTACAAACCTTTACAAAATACAATTATTCCTTTACAAAAATATGATGATGTGATGTTGATATTTATGCCTCCAAAGTCCAAGGTTGAAAAGTCAGCTCATTTTAATGAAATACTTGACATGATAGAAAAAAGTATTTCTCCACGACATATTTCTGATTACTTGAAGAATGAATATAATGAGAGTATTTCTCATACTGCTGTTAATAATTTTGTTAAAAAAATAAAATCTAAGACTGCTTCTGAGTATTATAAGCAACAAAAAGCTAAGGAAAAAAAGAAGAAAGCTAAGGTTGATGAAGTTGTTGATAAAGAGGTAGCTAATAAAGAAGCTATTGACGAAGCTATAAAAAAAGGAGTTTCCGAGATTAATGCTTTAGATAATATTATTGATTTAGCTGATAAGATAGATTTAGATCCTTCAAAAGTTCGTGTGGAATATGGTCCCCAAGGAGGAGTTATTGTTTCGGAGTTTGATGTTTTGAAGGCTCATGCTCTTGTTGCTAATCTTGTTATTAAAGCTACTAAGGTTCGTTCTGATATTTTGAAAGATAATCCTGAACCTCCAGATATTAATGTTAATATTAATGATTTTAATGAGATTATGGATAAAGCTATTGAAGAAATAGACGAAGAAGAGTAATTGCATGGCAGAGTTAAAACTGGGTAAGATTACTCAATATGATCGGGACATGCTTGATTTAACTTTAATAAAAAATCCTTATATCCCTGATAAGATTAAAAAAGGAGTTTTGGATTATCCTAAACAATTAAAATCATTAATATACCTAAACCGTCCAGTTGGAAATAAGTACCATAGAATATTGATTGGGGGTGAAGCTTACGGAGGTAAAACATTACTCGGTGCTGTTTTAGCTTTAAGATTTATACACCTTAAAGGATTTAAAGGACTTGTAACTCGTAAAAACTATGATGACCTTACAGAGGAAAGTGTTGATAGTATTTATGGTTATATTGGATTATGGAATGATTTATTACCAAAAAAACAGCAGTTAAAAATTCGTAGCTTACCTCCAAAAATAAAAAGTAATGAAGGAGGAATACTAAGCTTTAGAGCTTTTGACCATATTAGTAAAAAGGAAAAAACTCGTAGTAAAACTTATCAGTGTATTTACAATGATGAAGCTCCAGAAATAGAAAGACAAATTCTTACTTTCCAAGGTAGAAGTTTAAGACAAGATAAAACTTCACGTTTTCCTAAAGCTATTGTTAATTTTGGAAACCCTCAATTTGATCCAAAGACTTTTGTTTTGAATGAGTCTAGTAAACGGTTTTTAGAAGAATATGTTAAAGGAAAATATGTTTATGTTCCTATGGGTTTTAATGATAATCCCCATATTAATAAAAAAGAAGTTGAAGCTAGTTTTGAAGATCTTGATGAGATAGATAAACAATCTCAACAGTTTGGTAATTGGGAGTACGAATATCAGAAAGGAAGTCTTATCAATCTTAATAAGATTAAAGAATTATTACAGCCTCAAACTAGTAACCGTTCAGCTAGTATTCTTGGTATTGACCTTGCAGGAAGAGGAGAAGATAAGTTTGCAGTATCAACTCTCACAATTGACCTTAAAACTAACCAGGTAATGATAGATAACATTAGTCAAACTATCGGTGTGGAAAGAGAAACTTTAGTTGAAAAGCATGTGATGGAAGACCATAAACGAGGTGTTTATCCTTCTTTTTGTATTCTTGAAATGGAAGGGGGGTCTTGGATGGATACTGAAACCCATTGGAAAAACTTTTTTAATCAATTAGGAATACAAGTAAAAGCTAAACAACCAGTAGGTAGTAAATTCAACCGTGCGAGACCATTGGTAAGGCAAATGCGACAAGGACATGTTCTTATTAATCAATGCTTGGAGAATAAAAAGTATCCTGAATCTAAATATAAAGAAACTTATTTTGAATTATTGAAAAATGAAATAATGAGATTAGCTCCTGTAATGCCAATATCACCGAATATTATTGATAGTCTTAGTATAGCTTTTAATTACTTAAGGAAAATTAAAATAAAAGGATAAATGTTAACATGTTACACTACTTAGGAAATAACAACATCACAATTAACAATTCAATAGCTAGTATTAACACTGAATTGAAAAAAGATGAAAAAGAAAGGTTAAATTATGTAAAACAGGGTAATTATGTTAAAAGACCAATACCTAGTAAAACAGCTGAATATTATTATGATAATAACGAAGCATTAGCTAATGTTGTTGATATAAAAGCAGAAGATATTATTAAAAGGAATTATATTAGTGTAGAATCTGAAAATAATAATCCTGAAATTATAAGTTTTTTTGAAAAATTATTAAATAGTAATAAAAAAGATTTTGCTTTCATAATAGGAGACCGTACTTTGTATGGTGCTGGAGCTGGTGAAATATTAACTATTGATGATAGTACTGTGATGGTAGACCATATACCTAACAGATTGCTTGAGATTGTTATTGTTAAACATGAGGATATTGAATATCCATTGGTTGAAGTTAGAGATTATAATAATAAAGTTGTTGGTTTTAATAGATTATTTCATTTTCATTATCCTGAAAATTTCCCAACAACTCACAAAAATTTTGAATTAGGTGACATGTTTTGGTTTGGAGGCGGACAATTCAATGATTTCTATGATAAGCCTTTTTATCTTCAATTAGTACAAGAAATAAACAGTCAAATTGTAGTAAGAGAATTAGATACTAAAACATTCAATAAAGGAAACCAATTAAGTGGTATTGTTTATATTAATAAATCGGGTGTTCAGGATGTTAAACCTAATCCTATATTCAACTCTGAAATAGAACTTAACCTTGAAGCTCCTGAAGATGATGAAGAGCCTGTTACAAGTCCAGTTTTACCCCAAAACGTTGAAATATTGAAAAAAGAGATTAATAGTGCTGGTTTTGGTAATGCTATTTTCTATGATGAAACTGATGACCCTATGAGTATGAATTATATTAATCTAACTAATAATAATCAAGATTATATTATTAAAAAGCTTGAATCATATAAAACTGAGGTCTATCGCAGAGCTAAAATTCCTAAAGAGCGTTTAATGGACTCATCTATTAAAGAATCACAGAATAGTCATAAGACTGTTGCTATTTGGACTATTTATATTGATAGCTTAAATGCATCTCAACAAGACCTTGAACAATTAACTTCTGATTATCTCTTTTTTGTTTATGATGAAGATTTGATTATTGATATTAGTATTCCTGAATTTGAAGAGTTTAAAATAGCTCGTGCTCAAGTAATTATGGATTTATTCAATAATGCTGGTGTAACTCATGAGAATTATGTCCTCCAATTGAATAAAATCTTTGAATGGGTCGATATTGATAATCTGAATACGTGGTACAGTAAAGAGTTCTTTTATAAAGGTAGAATGCTGTCCGATATGGTTAATAATCAAGGTGATGATTTTGAAACGATGATAGGTGATTTATTTGCAGAAAGTGACCGGAATCGTTAGAAGCCTTATACTTAATAATAGTTTAAAGCTTCAAAACAGTTGGAATCCTTTAATGAAGTTTTTGAAAAAGTATAATAATAAATTAGTTGATGATGTTGTATTAAATGAAAATCCCACTAATACTAGCACTGTTAAAAATCAAATCACTATTCTTTTTACTCCTCCTGTTTTGAAGAAATATCAAAGCATACTAAAAAGTAATGCTGTAACTACTAATCTTGATAATAAAATACTCCTTGAATCTCAAGCTAAACACATGACTAATCTGCTAAGTGATGCTTATTCTGAACGAATTGTTAAAAATATTGAAGCTGTTGAAAAAATAGTCAAAGAAGCAGAACTTAATATAGCTCAATATGAAAAAATGGCTAAAAGCTTCCCAGAAGTCAATAGATTAAACATTATACAAAAAGCAGCTGAAAATGGTTCTAACTGGAAAGGACACACTTATAGCTACAAAGAATTAACTAATATGAATAAAGGAATCAGTAAATACATAGAAAATAAAGCACAATATGATAAATACGAATTAAACTATAATGAATCAGAAAAACCAATCCGAAAAGAAAAAACTTGGATATGGAGCCAATTAGAAAACACAAGACACTCTGAAATGGACGGGCAAACAGTGCCAATAACAGAGCCTTTCATTGTTGTAAATGAAGTAACAGGAGATACAGACGAATTGATGTTTCCAGGCGACTTTGAAAATGACGGGAATAACTGTAGCAATATCTGTAATTGCGACTGTGAGGTAGCTTATGTTTAAACTCTTTAAAGAAAAAAAAGAAAATGGTAAATTCTATAAAGTTGTAGTCTTGCCATGCTCTAATGATGAAGAAATATACTTAGATTGCAGAAACCAGTATTACACAGAAGAAGAAATAGCTATACTCATAAGTACAGAAGCTAATAACTGTTTCTTTGATTATAATCACAATAATAAATTATTATCTGGAATACACACAGTCCAAAATTATCAAAGCAAAGCGGAGGAATATATAGATGACTTTAGAATCCCAGTTGGAAGCTGGATAAAAATAATATTCTCAGAAAACTCTTGTATAAATGAAAAAATAAGTAATGGAATAATTAAAGGAGTTAGTAATGATTTTGACATTGATAGTGAAAAATCTTATTGTGAATGTAACAAAGAACTGCCTCCTGGTATAAATACTTTTGTTTATGCTGATGTTCCTGAAAAAGAGTGTATAATTCAAAACTGGTTAAGTTTTGTTACTAAGCCTTGCAATTATGCGCCTATTGGTGAATACACGTATGAGGAATATAAATTAAATAATAATTGTGATAGTATGAAATTTAAAAAAGCGTTAAAGAACTTCTTTAAACAAAAAGAAGATGAAAAAGAATATAATATTGAAAATTCTGAAGATGTAGTAAGAATAATGAATGAAATTACTGATGATAAAATAGAAGCTTTCAAAACTGAATTAGAGGGTATTTTACCTCTTATTAGTGAGGATATAGAATTTATCCAACAAGATCTTGAAACTCTAAAATCATCTGTTGAAAAAGCATTAGATGGGGATGGAGATGAACCTCCTGAAGATGGAGAAGAAGTTGACAATGAAGGAATTACAAATTCTGATAATGGTGAACCTGAAGAAGATAAAATAACTAATGCTATTGATAAAATAAATGAAACTTTAGAAAAAATGGATTCTAAAATAGAAAATCTTGATTCTGAATTACAGAAAAGACCAGTAATTAAAAATCAACGGTTAATAAATAATATAAATAAAGATAAACCTAGAAAAGGATTATTTAACAGAAATAAGGAGGATTAATATATATGACTAAAAGTGAATTTTTAACAGAAGCAAAAGCAATGAAAATGATAAATGATGCAAGTGTAGAAGACCAAGACGATTTTATCCAAGTAGATATGTCAGACACTCTTATTGAAAATATTGCACTTGATGCTCCTTTCTTTGATTTTTTAATGAGTAAAAATAGAGTGTTCCCAACAGATTCAGCCGAAGGAGCTTTCCGTAGTGTTGAAGTTCCAGCAGCTGCAAGATCACAATTCGCAACTACTGAGGATGGAGAGGATATAACAAACACCTCTGTTGATTTTGATTCAATCAAATATACTAGTACTGTTGTTGCTCGTAGAATAAAAGTAACTGACCTCTTACAGTCAGGCAGTCCTGATTTTGACCCTATGCAATATTTAAGAGAACAAGCATTACAAGACAATTACACCGCGGTTGATGAAGGATTATTCAAAGTGAACCAAACTAACAAATTCGATGGTTTATTCGAAACAAGCGATAATGTTACTGACTTAGAAGGAGATTTCATAACATTAAAAGATGTTCAATCAGCTATTCAAAGAATACTAAATCATGGTGGAAGACCTGACGGTATCATAGCTACTGGTGGAGCAGTCGACCAATTAGTTGCAAGTGATGATAATGAGAATAAAAAAGTGTATGTTAACCAAGCTGATGTTATACTTGGCAAATACTCTACTCAAATCATGACTCCTGTGGGTCTTGTTCCTTTAATTGTTGACCCTAATGCTAATAACAGGTTCAGAGGCGACCCAGCTTATAAATCTGATTCAGTTACTATTGTGGACAGTAGTGCTTTGGAAATAGCTGTTCAAGAAGAGGGTATTAGTAAACCTTTAGGTGCTACTGGTTTTGCTGATTCAGAGCTTGTAGGTACTTTCTTACGTATGGGTAACCTCAACCCTAAGAAGAATGCTGTTATCAAGGGTATTGGTTCTAGTTTAGACTCTCAGGAAATAATCTTCATAGTTCGTGATAGTGTTTCTGATGCATTATTAAGCAATGTGGAAGTTGAAGTTACTCAAACAATTAACAGTAAATCAGTTGTTAAAACTGGATTAACCAACCTTAAAGGTGAAGCAAGGATTGTTATTAACTCCCAAGAAGATTATAGTATTGAGGTTACTAAGACAGGTTATACTGATTATGATGACGATATTGATGCCGGTTCTAGCAGTATACAAGAAATATTATTAGTTAAAACAGTAACTCCATGAGGAAAATTAAACATGAACATTAATGATGTCAACGGAGTAGGGAAAGCCACAAGTAAAAAACTAATTGACAATGGAATTACAAGCATACAAGAACTAGCTAACACTACTGAAGAAGAACTGGAAAAGATTAACATTCAAAACAGCGCACGAATAATAAACAATGCTAAGAAGATGACAAGTGAAGTTTATTATGATATTAATGATTCTAATAAATATTTAATTCATGCTTTCAAAAAATCCCATTATTACGATGAAGACCAAATTAACCAATCCTACCACGAATGGTATAATGCTCTTCTAAAACTTTATAATAAGGAATGAGTGAAAATGACAATTACTAAGAATCCTTTAGACTTCTCTGATGAAATAAGAGATAAAATATTAATCCACCTTGACGGTTGGAAAATAGCAACTAATAGTGATATTGAAGATGATGATTCTGAAATTGAACCTTTTATTGATATTGAAGACCCTGAACAAATAGCTGAACTTCGCAGCAATCATAAAGTCAGTATAGGTGAGGTTAAATATTATTGGGAAAGTAGTTGTCAAGAAGCATTAACTGAAACAAACAGGTATAATATTGATGACCTTGACGAAGTACTATCAGAATTCTTTGTTAATGGTGTTGTTAAACTTGCAGCTAGTAATCTTTGGACTAAGATTAATAAAGAAGTAGATATCAATAATGAAGAGAAACCTGTTTTTGATGCTAATGCAAGTAAATTATACACTAAATCAATGAAAATAATAAGAAAATTCAGGAAAAGTACACTTGTTGGTTTATCAGGATGAATGATATTTATGTCTGTTGTTATTAGTGAAACTGGAACAAAAGTTATAGTGAAAGCTGATGATTCAGGATTGGAGGCGGTTAAAAATACTATTGAATCTGACCCTATATTATCACAAGTTTTAGTTCCACTGTTACAACAGATTGAAAAGGATAAACAATCATTAAAAGATGGAGTTAATAATCTAGCTGAAGCAGTTAGTGAACAAATACGTTCTTATCAAGAAGAGTATATACGTGCTAATGGCAGTATTGATACTAGCCTTATGGTTGATACAATATTTGTAGAACCTGACGGTGAAAATAGTTATCTTGTTGGTGCTACTGCTTTATCTGAATATGGGTTTCCTTATCCTGTTGTTGTAGATGGAGGAAGCGACCGTCATCCTATCGATGGTAATCCTTACTTGTTTTGGGAGGGGGCTACACATCCAGTAAGAAGTGTTATGCACCCTGGTACTAAACCTAAACCTTTCGTCCAACCATCATTAGAAGCTGCAAAATCCGATATGGATAATATGTTTAATGTTGAGATTATGAATAACTTAGGAAGTTGATAATAATGATGGATAATACACAGACAAGTGATATATTAATTTACAATGCACTTAAAAAGGCTAAAAAACAAGGCAACCCTCTACTTAAAGAGTTTACTATTAGTTATCCAAAAGAAGGAGTTCTTGGTCAAAGTAGTAATGCTATTTTTGTAGCTACTATTGATGATGAATATATTAAAAAAACTATGAATAGTGAACATTACCGTGCACTTGTTGAAATTTTTGTAAGAGTTAAACAATCTGATTATATAACAACTCAAAGAATAAGTAAAACAGTGATACGAGTTATTAAACAAATCATCAGAGAATCCGAAGAGCTAAAACCAAGAAACCCTACTTTTAGGAATAATACAAGTGATTATGGTAGCAAATTTTCTTATAAAGGTCGTCATTTACTTGTTCAACTTAACGAAGCTGAATTCCTTGATGTTCCTAATGATGAAGTTGAAGAAATTTGTAGAATCATAGCTAAAGTCAATGAGGGCGAAAATGATGGAGATTGAAGAATTAAAAGATGTGGGCGAGAAAACTGCGGAAAAATTAAAAGAAGCAGGATATGATGAAATATCTAAAATTGCAAATGCAGATTTAGAAGACTTAATACAAAAAACAGGATTAACTGAATCAAAAGCTGAGAAAATAATTGAATCAGCTAAAAACATTGAGAATATTAAACCATTCAATCTAGAAAATGAATTAAAAAAAGAAAAGAAGTATTTACAATCAGGATTTCTATTGTATATAAGAAAAAAAGGATATGATGTAAATACAATAGAAAAATACAATTTATACATGAAAGAATATAAGGAGGCATAAGATGTCCGGGATTAATGAACCTACAACCACAGTTATTGATGTAGAACAAACAATAACCCGTGGCGGAGGAATGGCAGGAATAGTAGCCGTTATTGGCAGCTTCGGAATAGCATCCGATAATCAGATTAAAAGTTACAATAATATAAGAACTGCACTCGCTGAATTAAAAGATGAAGCAGGTACAGTATCTGAAGAAGCTAAAGGTTATCATGCACTCGAATACTTATTTAGCAAACATGATAACAGTTTAGGCGTGGAAGAAGTTTTAATAATTAACACAACTACTACTTCTGATGCAGAAACAAAAGATTACACTTTAACAAATGAAAAACTTGCTGATGCTCTTGATTTATTAGAAGATGAACATTTCAACATATTATACATTGCTGATGAGCTTGATGAAAGTAAATTAACAAATATTAAAACATTAAGAAACAATATGTATAAAAATCAGTTCCCATGGGGTTTGATAAGTGCTGTTAAAATTGAATCTAAAGAGGAAATTGAAACTATAAATGGAATTTTCAAAACTGGAGGGGCTTATAAACTTGTTACAACTCATAAGCAATTAGCTGGTGATGCTGAACCTTTAAATCTTATTAATACTGCTGCATGGGAAGCAGGTTATACTGCTGGTAAAATGGTAAATGAATCAGAAACTGGTAAAACAATCAATAATGTCATTGGTGTAGGTACTAAAGATGAATACCCTGCATTATACCAGGATATTCTCGAAAATGGTTTACACAGTCAGAAAATATATAATAGAAGACTTAAAGAAGTTCGTGTTAATAATATAAAAACACCAACTGGTAAAGACATGGCTATAGAAAGAATTAAAGATTTTATAGTTGGTGACCTTGCATTACGTGATATTTATGGTGACCCTAATACTAAACCAACACGTGAAGGTATTGGAGGGATGTTCTCTTATAAAAAAGATGAATATGTTCGTTTAGGTTTAATTGAAGATATGGATTATGATATAACTGCTTGTAATGATAAATGTGTTAAAGCAGAATTAGAATTATTCATACCAGATGTTATAACTGAGGTTAGACTCTTTGTTAAAGTAACACCATCCAGTGTGGAGGTAGTATAATATGTTCAGTTTGAAAGATGGGCAAATACTAATTGATAATAAAGTAAGCTTAAATTATGCTGATAAATGCACAATCAAAAAAGAAAAATCAACCAACACCCGTAATACTCTAGGAGGTACACTTAACACTAGTGCTTTCACTACAGGAGGGTCTTGCAGTATAGAATCATTAATACTACCAGATACAGTACAGGAAGTCAATGATTTATACAGTATACTTGAAGAGGACAATATTAAAGTAATAACTGTAACTGGTAAAGCATACCTTAAAAATGGTACAGAATATACTATGACTTTTAATCTTAAAAGATGTGCAGTTAATGCTGATGAAATCGAATTAAACCCAGAGGACGGTATTGTTGGTAAATTTGAGTTTAATTTTGATAATATGGAAAGAATAAATAAATAATTTTATAATATTATATTTTTTTTTGGGAGGATATAATTATGAGTGAAGCAGATAAAATGGCTAAAGAAAAAGAAATGGCACTTGATGAATTATTAGCACAGACAGAGGAAAAAATAACTAATCCTGATTATATAGAAGATGGAGAGGTTGAATATAAGAATATACTTGTTAAATTTAGTTTTAAACCATTTAAACAAAAAGAATTCACTAAAATACAAAAAAGATTAAATAAACCAGAAGGAACAGCCCTCATACTTTCAGGAGCATTAATTAACAATGCTACAAAAGATAAAAGATTTTACACTGAAGAAGAAATAGGCATTGGATTTGAACCTGGTTTAGCAGATAATATTGCAGAATATATACTTAAAAGTGCAGGATATAATACAGATAAAGCTAAAATGGAGCTAATGAAAAAAGCAGAAAGGGATTTTTAAAGGAAGCCTTAAACTATGATAATGGAAGTTTAGGGCATTTAACAAGAGCATTAGATAATAATTTGTTTTGTTTAACTAGAAAAGAGTATTCAGAGCTTACAGAGTTTCAAAAAGTTGCTTATGATGTTATGGGTGCTGAGATTAAAGAATGGAGAGGTAAACAGAAAGGATACTTCGGAATAATAATATAAAAAAATTTTAAGGAAGGTGAATAGCTACCATCCTATTATTCTTGCATATTTGATAGCTAACTTTTTATTAAGATTAGATGAAAAACTAAGCAAGAATTGTTTATTATACCAGCTATAATAAGTTTTATATTTGTGTATTTTTATATAACCTGCAAGTTTACTTATTCCTCCTTTTTTATACTGGAAATAGTAGTTAAGTTTAATATCATTATTTCCATCATAATAAGCTTTAATTCTAAGCTTATTTTTAAGATAAAGTAAAGGAATAAATCCATTTATTTTTATTTTTTCATTTGCTGTTTTAAATAATCTATATTTTTCAGGACTAACTAGTGTAGTAATATACTGTAAAAATGATTTTTTAACTTTTCCATTGAGGTAAGTTGTTAATTTATAACATTTTGATTTAGAATATGTATGACCAAACCTTTTAAATTTTTTAATAGATTTATAAGTTACAGCATTTCCGATGACTTCATTACCATTTAAAGTGTATGAGTGATTATATTCTGATTTGGCATAATTAGAATCTCCATCAAATAATAGTTTCAGTGAGTATTTTTTGAATTTATTAACAGGGATTAATAAAACATTATTCTCTCCATAATAAGTTTTACTATCAACCACAGCTTTTATTTGTTTATTAATTTTTTTACCGTCATATGTTGATAAACTGTAGTGTATGCCATAAAAAGCACAAGTTAAATAAGTGTATGTTATTTTTATTATACTAGGTAATTTATTATTGATAACCACTGTATTGTTTATGTTATAATTATAATCACTCCCATATAAAAAGAATGAAACTTCTCCCTTATAAATAATCCCATCAATTATTTTTGTGATAATACCATTATTATCTGTTTTTAAATCGTTGCCTGAAATGAGATCTATTCCATTTTCTATCCAAGACCCATCTTTATATACAACTAGTGATTTACCTTTATGGGTAGGATTTAGATAAGAATCTAATGAATATCCTTCAATAGGGTTACCTTTATTATCAGTTACTTGTATTGTTAATTTTGTTTTATAGTCCTTTAAAGTCTCTAGGTTAATTGTTGCTTTTGCTTTTCCAGGGAGAACCTCCAAATCAGTAAAGTTGTAAAGTCTATCCTGATAATACATATTTACACTATACCCTCTACGATTAAGAGAAGTACCATTGAAGGAAAATATAGCTTGCCCTTTTTCATTAGTTATCGCAGTTTTATCATATATATCTCTATAAATTTTTAAACTAACTTCCTTACCAGATAGAGGAGTTCCATTTTCTTTCAGAGTAAGTGTAACATTCGTAGGTTCTCCATAAGTTATATTTTTTTTATCAATGTTTATAGTTATATTATTACTAGCGGATACGTTAGACAAACTGAATAACAATATTACTAATGTTATACTTAAAATTAATATTATTTTTTTATTCATTATTATCACATTTTTTTATTATATTTTAAATTATTATCTTTAATTTTTATTTTATTAACTATTTAATTTTTTTTATTTATTTTAAATCATTATACAATTTAAAAAATATAGGAGCGACAGCTATGGTAGAAAACGAATATATTATTGATGTAAGTACTGATGCAGACCCTACACCAATAGAAGAGTTAGGAGAAAAAATTCAAACTGTGGTTGAAGCTGCAAATGAATTAAGCAACTCATTTGATAACATAAATGGTGATGGTATAAATGATGTGGCTACTAGTTCTGATGAAGCAAGTTCTGGGTTGGAAAATGCAGCCAGTAGTGCCTCAGAATTACAATCAAATATAGATAATATAGATCCTTCTAACATTAATGATGTAGGAACTGCAGGAGATAATGCTAGTAGTGGTATGGATAATGCTTCTGCTTCAAGTGATGCATTTCAAGGAGCATTAGGTGGTGTAGCAGCAATTGGAATAATTGCTACATTAAAAGAAGCAGCTAGTGCATCAGATAAGTATAATCAATCAGTAGGTGCATTATCTACTAATTTAGGTTCTGATGTATTAGGTGAAAAAGTAGTTAGTGGTGTAGGAAAAGCCGCAGCCAGTTATGGTGTTGCTGGTTCGGCAGCAAGAAGTTATGCAAATATGTTAGCAATTAGTGGTGTGAAAAATGAAGCTGTTTTTAGTAGCATGACTAAAAATATTGCTGGAATGGGATATATATCTAAAAGAACAGGTGAAACAGCAGAAGCTGCACAAAATAGGGTAACTAATAGTTTATTACGAGTGGCTAAATCAGGTACAATAAGTACTATGGCATTAAGAAATATGGGAGTATCTGCTCAAGATTTAGAATCTGCAGCTGGAATGTCATTAGATAATATTAATGCTAAAATGGAAACCATGACTGAAGCTGAAAGATGGGAATATTTAAATGATTTATTAAATAAAACTGGGAAAGTTCAGGAAGGTGCTGCTAAAGCCTCAGGTACTTTAGAAACTAAAATGAACGCTTTAGGAATGAAAATAGGAGGAGTTACTCGTAGATTAGGGGCAATGATAATGCCTTCAGTATTATTTTTTTTAACAATGCTTACTGATGGAGTAAGTGGAGTTTTAGATTGGTTTGATAGTTTACCTTCTTCTGCTCAAGGAGTTATAGGAGCACTTGCTGCACTTGTTGGAGGTTTTGGAATTGTGGCTGCAGGAGGTTTTGCTGTTATAAAAGGAGTGAGTAGTGTTCATAAGACTTTTTCAGGTTTTAAGTCAGCTATGGGTATTTGCGAGGCTTCTAAAAAAAATGGTGATTGTTTTAGTTCATTAAGTGAATCTATTAAGTCAAAAGCAGGAAATATAAAAAGCACTATTAGTAGCATGGCAGGGCACGTTAAAGATGCAATTGTAAGTCCTAATGGTAGTATTAAAACTGCAGGGTCTACAATATTACAATATGCAAAAGATGGATTAACTGCTGGTAAAAATGCTGTAATAGGTGCAGGTAAATTTGTTTTTGCTGCAGCAACAAGAGCTGGAGCATGGTTGATGGAATTACCTGCGAAAATAAGTGCTACAGTTTCTAACTGGGCATTAGCTGCAAGTGAATATGCATTATTATTACCACTATTATTAGTAGTTGCTGCTATTATTGCAGTGGTGGCTGTTTTATGGTATTTGTATAATAATAATGAAACTGTTCGTGCTGGTATTGATTGGTTAATAGCTAGTTTTTGGAATTTTGTCGGTATGTTAGGACAAATTCCCGCTGCTATTCAAGGGTTTGTATCGAGTGGTATTGCATGGATAAGTCAATTGCCAGGTAGAATTTGGATGTACTTGATTGCAATTATAGCTCGTGTGATGGCTTGGGGAATTAATCTCATAAATAATGGTCGTAATACTGCTAGTAAGTTTGTAACAACTGTTGTTAGTTTTTTCACTAGTTTGCCAGGTAAGATTTATAATGCTATTAAAGGAGTAGCTGATAAAGTTAAAAGCGTTTTTGCTAATGCAGGTACTGCTGCTTGGAATGCTTTTGTAGCAGCATTAGATAGTGTTAGTGGTGGTTTAGCTAGTATAGCTATTAATGCTGTTCAAGGGGGTGTATCTGGTGGTGATAGTGGTTATACTGCAGGTGGTGATTTCACTACTGCAAGTACTGGTTATAAACCTCCTAATTTTGATAGAAATATTAATCAAAGTTCTAATAATGGTAATACTTATAATTATTATAACACTAATGATTTAAAGGGCATAATTGACAAAGACGCTGCAGAATACATCATAGACACTATTACAAAGAAAACAAGAGAAGACCTCTTAAAAATAGGTAAGGTGGTATAAATGGTCGAGATAATAAAACCTGGTACAATACAACTCTTTGTGGAAGGGGTTGAAATAAAAAACATTGAAGGAATAAATGAAGACCCACAGTGGGAACACGTAACTAATAGTAATGTGGGAGTTAAAGGTACAGATACTCAATACATTAGTGAAGAGGGGCGTAAAATAACCTTTCATTCAAGTATCCCTTATGACGAGCCTAAATATGATATTAGGTTTTATCGTAAGCTTGCTGAGAAGCTTAAAATACCTCCAAAAACTGAACCATTTGCTTATCTTCTCACATCTAATGCTAAAGGAGATTATAAAGGTAATTATATACTTGTTGATTTTCAACCTAAAATGGATAATGCAGGTAATTACGAGTTAGACTGGCATTTTCAAGAAGTGATAGTTCCCAAAGTAACTGAAAAAACTTTCAGAGTTTTTGGAACTGCAACCACTACTAAGAAAACAGGTACTGTTAAAAAAGCCGTGGCTTCTAATAATACAATGTTATTGATTTTAAATTGCCCAGTGATGGGTCGTAAAATCAAGATAGGTAATGGTAAAACTACTTATGAAGAAAAAAAGGGCATTAGTTGTGTTAAAAGATTACAGAAATTTCTCCAAGCGGGAGGTTATTATACTAAATATCTTGTTGATGGATGGTTCAGCACTTACACGGCAAAAGAACTTAAAAAAGCTCAAAAAAAGCGTAAACTAAAACAAACTGGTAATTGGGATAAAAAAACTATTGAATATTATAAAAAATTATATAAATTGACTAATCCTAAAGCAACTTTCAATATTTCACAACCACAACAATCTAGTGTTGTGAAACAAATCCTAAAAAAATAGTGTGATTAATTATGACTACTACTGTTTATCATTCCGGTTCGACCAGTAGAGGAACGGCTAAATTTAAAAGTATAATGGCAAAAGGTATTAGTATAACTTTTGAGCCTGATAAAGCAAGTACAGCTAGTTTCAAATCAAAAGAATATTTATTAAAAGGAGACCGTATAAGAATAGTGAGTGATAATCATAGAACTTTTGGAGGGCAAATCATTAAGGATGGTGAGAAGCCTCGTGATGGTTGGTATTCTTATGATGTTATTGATTATACTAGAGTATTTTTCAGTAAAACTTCTTGGACTACACCCTCAAAGAGTACCAGTTATCAATTATTAAAAAAACTATTAAAATTATATAAATTAAGCACAGCAGGTCTTAAAAAAACTAAAAATAAACATCCACAATTAATTTGGAAAGCAATTAATATATGGGATATTATCCAACAATTAAAATGGTTAGATTACAAAGCAGGACAGTATATTGATTGTTATGTTAATGAAAATGGTACTCTGATTTATAAACCTCGTGCAAGTACAGAATTAGGTTATTTTTTTAATGGTGCTTATGATTATAGTCAAGAATCTGACGCCAGTAATATTATAACTGGTTCACAATTCATTGGTGAGAATAATGAGATATTGGGTTATTCTCATTCTAGTAGTGATTTGATTGCACGTTGGGGTTGGATTAATGAAGTTGAGCATTGTCAAACAACCAGTGATACAAAATCTCAATCAGATTCAAACAGTTCTGATTCTGAAATTACTAAAGCAGTAAAAGCGATAAACAAAAGTTTAAGACATATTAAATGGGCTAGAACTTGTACTAGTGATACAAGTAAATGTAGTGATAACGATGTGTGTAAAGGAAGTACTATGGAATGTAGAGGTATGAGTTGCATTATATTCAGAAAGCTAAAAGCACAGAAAATACCATGTAAGATAGTCAGATACCCATCAGCAGCAGCTCAAAGTGGTTATCATGATAGTGTGATGGTTAAATATAGTACTGGGTGGAAAGATTTTGATTATACTGGAATGGACGGGTCATTTAAGGCTAATCCTAGTAAAAGTAAAAATGGTGCTGTGAGAATAAAATATCCAAAATAGAGGAGTAATAATGGCTTGGAATTACAAGGCAGTTAAATATACTAACACTAAAGACACCATTACAGCAACAATGATATGCTCATGTGGAAAAGATATGAGTGGGAAAGTTGTAACTAAATCATGGAAAAATTATTGTCCTGGTTGTAAAAAAAGTGGTGTTTTGGTTGGACATGCTCCACCTAAACATAATTTAACTAAATGGAAGGGTAAAAATGCTCCTGAAGGGGAAATTACTTGTAAAAGTTGTGGTTATGATGCCTGTGGTGTTCATGGCAGAGGTAAAGATTCTAAAACTCGTAACATGTTATTAAAACCTGCTGGGGGGGTGAATAGTAAAACAGCATCATCTAGCAGTGTTCAAGCAGCCAAATGCGAAGTAAGTAAAGCACAAGCTAGGAAAAAAACTAAAAAAACATTGAAAGCTAATAGTAAACCAGTTTACAAAGGAACAATAACAAGCCCTATGTTGAAAAATTTAAGGGCTGATAAGTTTTGTGGGCTGGATAAAAAGGTTTTTCCTCATATTCCTAAGGAACAATTGTATATTAATCAAGTTAAAGTGGATGTTGATAATCAAAAAATGACAATTGACTTGTTAGAAGAAATGCCTCCACCAAGTACAGAATATAAAGATGAAAACAATAGTTCTAATGTTACTAGTAGTTATGGAGATGGTATTGAAAAAACCCTTAAACTCAAAGGAAAAGAATTAAAAACCTTTGATAAGATTTTCCAATATGCTCGAGTAGGTGGAAAATATGGTATGAAATATGCTTACTACTATGACCATAAAAAAGGTGGTAGTTTTGATAAGTTTCATGCTGCCAGTGCTAAATATTGTTGGGAAAACAAGGTAGCTAATTGTTGCGATTTGACTTGGATTATTCGTAAGATGTGTGAGGGTGCAGGTGTAGACTGTGGAGTAGTGCATGGAGAAGCTACTTTTAAGGTTTATGGAACTGTTGGTCATTTATGGAATACTCATAAAGGTAAAAGGAAGGATGCCACTAGTAGAACCGCGACTAATTATAAGGTTAAAAGGGTTATAATAAAAGGATAAAAAAAATGTGTTAGTGTGGTTTTATCTTATTTTTTTATAATAAACAACACTATAATATGGTTTATAATTGTTTTTAGGTTTATATTGGACATATGATTTTTTGAAAGTTTTAGTTGAATAATACATTTTATTATTAACTTTTTTCTTAAATTTAATAATTATTTTAGTTGCCTTATAATTAGAGGGTGTATCTAAATCACGACCAACAATACCAAGATCTAATGTATTAGGAGTGCCCATAACTCCTTTAGCACGAGGATAAACATAATGTCCAGTAATAAGATTGTTTTTATCTATCCTTTTATTTAATGTGGATGTAGGATAATATTTATCCTCTTTAAAATACATTTTACCTGTCTTATATGTTTTCGCAGCATCAACACTATTTACGCTTGAGAATGCAAAACCAGCTATTGCTATAAATAATATTGATAATATTATTATTTTTTTATAATTTTTCATTTTTAATTAAACTCCTAAATATTTTTTATATATTATTATTATTTTACTATTAATTAAAATTAACCATTTTGAGGTGATTATTTTTGAATGATGAAATTTATGGCACTGACTTTGATTCAAAAGGAAGAGTAGCCAGTAACGGAGATTTATTACTAGTAACTGGACTAGATAATGCAAAACAAAGCATAAAAAATTATTTATTAACTCGAAAAGGGAATTATGATTTTATCGACCATGAGTATGGTAGTGATATTTCCAAAGTCATGGGAGAACCACGAAATAAGAATACATTACAATTAGCTGAATTAATATTATCAAATGACTTAGACCAGCACCCTATGGTTGAAGATTATGAAATTAGTCCTTATTTTACTGATAAGGGTATTAGTGCTGAGATTACTTGTTATTTAGTTGATGGCAGTAGTTTTACAGATGATTTAGAGGTGATTAGTTATGATGGATGATGTTTATTTTGATGATGCAATTGGTACAAGATATTTCTTGTCGGATTTTATTGAAAGAGCTAAGGAAAGAACTCTTGAGCAACAAATGGAGGCACAAACTCCAATTACTTATTTTGAACCTGGAAGTCAAGCATTAGTTAATAGTACTATACAAGGGATTATTGAATTTGACCAAGCAAGAGAAATAGCTGATAATGACCGTAATAGTTTACCTTCTGAAATGATAGGTGATTGGCTTGATGATTTAGGATTAGAAAAAGGAGTGTATCGTGAAGGAAGTACTAATAGTACAGGTACATTATTATTTAGTGTAGATAATCCTGCAGAAGAAGATATAATTATTTTTGATGATACTGATGTTAGTACTAAAGATTCAATTCCTTTTATAATCGAGGATGAGGCAATTATACTTAAAGATACTAGTATTGTTATTGTTGAAGCTACTTGCGATATTCCTGGAAGTGTGGGTAATGTTGAAGCAGGTACAATAACAGAATTATTAACTGATTATACAGAAAATATTAGTGTAACTAACCCTAATCCATTCACAGGGGGAAAAGACGAAGAAGATGACGACACTTATCGTTTTCGTGTGATGAGTAGTGAAAATAATTATCCTCCATTAAGTAAATCATGGTATGAAGCACTAACAAATAAAATTTCTAATGTTCATGATAGTTATGCTTATAATATTGAAACAGACGATAGGATATTGCCTGTAGAGATAATATTCAATTGTAAGGATAAATCAAAAGTTGATGAAACTTTAACAGAATTATTAACCTTATTTGAAGATGAACGTTACAAAGCACCATTAAACCTTACAATCACACCAGCAATAGAAAGACCTGTTTTCAATGACAGACAAATTAAAGTTCTCATTGATAACAATCACCAATGGGATAGTGTTCTTAATGATATTGTGAACACTTTGAAAACTGAATATTGGGATAAAAGAACCCTTGGAGCAGATTATGATACGCGATGCGTATTATTCTTTGTTGAAACAGTACCTGGAGTGTTAAAAGTTTCATTAGTAGGTGATCATGAAAAGTTAGAATGTAGTGTTTATGAAGTTTTTACAACTGATTATAATAATTTAGCTAATTGTTTTGTAGAAGTTGATTTAGATGGTTTATAATGAAACAAGCCCTCGTGGTGAAGAAGTAAGCTTATATTGGGATGATATGAATAATGCTATGAATGATGAAACACCAGCAGGTAATTTTTTTTATAATCTTATTGGCGGGGGTTTTGATGCTACTGATGAAAGAATACTACGATCACAAAGAAACCGACAATTATCTACTGCTGAAGGTTTATGGTTGGAGCGAAGATGGGGTAAAAAGTTAGGGATTAAAAGAAATGGTTTAAATGATGATAATTATCGTAAAGTTTTGATGGCTGCTAATTATTTCACTGGGACTTATTATGGTATCCGAAAAGTTTTATCATTAATTTTAGGTTGTGAATATGAAGATATCGTAATAATTGAAGAAGATACTGATGTTATAAGAGCAACTGATGAATTACACTTAGAAGATTATTATGATATAGTACCTGACTTTTTAACTGACATTGAAGAAATTAACAAATTTGTTACTGATAGGATTAGTAATAAGGTCGGTAGTATAACAGTTAAATATCCAACTGGTTTGAACACTCAAATAGATGATGATACTACCTTAATTGACCTTATACGACCTTATATTAGTTTTGTTCATGTGAATTATAAGGAGTATGTATTATGATAGATGTTGATATTGAAGCATTAATTACAAGTATGAAAAATGTTATACTTGAAGAAAGTTTATGGAACGGTATTGAGGAAGTTGCTCGTAACTGGAAACCAACTTATGATGACACAGCTATACTGGTCAAAGGTTTAAGTTATTATGGTGTTTTTGATGCTGAAACTTATGAGTGTCTTGATTTTGGAGGCACTACAATAACCCAAGATATTAAAATGGAGGAAGACCCATGCCAAATGATGTAGATGAGTATTTTACAGCTGATGACCCTGCTTTTTCAGAAAGACTGAACACACCAATGATTTTAACTGAAATATTCGCAATGAAACCAGTTGTGAAACTACCTCAAGATTTTAAAAATGGAGTGTATCCTAATAATGAAAATAAGAGAAAAGCAAATTTTAGTATTTTGTATCTTATTAATGTGAGTTGTAATAATACTGGTGATGGATTTACAGCCAATGCAGATAACCAAGGGTTCACACTGCGAGTTTATCCTAATTTCCATAATTTTAAGTGGTGGAATAGTGTAACATGGACTGGAACTGGGGATATTAATTTACAGATGAAAGATGCTAAAACTGGAGCAGTCTTAATAAATAACATCAATAATGGTGTTAATCTTAACAGTTATAATATACCTAGAAAACAAGTAGATTTAATATTTACATTAAGTAATGGTGCAAGAGTTACTAATATTCGTTTTGAATTTCAAAACAATCCTAAGAATACTGATATGGATTGGCAAATACCATTAGCTAATATTCAAGGTTTAGTTACGAAGTTAGCTGAAAAAGCAACCAAGGCGGAATTAGAAGCACAATTAAACAAGATTTATTATATTGGGAAAATTGAGCATATCGCAGTAGATAAAACACCCTCAGAATTAGATTTACCTGGAACATGGGAGCAAATGAAAGGAAGATTCCTCCTCGGTAGTGATGGAAGCATATATCCTTTGGGAAGCAAAGCTGGTAGTTCTACTCATATATTGAATAATGATGAAATGCCAAATCACACTCATTTACAAAATTCACATACACATGAACAAAATAAGCACCGACACAAAGTTAAAGGATATATGCCCGATTATCCAACAGAATTTTACGATGTTAAAGTTAGTGGTATTGGACGAGCATTAACTGCTTTAGGGGATTATTATTATGCTTTGGGGGCTAGGGGTACTGACCCAATCATTGGAGAGGATGTTACAGCTACAAACAAAAGTACTACTGCAACAAATCAAAATACTGGTGGAGGAGGAGCACATAATAATATGCCTCCTTATGAAGTTGTTCATATATGGAAAAGAATAAGCTAAGGAGGGGTGTTTTATGGGTGATGATTGGTTTAAAGTCATGAATGCTCAAACAGAAGCGGTGATTGAGAAAAATGATAATCCTCCTTTAAAAGCAAAAGTAAAAAGAATAAATAATAATGGTACAATTGATGTAAGTGTTGATTTACCGGAACAAGAAATGCCGTGGGAAATACCAGGTATTCCATTGACCAATAATCTTAAAATCAGTAAAGGTGATTATGTAACTGTTAAATTCTTAGAAAACAACCCTACTAGTCCTGTCATTGATGGAATGTTTAATCCCAAGTCTTATAGTGGTGATGGTGAAGATGGACGTAGTATATTGTCTGTTGATAAGGTTGAAATTGATGGTCTTGTTGATATTTACCGTATAACTTATAGTAAAGAGCCTTTATACTCTTATTTTCAGGTTAAAAATGGTGAAGATGGATTATCAGTACTAACGAGCGAAGCTATCACTGATTTAAACAATGCTATTGAAACGGGTTTTTATAATTGTTATAGTGCTGATAATGCTCCAACAAGCGGTTTTTATACTATTGAAGCAAATACAGATGGAAATAATGTTATTCAAACTGCCACTAATGCTAATGGTGATATGTATACTAGAATTGGTTATGATGTTCAAAATAACCCTTCGTGGGGAGCATGGAAAACATCAGCATTAAATCAAATAATTGATTTAATGTATCCAGTTGGAAGTCCTTTTTTTTCATTTTTAGTAACTGAAGACCCAAATATTAGATTTCCTGGAACTAATTGGGTGAGAATTGAAGAAAATACTTATCTTGTAAGTGCAGGTTCTAATCTTGTTGGTATGACTCCGGTAGGCAGTAATACTAAAACTTTAACAACTAGTAATTTGCCAAATCATAATCATAGTGGTAGTATTAGTTCTGTTTCATTAACTACTAATTCAGATAGCCATACGCATACATTAGGTGATAGTGGTTCTATTATCAGTACATCAGTTAGTGCAAGACTTTTAGAAAGTGGGACTACTTGTGGAGGTATATCAAGAACTACATCAAGTGATACTCATACACATACTATTAATGCCCATGGGCATAATTTAACAATAAATAGTCAAGGATCTGGAGAATCTTTCGATAATAGACCAAAATCTTTAGCTATTTATATGTGGAGAAGAATTAGCTGAATTAGAATAAAATTAAAATTAAATTATTTTTTTTATAATAATTACTATTTTTTTATTAAATTTAAATTATGTGTTAGCGTTAGCTATCATCATTTTGGAGGAGGTTTATGAGTTTACAATCTCAAATAAGCAAATATCAAACTGAATATAATCGATTGAAAATAAGAAAGTTTTGTAATAATAATTTTAATGATTATGAAAGGTTAGAATTTGTTGAAAGGAAGTTAAAAGTGTTAAGGGAGAAAGAAAAAAGGAGAAAAAAGTATGAGTAAAATTATAGATATATCAAATAAAGAATTATTAATACCTTATCCTAGTGTAGCTAAAATGTGGGATGTTAAAAAGTATATTGCTGATTTAAAAAAAGATACCTTGATTAAATTAGGTAAAGAATCAGGTGAGGGAATACAGTATCATGTTTTAAAAGATATGGTAGTTAGAATAAAAGATTATAAAGCTAAGCATGGTAAAGCTCCTTTAAATGTTTGGATTGTTAAACCTAAAACAATAGCTACAGATATTAAACCAACTGCTGATTGGCAGAAAAACAAGTATATCCTAGCTATTCAAAAACTAATAGGTAAATTTAATAATTATACTGAATTTGTAGAAAAATTAAGAGCTTATGCTAAGACAAAAAAAGGATTATACAAATACTACTTGAATAGTCGTTTTATTGGAACACAAAAAGAAATATCAGCACTTACTAATGGCCTTATGGGTAATTGTGTAGACTGGTCACAATTAGCTCGTGCTGTGGCCTTGATAATGGGTTATAAGTGTGATTATATCCAATGGCAATGTACTAATGTTACTCATCTTACAATAAGAATATCTAGTAAAGAATTCAGTAAACCTACTATTGTTGATTTAGCTGCTATTGTAGATTGGAATAGTCGAAGATATGAGCTTGGGGAACATTGGTGTAGTAACCAGATTGTTAGTATTAATCCAGCTTGGATGGATGAATAGATTTTAGGTTTTAGCAATTATTCCTTTCTAAACTTATTATAAAATAATTATATTAAATATAATTAAAATAAATTTTATGAGGTAGGTCTATTATTAGGTCTACCTCTATTTTTTTTAGAAAGTTTTTTATATTAATCATACATACTATTAAATAATTAATATTTAATTTATGAGGTTTTAAATGATTAAAACAATTTTAGCAATAATCGGTGGAATATTTATATTATTAATAGTAGGAAGCATGGCTGCAGGATTTTTATTGACTGTTGATAATGATAATCAAGCAGTGGATAAAATTATAAAAGAAAATCTCACAATATCTGATGCCGATGGAGTTGTGATAACCCCCTCACAAGAGTATAATTTAATAAATAGTAGTGAATATGGTTTGTGTGTGGAGGTTCCTTTAAAATATTACCCTGTGGCAATATTTGAGCCAAATACGACTATAAAAATAAATGATAAGGATTATGTTGTTGTTGATTATATAAACTTGAATGTTGATGGAGAAACTAATGACCTTGTAGCAGTAGAATCTGTTTAATGTAGTTTTTATTAATTTATAACTTAAATAATCTTAATATTTAATATTATTGTATTTTTTACCCCTTGACAACTTCTGTTGTTTGAGGGGGATTTTTTTATTTAATAATATTAAAATATTAATATTATAAATTTTAAGGGTAGAACTTTAGTGATCTACTTTTATTTTTTTTTAAATATTTTTAATCTTAATTATTAATCATTATAATATATTAAAAAAGTTACAATACATGTATACTAAATTATAAATATAACATTAGTTATCACTATGATTAAAATAATTAAAGAACCAGTTAATATTTATTGAAGAGGTAATGATAAGTAATCTAAAAAAATAGTATTTTGTTAAAATTAATACGAAAGTTTATATATCTGTTTTAACTAAATAAAAATTGTAAATAAAAAATTAGAAAAAAAAATAGTCAAAGTAATCATTAGTAGTTACAGCTACTAATGAAAACCCAAAAAAGAACGACTAAGAAATGAGTACACAAATCTATATAATACTTAATTTTTTTTAGTATATAAAGGTTTCTATCTAATACATTTTACTAGTTTTTATATTTTTATTTGACTCACTTTTTCTAATTTTAGTGGTTGAATTTCTTAAATATTAAATACTGGTGAAATAATGAATGAATTAATGAACTTTGAAAATGAAGAATTTGGTAAAATAACTGTATTAATACAAAATAATGAGTATTGGTTTGTTGGAAAGGAAATAGCAACAAAATTAGGGTATAAAAAAACAAGGAACGCATTAAAAAGGCATGTTGATGATGAAGATAAGGGGGTTGCAAAACAGGGCACCCTTGGTGGAAAGCAAGACATGACTATCATTAATGAATCTGGTTTGTATAGTCTTATTTTATCATCTAAGCTAAAAACTGCAAAGAGTTTTAAAAAATGGCTCACTAAAGAAGTACTTCCATCTATAAGAAAAGATGGTTATTATATAAAAGAAGATAAAAAAGAACAGGCATTACAACACCTTAAAAAACTACGCTCAGAAAGTACCCATGTTCAAAAAGTACTTAATGAGTTATTTATTCATGCAACAGATTATGAGCCAAGTTCTCTTAAAATTGGTGAGTTTTATGGGACTATGCAGAATAAACTATATCAGGCTGTTACAGACTCAACAGCAAAAGAATTGGTTTATTATCGTGCTGATCATACTAAACCGCATATGGGTTTAACCACATGGGAGGGTAAAAAGGATGTTACTAAATCGGATGTTAAAATTGGTAAAAACTATCTAACAAAAGATGAATTAGACCTTTTAGTTAGAATTATTAATATGATGATTGATGTTATTGATATTAAACTTCGTATGAAAAAAGAGTTTACGATTGATTATGTTATTAGTGTTTTTGATCATTACTTGAAATTAGTGTCTGAAAAAGAAGTAACAGGTTATGGAGTAATCAATAAAATTGAAGCTGAAAATAATGCATTATCTGAATTAAAAAAATATAGATGTTTGTTGAATGTTGGGAAAGAGGCAATAGGATGTTAAAAATTCGAATCGTTAATCAAGACCTACCTATTTTTGATATATAATTCAACAACCTTTATAGGATTTATATATACTTTATTCTACTTTTAGAATAACAATTTAATATTTATAATTTCATAATATATTTATTTTTTTCATTTGAAATGTTTAGTCTTGCAGTTGCAAGTAGTGTTTTTTCAAGTGTAAATACTATTTTTTAATATTTTTTTATATTACTTCTTTTATAAAATATGTAATTGGAATGTTCTCTTTTTATATATCATTAAGTATCATTAAAAACATATTATAATTAGAGATTTTGTATATATTGTGATTGTTGTTTTAATATGAAAGTGGGTTTTTGAAAAATGATTGTTATTTGACAAAAAATGAGTATTTAGAAATTAAATTAGGCAAAGGCATATGCTCATGGAAATGAGGAACATTATAATAATGTCTATTGAAAGGCATGTTATACAGTTGAATATACTTGAAATGTAAATTCAACAAAATTATTTTAATATATAACTGGGGGGTTTTTTTCATGGATATGAAGGATTTTCTTGATATGGAAGTAATTGATAAAGAGGGGCAAAGTATTGGGAAAGTTGATACTGTTAAATTTAATGAAGATACTGGAACAATCAATGAAATTGTTATTAAATTAGATAAAGGGATATTTTCTCGTGCCAAAGAAATTATTACATTTAATGAGATAAAAAATATAAAAGATGTAGTATTATTGAATATTAGGGTAGATATGGAATAAATAATTTCTATTTTAAATAGAAATATTTTTTTTTATATAGATATTATTGAAATGAATTATTGAATGAGGATGAAAACATGAGTGATGATTTAAAAGATAAATTGAAAAAAAAGGTTAATGAAACTAATGAGAAGATTAAAGATGTTGCATCAGATGCTAAGAGCGTAGCTGAAGATGTTGCATCAGATGCAAAAGATAAGGTTGATGATGCTACAGATACTGTTAAAGATAAAACAGAAGAAGCAAAAAATAAAACTGAATATGAAGGTAAAAAAGCTAAAGATAAAGCCGAGTATGAGGCTAAAGAAGCTGATAGGAAATCTTAAAAATTATAAATACATTATTTTCTTTTTTTAAATTTTTTTATATTTACTTTATAAGCTATTTTTTTCAAGTGTACGGAAATACCGGACAGTTGATATAGTTAGTCGGAGATTCCGAAATAACTGATTTTTTATTTTAATATTTTTAATTTAATAATGGTTATTGTTTCCATGAAACATTCGATCCTAATGATTCATAAAAATAAATGAGTCTATATAAGAAAAAATATTTTTGATTATCATATTCAACAACAAATCCGGAATCAATTCTTCCATTTTTATTAGATAAAACACCATTAAGAACATTGGGGTATATGTTTTTCAAGTCATCTTTTATAATTTTTAATTGGGTTTTTTTTGATATATATTTATCATAATAAATATTTTTATTGCCAGTTTCATCTTCCATTGATTTAAAATCATCATAGTTTGAAACTAGTAAGTTCATTTCAACAATCTCTAATCCATTTTTATATTTATTTGTGATATTTTCTCCTATATATTTTAATGGTAATTTATTATTCATTTCATCAGTAATTTTTTGTATTTGTGTTCTATCTTCTGCATTGAATAATTTTAATTGTTTTTTTTCTATTGTTAAGATAGTTGGTGGATTATTTTTGTTTGTTCTTTTTAATTTTTTTATTTTTTCCTTTATTTGTTTTTTAAATTCATTAAACATGGTTAACACCCTTTTTTGTTTTTTTTATATTAATATTATGTTTATATATCTTTTTTATCTGTGTTAAATGTTATAAAAAAACTTTTTTTAATATTTTTTTTATATTTAATTTATAAACTGTTTTTTTTAGGAATTTTCAAATAAAAATAACATATCTTTTATTAGTAAGGAAAAACATAATATAGTATAGGTTTTCAAAGTTTTATATTTCTCAAAAAAAGACGCCCGGTGTGGGAATAAAAAAGATATTTTTTTTATGCGTTAAACATTCGCAAATCATCAATCTCACTTTTTTTTCTTTCAAAATATTGATGTTTTATAACGCAACTGGAACCCCAAAGTTAGGGTAAAACAGGAGAAATAGTGTTTCCGCCTCTGAATCTTGATTTTACTCTAATTTTAAACATTATTTATATATTATTTTTTTCATTTGTAATGTTTAGTTTTGCAGTTGGAAAAGTATTAGTTTCAAGTTTATTTATTTTTTTTATTTTTTAGATTTCTATTATATTATAGTAACAAAATATATTAATATAGGTTTATTTTAAATTGAAAAAGAAAAATTAATAAACAATTATAATCACAACAAATTTTCTAATTATTGTTGTTTAATGTAATTATTATGAATTGAATCAGTATTATTGGGAAAACCTTTGTAATATTATATGTGAAATTTATCAAAAAAGGTGATTTAAAAATGATATTAAAAATTTTAGGGATAATTATGTTATTAATTGCAATAATATTGATTTTAAGGTTATTGGTAAATAAGAGTGAATAAATTAGGAGTATGGCACCAAAGAAGCGGATAGGAAATTTTAAGAATTATAAATACATTATTTTCTTTTTTAAATTTTTTAGTTTTTATTACTATTATATTTATAATGTTTTTTTGGGGGTTTAATATGATAATTTGGACTATTTTTAATAAGTTGAAAGTTTTTCTTTTAATAGTTTATAAGAAGTTAAAGATACCTATTAAGGCTTTTTCTTATAAATTAAGGATAAGGCGTATTATTAAAAGAAGAAAATCTAAAAAGAAACCTGAAAAAGAGGGATAGGTTATAATATAATAATATTGATAGCTACTGAAAAGTAATTATTAAATATATTGTTTTATAAAATTATTAATAATTTAGTTATATTTAATTATTTTTTTTATGGGTTAGTTTTTTATAGTATTTTCAACTAATTATTACTATAAAGGTAATGAATTTAGGGCTATTCACCCCCCTGAAT
>NPID01002124.1_pt1 | contig 42813 bp, 40 predicted proteins | sample 8637491 | NCBI WGS metagenome assembly NPID01 (sample SAMN07420843, study PRJNA396082) | bioreactor metagenome | isolation source: sample BA6 brine-fed electro-methanogenic bioreactor BA | place: Japan: Kochi | collected 2016-06-14 | reverse complement strand
GCGGTCCGGACGAGACTCGAACTCGCGACCCCATGCGTGACAGGCATGTATTCTAACCAACTGAACTACCGGACCAATATTTCAAAAATGAACGATTTAAACATTATTTGATCCGGATGAGCCTCGAACTCGTCTCGTCACCAGTGACGAGATGACAGGCATGTATTCTAACCAACTGAACTACCGGACCAATATTTCAAATAAGAACCTTGTCGTTTTTTGACGGTGCAAATATATGTGATATTTTCATTACATGCAATACCCTATTCAAAAAAAATGCTATTTAAAGAAACTAAAATGAACGTTTCCGTAGTTTCGTGTTTGCCAGTAACCATCAAGCTCTTTAAGTTCAGTTCGTTTTGAATGCTCAATAATTAACCATCCCTTTTCGTTAAGAAGATTATTTTTCTTAACGAGTTCAGGGATTTGTTCTATCCCTTTAAAATCGTATGGAGGGTCGGCAAAGATGATATCGAAAGTAATTCTGCAGTTCTTGAGGAATTTGTATGCATCATGCCTAATGGGAGTGATTTGAGTTAAGTCTAACTCCTGTTGTACTTTTCGAATAAAATTAAAATGATGAGGATTCATTTCAACCAGATGAATATTTTCACATCCTCTAGAGGCGAATTCGAAGCTAATGCTTCCTGTACCCGAAAACAGATCGAGTACTGAAATATCTTCAAAAGAAAAGGAGTTGTTAATAATATTGAATAATCCTTCCTTGGCAATATCGGTTGTTGGTCTGGCTTTTATGCTTTTAGGGGGCGAAAAAATTCTTCCTTTATACTTTCCGCTAACTATGCGCATAGCGACTGATTGAATAGATTGGCAAAACGCTTCTTGTGCTTGCTTATTAAGTAACTGAAATGGTTTTGTTCAGCTGTTGATAGGTTAACTACTTTAGTGAAGAAACGGCTTAGTATAGCTTGTAGCTCATCATGCATTTTAAAGTGGCCAACTAAACGGATAGATGTAGTGGAGGGGTTGTTTCCTATGTGTTTGCATATGTTCATCGCATGGTATGCAATGTCCTCTGCTTTATCAACTTTAACACTTGTACATTGTTTAAGTTGTTTCTCTTTTGACGCGATGGCTATGGCAAAGCCATCGGCAAACGAAATGGTTATGTAATCCTCATTATGGTTATTTGCGATAAGCGAATGATAATGGAGAGCCGAATCGCAATAAGCTACAATTTTCGATTTGGGTTGAACCTTTAACCAGCTTGTAACAAGTAATGAGGGTATGCTAAAAACAGAATATAGATTACTGGGCATTTTGTTGAATCGAACTTCATCCAAATCGTTCAGCGGAGCTGCCATTGCTAAAAGGATTTTTGCCTTTTCAGGCGCAAATACTTCTTCTGGGATTAATGTAAAAACTTCGGATTCAAAGCTGAATATTACCCGTTTAAAAGGTTTCGTTAACCAGGTATATGCATTAACCATAGATGAAACCTGATGTGACCAATCATCGGGTGTTGTTGTTGCCTTTTCGTAGGGACAAGAACCCAAACCAATGAAAAAATTGCGGGATAGATCTTTGATGCAAAAAGAAAATCCATTCAGGGAAACCTGAATGGATAATTCATATGTTTCAGTGCGGTCTGGGTCAAAGGTTTCGTCAAAAAGTTCAAGCTTTTGCATGGCTTATCCTTTCATCCTATTCCCAGTTTCCTGCATTATTAGTAGCTTCAGTTAGTGAACCAACTTTAAGACCAGGGTAGCGTTCTAACTTTTTCCTTAAATCGTTTAGGTTAATAACAAGCTGCTTATCTAATCCTTTTAAAAGAACATTGTTATGCACCTTAGCTTCAAAAACCTTAACAGTTAAACCCGAACCGGTGGTAATTTCTCCAGAGCCTAACTCAAATTCTTTGCCCCCAGTATAAGGAACAAACCTTAGAGAGTCAACAGGATATGCTTTTGGGAAAATACTGTCGAGCACGCTAATTTTAACGGTATCACGGTAAACTAAACCCTTAGCAACAGCTACAGAGTCGTCCATCGAACCAATTTGCCTAACAACCTTAAACGAGTCGTGCTTAACAAAGTCGATTAGGGTATCAAAACTGCCAGTGAATTTGCTGTTCTCAGAACGAAATGCAAGTTGTGCTGTTCTGATATCTTTCAGCCTCTCAATGGTTTTATCGTATCGTTTATCCTTCTCTTTGTTAAAGCGAATGGGGGTCATTACGCTTTCATAGATAAAATATGAAAGAATAGCTATGGCTACTAGAAGCAGAATTTGATAAACCGTTTTCATTTTGCTTTATTTAATTTAAGTTTGCCTGCAAATTTAAAAACAAAAATTAATTTTCAGCAACACCAAGTGCTTTATTCTGTCTTTTAATGAAAAAAGAAGCGATAAACAATCTAATTGTTAAAAACTTAGGATTTGAACTAACAAAAAGTCAGGAGGTTACGGCCGACTTATTGGCTTCGTATCTCGTTGACAGATCGGATCATCATTTGTTTCTTTTAAAAGGCTATGCAGGTACCGGAAAAACATCGATGATTGCTTCGTGCGTAAATACGCTGTTGGCTTGTAAAATTAAGGTTGTACTATTGGCTCCAACTGGCAGAGCGGCTAAAGTGCTTTCCAAGTATTCAAATTATCCAGCATATACAATACATCGTTGGATATACAGGCAAAAAGCGCAAAAAGATGGTTTTGGAACATTTGTTCTCAGCCAGAATAAGGGTAAGGATACAATTTTTATAGTCGATGAGTCGTCAATGCTAAGCAATTCTTCAGCAGAAGATACAAGCTTTGGAACCGGTAGGCTACTCGACGATTTGCTTACCTTTGTTAGTGATGGCGATAACTGCAGGCTGATCATTGTGGGCGACGATGCCCAGCTTCCGCCCGTTAGGCTAGATGTTAGCCCAGCCCTTAACCGCTCCGAGTTACAAGCGTATGGCTATACAGTTACCGATGTCACCCTAAGCGAAGTTGTTCGTCAAGCTCAAAATTCAGGAATTCTATCTAATGCATCAATTATTAGAGGGATGCTTGATGAGGGTAGGATTGAAATACCAAAGTTCTCATTAATAAATTTCAACGACATTATCCCGCTATCAGGTGTAGAGCTTGTAGAGTCGCTTGAAACAAGCTACTCAAAAGTTGGGTTAGATGAATCGATAGTTGTTTGCTACTCAAACAAAAGAGCGAATAAGTATAACCAGGGAATACGAAACCAAATTCTTTGGCACGAGGATGAGCTTTCCATTGGCGATTTGCTAATGGTTGTACGGAATAACTATCACTGGACTGAGAATGTTGAGAATGTTAGCTTTATTGCCAATGGTGATATTGTAAAAGTGCTACGAATAAAAGGAACAAAAGAGCTGCATGGCTTTCGTTTTGCCGAGGTTACTGTACAACTTCTCGATTACCAAGAGCAGGAGTTGGATGTTACCTTGTTGTTAGATACACTTGCTGTTGATGGACCGTCGTTGCCATTTGAGAAGAGTAACGAACTTTACCAAAGCGTTTCACTCGACTATGAGAGTATTGTGAGCAAGAGAGATAGGATGGCTAAAATAAAGTCCGATCCATACTACAACGCCTTACAAGTAAAGTTTGCTTACGCGGTAACATGCCACAAAGCGCAAGGTGGACAATGGAAGCACGTATACATCGACCAGGGCTTTTTTAAGCCAGAGATGCTTACCAAGGAATACCTAAGATGGCTATATACTGCCATTACTCGAGCAACTGAAAAGGTATTTCTTGTAAACTTCGATAAAGCTTTTTTTTCCGATGATCAATTTGTATTCTAAATACATATTGGCAAAACTTGCTAATTGAACTCATAATCTTTCGTGGCTATTATAAAATTTGCTACATTTAACCTGTTCATATTTCCGTGTTAACAGCTAACAGCAATAATGGGTTTTGCAAAGGCAAATATTAGTTGTTCATGTACAAAGGCGATTTTTTTACCTTCGTCAATTATTTAAATAAAATCCTTACACATGAAAAAAAGGCGCTCAATAAAACAGAAAATTATCCTTTACATACTTTCTGTTTTTGTTGTATTTTTTGTGGCATCAGTAGCCTATATTGTCGGAACTTCTCGTCGGACTATACTTAACGAAACGGTTGAGAAAACAAAATACATTGCAAAAAATTCAGCAACCGATATCGAAAAGTTCTTCGAGAGCAACTTAGCCATAACCCGCACTCTTTCGCAAGCCTTTTCAATCTATCAAACAATGCCAGCTGAGCAATGGCAGAAGTTGTTTTTAGACATGTATATGCCAATTATAAAGGCAAATGAGCATGTGTATATAATATGGGACAGCTGGGAGTATTACGGGTATATTCCAAATTACACAAAAGAGCATGGCCGCATTTTAATGTATATTTTGCGAGATGGAGAGCGATTCGAAAAATCTGTTGAAGAGCGCAGCATGGATGGCGATCCGGAAATTTATGGTGCTTTTAAAAAACAAAATCGCGACGATATATGGGAGCCCTATCTCGATGTTGTTCAGGATGGAAAACGCGAATCGCGATTAATGACAACAATAGCCTCACCAGTTAAAATTGATGGGCGATTTATGGGCATGATAGGTCTTGATATGGAACTTACTGCTCTGCAAAATCTTGTGTCTGAGGTTGAAACGGTTGAGGGTGGTTTTGCCTTTTTGGTATCACCCCAAGGCGTAATTGCCGGACATCCCAATAGCGAGCTTATTTCGAAAAATATTGCCGAAGTATATAGCGCTGAAACTAATGAGCATAATCTTCTCCAGCGTATTCCTAAAGGAGATGAGTTTTCCTTTTCCCGAATCGATAACGAAGGCAGTAGCCATTACATGTTTTTTTCGCCAATTACGGTTAATGGTGTTCCCAGCTCGTGGTCGCTTGCTATTTCGGTGCCTTACAGCCAGGTAATGCAAACCGCAAACCAATCATTGCTCATATCACTACTTGTTGGGGTTATTGCGCTACTAGTTGTAATAACTTTACTTTTCTTTATATCAAACAGTTTAACAAAACCAATAGTAAGCATTACTTCTACGCTGAAGCGAATTGCACAGGGTGAAATCTCATCAAAAATGAGGCTTGACGTTAATTCGGGTGATGAGGTTGAAGAGATGGCCGAAGCGTTAAATCGGTCAATAGAGGGGTTAAATAATAAAGCCGATTTTGCCCTCGACATTGGTAAAGGGAAACTCGATAGCGAGCTAAACCTGCTGAGCGATAAGGATATTCTAGGCAAATCGCTAATTGATATGAGAAATAGCCTCAAAATTGCCAACGATGAGGAAGAAAAGAGAAAAGAAGAGGATAAGATTAGAGCATGGATTAACGAAGGAGTAGCCAAGTTTGCCGATATCCTCCGAAAGAATAACGATAATATACAAACCCTATCCGATGAGATTGTTAGCAATTTGGTTAAGTATTTAAAAGCTAATCAGGCTGGCATGTTTCTGCTTGAAGATGATGATAAAAACGATCTTCATTTTAGCCTAGCATCGGCATATGCCTGGGATAGAAAAAAATTCGTAAACAAAAGGGTTGACCTAAGCGAGGGGCTTATTGGCGCATGTGCAATGGAAAAGGAAACCATACAGCTTACAGAAATTCCCGACGATTACGTTGAAATAACATCAGGCCTTGGAAAAGCAACGCCTAGCTATATTTTGCTCGTACCGCTTAAACACGAAGAGGATGTTTTGGGAGTTATTGAAATTGCATCGTTTAGAGTTTTTGAAAAGCATGAAGTTGAATTTACTGAGCGTGTTGCCCAAAGCATTGCTTCAACCATTCTATCGGTAAAAATTAATGCACGAACAAGAATGTTGCTTGAACAATCGCAACAGCAAGCCGAAGAGATGTTGGCCCAAGAGGAAGAGATGCGCCAGAATATGGAGGAGCTGCAAGCAACCCAGGAGGAAATGAGTCGAAAGGCACAAGAGCAAAAACAGCGAGAAGATGACCTTCGTAGGGAATTTGAGGAGGAGAAAAAAAACTTAATGCAGGAGATTAAGGAATTAAAAAAGAAAAAGTAGCAATATTCAAGGCAAATATTTTAAGGGTTGTCCTAAATGTAGGCAACCCTTTTTTTATGAACATGCCAAACAAAACTAAGCCAAGCGCTGTTTTACATAAAAGCTTGCCATGAAACTTTTTCTCGCAATCGTTGCGCTTACAGCGCATTTAGTGGCAATGAGTGTTAATGTTAATAATAAACCATTGCAAACAATGACTAACAAAAACTATGAAACAGCGACCCTCGGTGCAGGTTGTTTCTGGTGTGTCGAGGCCATATTCTCTAAACTCAAAGGGGTTTATAACGTCGAATCGGGTTACTCAGGAGGTAAAATTGCCAACCCAACCTACCGAGAGGTATCCTCAGGACTAACCGGGCATGCCGAAGTTGTGCAGATAACATTTAATCCAAACGAGATTTCGTATGCAAAAATTCTCGAGGTATTTTTCAAAACGCATAACCCAACCACACTAAATAGACAAGGTGCCGACGTTGGAACACAGTACCGATCGGTAGTATTCTATCACTCTGCTGAGCAAGAAAAGGTGGCATCTGAGGTTAAGCAATTGCTCGATTCAAAAGGAATTTGGAACGATAGAATTGTAACTGAAATAGTTCCATTCGATAAATTTTACAAGGCTGAGGAATATCATCAAGATTATTTTAGCAACAATAAACGTCAGCCATATTGCCAAATGGTAATTGTTCCGAAGCTTAACAAATTTGAACAGGCATTTAAAGAATATATTAAGGAGTAGCACAACAGCCAAAAACCTTTGCCAGCCTTGAAATGTTTACTACATTTGCACCCAATTTTGTAAACATATAATTGGACACAATGATAGTAAAGCGTTTTTTGATTGCCATTTCAATTTTTGCACTTTTTTTTAGCTCATGCACAGTTACAAACCAGCTAAAGCAGCTTAATACGGAGGCACAGCAACACTACGAACAGAAGAACTATGAGAATGCCTATAGTCTATACAACCAGATTATTACCAGCAAGCAGGAGCGAGGCAAGAAAGCAGAGGCTAACATATACCAGAATGCGGGTATTTCGGCATGGTACATTGGCGATGAGCAAAACGCTATTCGTTATTTAGAAGAGGTTAAGGAGCAATCGGCTGCTAGTGCAGCAACCTACTACTACATTGCCAAAGCATACTTAAAAGTTGATAACCTTTCGCGTGAGATTATTAACCTTGAGGAGTTTACCGAAAAATATCCGAATGACAAGCTTATTACCGAAGTTAATAGTCAACTTTTTATGGCTTACGTACGTAGCGAAAACTGGCAAAAAGCCTTCGACCATTGGAATATGCTTGAAGTTGAGCAGCAAAACCAACCCAATCTCATCGAAGGATATATTGTTGTAAACCAGCAAATGGGAAATAGCTCAGAAGTTTTGCCATTGGCAAATAAGCTACTCAAGGCCGATTCGGATAACCCTACTGCGCTTGAGGTGTTGGCGCTTTACTACTACAATTTGGCTGAGGACAGGTATCAAGCCGAAATGAAAGCATACGAAAAGAACAGAACAAACCGCCAGTATAAACAGCTGCTCGATGCTTTAAAAGTTATAAACTCCAATTTTAAGGTTTCTCGTGACTACTTTGAAAGGCTTTACAAACAAAACCCCGATCCACGATTTGCGAATTACCTAGGGAATATTTACACCCGTTTTGATAATAAGCAGAAGGCTAAGTACTACTACGGAAAAGCAAAGCAGAACTAACAGCTATAGAAATTTTTCAATTCCAGGGTATCCGTATTTCTCCTTTGCAATTGCTTCAGGAAATACGAAGTACTGAACCACACCCTCACTACAAACAACTCCGTTTGCATTGATAAGTTGCGTTTTTATGTTAGCCAGCCTCTTTTCGAATTTTTCAATTCGTGCGGTTAACCTTATTGGCCCTTCGCTAAGTAAAACAGGCTTTATGTAGCGAACTTGTAGCTGCGATGTTACTCCACCCGTTTTAAGGAGCACGTAAACGGCCCAGCTGGCAATCTCATCGAGCATGGTTGCTTGTATTCCTCCGTGAAGTACGTTATGGTATCCCTCAAAATTATGGTTAGGCTCCCATTCCGTAAAAACTTCTTGCTTAGTCTCATCGAGGTAAAAATTTAGCTTTAACCCGAACTGATGATCTGGAGAGCATCCTATGCAATTATAGTTTTCCCTTCCTGCAAAAGGATTGTTAACTTTTTTCATATTTAGCTTTTTTACAATATTACGCTAATTGGCTTAACGAACCAAGCAGATTAATCCCTATTCGTACTTTAGTACGGTTGATGGATTTTTAGCTGAAACTCTAAGCGTAATGCTTAGTGTAGTTATAATTGCAATAAGCAATGCTATTGCTGTAGTGGAATAAAACACCCAAAATGGCATATCAATTCTGTACTCAAAGCTATTTAACCAGCGAGACATAGTTATCCATGCAAGAGGCCATGCAATTAGGCTCGATAGAGCAATCCACTTTGTAAAGCCTAAAGTGAATTTATTCGCCAGCAGGAGCGTTGGTGCTCCTAGCACTTTTCTGATGGCTATTTCGCGCTGTTTCCCTTCAGCTTCATGAGCAGTTAACCCAAATAGTCCGGCACAGGCAATGGTAATGGCAAGGAGGGTGAAAATTCCAAAAATATTACCAAATCGCCATTCTTTTACGTAAAGCTCGTTTTGCTTGTCTTCCATAAAGAAGTAGTTAATTGGCTGGTCGTTTGCCAGCTCTTTCCACGCTTGAGTAATCTCAGTGATTGCTGCTGGTAGGTTGTCCGGGTTAACCCTAAAAGTAATAAGGTCGAACGGATCGTGCCACGTAAGCATTACAAGAGGCTCAACCCCTCGGTGTAGCGACAAGTAGTTGAAATCCTTAACCACTCCAACTATTTTGTTTACTGTATGTTGAGGGTTGTTGGGTAAGAATATTTTTCGACCAATTGGATTGTTGTAACCAAACTGCCTAACAAAAGCCTCGTTAACGATTACGGAGTTCCCTTCGTTTTCTATTGGTGAAAGAAACGATCGTCCCTCTTTTAAAATTATTCCATAGGTGTTAAAAAAGTTATCGTCAATGGTAATGTAGGCTATGTTATGTGCTTCGGTGCTTCCTTCTAGAACAAAATCTCTAATTAGGATTGAATGTCCTAACAGAAACGAATGCCGTGTTGCGCTAGTAACATTGGGTTTTTCGCTGGCTTTTTGCTTAAGAGTATTTGCTTTTGCTTTTAGCTCAGGGCTGTTTAATGGAGCTATTACTAAACCCTCGGCGTTATAGCCTAAATCTGCCGATTTAAAGTGTTGAAGTTGGAGAAAAATTATAGCTGTACATATGGCAAGTGCTTGCAGTATGGTAAACTGAAGAAATGTAAGGGTAGTCTTAAACTTCATCTTACTCGATTTTCCATTCTCCTTTTGCTTAAAAATTGTAATAGGATTAAATCGGGAGAGGTAAAGCGATGGATACCAACCAGCACCTATCCCTGTTACGAGTATTAGGAGTGGTATAAATACGAGTAAAAAGCGGGCATTACTACCATATAATTCAAGGGGCTTTCCCAGTGCCATTTCAATAAACGGAAACGATAGTTCAATAATTATAAACGCCAAAACAAAAGCGAGAAGAATTAATAGCATGGATTCTCCCAGATGTTGTATTATTAGCTGTTTTTTACTGGCTCCAAAAACCTTTCGCACTCCAACCTCTCGGGCTCTGAGCAACGATTTTGTTGTGCTAAGGTTAATAAAGTTAAAACAGGCAATTAGCAGAATTAGTAACGCCGAAATAGTAAATAGTTGAATGGCACGCTTATCACCCCTAACCTGTTGTCGTTCAACCTTTGAGTTTAGATAGATATCCGATAAAGGTTCGAAAAATCCGTATATCCTTGCATTTATTGATTTGAATAGCTCGTTAACAGTATCGTCCATTAAGCCAGCAATTTTTTCTTCGAGTAGCTTTATGTTTGTGCCACTTTTTAGCAGTATCCATGTTTGAAAGCCCATGCCATGCCCCCAGCTAAAACCACCAAAATCCTTATTCGCAGTAACCATTGGTTCGAGCATATTGAACTTGAGTGATGAGGTTACGGGAGGGTCTTTTAGTACACCAGTAACAGTATACATTATCCCTTCCGATTCCAACGTCTGGCCCACGGCACTATTCTTACCGAAAAATTTATCGGCGGTACTCTGGGTAATTATAATTGTATGGGGTTGGTTTAGAGCAGTATTTGGGTTTCCTGCAGTTAGTTCGAAAGAGAATATTTTAAAAAATGTACTGTCAACGTAATGGATGTCCTCAACTATAATATTTTCATCTTTATGCTTAAATATCCTACTGTGTCCTCGGCTAAACCGGGTCATGCATTCTATTTCAGGGAACTTTTCTGCCACCATCTCGCCAATGGGAGCATGGTGAGTAGGGTGAAGTTTTTCTTCGCCTGCCATAATTAGTTTGGAGTTTAACCGATAAATATTTTCGGCTTTCCAGTGGAACTTGTTATAGCTGAGCTCTGATGATATCCAAATGGAGATTATAATAACGCTTGCCATTCCAAAGGCTAAGCCTAATAGGTTAATAGCAAAGAAGGTTTTGTTTCTGCTTAAGAATCTGATGGCTGAAATTAGATAATTCTTATACATGACTAACGAATTTTTTTGCGGATCTCCCAAATTAAGTGCCTATTTAAATTATATGCTGAAAATGAGGGTGTAATGGTTTAGGTGTTAATAGTATCTATTAATATAAAACTTTATTTTGTATCGAAACGATACAATGGTGTACGTTTTTTAGGGGATGAATAGCATTCATGAAGTAGTGAAAAATTAAAGAGCGTTTAAAACAATCGTTCTTTTTTTTCGTTGTAATTTAATGATAAGTTATATTTGAATAAAATTTAAACTACTTATGAGCAAATCGTCAGTAAAAACTAAGCAAAAAATTCTTGATACAGCTACTGAACTTTTTTTAAAAAAGGGTGTCGACAGAGTTGGCGTAAGAGAAATTGCCTCCAAGGCAGGTATAAACCTCTCGTTAATGAACTACTACTTCCAATCGAAGGAGAAGCTATTCGAAACCATTTTTGATTTGCTTGTAAAGGACAAAGCGGAGCTTCTTCGGCAAATTCTTGAATCTGACCTTTCCATTGAGGATAAAATCAGGGGGTATATCAATACCTATATCGATATTCTAATTGATAAACCTATTCTTGTATCGTTTGTTATGTCCGTTATTCATCGGAATCCCGATAGGATAAAAACCATGGGTGCAATTTTAGCGCTTTACAATTCAGAAAAGTTTTGTGATCACATTTCAGCCGAAGCAAAGGCAGGAAGAGTTCGAAATGTTGACCCTGAGCAACTTTACGTAAGTATTATTTCGTTAATTCTTTTCCCTTTTGCCATAAAAGAGCTAATTGCGGATAGGAATAAGTTCACTGCACAGCAATATGCCGATTTTGTAATTGAACGTAAAGCGCACATTGTAGATCTGGTTTTAACCTACATAAAGATCTAGCATTTTTGTTTTGTCGTTAGGTCATGTTTTTTTCATAAGTTTGTTAGTAAACTTATAAAGCATGATCTATAAAATTTTTAACATTTTTGCATTTGCGGTGATGATAGTTCTTAACTATCTTGCTAATGCTTTGCCATTAAATGGTAAAACTACAGGAGAACTTTCAGCAGAATACCCAAATCTTTTTGTACCAGCTGGGCTTACCTTTTCTATATGGGGTATTATATACCTGATGCTTTTCATTTTTATTGTAGTTCAATTTCGTGAGTCTAATAAGCTGTTAGTACAGCAAATAGGTTGGCTTTTTGCCATAAGCTGCATTCTCAACAGTTTATGGATAGTTGCTTGGCATTACCAGTGGCTCTCTGTTTCGCTGATTATAATGCTAGGTTTACTGGTTTCCCTTGTTGTTATTAATATTAGCCTTAAGGGGCAGCCAATTGGCTTAACAAAGGCATCGTTTGGTATATACCTAGGCTGGATATGTATTGCAACCATAGCCAACGTAACAGCCCTATTGGTTAGTTTTGAGTGGGGCGGATGGGGCATGTCTGAGCAGTTCTGGGCTATAGCAATGATATTGATTGGCGCATTAATAGCATTTGTAACAACTCTCCGGATGAACAACCCCTTTGTTGCCATTGCAGTGTTATGGGCTTTTCTGGGAATAATATTAAAGCAAAAAGGTTCCTTTCCGATTATTGTAACCGTTGCAGCTGTTGCAATGGCAATAGTTACTGTTTCGTCAGTTTTGGCTTTTTTAAGGGTAAAAGCAACTGCCTTAGGCAGCTAGTTGGAAATTTGTATAAAACAAAAAGACCAGCCTTTACGACTGGTCTTTTGCTGTGACTCCGCCAGGATTCAAACCTGGAACCTCCTGATCCGTAGTCAGGTGCTCTATTCAGTTAAGCTACGGAGCCGTTTGCGGGTGCAAATATACTACATTTTTTTAAAAAACTTAAGAGCATTGCAAAAAAAATCCTCGATTTCTCGAGGATTTAATTCTTTCACTATTTTTCAAGTCTAACAATTTTTTCTTTAATCCTTGCTTTTTTACCCGTAAGGTTTCTGAGGTAAAAGATGCGAGCTCTGCGAACTTTACCAGTTTTGTTAATCTCAATTTTTTCAATGAAAGGAGAAAAAAGAGGGAAAATTCTTTCAACACCAACTCCACTCGAAATTTTTCTTACAGTAAAGGTTTCGGCTACACCACCTCCTTTACGCTGAATTACAACTCCACGGAAACTTTGGATTCTTTCCTTGTTTCCTTCTTTAATTTTGTAGTGTACAGTTATGGTGTCACCACTTTTAAAATTTGGAGCGCTTTGCTCTACCTCGAAGGCTTTTTCGGCAATTTTGATCAGTTCCATCCTATTTGTTTTTTATTGTTCCACAGCACGCAATATTATCATTTTGCAAAATTGGATAAGAGATTGCGCTGAAAAATGTGCCGCAAAAGTATAAAAATTATTTATAACTAATAGTTTGTAAACAAAAAAACTGCTTTTAAAAGCAGTTTTTTTGTTTCATATTATTAAAACCTACTCTTCAGGCATCAATAGCTTATCTCCGGTTGCATCAATAACTTGCTTTTTCCACCAATCGGGGTATTGTGGGTTTCCTACTTTGGCTGGTGCAGCATTGTACTTGTTCCACTTGAAAACACCGTTTTCTTCCTGTTTTACATTACCATCAATGTACTTAACAACCAGAAATTCAAATAACTTTTCCCATTGCGTTACTAACGAATTGGCAGTATTAACGGAGAAATTTGTGATAAGATCTATTGCCTCTGCTTTGTCTTGCTCAAACAGTTTCGATGCTTGTTTGTCAACAAGGGGAGTTATTGAAGCATAATAGCTTTCCAGCTCTTGCTGAACCTTTTTAATGTCAGCACTCATAACATCGTAGCGAAGGTATGCAAAGTTTGAAACCTTATTGAAAACCCAGAATGCAGCATCAGCAGAATAGGTCAAAATATCACCGTTTCCTTTTGCAAAGCTGTAGGGAATTTCATTTATTCCGCAGTAAATAGGTGTGTAAACCGTTGTGGCAGCATCATCAACACTAAACCAAATAATACCGCCAATGGGGTTTGGTAGCCAGTTGCGACTTTGAGTTACAAAAGAGAACCCTGTTTGTTGTGTGGCTGTGGCACGCTCGTTAACGTATGTTTTACCATCGTACTCCCATGTTAGAGGACGCCAGCGATAGGGCAAGCCATGAGGACCAGCACCCGGATCTTTACTCATATCGAGGTCTGTTCCTTCAAGATGATCGCGCATAAAGTTCATTAGGTCTTGAGCCGATAGCTTATTCTCAGGTTTTATCCATAGGGGCATACGATTGCTAAGGTCTAATCCTTTTGCATACTCAAAATGATTCCACATGCTTTTGTCGATGTCCTTAAAAAACGACCAAACCCTCATCTCACAGAAACGGGCTGCGCCAAAATCGAGAGGGGCATAGGTGTCCGAAAAGCTAAAATCGCTTCCATCCCCTTTATAGTATCCTTTTGCTTTAGCAAAGTCAACCACATCGTGTGCATAAACAACTTCAATCTCTGGATTGAATATCTTATCGAGATTTTTTGAGGAGATAGCATTTTTGCTTTCGCCCTCTTTTGGGAAGGTGGTAATACGTGCATGATTGGCATGTGCGCTAACGTAACCATCGGGAATTAGCATAGCTACCCAAACTGCTCCTTTATTGGCGTTGTAGGTTTTCTTTGATCGCCTATCGGTTTTTAGCTCAGTTCCTTTGCCAATCATTTCCATAATCCAAACCTCGTTGGGGTCGGCAATTGAGAACGATTCGCCGCTGCTATAGTAACCGTGCTCGGCAACCAGTTCGGCCATGATTTTTATGGCTTCGCGAGCGGTTTTTGCTCGTTGTAGTGTAATGTAGATAAGGCTTCCGTAGTCAATAATACCTGTAGTGTCAACAAGTTCGTTCCTGCCGCCATAGGTTGTTTCGCCAATGGCAACTTGGTGCTCGTTAATATTTCCAACAACCGAGTATGTTTTTTCAACCTGAGGTATTTGGCCTAGGTATTTTCCAGTATCCCATTCGTAAACTTTCAGTAAGGTACCAGGGGCATAGCTTGCTGCTGGCCAGTGGTAAAGCTCGCCATAAAGGTAGTGCGAGTCGGCTGCGTAGGTTATCATGGTCGATCCATCAACCGATGCACCACGCGTTACCAAAAAGTTTGTGCAGGCTTGCGCTTTGGGAGCAACTATGGCTAGTCCTAAAAGTGCTCCAAAGCTTAAAAGTCTGATTGATTTTTTCATTGTATAAAATTTATTGGGTTTTTATTTTGGACAAAAATAGAAAAATTGCTTTAACCACAAAGGAAAAGCAAACAATAACCTATTGGATTGCTGCCGATACGAAAAGTTTAGTTTTTGAGCTAAAAGTAAAGGCACCCGCCAATTGAACTGGTTTTTGCACCAGTTACACTTGCTAGGCTCGAAATGGTTTTTTGTTGGTAGAGTACTGCCAGAAGTGCAAATATTAGAGCTTCTTTAAAGTCGATGATGTTGGTTTTGGGGATGGTAACTCTATTGCTGTTTAGTTGAGCTATTAGCTCAACTAAAAACTTATTTTTTGCTCCTCCTCCTGTAACAAGAATGCTTCCGTTCTTTTTATGATATGTTGATGCTGCAATTTGAATTGCAATATGCTCGTATATGGTTCGAAGTGTGTCGTTTGGTTCGCTGATGAATTTCTTTATTTGTTTTTCGAATACTTGAGTGTACCATTCGCGTCCAAGCGATTTTGCTCCTTTTAAGCTGTAATAATTGAGGTTGTTGAGCGATGAAAGAAGCGTAGGGTTTACCTTTCCTGTTTTTGCTAATTCGCCATTAAAATCCATCTCATAACCTAAATGGTTTGCCACCATGTTAATTGCCATGTTTGCAGGGCAAATATCATATGCTACTCTTCCTTGGTTTCCATTAAAAGATACATTAGCAATGCCTCCAAGGTTTAGGCAAAAATCGTATTCGTTAAAAAGCAATTCATCGCCAATGGGAACAAGCGGTGCACCTTGTCCGCCTCGCGCTACATCGCCCGATCGGAAATCGCATACACAGGGTATTCCTGTTTCAGCAGCAATGTAGGCCCCATGGCCAATTTGTGTTGTAAATCCATTTTTGGGAGCATGAAAAACAGTATGTCCATGCGAGCCTATAACGGAAATATTTACGTTTTTACTCCTGATAAATTGGTTAACCTGTTTTCCAACCCATTGGCCGTAATTGCAATGAAGTTTCCAGAGATCTAGCCCAGAAAGTTCAGGGCTACATAAAAGCTGTTGCTTAAGATCTGCTGAGTATGCTATAGTTTGGCCGGCCAATATACTATAACTCCAACTGTTATCAATGAGTTTTATACTGCAAAGGCAAATGTCGAGTCCATCGTGTGATGTGCCCGACATTAATCCAATTGCATTTATGTTAAGGTTGTTCTCTGGTATGCTATTCGACGGGTTGGCGCTCATGTGTTGAGCAGTAGTTAAAAGTTTTCTAAAAGGTTGGTTATTGCGCTATTAATTAATCCCATGATATTATGGGGATCGTTAAGCTTAAAGGTTTCACCTTTTTTAAGCCCATCAAAGGTTTTTGATCCAATTTCCCAAGGTTCGTCAGCAATAGCTTTACCGGTAACTTTTTGCATTGGAATAATGCCCTCGTTGTTGTATGTGGTTACTTCAATGGTAATTTCGGGGATAATTGCATTCTCAGATATATTGTCCTCATTCTCAATTGAATCTTTGCTCGTTTTTGAACCATATCCAGTTTCGGCTTTGGTTGAAAAGGCCGAAATGGTTACATCAATTTTAATGTAGTATTTTGAGTTGCCTTTTCGTATCGCTCTGTTAATATTCATCTCAGGAAATCCGTAAGCATCGTACTTAAAGTCGTTGCCATGTGCATTTAAGGGAAGAATATACATTCCAGTTCCTTCTTCTAGCCTTTCTTTCAAAAGATACCATGTTTTCTCTTTGAGTAGCCCTGTAGTTTTATCGGCTTTTTTCTCCTTTGGTTCTGGAAATAGGTAGGCAAACTCGTCGAATTGAGGTTTTATGTTTTGGTGAATGTTGTACTCGTAGGAAATAAGTGCTAGCTGTTTGTTGCTATAATTCTGAGCTGATAGTTTTGAAGTTAAGCCAAGCAGAATTGCGAGAGACAAGATTATTCCAATTTTCTTCATTGTTAACATTTAGGTTTATTGGCGATTAAGTTAAGTTTGTGTTGCAAAGGTACAAAATACTGAAAGCAATTTAGTCAAAATTTATGCCTAAATAGCTACCAAATAAACCAGCTTTCGAATTCGCTACTATTGTTTTTGGCATCAGTTACTTTAAGGAGTATGGTATGCTGTTTTCCTTCTTCCAATCGGAGCTTGTCAAATTGGTAAAACACTAAATCGTTTTTTTTGTCGTATTCAAATAGTGCCCATTTTCCATCAATCAATCCTTCAATATTTGAAATTCCGCTAAGGTTATCTTTAATGTTGAAGTTTATCGAAGTTTCTTGTCTGAAATCGTTCTGGCTTGGTGCATTTATCAGATTAATAGTAGGAGGAATAGTATCGACAGCAATCGCAAAGCGACCAAAAAAGTTAACAAAAGTGCTTACCTTACCATTGCTATAGCTACCTCCAGCTGCCTCAATTTCATTTTTGTCGTTAATAAAAACAGCTAATGCTTTTTCTTTTAACTTTTCAGGCAGATTATTAGCGTTTATGGCCAAGCTATAGTTCTTATGAACGGGAGTTAAAGGGCTATGAATACTAACAACTGGGCTATATTCAAATTCAGAGTTTTCCTCAATTTGGTATGTAAAGTATATACTGCTGTATAGTGCATGTGGTGGCATTTCAATGGAAAAATGGTTTATTGATAATTCGTTCTGTTGAAAGTATGGCCAAAGAATTCCATTGTTTTGTTCTGCCGGAATTATTTTCTGTGGAGGGTTTGCGCTTTGGTTTAACCCTTTTGCCACAATGGCTAAGGTCGATTTATTGTCATAGGAGTCGAATATTTCCACCAGTATGTTATAAATGCTATCGGGTTGCATAATAATAGCACCGTTGCTCCTAAGCGCTTTGTAAAAATCGAGCTGATTGTTAGGCTCAACGAATAGCTTATGAGCACGCTTTCCCGTTTCTTGTCTTAGCGCATAGTCGATATGGCTGTTGGCGTATCGGGTTTGGCTAAACCTGAACTTATCGATGCTAAAATAGTAGTGAAGAGAATCGTTAACGAACATTTTAATGGCGTAAACCCCGCATCTAAGGCTTTGGTTGTTAACGTAATCGTACGCCTCGATGCTTAGTCCAAAATCCGATTCGGCATAAATGGTGTCGAGGCAAATGTAACTGTTGTTGCTTTGCTGAACATTAACCTCTTTTCGGCTGTTTATAGTATTAGGCGAAGGGGTGTTATGCAAACCGTAAAGCCAAACCCCTTTAACAACGGGGTTGCGTTTATCGGTAATGCTTAAGTTGCTAAATGAAGGGTTTAGCGGAGCTTGAGTTTTGGTTTCTCTAACCTCGTAGTGTAGGTGAGGGCCTCCAGAGCTGCCCGAATTTCCGCTCAACCCAATTTGTTCACCTTTTTTAATTTCAATTTGGCTGGGTGAAAGGTGAAAGTCAACCTCAAAGCTACGTTCTTTGTATTGTTGCTCTTTAACCAAACGCTCAATTTTATTCGAAAATTTATGCAAGTGTGCGTAAACGGTTGTCAACCCATTTTCATGCTGAATGTAAACAGCATTTCCATATCCAACACTGCTTACCTTTATTCTCGATACAAAGCCATTGTCCGAGGCGTAAACGGGTAAGCCAATTCTACCTCCAGTGCGAAAATCGATGCCAGCATGAAAGCTGTTTGTTCGAATTTCTCCGAACGAACCCGAAAGCCCAAAATCGGTTTTTAAGGGTGAATGAAGGGCGAAAGGACTTAACGGAGGTTGAGGAAATGCACTTGAAGAAATGAAGACTAACAGAATAAATAGGAAAATGCGATGTTGTTTCATTTTTTTATAAATTTTATAGCTAGGCAAAGCTATCTTTTTTATTCTTCTTTTTAGCTGATATTGCTAAAAAATAGGAATCATTTTTTTTGATAATCTGTTAAACTCGTTGTAACTTTGTACTACTTAATTTTAGCACATGAGCATAGAGCAGAAATCGATACACACAAGGCTTAAATCAAAAATTGAAGAGCTTATTTCTGCCTACGAAAAGCTTAAAGAGGAGAACTCAAAGCTTAAGGAGCAAATGGAAACCCTCCAAAATGTTATGCAAGAGAGGGAAATTGCGTATATCGAACTCGACAAAAAGTATAACCAACAACAGCTTGCAAGGGCTTTTGTTACTTCGAGCGACGATACTCACGATGCTAAGGTTAAGGTTGATTTAATTGTGCGGGAAATTGATCAATGCATTGCTCTTTTAAACAGATAAATTTGAGCCAATTTTATGGAGGATAAACTTTCAATACGCGTAAATGTTGCCGATAGGTTCTATCCGCTTAAAATTGACAGAAGTGATGAAGAAAAGATACGCAAGGCTGCCAGAATGATTAACGAAAAGGTGTTGCTTTACAAGCAACGCTACACCGATAAGGATTTACAAGATTTTTTGGCAATGGCCGCTTTGCAGTTTGTTATAAAGCTACTCGAGAGCGAAAACCGTTTTGAGGTTGCTCCAATGATTGATGAGCTTAGTGAGCTAGACGAGTGGCTAGACGAATATCTAGAGAAGAGTAATTTACGTTCTTTAAAATAATATGCCCGCATTGTTTCCTTAACATTTGCGAAACTCAACACTACACAAATTGGAGTAGGACTTAAGCCATCGTAGGACAGGCCTTATTTCAGCTAGTCTGAAATCTCATTTACTGAGACATTGGAAGTTCGAATTTGGCGGCCTCTCCACCCATGTCGAACTGGGGTTTCATAAAACTAGGGAATGCAATGCGGGTTTTTTATATGCTTTTTGCAGATGTAATTAACATAATCGTATTGGGCTTTTAGCCCAAGTTTATATATCGTTCTTTTTAAAGTTTTCACTAATACAAATAAAAATGTTAACAACAATTATAGTAGCCGCATCAACCCTAATTGTTACGGCGTTTGTTACATACTTGCTATGGAATAAACTGCTATCAAAGAAAAGGGATGCTATTATCCGCGAAGCGGAAACAGAGGCAGAGGTTCTTCGTAAGGAAAAAATACTCCAAGCGAAGGAAAAGTTCCTACAGCTAAAGGCCGATCATGAAAAGGCTTTTAACGAGCGTAATTCTAAGGTTCTTCAAGCCGAGAATAAGCTTAAACAGCGCGAAACTACTTTCTCGCAAAAATTTGAAGAGTTGCAGCGTAAGCAAAAAGAGATTGACTCGATTCGTGATAATCTATCCAACCAGCTTCAGCTGGTAGATAAGCGATCGGAAGAGCTAGAGAGAATGCACAGAACTCAGGTTGAAAAACTCGAGTCAATTTCAGGCCTTTCGGCCGATGAGGCAAAAAGCCAGCTTATCGAGTCGCTTAAAGCCGAGGCGAAAACAGAGGCCATGTCGTACATTAATGAGATTATGGATGAGGCCAAAATGACAGCTCAAAAAGAGGCTAAGCGAGTTGTGGTGAATACAATACAGCGCGTTGCCACCGAATCGGCCATTGAGAATGCTGTTACCGTTTTCCATATCGATTCCGATGAGATAAAAGGCCGAATAATTGGCCGCGAAGGGCGCAATATTAGAGCTCTTGAGGCTGCCACAGGTATTGAGATTATTGTTGACGATACCCCTGAGGCAATAATCCTTTCAGGCTTCGATCCTGTTCGTAGAGAAATTGCACGTCTTGCTCTTCACCAGCTGGTAACTGATGGACGAATCCACCCTGCTCGTATTGAGGAGATTGTTCAGAAAACCCAAAAGCAAATTGAAGAGGAGATTATTGAAATAGGTAAGCGTACCTCAATTGACTTGGGTATTCATGGACTACACCCCGAGTTAATCCGTTTGATTGGTAAAATGAAGTATCGTTCATCGTACGGTCAAAACCTTTTGCAACACTCGCGCGAAGTGGCTAATCTTTGTGCTATAATGGCCACCGAGTTAGGGCTAAATGCAAAGCTAGCTAAGAGGGCCGGATTGCTTCACGATATTGGAAAAGTGCCCGACGATGAGCCTGAATTGCCACATGCTGTTCTTGGTATGAAACTAGCCGAGCGCTACAAGGAAAAACCCGAGGTTTGCAACGCAATTGGTTCGCATCACGATGAGGTTGAGATGAATACCCTAATTGCACCAATTGTTCAGGTGTGCGATGCTATTTCAGGTGCGCGTCCAGGTGCTCGTCGCGAAGTGGTTGAATCGTATATTAAGCGTTTGAAAGAGATGGAAGGGCTTGCCCTGAACTACCCTGGGGTAACTAAAACATTTGCCATACAGGCTGGCCGAGAGTTAAGAGTAATTGTAGGGAGCGAAAAGGTTTCCGATGAGGAAGCAGCGAGTTTATCATATGATATTGCTAAAAAGATTCAGGATGATATGACATATCCTGGGCAGGTGAAAATTACCGTAATTCGCGAAACCCGTGCAATAAGCTATGCAAAATAGCAAATCGCATAAGCAATAAGCAGTTAGCCCCTAATTGAGTTTATCTCATAAGGGGCTTTTTTTAATTAAAGTAATACAGTATGAGTAAAAGTTTTGCTAATCTGCAAATGGTCGACCTAAATGGTCAGTACCAAAAAATTAAGCCCGAAGTTGATGCGGCCATTCAAGAGGTTATCGATCAAACAGCATTCATCAAGGGTAAGCCTGTATCAGATTTTGAGCAAGAGTTGGCTGATTACCTTGGGGTTAAGCATGTAATTGCTTGTGCAAATGGTACCGATGCCCTTCAGCTAGCGCTAATGGCACTTGACCTCAAGCCAGGTGATGAGGTAATAACTCCCGATTTTACTTTTATTGCAACCGTTGAGGTTGTGGCACTTTTAGGACTTAAACCTGTTTTGGTAGATGTTAATCTAGACGATTATACAATTAGCATAGAGGCTCTTAAAAATGCTATTACTCCCAAAACCAAAGCTATAATCCCTGTTCATCTTTTTGGCCAATGCGCAAACATGGAAGCCATAATGAGCATTGCAGAAGAAAAAGGCATTGCCGTTGTCGAAGATGTTGCTCAAGCAATTGGCTCAACATACTTTTTTAGCAATGGAAGTTCTGTCAAAGCAGGAACCATTGGTACCATAGGATGCACCTCATTCTTCCCATCTAAAAACCTAGGATGCTATGGCGATGGTGGAGCCCTTTTTACCAACGATAGCAAGCTAGCCGATGAAATTCGCTCAATTGCCAATCATGGCATGCGGGTTCGCTATCATCACGACAGAATCGGAGTAAACTCTAGGCTCGATACCATTCAGGCTGCAATTCTTAGAATTAAGCTTAAGCGCTTAGACGAATACAACCTAGCCCGTCAAGAAGCCGCAATGCGCTACGACGCATTATTTCGCGATTGCAACAAGCTAATTATTCCCCAAAGGGTAATTTGGTCGAATCATACGTTTCACCAGTATACGCTTCGTTTAGTAGATGGTGATAGAGCAAAACTTGTTGAAGCGCTTAAATCAAAGGAAATACCAGCCATGGTTTACTATCCAATACCGTTGCATAAGCAAAAAGCCTTTCAACCATATGTCGATGCATGCATTACAAGGCTTTACCCCAATAGCATAGCATTGTCAAACTCGGTTTTTTCGCTTCCTATGCACACCGAACTTAATCAGGAAGTTCAGGAATTTATTGCCGAGAATGTTTTGAGTTTGCTATGATATTATTATCGTTTTGGCTAATTTTGTTTACCACTTAAATTGTAGCAAATGGACAACCATTTTTTTGCTCACGAAACAGCCGTTATCGATAATGGCTGCTCAATTGGAGAAGGAACCAAAATATGGCATTTTAGCCATATTATGACTGGTTGCAAAATTGGGGAAAAGTGTAATATTGGTCAGAATGTAGTAGTTTCGCCCGATGTTACCCTAGGAAACAACGTGAAAGTGCAAAACAACGTATCGATATACACTGGTGTAATTTGCGATGATGACGTTTTTCTCGGGCCTTCCATGGTTTTTACAAATGTAATTAATCCTCGTAGCGCGGTTAATCGTAAAAGCGAGTATTTAAAAACGCATGTTAAAAAAGGCGCAACAATTGGGGCAAACTCAACCATAGTTTGCGGTATAACCCTTGGCGAATTTTGTTTTATTGGAGCAGGTGCTGTAGTTATTCGCGATGTTAAGCCCTATGCATTGGTTGTTGGCAATCCGGCTAAACATATTGGTTGGATGAGCGAATACGGGCACAGGTTACATTTTGATGAGAATGGAATAGCTGTTTGCCCCGAGGGAAAGCAAAAATACTTGCTAAAGAACGAATTGGTAACCAAGTTAGATTAGTAGCATAGTTTTTATGACAAAGAATTTTGGACTGATTGGCGTAGCAGGGTATATTGCACCTCGGCATCTTAGGGCAATTAAAGATACAGGCAACAACCTTATTGCATCGCTTGATAATCATGATTGCGTTGGCATTTTGGATAACTATTTCCCCGAATCCGATTTTTTTATAGAGTTTGAGCGATACGACCGCCATTTTGATAAGCTAAAGCGTCAAGGTGTAAAGGTTGATTTTGTGAGCATATGTACGCCTAATTATCTACATGATGCACATATTCGTTTTGCCCTTAGGCATGGAGCCGATGCCATTTGCGAAAAGCCTATAGTACTAAATCCTTGGAACGTTGATGCGCTCTCCGAAATAGAGAAGGAAACTGGCCGTAGGGTAAATACCGTTTTGCAGCTACGTTACCATCCATCAATATTAGCCCTTAAAAAGAAGGTTGAGCAGTCGCCAAAGGATAAAATTTTCGACATTGATTTAACGTACGTAACTAGTAGAGGACGTTGGTACTTTATTTCGTGGAAGGGCGACCTTCAAAAATCGGGAGGAGTTGCTACAAATATTGGTGTACACTTTTTCGATATGCTTACATGGATATTTGGCGATGTTCAGGAAAATATTGTGCACGTTTCTAAACCCGATAAAGCTGCAGGTTACCTTGGGCTAAAAAGGGCTCGCGTTCGCTGGTTCCTTAGCGTTGATAGTAGCGATGTTCCTCCTGGTATTCTGGCAACCGGACAGCGAACCTACAGATTGATTACCGTTGAGGGAGATGAGCTAGAGTTTAGCGGCGGTTTTACCGATCTTCATACCGTTACCTATCAGGAGATTTTAAAAGGTAACGGTTTTGGCTTAGGCGATTCAAAAGTGTCAATACAAACAGTACATCATATTCGTAATACTATACCCGTTGGCCTTTCGGGCGATTATCATCCTTATTGCAAAAACATTAAAAATTTGTAAAAAATGGATTTATACAAAAAACTTATCGATAAGCAAGAGAAGTTGGCTGTTATTGGCCTAGGCTATGTTGGTTTGCCAATTGCCATTGAGTTTGCAAAAAAAATAGCTGTTATTGGATTTGATATTAAACCCGATAGGGTTGAGATGATTAAGAAAGGGATCGATCCGAGTCGAGAGCTCGAACCCGAAGCCTTTGAGAACTGCGATATTACCTACACGGCAAATACCGATGACCTCAAAGAGGCAAAGTTTTACGTTGTGGCAGTGCCAACGCCAATTGATGATCATAACCTTCCCGATTTAAAACCCTTGCTTTCAGCAACCGAAATGGTTGCAAAGGTTTTGAAGAAAGGCGATTACGTTGTTTACGAATCAACCGTTTACCCTGGCTGTACCGAGGAGGAGTGTGTTCCATTGCTCGAAAAGGTTTCGGGGCTTAAGTATATGCAAGACTTTAAGGTTGGCTTCTCACCCGAACGTATCAACCCAGGCGATAAGGAGCATACGTTAACACGTATTGTTAAGGTATCGAGCGGTTGCGATGCCGAGTCGGCCGAGGTAATTGCCAAAACCTACGAGCTAATTATAACCGCAGGTGTGCACAGGGCTAGCACCATTAAGGTAGCCGAAGCGGCTAAAATTATTGAGAACACACAACGCGACATCAACATTGCCTTTATGAATGAGCTTTCGCTCATATTTTCGCGCATGGGCATTAATACATACGAGGTGCTTGAGGCTGCTGGTACTAAGTGGAACTTCCTAAAATTCTTCCCAGGTCTTGTTGGAGGTCATTGCATTGGAGTCGATCCTTACTATCTTGTTTATAAGGCTAAAGAGCTTGGTTACCATCCGCAAATAATTAGCGCCGGACGTTTTATTAACGATTCAATGGGAGGGTATATTGCCAAGCAGGTGGTTAAAAAAATTATAGCTAACGATAAAAACGTTAAGGAGTCGAGGGTGCTTATTATGGGCGTTACCTTTAAGGAGAATGTTAGCGATATTCGAAATTCAAAGGTTGTTGATATAGTAAGCGAGCTTAAATCGTATGGAATAAAAAACCTGGACATTGTTGACCCATTTGCCGACTCGAGCGAAGTTGAGCATGAGTATGGCTTTAGCCTAACAAATGAGCCTAAGGGAAAGTACGATGCCGTTATTGTTGCAGTTAATCATGCTCCATACCTTAAACTCGACTCATCCTTCTTTAACAGTATTGCATACGAAGGGGCAATTTTTGTTGATGTTAAAGGCGCATTTGGAAAGAATAAGCCAAATGGTTTAACCTATTGGAGCCTATAAGTTTAGCCAATGAGGATACTTGTTACCGGAACTGCTGGTTTTATTGGATTTCATCTTGCAAATAGGTTACTAGAGCGAGGCGATGAGGTTGTTGGTATCGATTGTATTAACGATTACTATGATGTTAACCTTAAATACTCTAGGCTATTGGTTGCAGGTATTGAAAGCACTCATATTGAATATGGAAAACCCGTTTTAAGCATTACAAACCCTAATTATACTTTTGTTAAGCTTAACCTTGAGGATAGGGAAGGGCTCAATGCAATTTTTAAGCAGTATAAATTCGATAGGGTTTGTAATTTGGCCGCCCAAGCAGGTGTAAGGTATAGCATGGAGAATCCTCATGTATACGCACAAAGTAATATTGTAGGGTTTTTAAATGTACTGGAGGCTTGCCGAAATAGCAAAATTGAGCATCTTGTTTACGCCAGTAGTTCAAGTGTTTACGGGTTAAACGAAACTATGCCCTTTTCAACTGGCCATAATGTGGATCATCCCATAAGCCTTTACGCAGCCAGTAAGAAAAGCAATGAGCTAATGGCTCATACTTATAGCTACTTGTATGGTTTACCAACAACGGGTTTGCGCTTTTTTACCGTTTATGGTCCTTGGGGACGACCCGATATGGCATTGTTCCTGTTTACCAAAGCCATTATTGAGGGAAATCCCATCGATGTTTTTAATGAGGGTAATATGCAGCGCGATTTTACCTATATTGATGATATAGTTGAGGGAGTTGTTAGGGTTATCGATGACGTTCCTCTTGGCAATCCAAATTGGAGTGGTGCCAACCCAAACCCTTCATGTTCGGCTGCACCCTATCAAATTTATAATATTGGTAATAGCAGTCCAGTTAAGCTAATGGATTTTATTCAGAGCATAGAGAATGCTCTTGGGCAAGAAGCCCAAAAGAATATGCTACCATTGCAACCTGGTGATGTGCCTGCAACCTGGGCCGATGTTGATGACCTTTGGGAAAGGCTTAATTTTAAACCAAAAACGCCTGTTCACGAGGGTATTCGTAAGTTTATTGAGTGGTACAAAATGTATTATAAGGTACAGTAGCTTATAGCTCTTCAATTAGCTCGATGGTTTTTTCTCCGAGTTTTTCCGATGAGTACGCTAAATTCATAAGAAACTCTTCTTCGGTAGGGTTTACCCCATCAACAATATCGGTAATGGCTTTAATGGCTAAAAATGGGATGTCATAAATATTTGCAATCCAAGCAATGGCCGCTGCTTCCATCTCTTTTACGGCTCCATTATGGCTTTTTAAAATTTCTAAATCGGTAGGTGTGTGGTCTAGCGAATTACCGGTTGAAATTACCCCTGTTTTAACCCCCATTTTTATTGCTATATGCTCACACGGGTAACAAGGGTATTTTCCAAAACCGTACTCCTTAAATCCGGGTATGTTTATTCGTCGATCGTGATGGAAAACGTATGGATGGCTTAAGTAAATATCACCTATACTAGCATTTAAACTTGCGAAACCTCCTGCTGTACCAGCGTTTAGTATAAGGTTGGGAGCAAAATTTTCTATTCCAATAAATGTGTTTAGTACCGAAGCTTCGGTTCCAATACTATCAACCTTATAATTTGGGCATTTACCATTTAGCTGAAGCCAAACCTGTTTGTTGCTATAGGTTCCACTAAAAATTTCAACGGGGAGTTTAGAGTGATCCGATTTTTGTGGTTTAAGCTTAAGTGTTTTAATAATACTTTTGGCCTCATCGTGCATGGCCATAACCAGAAGTATTCTTGAAATGCTACTCATATTTTAGGTTTTTTGAAAGGTAAAAGTACTGCTATTTACAAAGCTAAAAAACAAAAAGTACCTGTGTTCGTTATAATTGTTGAAAAGTCTATTTTGTACTTATTCGAACGAGTTTATGTTGTAAGAAAACTATTGTACAAAATTTTATTTTTTATGCACTTTGTTGTATCTTGTGTTGACTTTTTTGCCTTCAGCAGGCATTTTAGTTTTAGAAAGAAATTTGGGTAATTATTAGTATAAGTTGCAAACTCAGCGAATGGATATGCATGTTTCATTAGGGTCAACAGACCATAGGGACAACGAATTTTTTACATTTCGTTATGCAACCCGATTGCAAAAAGGCGATATTGTAGAGATTCGAACAGGGCTTGACCTTGAGGTTGCACGTTTCCAAGCTCGCAAGAGTTTTCCTGATGTACTCAACGAGTACTGGTGGTTAAAACCATCTGACGTTCCTGCTTTTAAGGATTTGCCTCTAAAAATTTCCGATATCTATTACTACCATGGTGGAGTTCCTGTGGTTGTGCTACTAACCGCACAAGGAGGGTTGACTAGAAAGGCACAAATCTTTTTAAAAAAGAAGGATGAGCATAGAAACCAAATGGATTTGGAATTGAAGCAAGCAATGAAAATGTTTGATGCAAACCAGGTAGCCGATTTTTTATGCGATCAGAATTTGCTTACACGAATGGAAGCTGCAAATATCCTAAAAGAGAATTTTCCCGATTTTAAGCCAGTTGATAAGTCGCAGTACATTGCATACCAAATTCTGCTTGGAAGTTTTAATGAGACCATCCCCTTTGGCGAAGATGCTGTTGAGCCCCTATTGGAGCGATTTTTTGTATCGTCACACGCTAAGGAAACCGAACGAATTATTGATACTCTAATAGCAATTGGCGAACCTGCCTTGGCTAAACTCGATGATATGGCCGAATTCCTCTCGTTAATGGCTAGTCCGTACTATGCAAAAAGGGTGAACTGGACCATAAACCAGATTAAAAAAGCGATAAAGAAGCAGCAATTATAGCGTTTCTTAAATTTCAATTTCTCTATTAATATAATCCTCGTAATTTTTTAGCTTGGGAATGTACACCTGATCAAGCAAAGGTGACTCAATTATAAAATCGGCAGTTGATCGGTTTGAGGCCGTAGGAATATTGTAAACGCTGGCAATTCTGAGTAAAGCTTTTACGTCAACGTCGTGAGGTTGTGCTTGCATAGGATCCCAGAAAAAGATGAGAATATCAATATTGCCATCAGCAATCATCGATCCTAGCTGTTGGTCGCCACCAAGCGGTCCCGATTTTAGCTTAATGATTGAAATATGATTTTTAGCCTCTTCTCTGTGCATACGGTTAAGGGCTTCTTCAACCAGTTTTCCGGTGGTGCCCGTGCATACAAGTTTATGCCGTAGTAGTTTTTGCCAGTTCCATTCAACCCATTCAACCATGTCGCTCTTTCTGTTGTCGTGTGCAACAAGGGCAATTGTTTTCGTTTGCTTCATTTTACTAGTTAATTAGGCTGCAAAAGTATCGAAAAGCATCAATACATGGTAGTACCCAAAGCTATCTTTTTATTATTTGTTGGGTTAACGTTTTCGGGAAGCGTATTTTTAATAAACTACTCGGTAAAAAAAGCTTCTTTTTCTGCTCTTTCTATAATATATTTAGCGTGACTAACCGCATTTTGAGTTGATTTTTTGGGAGGGTTCTCTGTTTGAGCCAATTCCAAAAACCAGCCAAGTATTTCAATGGTTTTCTTGTATTCCTTAGCGTTATAGTAGCACATGCCAGATTGATAGATGTAGTAATGGTGGCTAGGATCGAACGTGTATGCCTGATTGTACTGCTCAATAGCCTTTTGGTAGTTTCTGCTACGATTGTGTGCGTCGGCTCGTGTAGCGTATAGCATGGCCATTTCGTAAGGCGAAGGCGTGAGTAGTTCCTCTGCGAGGTTAAGCACTGCAATGGCCTTTTGCCTGTTTCCAATTTCAATAAGTGATTTTGCATAAACAAAGTTTAACGCATTGTCGGTTGAGTCTAATGCAAAAGCTTTTTTAAGTGTTTGAGAGGCACCGTAATAGTTCCCTATTTGGTATTTTGCCAAGCCCGAAAATTTAAGGGTAAATCGTGATGAGTCGCCCAATGCCTTTGTTTTGTCAAACCACAAGTCGGCTTCAGCATAATTTTGTGAAAGGTAGTGCAAGTAGCCATTTGCTCTAACAATAGGAACGTAAGTTGAATCGTATTCAAAGGCAGCTTCGGCAATGGGTTGAATATACCCGGTTGGCATTGCAATTTGAATTAACCCGTTTATAAGTTTTACGGCAAGGGGTAAGTTTTGTGGTTTAAGCTCAAACGATTTGCTGTATGCTTCAATAGTAAGGGCAATGCTATCGGTTTTTGCTGCGCAATCGCCTATTTGCTCCCAGATGTAGTAGTTTGTTGAATCAGTTTTTAGTAGCTTTTTAAAATGAGCCAAAGCTTGCTCAAATCTTTCATCGCGCTTTAGCAAACGGGCTAGCTGCGAGCGAGTTGGAATGCTTGACGAGTCAATAGCAAGTGCCTCGTAATAGTTAGAAATTGCGCTATTTACATCACCTAAAGCTGCATTAACTCCAGCAAGTTGCTGAAGGCATTTTATGCATGAGCTATCCGTAAGCACAGCTTTTTGGAATGCATATTTAGCGCTATCAAAGTTAAGCTGCATTTCCCATGCATTACCAAGTGCAAGCCAGTATGCCGTATTTAGCGAATCGTGTTTTAATGCATCATTAAGTTGGTCAATTAGTTCGCCATTGTTGAGTAATGTATTGCTAGAAATAGAAATGTTTGACTTATTGGTACTTTGAGCAAACGATATACACCCAGAAAGAAGCAATACGGATATGAAGAACAACCGAAGAATGCGCATGTCAAGTATATTTTATCCAGCATCAGTAAAAAGAAATGCGCTGATGCTGGATGATAGAGTTTACTTTAAGCTGAATGAAATTGGGAAGGTAAACGAAACGCGTACTTTTGTGCCCTTTTGCGTCCCAGGTTCCCAACGTGGGCTCGATTCAACTACTCTTATAGCCTCTTGATCGAGTGAAGGATCAACTCCTCTAGCAATTTTTACATTGCTAACTGAACCCTCCGCTTCAACTATAAAGCTAACGAATACGCGACCTTGGATTCCGTTTTCTAGCGCAATTTCAGGATAGACTAGGTTTTCGGCTATGAAGCTGCGGAACTTGTCATGACTCTTGGAATTATCGCCCATAAACTTGGGCATATTTTCAACAACAACAAAAACTTCGTCGGTAGAAACTACTTGGCTTTTACCATCAGCTCCTTGTGTTTTGGTAGCTGTAAGTATTGTTTCATCTTCGAATACTTCTTGTGTATCCGATTTTTCGCAGGAGATAATGAATAACAGCGAAAATGCTAGGGCAAAGGATAGCAAAGTTGCCGGAATGGCAAATCTTTTAACTTTTTTTGTGTTCATCATGGCTAAACGTTTTAAGGTTAACGATTTGTTAAAGTTATTGCCAAGGGACAGCGCTATCCCGCTAAAGGCAATTGAAACTATGGAATCCATATAGGTATGGGTTTCGGCAGATTCTTTAATCACAACTTCATCTGCTTGAAACTCATGAATTTCAATTAGTGTTTTCTTCAAAATCCAGTAAAATGGGTTAAACCATTGGATAACGCCAAATAGCTCGATGAAAATTTGATCCACACTGTGGAGGTGCTTTTTATGTGCAACCTCATGTGCAATAATTAGGTTGGCCTTATCGGTAGGGATTTTATTTGGATTGATAAAACAAAGGTTGAAAAAGGAGAAAGGCGGAATATCTTTTGAGTGCTCAACTAATGTAATGTTGTTTTCTTTAATTTTTTTCCCTGTTTTGGAAAGGCTAAGTATCCTTAAGAGATTAAGCGTAAACCTAACCAAGAAGAGAGACGATACTATTCCTGCTATGACTATGATAACAGTAATTGGGTTATAATCGCTTTCAGAAATGCTTGCCGAAAAGGTTATTTCTGGTAGAAATACGTTTGAAATTAGAGGGAATGATGCAGCTGAAGGGATTGTAATGCTCGTTAACCAAGGAGCCAGAATTGGAAGAAAGACAGATAGAAGTAGACCAATTGTAATGAATAGTCTTGTGGCTACAAACTGGTTTATTCGTCTTAAGAATAGGAACCATAATCCCCAAACAACGAATACGCCTATGCTCCATTTTAAAATAATGCTTATAATGCTAGCTGTTTCCATCTTTCTTTTGCTTTTCGAGTTGACTGGCTAGAAGAGCAATTATCTCTTCCATTTCTTTTACCGATAGGTCTTCCTCCTTGGCAAAGAACGACACCATTTGCCTATATGAGTTCCCAAAGTAGTTCTTAATAAATCCGCGCATAAAATTGCCTGTATATTCCTTTTTTGAGACAAGCGGATAGTATTGGTGTGTTTTTCCAAATGCATTATGACCCACAAATCCTTTCTTTTCTAGTATCCTAACAATAGTCGATACGGTGTTGTAGGCAGGTTTTGGCTCGGGAAGTTGATCAATAATATCCTTTACGAATACTTTTTCAAGCCTCCAAATAATTTGCATTATCTGCTCTTCTGCTTTGGTTAGCTCCATTATTATAAATAGTTTTAATTTTCTTAGTACAAATGTATAACTAAAAAATTAGTTATACAACTAAAAAGGTAGTTAAATTTGGTTTGTATTTTTTAAGTATCAATAATAGAGGCGATTAAATATTTTTACAATGAAGAAAATCTTAAACTTAGCAATAGTTCAGGCCGATTTGGCTTGGGAGAACATTTCCCTAAACCATGCAAATTTTTCCAAAACCCTTAAAACAGTTAACGCTGATGTAGATATTGCCATACTGCCCGAAATGTTTACAACAGGTTTCTCAATGAATGCTCAGAAGTTGGCACAACCAATGAATGGCGATACAGTTAATTGGATGAAAAGCCATGCAGCAAGCATGGGCTTTGCCATTTGTGGAAGTATAATTATAGAAGAGGATGGTGATTACTATAACAGGTTTATTTTTGCTACCCCCGAGGGAGCAATGTTTACCTACGATAAAAGGCACCTTTTTACATTTGCAAACGAGAATAAGCGTTATACGCATGGGAGCAATCGGCTAGTTTTTGAGTATAAAGGTTGGCGAATTTTACCTCAAATATGCTACGATGTTCGCTTTCCGGTTTGGAGCAGAAATAGGAACGATTACGATTTAATCATCAACGTAGCAAACTTCCCAGGTGAACGGCGCGATGCTTGGATTACCCTTAACAAAGCACGAGCTATAGAGAATCAGAGCTATGTGGCTGCAGCCAACAGGGTTGGAACAAGCGGAATGGATATATACTACACAGGCGATAGCCTGATTCTCGATATGCTTGGTAAGCCCATTTCAGAAGCCCTACCAGGTCAAGAGAAGGTTATTTATGGATCCCTTAACATCGACTTATTAAAACAGTTTCGGAACGACTTTCCTGTACTGCCCGATGCTGATGCCTTTACCCTAAGCGAATAGCCTTCTGCAAATGTTTTCAGTAAAATTCGTCAATTCAATACAACTTTTTTTGCGCTTAGCTATTAAAAACAGCTACTTTTAAGCTTACTTTGCGAATTCTTTCGCAAAACTAATTTGTTTATGAATATTATTGTTGCAGGTGCAGGCGAAGTAGGAACGCATTTAGCAAAGATGCTCTCGATAGAGTATCACGATATTGTTGTAATCGATTCGGATACCGATAAGTTAGCCCATCTCTCATCGAGTGCAGATTTACTTGTTGTTGAGGGATCGGCAACATCAATTTCAGCATTAAAAGAGGCTAATGTAAAAAAAGCCGACCTGTTCGTTGCGGTTACCAGCTCCGAAAATGCGAATATTCTCAGCGCAACTCTTGCCAAGCGTTTGGGTGCTAAAAAGGTAATTGCTCGTATTGATAACAACGACTACTTGCTACCCAACAACAAGGAAATCTTCCTTAATATGGGTGTCGACTCCCTTATTTACCCAGAAAAGTTAGCGGCAAAAGAAGTAATCAGCCTTCTGGGGCATACTAGCACAACTGAGTTTGTCGATTTTTCGGGAGGGAAGCTATCATTAGCCGTTATGCGGTTAGAGGAGGATGCCCCAGTTATCGACCAAACCTTACTTCAAACCATAAAGGATAATCAGGACCTAGAGTTTAGAGCAGTGGCAATTGCCCGCGAGGGCGAAACCATTATTCCTCGCGGAAGCGATCAGTTTAAGGTTAACGATTTAGTATACGTTATTACCAACCAAAGTGGTGTAAAGGAGATGCTCGAATACTCAGGTAAAACCAATATTGAGGTGCATAACCTAATGATACTTGGCGGAGGCAGAATTGGAGTTCGAATAGCCTACGAGCTAGAGAAAGAGGTAAATGTTAAAATTATTGAAAAGAATAGGGAAGAGAGCGTAAGGCTTGCCAATTTCTTTAAAAACGCCCTTGTAATTAATGGCGATGGACGCGATACAGAACTCCTTATGCAGGAGGGCTTGCAATATATGGATGCTTTTATTGCCGTTACCGGCAACTCCGAAACCAACATACTCACCTGTTTGGCAGCTAAACGAATGGGCGTTAAGAAAACCATTGCCGAGGTTGAAAACTTCGATTACATAAAGCTTGCCGAGAGCATGGGTATCGATACTGTAATTAATAAAAAGCTAATTACTGCTAGTCGTATTTTCCGTTACACAATGAGTACCGAGGTTTCAGCCATTAAATGCCTAACGGGTAGCGATGCCGAAGTGCTCGAGTTTATAGTTAAGCCTAACTCACCTGTTACAAAAGGGAAAATTAAGGATATCAATTTCCCGAAGGATGCCATAATTGGAGGGGTTGTTCGCGGCGACTCAAGCCATATTGCTAACGGAACAACTGAAATTAAAGCATACGATAGAGTAGTGGTTTTTGCTTTACCCTCTGCTATAAATAAGGTTGGTAAGTTTTTTAACTAGGTGGGTAAAAAAAGTGTGGGTAAGCTACTTACATCGCACCGCTACAACCGCCTACCCTTGCTACCTTCCGGTCCTGGGGGAGTTCAGCAGGAGCTGGTCGTATAAGACCTACCCACGGCGCAAAGATAGCAACATCTTTGTAACTCTTCAAAATTTTTTTCAGCATATATCCCATTTTCTAATATCTTTGTCGAATCTTAACTAATTAACAATAAATTATGGATTCAATAGCTAAAAATTTGCTAAAATCAACAGCTACCTACGGCTTTGCGCTAGGAATTATTGTTGTTATCTACAATCTTCTTCTCTATTTCCTGAATATTATGCCTGTTGGTATTGCAAAACCCTTTATGCTTTTTGTGGTAACCGTAGCCATTTATTTTGTGGGAATTTTAATGTTTAGCAAACAGGTACGTAAGGAAGTTTATGGTGGAGAAGTGTCATACAAGCAAGGTTTGCTGGTGGGTATTCTCATTGGACTTTTTGCATCTATCATAATCTCTGCATATTCCTACTTGCAAAATGTAATAATCGACCCCGATTACATGAATAGGTATATCGATGCACAAAGCCAATGGATGGCCGATTATATGTACTCAAAGGGTTTACCCGATGATCAAATTGAAACCGCTTTGGAAGGACTTGAAGCAGCACGAGACACAAAATTTACCTTTGGTTCATACATTAAGTCGGTTTTGCTAAGTACTTTAGGGTTTGGTGTTATTAGCCTAATTACTTCGGCAATTATCAGAAAGAAGGAAACAACGCCTTTTGCAGAGTAAATAAAGTTTTTTTTGAATGGATATTTCAGTAATTGTTCCGCTTTATAACGAGGAAGAGTCGTTACCTGAACTGGTTGATTGGATTAAAAATGTTATGGATGCCAATGGTTTTGCCTTTGAAACCATTTTGATTGATGATGGCAGTAACGATAAGAGTTGGAGTGTAGTTGAGGCTATTTGCCAAAAGTATTCGTTTGCCCGTGGTATAAAGTTCCGCAGGAACTACGGCAAGTCGGCTGCGCTTCATGTTGGGTTCCAGTCGGCCAAAGGTAATGTTGTTGTTACCATGGATGCCGATTTGCAGGATAGCCCAGAGGAAATACCTGAAATGTATCGAATGATTACTCAGGAAGGATATGACCTGATTTCGGGTTGGAAAAGAAAGCGTTACGATCCAATTTCAAAAACTATTCCAAGCAAATTCTTCAATAGAACGGTACGAGCATTCACTGGTATTAAGCTGCACGACTTTAACTGTGGCCTAAAAGCGTACCGTAAAGAAGTTGTGAAAAGCATTGAAATATTTGGAGAGATGCACAGGTATATTCCTGTTCTTGCCAAACAAGCTGGTTTTAAGCGAATAGGTGAGAAAGTGGTGCAACATCAAGAGCGAAAGTACGGCGTTACTAAATTTGGTTTTGAGCGTTTTATCAATGGTTTTCTCGATTTGTTTACCGTAATATTTGTAACCCGATTTGGTAAAAAGCCAATGCACCTTTTTGGAACCTTAGGAACGCTTATGTTTTTAGCCGGAGGGGGTATAAGCATTTGGATAATTGCTAGTAAGCTATATGCCCAGTTCCATCACCTAAAGTTTAGGCCAGTTGCCGATCAACCCCTGTTTTACGTTGCATTGGTAATGGCAATTATTGGGGTACAACTTTTTATGACTGGGTTTTTGGGCGAACTTGTTTCTCGGAGTTCAGCCGACAGAAATCATTACCTTATTGAAAAGGAGATAGATTGATATATTTCTTCTAGTTTTTTTTAAAAGACATCCGACTACATTTTCGGGTGTCTTTTTTTTATAACACACTCATACAAACGTTTGCGAAAAAAAATCAATATCATAAGTACAACTTGTGGATTGTAATTCATTTTTCTGCTAAATTTAGCAATTAGCTTCGCGCTAAATCAAATTCACATTTACTAAAAACGATATAGCTATGGCAAACGCAAAAAAATCAAAAGGGGTAATAGCAATACTAACAGGAGGTGGCGATGTGCCTGGTCTTAACCCCGCAATTAGAGCGGTAACTATTCGCGCTTTGCGCGAAGGTTATCAGGTTGTAGGTATTCGTCGTGGCTGGGCAGGGATGATTGAAATTATTCGAACGAAAGATGCCGACAACAGCCATTGCTATGAGTGGTTAACCGAAGAAAGGGTAAACAAATCGTTTCGCACGGGCGGAACCTTTTTACACACTTCGCGAACTAATCCCTCCAAGGTTTCAAAAGATAGGGTTCCGCTTCATCTTCAGGATAAGTACAATAAAGAGATAAATGACCTCACGCCTGAGGTTATCAAAAACCTCGATTTTTTAGGTATCGATTACCTAATTCCCATAGGTGGCGATGATACGTTGAGCTATGGGGTTCGGCTATATCAGGAGGGTGAGAAGGTAATAGCCATTCCTAAAACAATGGATAACGATGTACCTGGTACCGATTACTGCATAGGTTTTAGTACCTGTATTACGCGTACCATTGCAATGACCGACATTTTGAGAACCTCAGCCGGTTCGCATGAGCGTATTTTGGTAATGGAGGTATTTGGTAGGTATGCTGGTTTTACTGCTATGCTCCCAACCATGGCCGGTGTTGCCAACCGTTGCGTTATTCCCGAGCATAAGTTCGATATTGATTTGCTAACTGAGCTATTAGTCGACGATAGGCGGAGAAACCCAAGCCAGTACTCATCTGTTATGGTTAGCGAGGGAGCAATTTTTAAGGGTATGGATAAAATGGTATTTGAGGGCTCGGAGGTTGATGCTTTTGGTCATGCTAAATTAGGTGGGATAGGCGATATTATCTCACAAAAAATTAAGGAGTATAGTCCAAAATACAACAAAGGGAAGGCCGTTAACACTATTAACCAAAAGTTAGGCTATTTGGTTAGGGGTGGAGAACCCGATGCAATCGACTCAATTGTGCCAATGGCGTTTGGTAACCTTGCTCTCGACCTTATTCTAAAAGGTGTGCATGGAAGATTAGTCGTGCTTAAAAATGGTAGGTACGATAATATGCCTATTGATGTTGTTGTGAGCCAAAAGAAGGTTGTTAATGTTGAAAAGCATTACAATGTTGAGCGTTTACGCCCTTACTATCAAAAGTTTGAAATGCTGCCTTTGTTCATAATGACTAGCGAGTAATTTTTTCCGTTTAGCTATTTGCTTAATGGGTTTAAATGCAGGTTATGGTTTATATGCTGCTCGATGTATTTTTTGTTGCATTTCATACCTTGCTAATTGCTTTTAACCTATTTGGTTGGATTTGGTGGCGTACGCGTAAGGCTAACTTAATAACTCTTCTGCTTACAGGCTTATCGTGGATAGGCTTAGGTCTCTTTTTTGGCATCGGCTACTGTCCGCTAACCGATTGGCATTGGCAAGTGCTAGGTATGCTAGGCTCAACGCCTGAAGTAACGTCTTATGTTGCTTATCTATTAAACCGAATAGGTGGGATTGTAATAAGTAATGCTTTTGCCAATTGGCTAACCACAGCCCTGTTTTTTGTGGCCTTTTCCCTATCGATTTATACGAATTTTTTTGTAAAAGCAAAGAAAGGTTAGCTTACTCATTTTCTTTTGAGTTGATGAATTCGGTTAGTTTTGAAGTAACTGAGTGGAGCAAGTTAACATCCTCATCGCTAATTTGGCTAAGGCGCTCGAGCACTCTTCCGTGAACTAGGCTCTCATTAGTTAAACCAATATTGTTTAGGGTTGAAATTACCTTACTACGGAGGGCTTTGTACCCATGATTATTGATTCCTTCACTTAATTCAGTATTCTCAGGTTTAATTGTTAGAGGCATAAGCGCATAGGCAAAAACCATTACTGCTTGCGAAAGGTTAAGCGAAGGGTAGGCATTTGCAATGGGAACCGATGTAACAATATCACACAGGGCAATATCGTCATTTGAAAGCCCTGACTCTTCGCAGCCAAATACTATGGCTATTGATGATATTGAGTCCGATTTGTTTTCGATAAACTGTGCAAGCTCGGTACTTAAAACTATGTCCTGTTTTACCCAACGGCTTTTAGCCGATGTGGCTATGGTAAAATCAAATGCCTTAATAGCTTCGCTAAGTGAACCAAATACTTGAGCATTGTGAAGAATACTATGCGAACCATGGGCTAGCATTAGCGATTTATCGCTGAGGTAATCGCATGGGTTTACTAGTAAAAGGTTGGTAAAACCCATTGTGTTTATGGCTCGTGCTGCGGCTCCAACATTTTCGGGTACGGCAGGTTCAACAAGAACGAATGAAATTTTCATGTTTGCTGTATTTATAAAAAAAAAACAGTGAGCTGAAAAATAAATTCAGCTCACAGTAAAAAGTCTTTTGCTACTTAACTACCTCTAATGCTTTTTCGGCAGCAGTAAGTGTGGGTTCAATTGATAATGGTGAGCCTACGGCTTCTTTCATCCAAAGCTGAGGGATAAGTTTTCCTTGCTCAAAAATTCGTTGAACCTCATTCGCAAAATTTTTACCCTCAATATGCTGCTCAAGCTGAAAATCGATAAGCAATCCCATTGGGTATGCCGAAAGGTAAAGCGGATTGCTAATCATATGGCTGTAAATTGCCAGGATTGGCTCATCGGTTGTTCCAAACACATCGGCGTAGTATTTATTCCACACATCTTTAGCAATGGTAATTGTAGCCTCTTTTAGCTGTTCAGGTGTAGCATTGGGGTTGTTGTAAAGCCAACGCCAAAGGTTAATGTCAACCAGCGAAACGCCCATAATTTCGTAGCATTGCCATAGGTTATCAAGCGCAAGCAGATGTTGTTTTAGCTCGTTGTCATCTTTTATGCCTAGTACATCTAGGTCGCGTTTCTGAAACATGAAAGCCAACGCTTCGGTAAATGCAGTATTCGGAACGCCATTAAGCATGTAGTAATCAACATCGTGTAGGGTTATGGTTTGCTCAACGGTATGGCCAAACTCGTGCATGGCAATGTTGAAACCTTTATAGTTCATGCCACTTTCGCCAATGCGCGTGCGCAGTAGCGCAACATCTTGGCGCGTTGCACCACCCCATGCATGACCAGCACCACGGCTGCCCTCAACAACAATTTTCGATTGGAAAAACTCTGCTTTTTCTCTCTTCCAGCCTAACGATGTTAGTATGCTTGGTATTTCGTTCTGGTACGCTTGGGCTGAGGTAAATCGTTTGCCTACAGCATTGTCGAGTTTTTCTGCGGGAATACTGCTTCTGCTCTTAAAACCATCATACCAAATGTCGTATGGCTTTAGAGGCCGACCAAGCCTTTGGCTTATGAGTTTGCCTGCATTTCGAACTTGTTCCGACGAAACAAAATCGATGAAAAGCTGCTCAACTTCCTCAACGGGTATTTCGTAAGTACCCTCAAATGTGCGCTGAATAAGCGTAGGCATTTCGGGGTTAAACGCATCAATTTTTTGAATTGCTCCAAAAAGGTTTAGCACCTGCAGGTATCGGGTATTTGGTTCGGGCGAAAAGGAAATTTCTTTACCCTCTTTTTGAACGCTGTTGCTAATAGGCTTCCAGGTGTAATCGGGATTGTTAATTACCATTTCGGGGATGGATTGATCAATAATCCTTTGCATAATTTGGTAAATCATCTCTTGAGCCTCAATTCCTTTTTCTCCATTGGCGTACTGCGATTTTATTTCGTCGCGAAGCCCCCAGTGAGTGATAAGTTTCATATCCTCAGGGAACAATGCTTGGTTATTCTCGTTAAGCAATTTGCCCATATGGATATTATACTCATCAATGTATGCATCGGCGTTAGTGCTAATTTGCGAATAGTTTTGAACTAGTTCAGCAGGTACACGCGAGGTAAAAATATCGCCCATGCGTGCATAGGCCCACTGCTTGCGTGACCAGTTTGACCCAAGTTCGGTTTTTTCGGTTAAGCTATAGGTTGGGAAGTTTAGGGTTGTGACAAAAGCAATACGGTTGGTAAATAGGTCTTCGGTTAAATGTGCTGAAGCGTTAAATCCGCCAAACATCATGTCAATTGGGGTTATTGGTCCCATATCGAGGTGAATTGGTCGCATAAGGTCTTTGGTAATGCGCATAAAATTACCGAAAAGCACTTCGTATCCAGCCGATAGCTTATTGAAGAGTATTTCGAGTTCTTCGGGATTCGAGATAAAGTGTTGCTGGCAGAAGTTGATGAATTCATCAGAGCTACCATCTGTTTCGCGCCATAGATTTGCAGTTTGCTTAACTCCTGTTTCAATTCGGAACTGGGCTTCGCTTCCGTGCTGTTCGATTAGCTGACTAATCGTTTTTTCAATTTCAACATCAGAAATTGGGCTGCCCTTTGGTGCCTGAGGGCTTTGCTTACATTGAATCATGGTAAAAAGCATAGGAATGGTAAGGATAATGGCTAACCGTTTCATACTGATTCATTTTTAAGGTTAATATCAATGGGTATTATTGTATTTATTTGAAGTTTTGACCAAATTTTTTTCCACAAGTTTATTGTAGAGAAGGATAATTTTTTGAATTAGGTTATGACCAGGCAAAGTTTTATCACCTATTCGGTTAATAGGCAAAACCTTGGTTGATGTTCCTGTAAGAAAAGCGCCTTCAAAGCTATCAATTTCCGATTTATGAATACATCTCTCAACGAGCGGTATACCATTTTGTGTTGCTAAAGCAAAAACCATTTTTCGGGTTATTCCCTCAAGTACATCTTTTGATGGAGGAGTAATGATGGTGTTGTTAATAATTGCAAAAAAGTTCGATCGGCTTCCTTCGGTAATATATCCCTCGTTGTTTACAAGAAGTGCTTCGTAGGTTTGCGATAAGCAAATTACCTTATCGGCCGAGGAGCGAAGGGTCGGATTTTCAAGTTTGACATTTGGATTCTCCCTTTTTAGCGGAATTAGCTCAACTTTAACCCCATTCAGGTAAGCTTCGGGTTGCGGATAGCTGCTGCTAACAAAATAGGCAAGAACATGATAATCCTTTTTGTTTTGCTTATCGGTGTAAAGCGATATTTTTAAGTTCTTCTCATGAATTTGCCTATGTTTTGTGAATTCGGTAATTGCTTTAGTTAGCTCGTTGGTTTCCAAAGCTTCGATTCCGGACAGAAGTGTAGATTTTTTTAGCCGTTCAATATGCTCATCTACAAATAGAGGAGTACTATTAATTACCCGAATAACCTCGTAAAAAATTGGCGAGTCGTTAGGAATATCATACTTTCTGTGGGCAGGTATTTCTTTAATCTGATTATCGAGGAGGAAGAACTTTTCGTCTTTATCAAAAGCTATAGTCATTACTATAAGATGATATTTTTTCGCTCAATATTGTGGCTGGTCTATTCTTGAACATTCTTAGTACTTTGCACACTAAGCTGCTCGCTAATTATTGATTCAATCAATGGAGTGTAGTACCTCCTAAAAAACTTGGCTTTGTTGGTGCTGCCAAATCGAGTTAGGAAGTGGTTTAGCCATTTTCCACCAGCAAGTTTTGCTGTCCACATTTGTGCTGGGTTTTCACTAAAATCGCCACAGAAATAGAAGAAGTTTAAACTCTTCCCTTCTATAATTGTAGGAAATTCATTGGTTAAGCCTATTTTCTGAAGAACTTCTTGTCCTTGTTCTGTAACATCGAGCGAATAATTTGAATGCACAATATTCTCACCCGAGCTAACTATTTCAAACCACTGCTCAAAAAGTATCGATTCAGCAAGCCTAAAACGCTTAACCGCTTCGGTACTAGTTTCTATGGTTGGTATAGGATTGTTAAGATGTTTGCCTTTCTCAAGTATTTCTAAAAGCCCGTCGTTACTAATAAGAATAATTCCCGATCCCTCTGAAGGCCAAACTCCTAGGTGTTGCGATTCGTAAAGGTTTTTCATCCAGTCAGGAGGCCCGTTGGTTTTTGTTACATCAAATGTTTCAAAGTATTTTCCAGACCATCCCGACCAATTAATGCCTAATAGTTCCTCAGTTTTTGTCCTAACAAGCGCATTTGTAGGCGTGCTAAACATGTTGTACTCAGCAATGGCTAGCTTTCCATTATCGAGCATACGTTTAAGCAGTAGGTAATCGTTTTGGTTTAACCCACCATAAACCTTTTGCGAGCGAATGGGTTTCGATTTACCCTTGTACCATTCAAAGGAGTGAACGCCGTAACAATCGGCATAGAAAAGTACGTCAAAGTTTAGTGCATAATCTTCAACCTCGTTTATTCGAATGCTTTTAAAATCGAAAGCCTCTTCGTCAATATCTATTGGGTAGAACCCAAAATAGTCTCTTTTTATTGAGTAGTTCTTATTGTTAAGCTTTACAATTTTATTGTTGTTTAAAAGCCATGTAAATGCCTTGTGTTCGTGTCTATCATATTGTGTTACTGTTTTGTCGAGGATGTAGATGTTCGCTGTTCTTTTGGCTTGAAACAGCCAAATAGCCTTCATTCCTAAAACTACTACTATTGCAAATAAAATTGCTATTCCGAAAAATCTAATTAATTGCCTCATATTGCTATAGCATTGGTTTGAAATTAGTCGAAATTTACGAATAAAATTCGTTTTTTTTCATTCATCGCATTTGAATTGTTTATGCTTTATGCTGAATAAACTAAATTGAAATATTTGTATAGCTACATTTTTTCTACACAATGGGGATAATAGATTACTTAGTTATAACGCAACAGTGTTTTGTAATGTACAGATTATGAACCATAAGAGTGTTCTTTAGTGTTTTGGCACGAATTAGGCTAAGGTATTAAAAGTGTTC
>NPID01000541.1_pt1 | contig 43047 bp, 40 predicted proteins | sample 8637491 | NCBI WGS metagenome assembly NPID01 (sample SAMN07420843, study PRJNA396082) | bioreactor metagenome | isolation source: sample BA6 brine-fed electro-methanogenic bioreactor BA | place: Japan: Kochi | collected 2016-06-14 | reverse complement strand
CCGGCTTTTACCGGCGCTTTCGATCCGACCCCGATTGACCGCCGCCTGCATCAGAGCGCCGTAGAGCACTTTCTGATGCCGGCTCGCCGCTTCGCGCAGCGGCTGTGGCAGGGTGAAGACCGCATGGCCATAGGGCAGCGGCAAAAGCTCCGTCTGCCGCTTCTCCAGCCAGCGCCCGGTGGCAGTGGCAAAGCACTTGGGGCAGCTGCGGTTACCGCAGGAGTGGTAGGCGTAATGGCGGTGGCCACACTTGGTGCATTCGCTCACCTGACCGCCGAAGACCTCGGTGCGACAGGCCGCAATGTCGGCCAGGGCGCGGCGATGGCTGGGCAAGATCCGCTCGCCGAACCGCTCCAGGTACGGGCGGCCGAAAGCGCGGAAAATCTCCGCAAGCTCGGGCATGGTCAAGACCCGCCCGGCTACCAGTCGGCCATCAGCTCGTTGACGCCCCGATGCAGATTGCTCAGCAGCTTGTCGGTCAGGTGGGTATAGATGGAGGTGGTCTTGGGACTGATATGCCCGAGAACCCCCTGAATGACGCGCAGATCGATGCCGCGCTCCAGCAGATGGGTGGCGTAGGAGTGCCGCAGGGTGTGGACCGAGGCGTTTTTTTGAATCCCGCTTTTGCCCAAAGCCTCCTTAAAGGCCCTCTGCAAGGCAGTGACGCTGATCGGCTGCTGCCCGCCGCGCCCGGGAAAAAGCATGGGCTCAGGCCGACTCTGCCGCCAGTAGCGGCGCAACAGCTCCAGGGTTTTGCCCGCCAAAGGGCAGCAGCGGTCCTTGCCCCCTTTGCCGCCACGCACCCACAGCAGCATCCGCTGGCTGTCGATGTCCGCCACCTTCAGCCGCACTGTCTCGGAAACCCGCAAACCGCAGGCGTAGGTCAGGGTCAGGGCCGTGTGGACAACGGGCCGGCGCACCTGCGCCAGGGTCGCGGAAACCTCCTGGGGCGACAGGACGACGGGGAGCTTCTTGCGCTTGGCCGGCCGAACCAGGTCAAAGAGCAGCCATTGGCGACCCAGCGTCTTCTCGTAGAAAAATTTGATCCCCGACAGATGGATGGTGACGCTGCTGCGCGAGGCCTTTTTCTCGTTGATCAGGAAGAGGAAAAAACGGCGGATCTCCTCTTCGCTCAACCGATCCGGCGACCGCCGGTGGTATTTGGCCAGATCCTTAACCGCGGCCACATAGCACTGCTGGGTTTTGGGTGCGTAGCCATGCAGCTGCATGTCCTCGATCATCCGGCGCCTGAGTTCGGTCATCACATCCTCCTTTTCCGGTGGGGGTTTTTGGATCACAAAAACGCTACCAGGAAAATTCGGAGAGCCGAGTCAAGGCCTGACAATCAAAGAGAAAAGGCAGCATTTGCATGCTGCCTTTTAAGCTACCGCGAAGCGGTTTAGTTCAACATCGATTATGTTCCAGGGAACATAATCAATGACGACGGCGCGGGGAACCCCGCCGAGAAAGGCGAAGGTGCGCACGTGGGAGCCGATCCAGTCGGGAAGCGACTGGCTCCAGGTCGCCTCGGCATAGGTGTAGTTGCTGGCGCCCAGCACCGCCACGAACACCTGCGCTTCGCGGATCTCGCCGGTTGAGGCGTCGACGATCGGCACGGTGCGGCCGCAGTAATCGACGAACAGCTTCTCTCCGGCGCGGTGCTCCTGGCGCATGGCGATATCCAGCTTGCCATGCCATTGCCGGTAGAGGTCGCAGAAGTAGCTGTACTGGTAGCCGCCGGGTTCGCCCGCCTTGTACTCCTGCCACAGGAGCATGAGGGTGAGATCCTTGCGAGTGACCGGCTCCCGGCGCAGCGAGCTCCAGTCAGGCAGGGGGGCTTTGCGAGGGGTGAAAAGGGGGACGGGCGGGTAGAGACGCCGCTCCAGGGCCTCATCATCCAGGGGCGGCAAGGGCCAACCAAGCCCGGCGGCAGTGACCCGGGCGATGGTATCGGTTACAGTCGTCTTTCCGACGCCGCACTGCTCGGCGATGGCTTTCCTGCTCTGGCCGCAGGACCAGGCAAGGCGCAGAATCTCACGAATTTTTCGCATGGTAACCCTTTGTTGTGGCATTCCTTCCTCCTCGAATAAAAATCAAGGAGGCGAGGATACCCGAGGTTACCTCGCGACGACATCACATCGGTCGGATAGCTCCGGAACCGCGGTCGGCTTCACACCGGAATGCCGGTCGGCTTGCCGGCGGAACGGCGGTCGGCATCAGAACGGAATGCCGGTCGGCTTCGTCCGGAATCCGCACCTGATCAGTGACAGCCAATGTCACGACCACTGGAGTTTGGTGCATAACCAGATAATTAAACATTAATTCACCGATTCAATTTTGCATTTTTCGGGCTAAATTCGGCTAAATTCCAGTTGTCATCAATCTGGGCAACCAAGTGCTCAGTGCCGGGTATGCCAATAACAAAGCGGTTGTAATCGCCTCAAAAATGACAAACCAAAAACAACCCTTGAAAATATCTGTCAGCGAGACATCCGGAACAACTCCGGCTAAAACATAGACATTAAGTCCTACCGGTGGAGTAATCAGCCCTATTTCGCAAAGCTTTGTAGCCAAGATACCAAACCAAAGCGGGCTGTATCCGAAATCATTAACAACCACGGGGAACATGATAGGCAGCGTCACTAGCAGAAGTGAGAACGAATCGAGAAACATTCCCAGAGGAATATAAATCATCAGAAAGAGCAACACGATCCAGATCGGCGATATTGGCAAGCTTGCAACCCACGCAGAGATTTCTTGTGGAACCTGAGCCAATGTAAAAAAGTGACTGTAAAGCCCTGCACCTATAATCACTATGAAAACCATGCAAGAAGTTTTGAGTGTCGAGGTAAAGCACTCGACAATGTTTGACCATAGTGCCCCCTCGACTTTTTTTCTGCGAATCAATAGAAGAGTAAAGGAAATAAACGCGCCAAGTGCGGCAGCCTCGGTGGGAGTGACCCAACCTAGAAAGATCCCGCCTACGACAGTTGAGAAGAGGACAAAGGCCCCTGTGCCGTGACGAAGAGAAGAGAAACGCTCCGTCCATGACACCTGAACGGGATTCGGGGCAAGAGATGGGTAGAGGCGGCTTAGAAACAGCAAACCCATGATGTAGACAATTACCGAGAGAAAGCCGGGAATCACGCCAGCTATAAGCATGGAGCCAACTGAAGTATCAGTGAGAACGCCGTAAAATACGAGAATAACACTGGGTGGAATCAAAATGCCCAAAACGCCACCAGCAGCTACGACACCACAAGCGAGCTTAGGGTCGTAGCCGAGTTTGCGCATCTCAGGAATGGCGACCGCACCCATTGTGGCCGAGGTGGCGACACTGGACCCAGAACAAGCGGCAAAGCCCGCACTGCCGATGATGGTAGCCAAAGCCAGACCAGCCGGAAAGGACGATAACCATTTCACGCCAATCTCGTAGACGTCACGACCCAATCCCGCCTTGAAGGCGAAATTTCCCATAAGAATGAACAGGGGGACAACAACAAGGAGATAACTTGCCGCCTGGGTGTAGGGAAAAGTTTTAAGTTGGAGAAACGCCATCGTCCAACCATCCATAGCGGCAATACCACATATGCCGCTTATGCCTAACGAAGCGTACACCGGGACCCCTATGCCGAGGAGAATTAATACCAACAGAACGCTAAGTATGGAAGCTGTAATCGGATCTAGCATTTATATATTCACTTTCTATGTGGTCAAAACCTGATGGGACGACTTTGTTTATTAATCTGAAATCGTTATGGTTTCGAAAGATAAGCGCCCCCGCAAACGCTCGATGTCTTTCCATATGTCTATCAAGAGTTGAAAGTTAAGCATAAAGCAACCAATCGGAACTAAACTCTTGGCCCACCAAATTGGCATTTGGACGCTACCCCAGCGAAATTCCATGATTCGGATAGACTCCAGCGCCCCTACCGCACTCATGCAAGCAAGCGCCAGAATGAAACAAAACGCCACGAGTCCAGCTATAATGTCGAGAAATGCGACGACTTTGTCCGGTAAATGCATTAACAGCACGGTCACGCGGATATGCCCTTTTTCTATTTGAGTCCATGCCAGGCTCATGTAAATGCAAATGACCAGCAAGACCTCATTGAGTTCAAACACCCCAGGAATGGAGCGGTTCAGCACATAGCGAGAAGTTGCATCCAATGTTATGGAGAGCATCATCACCGCTACTGTAAGTGCCGCTGGCACTGCCAAAAACGTGCACACCCTCTTGTAACCATGGCTTATTTTTTCCACAAGCAATCTGCTGTTTATTTGTTGGGACGACAAATCAATACCTCTTTGTTTTGAGAAGATCATAAAACCTTATGGTGGCAGCATAATGCTGCCACCATAAGACAATAGTTAGCCATGTCTGCTCTGGTAAACTTCCCAAGGGGTTTTAAGTTTGCCGGGAGAATATTTTTTGATCAGTCCGTCAATTTTCTGTTGAAAAGCGACACCATCGAAGTTTAATGGTTCGGCAACTTCTTTGATCCATTTTTCTGTCTGGTACGGTTGTACCAGCTTTTTGGCTTTGTCAATTTCCGCCTGAGAGAGAGTTGAAAATTTGGCGCCGGCTTTGACCATGTTTTCCACGCTCTCCTCGGTGAGGCGTGAGTAAAGCTTTAAGTACTGGCTTTCGTAAAGTTCGTCCACGACCGACTGCACGACCTCTTTAAGGTCATCGGGAAAGGAGCGCCAAATATTTCGATTGATGACGACAGTGGTGGGTGCATGCGCCCCGGCGCCACCCTCGACAATGTAGGGTGCCTGTTCATGCAATTTCATCTTTTCCGCGGTAATAAAGGCAAAGCCAAAGGCGCCGTCCAAAATACCGCGCTCCAGGGACGTGTAAACTTCACCGGCAACGATAGGCATACCCTGCGCTCCGAGGCGTCCAAGCGTGTCTGTCGCGATACCGTAACCGCGAATCTTTTTGCCCTTGAGGTCCTCAATGGAGGTCAAGGGCTTTTTCATGATAAAGGGACAATAGCTCCAGTTGGTAAAGTAGAGGACAACGGAGTTATTACGATCTTCCCATTCCTGGCGAAGGTCAGGAGTAGAAGCATAAATATCTCGACACACATGAAGGAGAGTGTCGGCGCGATCGCAGCCGCGATAATACCATTCCAAACCGCGGCTTATTGGGACATCAGCAGGATAGTATCCGTATGAGATCATTGAAATTTCAGAAAGACCATCTCTAATCGCCGGCAAGTGTTCTCCCACTTTATGAAGGGAGCCGGACCAAAACTTTTTGATCTTAATCCGGCCATCACTCCGTTTTTCAATTTCATCAAGAAACCAATTGTCGAGTTGGGCCGTCTCGGCTGTCTTGCCAATGTAACAGTCATATTTGAGAGTCCATTTATTGTCTTGCGATGCTTGGGCGATACTGATTCCAGGACCCAGCGTCAGTACTGCGCCAACTGCGGCCCCACTTAACGCCGTATTGCGTAAAAATTCTCTCCGGTTCATTGTTTTTTGATTTTTTGTTTCGGTCATTGTTACCTCCCTTAGATTGTTGTCGAGTTGAGATGTTTCTTTTTCATATCTGCTGCGGGGGTGAACTTTTATGACTGGCAAATAGGTTTTTTTGACGCACCACCACTATCCAAATTCTAATCGCTCTTGTGATCCTTTGCTCAAAAGAACATAGACAGAATCAGACCGACCATCACTGAACAGTCTCATTGAAAAGTGATTTTACCCTTCAGCCATCCTTTCTCTCCACAAGCTCGATTGCAACATTGTTGGTCACGCTCGGGTGAATGAACGCAACGCGCGCGCCCAGACCACCAGGTTTCGGTTCCTCGTCAATGAGTGGAATACCCATTTTTTTCAATTTCTGCAAAGTTTCGTCGAGGTTGTCGACCCTGAGAGCTAAGTGGTGCACACCTTCGCCGTGATCTTTTAAAAAATCGGCAATCATCGTCCCTTCTGTTACCGTCGGCGTGATAAGTTCGATCAGGGTTTCACCAACAGGAAGAAAAGCGATCTCAACTTTGTAGGGCTCGTTCTCCTCAACGGTATCCAGCTTGATTCCCAAGGCGTCCGTATAGATCTTGAACGAGTTTTCCAGATTTTTAACAACGATGCCGATGTGGTCAATTTTCTCAATCATGCAGATCCTCCTTGAGGCATGGCCGCTCCGATAAGCTTGCCCCCGGAGAGCTTAATCCTTCAGATTGCCGGCCACTTTGAAGCTGCAGCCGGTCTTCTCTCGTATCTCTGCTACGTTCTCGGCGAAAGGGGAAAGTTCGAGCAGAGTCATCCCCTCTTCATCAATCTTGAAAACGGCCAGATCGGTCACCACCATATCGACACAACCGACACCGGTCAGCGGCAAGGTGCACTCGTCGAGGATTTTTGGCGAGCCGTCCTTGGCGTTGTGTTCCATGGCAATGACCAGTTTCTTCGCGCCGTAAACCAGGTCCATGGCACCGCCGGGCCCTTTGATCATCGCCCCCGGAATAACCCAGTTGGCTAGGTCCCCTTTACAACTCACCTGCATGGCACCGAGGATGGAAATATCCAGATGCCCGCCGCGGACCATGGCGAAGGATTCCGCGGAATCGAAATAGCTGGCACCGACCGTTGCGGTAATGGTCTGCTTGCCAGCGTTGATCAGGTCAGGGTCGAGATCCTTGGTGGCCGGGAAAGGCCCGATCCCGAGCAGGCCGTTTTCGGAGTGCAGGGTGAGCTTGGCATCTTTCGGAAGGTGATTGGCGACCAGCGTCGGGATACCGACCCCAAGGTTTACATAGAATCCGTCTTCTAGTTCCTTAGTCAGGCGCTTTGCGATCCATTCCCGTCTCTCATTGACCTTGTACCCGGTTGTGCTCTCGGCAACTGTGGCAAATTCAATTTCTTTCTTCAAGTTCACACACTGAACCACCCTATCCACATAGATGCCTGGCAAATGAATCCCCTCGGGGTCAAGTTCACCGATTTCGACAATCTCTTCCGCTTCGACAACAGCGATTTTTGCCGCCTTGGCACAGATGGGGTTGAAATTCCGTGCGGTTTTATTGAACACCGCGTTGCCGGACTTGTCCGCCTTCTGGGCTTTCACGATGGCCAGATCCACCTTGATACTCCTTTCCAGAACGTAGGGTTCGCCATCGAACACCTTGATTTCCTTCCCATCGGCCAGCGGGGTTCCGTAAGCAGTTTTGGTGTAGAAACCGGGGATCCCCGCGCCGCCGGCGGCCAATTTCTCCGCCAGGGTCCCTTGCGGGGTCAGCTCCAGTTCCAACTCACCATCGAGATACTGTTTTTCGAACAGAGCGTTCTCACCGACATAGGAGGAGACCATTTTCTTGATCTGCCGAGTCTGCAGTAGCTGCCCGAGACCGGCGTGCGCTAGGCCGCAGTTGTTGCTAACCACGATTAAGTCTTTCACCCCGCTGTCCCGCAGGGCATCGGTCAAGTTTTCCGGAATCCCGCAGATCCCGAAACCACCGACTGCCACGCTCAGGCCATCAAAAAGCAGCCCGTCAAGGGCTTCCTTAGCATTCGCATAGACTTTACTCATCTCTAACTCCTTTTATATATTTGTAATTATCAGACAGACCACTTTCTGTTCTTGACTGCGCAGCTATCACTCGGCCAGCTCGAAGGCAAGATAGGTTTTCCGCGCCTCGCCTTCACCGACATGGACGTATGCCGCTTTCAACCGGGTACCGACGGCTATCGAATCAGGCGTGTTCGCATCAACGCCGATGATCCGGGCATTGACCTTAGTTCCCTCGTCCAGCTCGACCACCCCGACGCAGTACGGATTGCTCCGATCAAATCCCTGCTCCGCCATGAATTTTGCCCCGATATGGATGCAGGTGAAGGCGAGCATCCGACCGGTTCCCTTTAACTCAACCCATTCCATGCCCATGGAATAACATTTGACGCACAACGCCCGCTGCGGGGTGTAGATTTTTCCGCACGATTTGCAGCGGGTACTCACCAGTTTTTCTTCTTCGAGATAAGCGTCGAACGAAATATCACTGAAAGGTCTTGTTTCCATGCCTCTACCTTCTTTCCAGAATGGTGAAGGTACAGGTACCACCTGTACCACCGAGGTTCTGTGCTCCACCGATGCGCAAGTTCGGGTTTTTCACCTGTCGCCTACCGGCGTCCTGCCGCAACTGCTTCCAGACTTCCAGTAGCTGGGAAATGCCGGTGGCGCCGACCGGATGACCTTTGCATTTCAGGCCTCCGCTGGTGTTGATCGGCATGTCACCGGCAAGAGCGGTCCGCCCCTCAGCCACGGCTTTATAACCTTCTCCCGGTTTGAAAAAGCCGAGGTCTTCGATTGCGATCAGTTCTGCGATGGAAAAACAGTCGTGGACTTCACAGAACTGGATATCCGCAGGACCGTAGCCTGACATGGCGTAGGCCTGTTGCGCAGCAGCGGTTGTCGCTTCAAAAGAGGTCAAACTCTCCGAAGCGTGGAAGCCGCGTCCACTCCCCTGGCCGATGCCGGCCACGTATACAGGGGCATCGGTGTAATTGCGGGCCAGGTCTTCGGCCACCAGCAGCATGCAGCTGGCTCCGTCACTGATCGGGCAACAGTCGAACAGATTCATCGGCCAAGCGATCTTCGGATTCGCCCTGGGGTCGCGAAGAAAATCTTTCTCGCTGCTCCATTGGGGAAGCGGCTGCCCCTTCCTGGCGGCGCTAGCGATCTTGGACTGCATGATGTCACCTATGGTCTGCCGGATTTGCCCCTTGGGATTGAGAGGAGCATTGGCATGGCTCTTCAGGGTAACGTCCATCAGGTTCTCCCGCGAAGCGCCGTAGGCGGCGAAATAGGCAGTGGCCACTGCTCCAAAAATTCCGGGGAAGGTGAAGCCAGCCTGCTTTTCATAGGGGGACGCGGCGAGGGCCAGCCCATCGGTCACCACTTCGGTAGAACACTTGGACATCTCCTCGACACCGGTGACCAGCACCACGTCGCAGATGCCGGAAGCGATCGCCAAAACCCCTTCCCGGAACGCCAGGGCACTTGAAGCACAGGCCCCCTCGGTTCGGGTCGCGGGCCGCGGGGCGATCCCCACGACATCCGCCAGAATGGCACCCCAGTGGGCCTGTCCGGCAAAGGTATCATTGGTGAAATTGCCGACATACATGGCGTCAATGACCTGCGGATCGAACCCCTTGTCGACGGAATTACGCATGTCGAAAAAGGCCTCGACGAACAGGTCCTTGGAATCCTTGTTCCGGAACATGCCGAATTTCGACATCCCGGCGCCGACCACGGCAACGCCCCGGCTCAGCTTGCGTTGTTTACTCATCCTCTTCTCCTTAGCAGCGGGGGCACTTGCACCCCGAGAAATCCGGGTATCAGGCCATCACCCAGCCGCCATCGACATTCAACACTTGGCCAGTGATGTAGCTGGAGGCATCGGAAGCCAGAAAAACGATCGCGTCAGCCATCTCCTTCGGGGTCCCCATGCGGGCGATCGGCAGATTCTGGGTGCCATAATCGAAACCATCAGTCATCTCGGTCGCACAGCCGCCCGGGGCGATAGCGTTTACGTAGATCCCGTCCTTACCAATGTCTTTGGCAATCCAGCGGGTCATCGACAGGACGCCCCCCTTGGCGGCGGCGTAGCCCGGACCGGAGCGCCCCTTGATCTGCTCCGGAGAATCGCCGATTCTGGAGACGGCTCCGCCGATAATCCCTGAGATCGAGCTGACATTGATGATCTTGCCGTAACCGCGCTCCTTCATGTGCGGATAGACCGCCTGAATGCAGAAAAAAGTCCCCTTCAGGGTGATATTCATGACCCGGTCCCAGATCTCTTCGCTTGTTTCCAGCAGAGTGTTGCGATGGACGATGCCGGCGTTGTTGACCAAAATATCGACGTGACCGAAATGGGCAATGGCATTTTCCACCATCTCTTTGACCTGCTTTTGGGAAGAAACATCTGCTTCAATCGACAACGCTTCACCGCCCAGGTTCTTAATTTTTGTCACCGTTTCATCACAGGGCAGAATATCGCTGGCCACCACTTGGGCTCCCTGCTTTGCCAGTTCGATGGCCGTTGCGGCACCGATCCCGCGGGCGGCTCCAGTAATGATGGCAACGCGACCATTCAGTGTGATATATGAATAACTCATGATAATCCTCCTTTAACAACAGAGCAGTAATCTAACCTTGCATAGATCGCCATGTTCATAACCTTCATCGGTACGCTAATGACGGGGGATCCAGCTGCCTCTGTCTGGCCGGAACATCGATTCTGTTTACAGGCATCGGCTCGCTCGACGCGATTGGCAACCAAGGCCGCCACTGGGAAAGGGGTGCTAACGTCACAGCTCGTGACTTCCATTTCATTGCCCTCTGCAACAACGATTTGCCGAGTTTCCACGGCGGCCTCGATCCTGATGTCGCAGCCAAACACCTTGGCACCCTCATGTGCAAACAGGGCCGATATCGCCTTGCCGTTATCCACCCCTGTCCAACTGAACCACATCCGGTCACCAGTGCCACTTTGCCTTCAAGCTGATTTGCCATTCTTATTTGATCCTTTTTGGGGGGTTGGTTTCCGCCTCTGCGAATCTGGGCGATACTTTCAATTCAGAACGACTCGTGCCTGCTGAAGCCATAACGCCGTTTTTCATACGGCTAAAAATTGCATTGTTTGTGCCATATGCTCTGGTGTGTACCCGGAAAAGAAGGCTAACATAAGGATTTTAAAGGGAGAAAAAACAGCAGTTTCTAAAAAATCGTTCTATTCTTCTTGGGCCAGAGGACAATGAGCTTGACAATTTGTATCAATTTGGATACCTTTGAACCAAAGTTGATACACTCGGGGCCAGCTATGCCATTACACGACGAAACTTTTTTCAAAGACCTTTGCGACAATATGGACATCGGTGTTGTTGTCTGTGATCGCGCCGGGACATTGGTCTATATCAACGACGCCCATGCCAGGTTTCTTGGAGTCAACTCGAAAGATTATATTGGCAGACATGCAACAGAACTGATTGCCAATACTCGGGTGCATATCGTCGCCGAAACCGGCAAGCCGGAAATCAACTGGCCGCACGAATTTAACCGCGAAAGCTTGCTGGTCCACAGAGTGCCTATCCTTAGAGAGGGGAAAGTTGCCTACGCGATGGGGTTGATCTTGTTCACCAGCGCCGATGCCATCAACAAGATGGCTGAGAAGTTGACCGTTCTGCAATTGAAACTGAAACTCTACGAAGATGAAATTGTCTCCCTCCGTTCGACCCGCTACACCTTTGACAATATTGTCGGGCTCAGCAAATCGATGGAAATTGTCAAACAGGAAGCGTCAAAAGCTCTCGCCAACCAACTCCCCGTTATGATTACCGGAGAATCGGGAACCGGGAAGGAACTCGTGGCCCAGGCCATTCATGACGGCAGCGCTCGCCGCCTGTATCCGTTCATCAGGATCAATTGTGCGGCGATTCCCAGGGAATTATTTGAATCGGAACTGTTCGGCTATGAGAAGGGTTCTTTTACCGGAGCCAGCGGCAAAGGCAAGCCCGGAAAATTCGAGCTGGCCCATCTCGGCACGATTTTCCTTGACGAAATCGGTGACTTGCCGCTTGAGATGCAGCCCAAATTGCTGCGGGTGCTGGAATTGAAAGAATTTGAACGGGTCGGCGGCAACCGGCTGATCCGTTCTGATTTTCGACTGATCGCGGCCACCAACCGCGACCTGGCAAAGATGGTGGAGGATGGAAACTTTCGCCTTGACCTCTATTACCGACTCAATGTTATCCCGATTACCATCCCGCCATTAAGAGCCCGCAAGGAAGACATTCTCCCTCTAGCACAACACTTCATTCAGCAGAGAAAAGGAGAACTTGCCAGAAACGTTAAAAAAATCAGCATTGAAAAAGAGGCCTCCCGGGCGTTGTTAGGTTATGACTGGCCAGGCAATTCCAGAGAATTGTTGAATGTTGTTGAGCGGGTACTGTCCTCATTGGAGGGAGTTACAATTAAGGGCACCGACCTCCCTTACTATATTCAGGAGTACGATTCTGATGGGGAAGAAACTGACCGCTCTGGCGGCTTAAAGGAATACCTGCAAAGTGCAGAGAGGAAGGCGATCAGACAAGCCCTCGAAGTTCATGCGGGCAATCGTATCCAGACAGCCGAAAGCCTCGGCATTCATCGCACCCTTCTTTACAAAAAGATGAAGGCTCTGGGGATTAATCATCCGTAGCTGACTCCATAAAAAAACACGTATCAAATTTGATTCATCACGGATATTCTGAGAAAGTTATCTATTTTCAACTGGGTACAACATTGGAAGCACTGAAGGTGATTGGGGGCTAAAACCCATAACTCACCATTTCAGAGACTCGCAGCGGCCCAACTCGCTCGTCAGGTTGGGCCGTTCCTATTTGTCGCAGCAGAATGTCGTACCGCTTTAGCTGTGGGATTTTTAGAACGATTTCACTCTGGCCCAAAGCCTTGAAAATCGTCCCAGTTAATCTGCAAGGATGTTTGCCCTGACATGTCTTTGTTAGGTATCGTTCGCATATTGCGAACCAGAGGAGACATTATTATCCACCAAGCAATCCAATCCTGCGTGTATTTGACTCATGATCTGAGGCGATTAAACCGTTATTCGCCTCACGGTCATCGCAACAAAGATCAGGATTGTATCCGAGGAAGGCGACAATCCTTGGGATATAGCATTTGCCAATTTCCCAGCCGTGCTCCCAGTTCCAGATGGTGGAGGCCGTCACACCGATCTGAATTGCAACATCTTTCTGATACAATTCAAGCTCAAGACGGCGACGGCGCAGGTGGTCGCCAAAGGTGACGGGCTCTTCGGTGAATTCTGGAGGTGGCTGAATCTCTAAAGGAATTTCGATTTTGTAGGCGGTTTTGATCTGGCTGGAATTATTGGTAAAGGTATCCACACCCCTGTTTCTGTGGAAGGTTAGGAAATTCTAACGATTCATGCACCTGTACTCCACCGATGATCGAGCGCTACCGGCGGCGCCTCTCTGGCCCCCTGCTCGACCGCATCGACCTACACGTCGAGGTCCCCCGTGTTCCTCACCGGGCTCTGGCCGACCCTGTGGATGGGGAATCATCTGAGGTCATCCGGGCCCGGGTCGAGGCCGCCCGCCAGATACAGCGTGAACGACTTTCCCCGTTCGGGCTGCACTCCAATAGCCAGATGCAGGCCCGCCATATCCGGAAATTCTGTTCGGTGGACGACCAGGGGCAGAAACTGCTGGAGATGGTGACCGATCGGCTGGGGCTCTCCGCCCGCAGTTACAGTCGGATTCTCAAGGTGGCGCGGACCATCGCCGATCTGGCTGGTAGCGAACAGATTGAGCAGGCGCATCTGGCCGAGGCGATCCAGTACCGGTCGTTGGATCGGCGGACGCCATAACAACAACTCCCCCCCGCAAGTAAAACAACAGAGAAAGCTCCAGTTCCGTAAGGAGCCGGGGCTTTCTTGTTCAAATGATCTTTGGGAACCTTCTGCTGTTCTCAGATATTCCTATGGCCCCGAAATTTCCTACCCGAAAATCGGCCTATAAGCCCTTTTAAGAGTCAAAAAATGGGTGGGCAGATTCAGTTTTTCAATCGGTTGATTTGGTTCGACCCCGCCGACAGCTCCCCGGGTTCCCCGGTCATTAGACTTCTGCCCTAAAGGTCTTATTACCGCGAAACTTCCCTTCTGATGTTATAGACGGACCGGCCTTCGGCCAGGATCTCATCCGGAGCCCCATCAGAATAAACCACGGTATGGGCATTCCCCACCCTGTTACCTACCAGTCTTACACGCGATTCCGCGACCAAATCCCTGTCAAATGCGGGCCTTAGAAAATCTACCCCCATGTCTATGGTGGAAATTTTGTCGTTAAAGTTGCACATGGTCAAAACTGCAAAAGCTCCGCAAGTAACGATGAGCGTTGATAGAACACCTCCATGAAGGGTATTTCTCATGCAATCTCCAACCAATTCTTCTCGAAAGGGAATATAAAGAGAACACATCCCTTTTTCCAAAGACCGAACTTTAACGCCGAGGAACCGATGGAAGGGGTTTTGTTCCTCAATTATGGCGCGAAAATGTGTCAAGTTCTTTGTCGTCAAAGAATGCTCCACTTACTGGGTTATGCAGGAGTCCCTGCTTGGGACAATTTTTAGCTTCTTAGACTGCCGCTTGGACGATGGATCGAGAAAAGTTCTGAAAACCAGATGAGAGCCAATACGCAAGCAAGGGTTAACAGAGAAACCTAGCATTGCCTAATTATTCCTTGTATTGGCCTCTTTGCGTTGTTTCTGGAGAACCGTTACACTTGGAGCCTTTCAACCAAGGCGGGAGCCAGCTGAAGGATGTCGGCCACCACCAGTACATCGGCCGCTTCGCCGATGGGGGCATCCTTGTCCTTGTTGATCGCCACGACAAAGTCGGACTTCTTCATTCCGCCCAGGTGCTGGATTGCCCCGGAGATGCCGCAGGCCACGTACAGCTTAGGCGTGACGGCCTGGCCAGTTGTCCCCACTTGGCGGCTGTGGTCCACCCATCCGGCATCCACCACAGGACGACTCGCCCCCAACTCTCCGCCTAGCGCCTTCGCTAGATTGGCAATGAGCTCGACATTCTCCTTCTTGCCGACCCCGCGCCCGGCACTAACGATGACCTCGGCCTTAGTCAGGTCGACCCCGCTCTTTTCGGCCTTTTCATAGCCGGCAAACTCGAACTGCCTCACACCTGCCTCTGCGTCCACTTTCTCCAGGATTGGTGAACCAGCCGGCTCGTCGGAAAGAGTGAAGGCGCCGGGCTGCAGAGTGACGACCGTGACAGCACTTTTCGGACGAAGGTTGCGGCGCAGCTTAGCGTTACAGGAAGGAACCACAAAGAAGCCATCCACTACATCCACCACCTCGGACACCTGGGCCGCCTTAAGGGCCAGTGCCACCCGGGGAGCCAGATCCCAGCCGTAGGATGAGTGGACAAAAACCACCAAATCAGGCTGTTCCAGCTCGATCACCTGCAGCAGCAGCCGCTTGTGCGTATCGGGGTTGAACTCGCCGTATTTGTCTGCCTCTGCAAGATACACCTTGCTGTCCACCTGGGGGAGCTGAGCTTCATCTCCCACCAGGAACATGGCTGTCTCGGTGCTAATTTTCCGGGCAAATGCCACCAGTTCATAGGTGGTGCCGAGAAGCTTGCCATCCCTGTATTCACCAACGAGTAGAGCTTTCATGGTTAACTCCCTGAGAAAATGAGGAGCTGGGAGTTAGGGGTTCGCAGAAAAAGCACTTAAATCTGCTGCCTCCTGACCCCCTAACTCCTAATTTAATACTGTCGTCTTTTCTTTAAGAATCTCGATCAGTTTATCGGCCAATTCGCCGATTTCCCCGTCAAGAACCAGGCCGCTCCCTTTTTTCTCAGGGAAATACATCTTTTCAGTTGTCAGCAGGGACTCCACCTTCAGCAAATCTTCCACCGCCATGGTCTGGAGCTCTTTCTTCTTGGCCTTCATGATGTTGGGCAGGGTGGGGTAGCGGGGAGCGTTGAGGCCGAGCTGGCAGGTCACCAGCGCCGGGGTTGGAACCTTGATCACCGCTTTCATCCCTCCCTCAAGTTCGCGCTTGACCGTTACGGTGCCGTCATCAAAGGCGAAATCTACGATGGTGCTGACCGCCGGAACCCCCAGCAGTTCACCTAGCAGTACGCCGACCTGGGCAGAGCCGCGGTCCTGGGACTGCATGCCGGCCAGGGTCAGGTCGAACCCTTGACCTTTGGCGAACTCGTGGATGATGGAAGCGACCTCGGCCGGGGTCTTCAGGTAATATGCGTCGTCCTTGACATGTATGCCCTTGTCGCTACCCATGGCAAGGGCTTTCCTGATAGCTTCCTTTGCCCGGTCAGGGCCGATGGAGAGCACCGTGACCTCCGGCGCGCCGCCCAGCTGCTCCTTAAGCTGAACCGCCTGCTCTACCGCATATTCGTCGTATTCGTTAATCCGCCAGGCGAGATCGGCCTCGTTGTACCAGATCCCCTCGGCATTGATTTTGAACTTGGACTCCATGTCCGGTACTTGCTTGATGCAAACGAGAATTTTCATCGTATACCTCCGCGTTTGATAACTATCTCCGGAAAACTCTCAAACCTTTTTGGGGCTTTGCCTGTCTCCTTGTTCTTTGCGGTGAAAAGGGTTTTGGTTTAATTTGTCAACCTCTCGGCCAGAATCTCTGCAATATCCCTCGGTTTGAGGCGCACTTCGAGCTCTGCCCCCTTGATGCCGTCTTCGAACATGGTCAGGCAGAAGGGGCAGTTGGAGACCAGTGTGGGTGCCTTGGTCTCGGCAGCCATCTGAGCGCGGGCCTCGCTGATACGGGTGCCAATCTTTTCCTCGGCGAGGATGCGCCCGCCGCCGGCGCCGCAGCAGAAACTTTCTAGGCCACTGCGCTCCAACTCGGCTATTCTTCCTCCCGCAGCCTGTACCAGCGCACGAGGTTCTTCGAAAATGTCGTTGTAGCGCCCGAGGTAGCAGGAGTCGTGGTAGGTGCAGTCGAAGGCTTCGGCCTTGAGCTGCAGTTTGCCTTTCCTCAACAGGCGATCGATAAACACGGTGTAGTGCTCGACCGGGGCCTCGAAGCCGAGATCGCGGTAGTCCTTGGCCAGAGTGTTGAAGCAGTGGGGGCAGGTAGTTACCACCTGCTTCACCCCGTAGGCCTTGATGGTCTCGATGTTTTCCGTGGCCATCATCTGGTAGAGGTACTCGTTGCCAAGTTTGCGCACCGGCTCGCCACAGCACTTTTCCTCCTTGCCGAGGATACCGACCTTGATGCCGGCGGCCTGGCAGAGTTGGACAAAGCTTTTGGCGACGGCGATGTTTCGCTTGTCGAAGGAGGCGTAACAGCCGACGAAATAGAGGATATCTACCTCCGGGTCTTCTTCGAGGGGCTTGATGCCCAAATCCCTCGCCCATTCCCCCCGGGCCGCATAGGCCATCCCCAAGGGGTTGCCGTTGACCTCGGTGTGGTCTACTGCAGTCATGACTTCCTCGCCGGGGAACTCCCCCTCCATCAGCACCAAGTTGCGGCGCATCTCGAGAATCTTCCCCGGATGTTCAATTGCAGCGGGACAGATCTCCTGGCAGGCCCGGCAGGTGGTACAGGACCACAGGGCGTCCTTGCTGGCCGTTTCGATGAGATCTGCTTCGGGATTGCTGAAGGCCGCCTCGCCGATCTGGTTGACCAGATTCATCGGCGAAAGGGGCTTTTCGGTGAAATGGGCCGGGCAGCGGTCCTGGCAGCGCTTGCAAAGAGTGCAGGCATCGGCGTCGAACAGATCCTTCCAGGAGAGGTCGGACACCTTGGCCGCACCAAAACACTCGACCTCCTCGTCTTCCATGTTCAGGGTGGTCAGGTTCCCCCTGGGGCCACGGTCGGCAAAGACGTAATTAGCGCTGGTGGTGAAGATATGGCGGAGCTTGGTGAAGGGGATGGCACCGATAAAGCCTAACACCAGGGCAAAGTGCCCCCACCACATGGTGGTGTGCAGAGTGCGCAGAGAACTCTCTTCCATCCCGCTTAACGCCTTGGCCACCACCAGTCCCACCGGCGACCAGATGGCCAGCGGAGTGCCCAGTTCGGTGACCGCCACGCGTGCCCCCTCGATGACAAAGCCAGTGACCAGTATGGCGAACAGCAAACCGTGCATGATCACATCGTCCCGTTTGCTTTCCAACCCCGTGGGACGCACCAGGTAACGGCGCACAAACAGGCCGAGCAGCATTGCCAGGGCCACCAGACCGGCGAGATCGAGAACCAGGGAAAAGAGCTGGTAGAATCCGCCGGTCAGAAACCGCCAGCCGAAAAGGGGATCGGTGAGGTCAGCCTGGAGGAAGACCAGGGTAGTGCCGATGGCCAGCAGCACTAATCCCCAGAAGAACAGGCCGTGAGCCGAGCCAGGCCCTCTGACCCGCAAGACCTTTGCCTGCAGCAAAACCTGCATCAGGGCCTGTGTGGTCCGGTCGCCGAGATCATCGGTCCGGTCGAGAGGCCTGCCCAGCCGGTAGACCTTGATCCGCTGCCAGAAGCCGTAAGCCAGACCCCCCAGCGCTGCCAGCACCAGCAAGTACATGGGGATCAGCACCCCATGCCCAACATTCCAATATATCTCTCTGGAAACATCCATAATTCGGCCTCAACTATAATCGGCTGTTCGAACTTTCAATCTATGATTTTTTTAATTGGACAGTGGTGTGCGTTGTATGAAACACTTTCACCGCAAGCTTCTTGATTGAGGGCCTTCGCCACTTAGGCGCCCCCCCCTACCGAATGTCTTATAGCCCGGCCTTCGGTTGTTACCCGACGACCGCTTCAAATGCTTTCAGTCTGAAAAAGACTTAGCTGCCTGGCAAAAGACCGTCGATGTTCGACGCCTTCCGCAGTTGCCACACCCTGGCAATGATCCGCTCCATTTCTTCCTGGGTCGCCCCGCCCTGGAAAGCAGCAAGCCGGATTGCTTTTTCTTCTAACTCGCCCCGGGTCAGGGTATTTTCCGGATCTCCCCTGGGAACGTCAATCCGTATGCCGATCTGCCGATCATCGCAGGTTTTCACCTCAACATGTCCCAACCAGCGACGGGGATAAGCGCGGTCGACCTCCTCATCCAAAACCATTTCCACCCGGTTGTGAAAAGAACGAACCGCTGGGTCCCGCAACGCCTCCTCGGTAAACTCGTTGATCCCCGCACGGCCGTGCAGAGCGATCATGGCCAAAACAAATCCCATGGAAAACTTGGACTGATGCACGGTTTGCGGATCGGAGACCGGCCCCAGAACGTCAATGGCCCCCTGGTGTACATGCGCCCAAACCCGCTCAATGTCATCGGCCTTAAGGTTGTGCTGAACCATGAGATCTAACAGGGCGTCTGCGGCGGGATGGGTATGACGGCAGCTCGCATGAAACTTGAACGAAGTTTCAGCAACGGCCCACCGGCTCCCCAATCCGTCGGTAAGTTTTGCAGGATCGGCATCCTTTGACATGCCCGCTGCCATCCCCTGTTTGCCCTCCAGGATCCGCATCGCTCCAGTAAATCCGTCGCGAGCGACGTAGGCGGACAGCAGTCCGTCCGCAGCCGCCTTGGCGGTATGAAGCTGCTTGGAATCTGCGGCATCACGCAGGAATTCCCATAATCCGGCGGCCTGGGTTCCGGCCGAGCCCAGTGCCTGTTGCATCTGGTTCCCATTGAGCCCCAGCAGTCGAGCCACTCCCGCTGCGGCAGCAAGCGTACCGACGGTCCCCGTGGTATGAAATGTTTTATAATGGGAACGTCCCAGAAATTCACCGATGCGGATACCCGCTTCATAACCCGCTACTGCCGCAGCTATTATCTCTCGCCCGGAACTGCCCAACTGCTGGGCAACGGCCACTACCGCCGGGAACACAACGGTTCCAGGGTGAAGCACCGATCCGTTGTGCAGATCATCCTGTTCGGCATAATGAGAGGACGCAGCGTTAATCAAGGCCGCAAAATATGGCGAAGATCGCCCCCGAGAGATAAAAATTTCACTGGGGCCATCGGCCGGACCCATGGCAGCGGCAAACTGCTCGAGGATTTGAATCTGCCGGGCATTACGCCCTGCCAGAGCAGAACCAAACCAATCCAGAAACAGATCCTCGGTGCGGGAAACAACTTCAAGTGGGAGCTGTTCGTATTTAATCTCAGCCAGAAACTCCGCCAGTACTTGTGTTGGATTGTCTATTCGGACGCTCATTTGACCTGCTCCGGGGCCATGCGCGCAATTTGCGGAGCGCATCCCTGCTTATACACCATGAGAATGCGATCGAACGTGATCACTACCACGCCGTTTTGGTTAAACCCGGTGGTTTTCACTTTAACGATTCCTACGTTGTCACGGGACTTCGATTCGCGCTTTTCCAGGACCTCGGATTGAGAATATATGGTATCGCCTTCGAATACCGGGTTGGGCAAACGGACAGCGTCCCAACCCAGATTGGCCATTACGTTCTGTGAAATATCCGTCACACTTTGCCCGGTTACCAGGGCCAACGTGAAGGTGGAATCGACCAGCGGTTTCCCGAATTCCGTCTGTGCTGAATAGTGATGATCAAAATGGATTGGAGCTGTATTTTGCGTCAGGAGGGTAAACCAACTATTATCTACGGTGAGCACCGTCCTTCCAAGAGGGTGCTGATATACATCACCAACTTCGAAGTCCTCAAAAAAACGCCCGTTCCAGCCTTCTTTAATTGCCATGTCCATACTCCTAGGGATTAAGTGTCAGACCGCATCGTCGGTCCGTAACTGGATAATGTCTTCTTCACTGTAGCCTAGATCGGCAAGCACGAAATCGGTGTGTTCGCCCAAATCGGGCACAGCATCCATGCGAACCTCAAACCTTGAATCCGTGACTGGCGGCAAAAGAGCCCGGATCGGTCCAATTGACGTAGGCACCTCTCGCCAACGATCTCGCGCAGCCAATTGTTGATGATTCCAAACTTCTTCCATGTCATTTATGCGGGCGTTGGCGATGGCGGCTGCGTCCAACCGTGCCATCACCTGTTGTGCTGCCAGGGCTCCAAAAACCTCATGGATGATAGCGGTCAACTCTCCTGCATTCGCTACCCGCTTCGAATTGGATTCAAAACGCGGGTCACTTTTGAGTTCGGATCTCATCAACACCTGATCGCAGAACACCGCCCATTCCCGCTCATTTTGCAGTCCCAGCATCACCTGTTTGCCATCTCCCGAAAGGAACGGGCCATAGGGGAAAATGGTGGCATGAGACGCCCCCGTTCGCCTTGGTGGGCATCCTCCGTAATGGCTGTAATTTAGTGGATATCCCATCCATTCGCCTAAAGCTTCCAACATCGATACCTCTATCGAAGTGCCCTCGCCGGTTTTTTCACGCCGATAAAGGGCACTTAAAATCCCGCTGTAGGCATACATCCCGGCCGCTATGTCGGCAATAGAAATACCGGCCTTAGACGGTGATTCTGAAGTTCCTGTTACGGACAACAACCCGGCCTCGCTTTGAATCAAAAGGTCATAGGCTTTTTTGTCACGGTAAGGACCGCTATTGCCATAGCCCGAAATATTGCAAACTATCAAGCGGGGATAGCGCTTCAGGAGTTCATCGGGCCCCAGCCCTAAGCGGTCGGCAGCCCCAGGGGCAAGATTCTGCACAAATACATCGGCTCTTTGGAGAAGCCTTGCCATGATGTCTTTCGCCCACGAGTGTTTCAGATCCAAGGTCAAGCTTTCCTTGGAGCGGTTTACCCACACAAAATGGGAGGCCAACCCCGAAACGGTTTCGTCGTAGCTTCGGGCGAAATCCCCTGCCTTGGGACGTTCTACCTTAATTACTCTTGCCCCCAGGTCGGCAAGTTGCCGGGTAGCAAAAGGCGCGGCAATCGCGTGCTCAAGGGTAACAACGGTAATTCCTTCTAACGGGCGCATGATTAATATGACCTCGGCATGCCCAGCACATGCTCACCAACATAGGACAGAATCAAATTGGTGGAAATCGGTGCGACCTGATAAAGCTTTGTTTCTCTGAACTTTCTTTCGATGTCAAATTCGGCCGCAAAACCAAATCCTCCATGGGTCTGGATGGCGACATTGCCAGCCTCCCATGAGGCGTCGGCTGCCAACAATTTTGCTATGTTTGCTTCTTTCCCACAGGGCTTACCAGCATCAAACAGGGCGGCCGCCTGAAAACGCATAAGATTGGCCGCTTCGACATTTATATACGCTCGGGCTATAGGGAACTGGATGCCCTGGTTTTGCCCTATGGGACGATCAAATATCACGCGTTCGTTGGCATAAGAAGAAGCCTTGTCCACGAACCAATATCCATCACCTACACATTCGGCAGCGATAAGGATACGCTCGGCATTCATGCCATCCAGGATGTAGCGAAAACCTCTTCCCTCCTCGCCGATCAGATTCTCGGCTGGCACCTTGAGATTGTCGAAAAACAGTTCGTTGGTTTCATGGTTCATCATGTTACGAATCGGGCGCACGGTCATTTCGCTTTCACTGACGTCCCGCAAATCGACGAGAAAAACAGAGAGACCATCAGATTTTTTCTTCACTTGGTCCAAGGGGGTGGTGCGCGCTAAAAGAAGCATAAGGTCGGAATGCTGAACGCGTGAAATCCAAACCTTCTGCCCGTTTACGACATAATGATCCCCCTTGCGCACGGCAGTAGTTTTCAGTTTGGTGGTGTCAGTGCCGGTATTGGGCTCGGTAACACCGAAAGATTGCAGACGTAATTCCCCGCTGGCAATCTTAGGCAGATATTTCTTTTTCTGTTCCTCTGAACCGTGCCGTAAAAGGGTTCCCATGATGTACATTTGGGCATGACAGGCGCCTGAATTGCCCCCGGAACGATTGATCTCCTCAAGAATAATGGAGGCCTCGGTTATTCCCAGCCCAGATCCGCCATATTCTTCAGGAATCAGAGCGCTAAGCCAGCCGGCCTCAGTTAAGGCCTGAACAAACTTTTCCGGATAACCCTGGGACTCATCCACTTCGCGCCAATACTCATTGGGAAAGCACTTGCAAAGGTCACGCATTGCATCCCGAATCTGCTTACTCAATTCCGAATCAAACATAAAACGCCTCCACTCTGATGAAATTCTTGGATCGCTCGGACTGGGCATCATGGAAATGGCCCAGCCAGAACTTGTTGAATTGTTAAGATGCCTATCCATAAGAGCAACCACCATGCCACATTGGAGACTCTCTTTAACCTACTGAAATGAAGGAGATTTTCTGACGTAAATTATTTCCAAGGGGATGCCCTCCGGGAGCCACGTTCACAACGCAAACATTACGTTCACTATTAGAACGCAGCACGAGCTAGCCCTGACTGGTCGAGGAAAAAGCTTATCGGAGGGAAAAGAAGTTCAGCGGAAATGAGAATTCAGGGCGAAGATCCCACATATTGAGCGTTGAATTATTGATTAACTGAGAGGGTAACAGAAAGGAGAATCTGGGAATCTGGGATCTGGCTGAACTTTCGGGCTGGCAGGAGAGCCTTTGCCGGGAAAGAAGTAGTGCTGTGTCGAACAACGGAACCAAACCAATACAACCCAAGGACATGGCCAAATCAGGGGCCTTTGCAGGGGCACGACTGACTGCCGTTCAATCGTCCCTGTTAAGTTTTTTCCAAAGAGTGGTTCGACTTATGCCTAACAGCTTGGCCAGGTCGGATCTATTGCCACCGACCCTTTCATCAACTGCCGCAATCAACTGTCGCTCCATATCTTCAAGAGAGCCGAGCCTGACACCAATTCGGTCTTTTTCCTCCCGGCTATCCTGGATTATCCCTTCATCGGCTTCCGCAATTAATTGCCGGACCCATTTTTCATCCAGCACGCTGCGGTCAGCCAGGATTACCATTCGTTCGATGAAATTTTCCAATTCCCTTACATTTCCGGGCCAACTGTATCCGTTCATCCACTCCAGAAGGTCTTCGGGCACCCCCTTAATGTGTTTACCAAAACGCCGGTTGAAGATTTGGAGAAAGTGCTCCGCAAGGAGCCGGATGTCTTTGGGGCGCTTTCTCAAAGGACTCAGGGTGAGCTTCAAAACGTTTAGGCGAAAGTACAGGTCGTGACGAAAATTCCCTTCCTTGACAGCTTGCTGCAGGTTTTCATTGGTTGCGGCAATACAACGCACATCGACAGGGACCACACTGTCTCCACCGATACGCATCACTTCTTTTTCCTGCAAAACCCTCAAAAGCCTAGCTTGCAACTCCTTTGAGATACTACCAATTTCATCCAGAAAAATAGTCCCCTTGTGGGCCAGCTCAAAAAGTCCCGGCTTGCCGCCTTTCCTAGCCCCAGTGAATGCTCCCTCTTCATGACCGAAAAGCTCGCTATCCAGAAGTTCTTTGGGTAAAGCGGCGCAATTAATGGCTACAAAAGGGCCGTTTGACCGTGCACTGGCTCGGTGAATACTCTGGGCAAACAGCTCCTTTCCACAACCGCTTTCCCCGATGATCAGTAAGGTGGAATCGACTTGGGCAAAATTCCGGGCCTTTTCCATCATATCGTGCATGGAATTTTCATGCGTCACAATGTCTTCGAATTTGAATCTCGCAACCAGCCCTTTACGGTGCAATTCCTTTCTTATTTTTTGTTCCAATTGTTGTAACTGAGAAATTTTTTGCAGTGTAAAAACTTCACCGAAATATTCCTTTCGATCAGCTACAGCAACGCGATTAACGACCAATTCCGCCCCATTCAATGAACATCGCTGGCCACTGCCTTGGGGTAAGTTGAGCAAATTTGTGAAAGATTTATTGACCTGCGCGGCCGCCTTCCCGATGACCGCAGTGTTATTGATGCCCAGCAAATTTTCGGCATTTTCATTAACCAAAAGGACTTTTCCTGAAGCGTCAATGCAAACAACACCTTCACCAACTGCCTGAATCATTGTGCTCAACCTGCGGTAATATTCTTTGTCCCTACGGCGGATTGAAATAACTTCTTCTGCCCGCTCAAGAGCCTGGGATACCGTCCGATGACTGGAATAGATGACGACGCCCTTCATCCCCACGGAATTTGCAATGTCCTGCCCCCATTCGGCACCGCTAACAACCACTTTAATATTATCTGAAGAAGCTTTTTTTATCTGTTGGTCAAATTCCATAGAGTTTCGATATATATATTGCTTTACTTCAACGCCAAGGATGTCCATTAGATCATCAAATTCGTAAGCTTCTCGGTAAGCAGAGTTCAAATACGCAATTTTTCCCCCTTGTTTTTTAGCCTCCCACAAAGCACGTAACAGATCAAAATCGTTAAATTCCGCTGTTACCACTGGGATATCAACGACTTTTCTGATTGCTGCAGCCGTCCCCCCCCTACTGACCACAACCTCGTAATCTGCTTTTTCAACCTCCTCACTAACCAGGCGAGCGGCTCGTTCCAATACTCCCTCAATTATTTTAACCTTTAGTTTTTTCTCCCGACTTACCTGCAGAACGAGTTCAGTAAATTTGGGGTAAGGAGAAGTAACCAGAATTCGGGGTTTCAATTTAACACCTCACGTAGTTTTTTAAATGTTAGGCCTAAATATTTTATAAGCCAACACATCAACAAAGGTCTCATGAAAATCAAATATTTAAAAAGCTATCAATTGATTAAGGAACAAATAAAATAGCATAAACACTCTAACCCAAATCCCTCGGCACCAACCATTAGAGAGTATCAACTGATAGTGTCCACTTAGATGAAAGATTGTGCTTTAGTTGTCAGAAAACAACAAGTCATACTACATGTTTTTGCTTAAGGACATCAACTTAAATCAAGCAGGCGACCACGCAAGTTTCTCCGTAAAACAGACAGCTCAATAATGGAGTTTCCAGCGTTCTTTGAAATTTATTCGACAGGTGTAATATATTCCAGGGAATCATGAGGACGCTGCGTATTGTATTCGATCATCCACCAGTAAGTGACCTCGCGGACCTCGGCCAGGTTCCAGAACAGATACAGGTGGAGCAGTTCATTCCAATAAGTCCGGTTGAAGCGATCGATGTACGCATTCTGGTTCGGTTCACCGGGCTGGATTTAATGAATCATCATCCCGGCCGCTTCGGCCCAAACAACGAACTCGCCGCTGAGGAATTCGGGACCACTATCGATCCGCTGTGCATCGGGAAGCCCGCGATCCAGGCGCAGTCGTTCAAAGACCCTGATCAGACGCTTGCCGGTAATGGATCGACCTGCAACCTTCATGGATGCCGCTGGCGGCAAGGACCGGGGCTCCGTACAGGTAGGTCAGGGCGTGGATGTTGCGGTACCGGCGCTCGTCTTGGGGAAGCTGGCCTGCGCGAACCAGGAAGGTGTCGCCCGAGTAGGCGATGCCCAGGTCGGCATCGCCGGAGTTGATGCGACGGATATTTTCCACCGAGGCGACCGAGGCCATGTGGCTGACTTCGGTTTCCGGAAGGTTCCGTGAAAGGCGTGCAGCAATACCTTTGGAGAAATGCTGAAAGGTACCCCCTCCGGGCCCCCGGAGAAGTCCAGACGGGTTTTGGCGGCTTCGCCGGTTGGCGGCAGAAATGCGGCAGCTAGAGCCAGGGCCAGCAGGAACAGGGACAGATAGCGGGCCAAGCGAAGCATAGGGGTTCCTCAAAAATCGGAAACCGGGGAGAGGGGCTGGCGCCGGAGAAGGGTTCAGTTCCATCGGGCAAAGTCTTTAACCCCCGGTTAACCTACAACCAAATGGATTTTAATGCAACAGGCCGAAGGGGGGGCTGGTGGGACGCGAACGGCCCGGAGCCTGCGGCCCCAGGCCGTTCAGTGGCGATCTGGTTAGACCTGGATTTAGGTTAAAATCAGTCAGGCAGCGGAACCACGAACACCGGCCGCCGCGACCTGCGCAGGACCTTATCCGCCACGCTGCCCAAAAAGGTGTGCGCCATGGCGCCCTTGCCGTGTGTGCCCAGGACGATGACATCGGCGTCAACACGATCCGCCGCTTGAAGGATCTCCGAGACCGGGTGGCCGTGGTGCACTTCGATGGCTCCGATATTCTTGAAATCTTCGGGATGGTCCGCCAACTCCTCACGGGCAAACTCTTCCAATTCTCTTTTGATCTCGACGCGTGCCTCTTCTTCATGCTTCGATTCGAACTTTTCCAGGTTGCCTTGGCCCATGACCGAGGAGACATAGCTGCGAAAACCTGCGTCGATTTCAGGGACTATGTGCAGCAGGTGAATTTTTGCATTTGACGGTCTGGCAAGGATAACGGCGTGTTTGAAGGCATGCTCCGAGTTCGGAGTCAGGTCGGTTGCGATCAGGATATTTTTGTAATTCGGCAGCATGAATTCCTCCCCGTAAAAACGTCTTGATTCCCTTGCTTTCAAGCCTTCAAAATATTTTAGTATAACTATGACGGTGTGGTGCAAACAGTAACGGGGAGGCATAGCCTCCCCTCTGCTGGTTTGTCGTTATGCCGGTCAATATCCCTTGAGGTAATCGATATATTCCGGCAGCCAGAGAGAAATCTGTGGAATATAGGTGATCAGCACCAGGAAAACCAGCAGGATCATCAGCCACGGCAGCGAGGCACGCATGATCCAGGTGATACTCTCCCCGGTGATCCCGGAGGTGACAAACAGATTGAGCCCGACCGGCGGAGTGATCATGCCGATCTCCATGTTGACGACCATAATGATGCCGAGGTGGATAGGGTCGATCCCCAATTGCACTGCAATTGGAAAGAGGATCGGCGCCATGATCAGCAGGATGGCCGAGGGCTCCATGAAGTTGCCGGCAACCAGCAACAGGATGTTGACCACGATCAGGAAACCCCAGGCGGGCAGGCCCCAGCCGACGATGATCTCGGCGATATGGTGCGGAATCCGCTCGGTGGTCAGCACGTGGGCAAACAGCATCGCGTTGCCGATGATGAACAGCAGCATGATGGAAACCTTGGAGGCATCCACCAGCACCTTTTTGGTGTCCTTGTGAACCAGCGAAAGCGGCAGGGTTTTGGCGGACAGCAGCAGGTTGCGGATGATGATCTTCGGCAGGCCGTCCCCTTCATTCTCCCTCCAGGTCATCCCTTTGAGCGGACCCATGTCGCGGTAGACGAAGATGGCGATGAAGAAGGCATAGACGGCGGACACCGCCGCCGCCTCAGTCGGGCTGCAGATGCCGCCGTAAATCGAACCGAGGACGATGATGATCAGCATCAGCCCCCAGATAGCACTGCTGCTGGAGCGGGCCAGCGCCTTGAACCCGACCCAGGGTTGCGCTGGCAACCCTTTGTACCGGGCAACAAAGTAAATGACGATCATCAGCAGGGTGCCCATCAGGATGCCCGGCAGGAAGCCGGCCATGAACAGGCGAGCGGCCGATTCTTCGGTGGCTGCGGCGTACACCAGCATGACGATCGATGGCGGAATCAGGATGCCGAGGGTCCCGGCGTTGGTGATGACGCCGGCCGCCATCGCCTTGGGGTAACCGGCCTGAACCATCCCGGCGATGACGATCGAGCCGATCGCGGCAACCGTCGCCGGGGACGAACCGGACACCGCGGCGAAGATCATGCAGGCGAGCACCGAGGCCATCGCCAGGCCGCCGCGAATCCAGCCGACGCAGTCGATGGCAAAATTGATGATCCGGGTGGCGACCCCGCCGGTCGACAAAAAGGTGGACGACAGGATAAAGAAGGGGATCGCCAGCAGGGTATAGTGCTCCGATTGAGACTCAAGCAGTTTCAGGGCGATGGACGCCAGGGAGTCGTGGGAAAAGAGTAGGATCGTGGTGACACTGGACAATCCCAGGGCAAAGGCGATCGGCATGCCGGTCAGCAGGCAGAGGAGCAGAATGATAAAGAGTGCAGCGGTGGTCATGCCGGTTTCCCCCCCTGATCAGCGGCTTTGGTTTCTTCAGCCAGGTGCATACTTTCCTTGGCTTCGTCGGTGAGAGTGAAACCTTCATTTTTTCCGGTAAAGACTCCCCAGAGCAGCATGGCTAAGCGAATGGCGATCAGCACCATGCCGATCAGCAGAATGCTGTGGGCGACCCATTTGGGGATCGGCATATCATCCAACTCGATGCCGATTTTGTACATCTTGGCCAGATAGACCCAGGAGCCTTTGATGAAAAGTCCGGTGTAGACCAGGCAGGCGGCAACGGCAATGCCACCGATAACCCTGCGGGCCATGGTGGGCAGGATTTTCACCAGGGCGTCAACGCCGATGTGGGAGCCGACCTTGATCCCGTATGAGACTCCGAACAGGACCATCCAGGCCGAGAGGTGCAGGGTCAGTTCCTGAGCCCACATCACCCCGGTTCCGAAACCAAAGCGCAGCACCACCTCAACAAAGACCAGCAAAGTCATGGAGGCTAGGAGGAGGGCTATAATTGCCTCCTCCAGGCCAGTAATTATCCGGCTAAACATATTCAGACCTCGTAAAAACCCATACCCATTAAAAATTCACGGGCCTCGGAAACGAGGCTCGTGAATAAACACATCGCCGCTTAGTTATTCGCTTCAACGGCTGCTTCGATATACTCTTTGCCGATTTCGTCTTCGAACCTCTTCCAGACCGGTATCATGGCATCAACCCACAGCTGACGCTCGGCGTCGGTCAGTTCAATGACTTCTGAACGATTGGAGTCGATAATCTTCTGGCGGTCATTGACAGCCTTCTTGGCTGAAATGTCGTTACCGAAGGCAATCGCCTCATCGAGGGCCATCTTGATTTCAGTACGGATGTCGTCAGGCAGATCCATCCAGAACTCGGCCGAGGTCACGACCAGGTAATCGATAATACCGTGATTCGACTCGGTGATGTAGGGCTGTACTTCGTAGAATTTCTTCGAGTAGATGTTCGACCAGGAGTTCTCCTGACCGTCGATGGCCTGGGTCTGCAGCAGGGTGAAGACCTCGGAGAACGGCTTTTTGAGCGGCATGGCCTCAATCGCTTCGAACTGGGCGGCGAGAACATCAGAGCTCTGGATGCGGAATTTCTTGTTCTTGGCGTCTGCCGGAGCCCGCAGCGGATCGCTGGCGGAAAGCTGCTTGAGGCCGTTATGCAGGTAGCCGAGGCCGATGAGACCTTTGTCCTTCATCGACATCAACATTTTCTGGCCGATCGGGCCCTGCTGGAATTTTTCAACAGCAGTCATGTTCTTGAACAGGAACGGAAGGTCGAAAAGCTGCAGCGAGGAGGTGTACTTTCCGAACTTTGAAAGAGACGGTGCGGCAAGCTGGACGTCGCCGAGCAGCATCGCTTCAAGGACCTTGTTGTCGCCGAATAGCTGGGAATTGGGGAATACCTCAACGACGACCTTGCCGGCCAGGCGCTGGTCAACCAGTTCCTTGAACTTATTGGCCAACTGGCCCTTCGGGGTGTTTTCGGCAACAACGTGTGAAAATTTGATGACAATTGGCTTGGACATTGCGGCAGAAGCAGAGGCTACGAGAGAGACTGTGACCACCAGGCTTACCAATAGAACCTTAATTTTTGACATTTTCCTCTCCTGTGCTAATGGTTGAGTTACTTGTTGCCCACGCGGCAACAACCTAGTATGGTTTCCATCAGGTCCGCCCCTCAGGAATTTCCGGATGGGCTAAATGTGATGCGCTCGCAAAAAAGATTCACGCCGATTGAGGCATGAAACAGCCGATTCGATAGGTGACCGGACAGAAGGTCTCGGCAAATTGTCTTAAGTAGTCCCGTAGTGGCCTGAATCGCTCTTTGAAATCTTCAAATGGACCATTTTGGGAAGGATTTGCCCCCGGTTTTTGGATTTTCCTCCGTTTTAGGCGATTTCTGAACGCCGTTGCGCGCAGGATATTCAAGCCCGTTGCTTTCAGGACCGCTGCCAGCCGGACTTGAGGCATCCCCCTGACCCGCAGGTGCTTGATATTGGTGATTCGGTCAAGGTCAGACATGGTCCCCTCTGCCCCGGCGCGGAAGCGGTAGCGCTCACGGAAAGCTTCCGTCTTCTCCTTCGCCCGTCGTCTGGCCAGCCGCAGTGATTTGGCATCATAGCTGAGGGTTGCGCTGTGCTTCACACGCTTCACCGGACACGCGGATTGCCGGGGGCTGCTGTCGCAGGTGGCCTTGTCGAAGTGGACGATCTTGCCACCCTTTTTGCCGGTCTTGATTCGCTGCGGTTTCTGTCCTTGCGGGCAGGCGATCATTTCGTCGGCATCGCGGAAGGTAAAGTCGGCCAGACTGATGCCCTCCGGTGCGCTGCCCATGGCCGGCGAGACCACCTCAACACCCAGCTCCTTGGCCTTCTCCACGTTGTTGTCGCTGCCGTAGAGCGAATCGACCAGAAGCTCTGTCGGGGAAAGCTCCCGCTTCGCCGCATCCTCGATGGCCGGAAGCAGCGCATTGGCATCGCTCTGGTGGGCCGCCTCGACTTTGACATGGGTGATCAGATTGGGCTGGCTCTTGTCCGGTGAGTAGGTTTCCATCACCTGCACCTGGAACCCTTTCCCCTTGTGGCCGCAATAGCCGGCATCGGGGTCGGAAGGATTCTGGAGCGAATCGGAGGGGACATCCTTGTTCGGCTTGATGAGCACCTGGGGGCCAGCATCGGTTTGCTCGAGCACGCATTGCTCGCCAAACAGCCGCACCAGAAGCTGATAGCTGGACATGGAAACGATGGCTTCCTGATCCTTGAAGCGCTCCACCAGCAGAAAGCAGTCGTTGCCGAGTTGCTGGAGCGTCCGGGACGATTCGCTCGGCTTGACGGCAAACTGTCCGTCGTTTTTCTCTTCATAGCGGACGGCGAGCTCGCCAAGGAACTGGTAGAGATCGGCATGCTGCCGCTTGAGGTTGACCAGGAACTTGCGGATGGTTTTGACAAACAGGCGGATTCGCCCCAGATGGGCCATGTTGGAGAAGATGTGAACCGAATCCAGACGCTGCTTGGACGGATCGAGCTCAAACAGCCTCCTCAGCGCATCGCTGACATTCTCAAAGAGCGCTTGATCCAAACCGAGGCGTCCGACACTATCCCGGATGCCCCAGAGGGTGCGGGGAGAAACATAGCTGCTGAAGTCCGACGGGTCGGTCACGTTCAGCGCATAGTGCCACATGATGTTGAAGGCGAACTGATGAACGGCCTCTTCGTCGGTCAAGTCCTCCATCTGCTGAATCAGAACGATTCCGAGCATGGTGTAGAGCTCTTTCGTCTTGCGGCCGAACTCCTCACTGTAAAGGGGAAACAACTTTTCCGCCGGCAGTATGTGAAGAATTTCTTCCCGAAACAGATGGGCCCAGGACGATTCCAGCAAGGCCAGTCGTTTCGGGCCAAGGTGTTCAAAGGGGTTGAACATGTCGCGGGTTTTGTGATCTTTGAGGTGAATCATGCGCACTCCAGGTAACCATTTGATTTTGCATGGTTATTCTGTCACAAAACCATCGCAAGAGGAAGCAGAATCAACGGCATAAGTTAATAATTTCAGCCAGTTAAGCTGATGTCGGCTTTTGCGAAGCCATCAAATGTATAGTGTCAGCGCTTTCCTGTAAGCTTCTTGCACGAACCCACCTTCGCTGAACTTGGCTGATTTAGCTTTAATCTCTTTTGTTCCGAAGACGATACCGTCGGGGGTGACGTTATTCTCCCTGATGATTGTCTTGGTGACTCTCTGCTGGATGCCGCAGGCCCACTGCGTCTCATCGGTCTGCCACTGGTCAAAGAACTGGTGGCGCTGGCCCCCCGGTCCATGACACATGTTTGGCCTTTTCCAATGATTTTCTCGGCAACCCTCGTTCGCCCTCTTTGCCGTCGGTTAGAAATGTCTTGATTGGGATGCCTCCAGTTGATGTCTAACCCAATGTGCACTTTGGCCTTCTTTGCTTCGCCTTGATTGTTGCCCCCTTCCATCGAAAGGACAGCATCGATGAGAAAGCTAGCGATGGATGTAAGATTTCCCAAATGTGCGAACGCAGAAGGAAGCATCTTGGTTGCACCCATCTCCAGAGCAGTAAAGAGTTGACTGAGTTGCTCAAAGCCACGGCTGTTGATGGCTTAGAAAAAGTCGCACTTTTTTATCTTCTTCGGGGAACAGCGTTGTTCCCGGCAAAGTCTTTCTGTTCAAGGGCCTGGAGCAGGTGCCGACCAGATAAAAACTCACCCTGCAAGGACCTAAACGGACACTGCTGTGACCAATTAGAATTTCTTCAATCCATAACCTGAATACAAGGTCGCCAATGGATTATGAGCCAGGACTCTGTCCTTGACCGCAAATGTTGTTACTGGAGCATCTGAATATTTTGTAAAAAGCATATCGTGGCCAATGCAAAGGCCGAGAATGATATTGATGTCTGTCTGGTTTTGGTTAAGGGCGAGCGCCTGCCCGACTGGGTTGCAGGTTGCCTCATAGCGATCTTGATTAATGTGGGGCATGCCGTAATCGTCTTTAGATATTCCGCTGTTCTTACAACAAATTGAATAGACCTTGAAATGTTTGGAGAGTACTTTTACCAGGATTTTTGCCTCTCGAGCCAACCCAACACACATGGCAATTCCAACATTTTTATATTCCATTTGCTTGCAGAAGCCGATCAGTTCTTCCAACCTATTCCATTGCATATAGTGCCGGGCTTCGATTTCGGCAGACGCTTCAAGTATCCTCTTGACACCCGGCTCATCAAAGATGGCCCTGGATTGAAAGTCTATCTCTGAGAAATCATTGTTTTTGCTACAACCTTGGCCTTGGTAGCATTCGCCTGTTTCACATCCGTTGCACTCAATCACTAATTGTTTCTCCTTTCTTAACGCCCTCTGTATGGCATGATGAATTGAACGAAAACCTAACCAGAAACGTTCAGTTCTTTTTTGACCTCGACAGTTCAATTAATCTCTGTGCTTTGCTAAAAACCGGATAATCAACGAATTTGTCGTTAATTCTTATTGAAGCGACACCTTTATTTTCGGCCTCCCCGAAAGCCCTTACTACCTGGGCGGCTTCCTCGATTTCCTCTGCACTAGGAGTAAATAATTGGTTGATAGGAGCGATCTGCTTCGGATGAATCGCCAGCTTGCCAAACATTCCCAACTGCTTAACCTGATTCAATTCAGTTTCAAGCCCAACCGAATCTGCCAAATCAGGAAATACTGTATCCACCGGAGGGAGCAGGCAAGCGGCCCGCGAAGCAACAACCAGTTGGGAACGCGCATAAAGTAACTCCGTCCCGGTTTTTGAGTAATCGGCACCTATATCCAGAGTAAAATCAATAGCGCCAAAGGCTAGGCGAGACACCCTGTCACTGCAATCAGCAATGGCATAAGCATTCAAGAGACCTTTAGCTGTTTCCACCAAAGGGATAAAGTCAACGTTCAACGGCAAGAGATCTGCAACTGCTTTGACAACCACTGGATCTTCTGATTTAGGCAACATTATGCCGTCAACACCAGCACCTATTGCAGCCGCAAGGTCTGCTTCGGCCCATGGCGTATCCCAACTGTTAATTCTTATGTACGTCAGGCATTGACGCCCTCCCCTGCTAACTATCTCGGCTGCAAGGGCTCGAGCTTTCTCTTTTTCAGAAACGGCAACAGCATCTTCGAGATCGAAAATAATTGCATCAGCCCCGATGGTGAGAGCCTTCTCCATTAGCTTGGTGTTGCTGCCAGGCGCAAATAATAGACTGCGGATGATTTGCACAATTATTTCTCCACTTAGAAAATGTCAATAAGGCGAAGCAAGCCACGAGGTTCTGTCATCTGAAATTCTTTGACCATTTTGTAACAATGTTTTCCAATCGCCTACCCGAAAGATAGCAACTAGCATGCCAGCTACGACATGGCTCCCTAAATGCTTATTTTTCATATATATTTTTTTGAGGGAGGAATTGTGACGGGTTTTTATGTAGCCCAGACAAAACAACTATGTTCAATTTAAAAACGCGCTGTTTAGTTTTTTAACGAGTTGCTGGTCCGGAATTAGAAGATAGAATTAATCGCACAGGCATCAGGCGAGGGGGGAAAGGGAGCAGCCATAACATTCTCTGGCCGCAACCCCAACTACATCCAAATTTGCCCCAGGAAAATCCGATATCCTCATTTGCGGGCAAGACAATCCAAGACGGATCTCCTACAGTTGATTTCTAAATACTCTGTATCCTCAATTAGTTACAAGGCACTCTTCGTCCTTTGGCTCTACACTTTCGGTTTTTGACAATCGGTTTTTGTCAGTCGATTTGCTGGATCGTCGGCGGCAGAGCCACTCCCACGGCTTTGAACACCTTGCGCAGATGGATGAGGCTTCGGTTACACGGCAAGCTTCAGTTCGCCCTCTTCCAGGACAACTTCCTGGACCTGCTGCAGGGCCTGCTTGATGTCAGGGGCGCGGGCCGTCCCCTCCCTTACACCTGAAGTCCCTATTCACATTCGACCTACCCCAAAAAGGTTGTCGCAGGCTCTGCTTCCTGAGTTAGCCCAGCGAGGAACATGCTCGCAATCCCCGCTACGCTGATCAGAAGCAGGATCAACAGAACAATCGAGGGCCATCCCCATAAGCTGCAGAAAAAGCCGCCGCCTGTTCCGGAAAGGCTTGACCTCAGGTAATAGGAAAAGAGATAAAGTGAGGGAAACTGAGCTTGGGTATGGGGAGCCAGGAAACCGACCCAGGCCGAGACGACCGAGTGGGCGCCGAAGAAGCCGATGGTGAAAATCACGATACCGAAAACCACCGCGGGAAGGCCGGGAATCAGGGTCAGAACGAGCCCTGCCACCATGATCGCCAGGGAGACAAAGAGGGTCGGGCTGCGCCCGAACCGGGTGACCAAAGCACCCACGAAGCTCGAGCCAAAGGCACCGAACGCATAGGCGAAAAAGATCAAGGCCACCTGGGTCTGGCTCAGGCCGAATCCGGGGCCCAGAAGCCGGAAGGTAACATAATTGTAGAGGGTAACGAACCCGCCCATGCAGGTGAAGGCCACCAAAAAAAGGCAAAGCAGCCCAGGGTTTCGCAGGTGATTCAAAAGAGATCCGGTGAGCTGCCCCAGGTGAAAACGCCGAGGCTTGAAATTGCGCGAGGGCGGCAACAGGACCAGAAGAAAAAGCAGCCCCAGACACAGGCTGTCAGGATACCCCCCGCCATGCCGCCAAAGGCGTTCCCGGCGATATGGAGGTCCATGGCGCTCCCGCCCGCCCGGGGCTCGATCTCCTCGCTCAGGTAAACCATCGCCACAGCCGGAACTCCGGCCAGAACGCTCCCCTGCATCAGGCGCAGGGCGAGGAGGGTCGACAGTGACTCGCCGGCGGCGGTGGCAACGGCCAGCAGAGAGCTTCAGGGTAACGGCCACGCCCATCAGGGCCCGTCGCCCCAGGGGGAGAATTCATTGTCCAGGTTCGGAAAGATGGACTGAAAAGCGTAGAGAGTGGAAAAGGTCACAAATCAGGCAAAGAACTGGGCGAGGTTGGCCCTGCTTTAGTCCCTGGTTCCCCGTACAATGAGATTTTCATCCCCCGTGATCAATCCACTTTTTCGCCCTTCATTCCCGTTGACTGAATGGTTACTTCCGGACTAGACATAAGTAAAAATATATTGTTATTATTTTTTGCTATATATTTTCTTTATAACAGGTGTGGCTGATGGATCTGCGACAGCTCCGTGTTTTTGTCGAGGTCGCCCGGCAGGGAAGCTTTACCCGGGCCGCAAAACTGCTTCACATTGCCCAACCGGCTGTTAGCATCTCGATCCGTAAACTCGAGGAGAAACTCGAACTCACCCTTTTGAACCGGCAGGAAAAACGTGTGACCCTGACCGCCGAAGGGGAATCTTTGTTGGCCCATGCCCATCGAATTCTGGAGAACTGCTCGGCGGCCGAGGCGGAGATGACCGAGATGCGGGGACTGGAATGCGGTGAAGTGCGGGTCGGAATCCCTCCTATGATGAGCTCCTACTACATCCCGCTCATCATCAGCGCATTCCGGGAGCGCTACCCGAACCTGAAACTATCGGTCAATGGCGAGGGGGCCGCAAGTATCCAGAGGATGATCTCCAAGGGGGAGATCGACATGGGGGTGATCGCCGGCCACAAGGTTCCGGAGGGCCTGGAATGTCAGCACTTCCTGCGCGAGGAGATCGTGGCCTGCGTGCCCGCGGACCATCCCCTAGCCGGGCGTGATACAATCGCCTTTGCAGACTTTCTGAAGGAACCCCTGATTGTTTTCAAGCAGGGGTATTATATGCGGGAGCTGATGGATGAGTTGGTGGAGGAGAACAACCTGAAACCGAAGGTTGTCTTCGAAACGAACCTCTTTTCCCTGGTGCGGTCGCTGGTCAAGGAGCGGCTGGGGATATCGACGTTTCTGCGGATGGTCGTCAGCGGAGATCCTGAATTGGCGGCCGTCTCCTTTGATCCGCCACTCTACCTCGACCTGGTGATCGCCTGGAAGGCGAACAGGTACCTTTCGCGGGCCAACCGTGCGTTCATCGATTTTCTGTTCGAAAAAACCAGTAGCCAGGAGAGGTTTTGAATTAAAGCATCTGGTTCATCCTTTGCGGCATTTCAAACCTGCGGAGTAAGTGTTCTGTTCCCTTTCTCTCCCCGAATGGAAATGGTCGCATGTCGCCCAAAGGGAGCCCGAGCGTGGGAGTAGATAGTTTAAGACGTGTCAATCCCCAACATTTATCGGGTGTGAGGATTGTCTTATAAGTCACCAAATTCAAGATTCCAGACGGTCTCCTAGGGGATTCAGACTGGACTGTTCCCATAAGTTGCGCCAGAATTAATCCTACATCATCTATGGATTTATCGAACGCGCAAAAACATCTCTTTTCTACGAATAGTTCGATTGCGAACGAGAGGTGACATCGTCATTCCCCGCCAATCCACCCAGGACCTATTTGACTCAGTGCTTGAGGCGATTACTACGCTATTCGCCTCAGTTCGTTCCGACGATAATCCGATCGTCTGCAGGTCCCTGGACATGACCAGACAAAAAGAGTCTGATCTTTTCCTGGTTCTGCCGACAAGGCTTATTCCTTCCATTCAGCCAACCAGCTAATTGCTCAGGGTCTCGGCCCATCTCGGCACCGAGTTGCTCAAGGGTGAGGCCGTTGACCTGCTTGTACCAAGCCAGTCTTTCGAGAATACCCTTCGGCTGGGGGATGGGATTGTAGCCGAGAAATTGGATGACGCGGGGGACGAATTTCAGGTCCACTTTCCACCCATGCTCCCAGTTCCAGAGGGTGGAGGTGGTCACACCGATCTGAATTGCAACGTCTTTCTGGTACAATCCAAGTTCAAGGCGGCGACGACGCAGGTGGTCGCCGAGGGTGACAGGATCTTGTGTCAATTCCGGAGGTGGCTGAATCTCTAAAGGAATTTCGATTTTGTAGGCAGTTTTTATCTGGCTGGAATTGTTGGTAAAGGGGNNGTACACACCCCTGTTTCTGCGGAAAACTGGGAGACTCTAACGATTCTTGTACGTGTACTCCGCCGATGATCGAGCGCTACCGGAGACGTCTCTCCGGTCCCCTTCTTGACCGCATCGACCTGCACATCGAGGTGCCCCGCGTTCCCCACCGGGATTTGGCCGATCCGGTGGATGGTGAATCTTCTGAGGTCATCCGGGCCCGGGTTGAGGCGGCTCGCCAACTGCAGCGTGTACGACTTGCCCCGTTCGGGCTACACTCCAACAGCCAGATGCAGGCGCGCCACATCCGGAAGTTCTGCACCGTTGACGACCAAGGGCAGAAACTGCTGGAGATGGTTACGGACCGACTCGGGCTATCAGCACGAAGCTACAGCCGAATTCTGAAGGTGGCACGGACTATTGCTGATTTGGCCGGGGAAGAGCAGATCTGTCAGCAGCATTTGGCGGAGGCTATTCAGTATCGGGGGCTGGATCGGAAAGCACTCTGAGATCATGCTCGGACAAAATTAGCCCTTTGCCTTACTCGGGGGATCTCAAATAGCAGGGGTCGTGAGAATCGTTGAAAATAGCAGTCAATCGGCAGGCAAATATTACGAGACAAGAAATAAGACCGCCAGACATCCCTCCTGTGTCAGGGGTTAAAGTACTTCCTCTTTCCCGCCTTTATTGAAGATGAATAAAACAGTCTGATAATTGTCGCATCAAGGGAACGTTTCCTATAGACTGTCTGCACAGGCAACGAGGTTGAAAAATAATCAAAACACCTAAGCGGAGCAAGATCTTATGGCTGGCAAGGAATTGGATTTTCAGGAAATTTACACGACCTTTCAACCAAAGATACTTGGATTCCTCTCCCGCATGCTCGGTGTGAACGAGGCCGAGGACCTAACCCAAGAGGTTTTCGTCAAGGTCGATAAAACGCTGAATGAATTCAGGGGGGAGGCCCAGCTTTCCACTTGGATCTACCGCATTGCGACCAATGCCGCATTAGACAGGCGGCGCAGTTCCTCTTTCAAGCAACAGGCGAGGGAATGCGTTTCAGACCATTCATCAAGTGAAAGCGAGACCGAGCCAGAGGATAAGAATGTCTGGACTGGTGAAAAAAAGCAGAATATCGACCAACAGTTGATTCGGAAGGAGATGAATAGCTGTATCCGGGAATATATCGATCAGCTCCCTGAAGATTACAGAACGATCTTGGTCCTTAGCGAGGTCGAAGGCTTTAAAAACCGCGAGATTGCCGAAATTCTCGAGGTCAGCCTCGACACGGTAAAAATCAGATTGCACCGGGCAAGAGCCAAACTGAAGGAACGACTGAGCAGCCATTGCAATTTTTACCTTGATGAGCGAAGCGAACTGGCCTGCGACCGAAAAGAAACCAGTGACCACTGACGCAACTTATCACCCCCTGTCCGATATTCCATTTTTCAAAAGCCCCTACCTACCTACATCAGCCTGAGGCCTCTTTTCCCTCCACCGTCAACGCATTCCTGGTCCAACCCAAACAAAAAAACAGACAACCTGTATCCTTTTGCTCCCATGCCCCGTCTATATGGTTGAAGACAGAAAATCATTGGCAGGAAATGGAGTGACGCATGTCGGGAACGGAAGGATTTGATTTCTGGTGGCTGATCCCGCTAATCCTGATTGGACTATGTTTTTTCAGGGCACGGGGATGTTGCTCCGGGAGGCGACATCGCATCGAAGACTGGCCTGAAAGGAACAACGAAACCATCTCTGACTCAGCCCTGGAGATCCTCAGTAGACGTTACGCTCGCGGGGAGATCGATGATGGGGAATACGAGAGAAAGAGATACACAATCACCCAGACTAAGAAAGGAGAGACGAGATGACCACGGAAAAAATAGGCCAAAAAAATGAAGATGAAGAGAAATGCGCAGCCATGGACTGCTGTTCACCGAATAAATTCGCTGGCATGATGGCCAGATGCGGCGAGGACATGAAACACGAGTGTGGCACCATGATGCAGGAGATGATGAAGGGCGGATGCTGCCAGTCAGAGCAGAAGTGATCTCTCCAACCAATTAACCCGGCCATGGGCTTCGGCCCATGGCCCAATTCATAAGGGAATTTCCCATGAATCAGTCAGAGCAACGGTTTTCCATCGAGGTGGAAAGCACCGATAAAACATGTTCCATCGGAGAGACCATCGGTAACCGCAACATTTACGAGAGAAGAATACCGGTCCTCTCCTGCGAGGGAGCCTGCATCAAGGGCGAGGTCGCCCGTCTCGCCGCCAACATAGTGGCGAAAGAAGAGGGCTTTGCCCGGGCCTGCCACGGAGAAGTCCTTTCAGCACCCCATTCGGCCATGGCCGCATGGGTCAAACAGGTGGAGAAGACCGTGCTGATCGACGGCTGCGGTCTTCGCTGTCATGGCAGGATTTTGGAGAACCTGCTGGGCAAAAAGAGGCTGGTCCAATTCAATGCTCTCTCCATTCATCAAAAATACGCAGATGTTTTCGATATTGACGAGATCCCAGAAAATGAGCGTCTGCAGGCGGCAAGACAGGTGGCCGACAGGGTTCTGGCCGTGCTAAAAAAAGATGTCGTCAATTGGCCTGAATTCAGCTCCACCTGAATTCAGGCCAATTGGAGTCTACCATTAATCCGACATGAAAATGGCTCACCCCGAATTTAGGGTGGGCCATTCATTGTTTTGCAGGGATTCAAGGAAACAAGCTTGACATCCGCCGGGATTGTCTTAAGAATCACCATTTCAAAGACACTTGACGCCCCAACTGGAAACCCAGGTTGGGGCGCTCCTATTTGTTGCATCAAAATGTGATCCCGCATTATCTATGGATTGGTCGGACGTTTGACCTGTCATGTCATTGCTAAGTATAGTCGCATTTCACGAACGAGAAGCAACATAGTCATACAAAACTTTTCTCCTTGCATCCTGATGCATAAAAAGACAAAATGTTTCCACTTGTTTTTATCTGGGAGCATTTTGTCTGGCCATGAAAAAATCCCCTCTGGATATCTTCCGAGAGCATGGCGGCCAGCTTCGCATGAGCGAAGCCCTCGCCCACGGAATAACACGGTACATGCTGTACACCCTCCGGGACAAGGGTATCATCGTGCAGGTGACCCGAGGGGTCTATCGCCTGGCGGAGCTGCCGCCGATCGGCAACCCAGACTTGGTGACAGTGAGTCTGCGGTTTCCGAATGCCGTCATCTGCCTGATTTCCGCCCTGGCCTTCCACGGCCTCACCACTCAGATTCCACACGAGGTGTCTGTCGCTGTTCCCCGGGGCTCACGGATGCCGTCGCTCGACTTCCCGCCGGTGAGCGCTCATAAGTTTTCCGAGGCCGCGTTCAAAGCAGGAATTGAGGAGCACCAAATCGATGGCGTTACTGTTCGGATCTACAGCCCGGGAAAAACTCTGGTGGACTGCTTCAAGTTCCGCAACAAAATCGGCATGGATGTGGTTCTGGAAGCGCTGAAATTCTACAAGACCAAAAAGAAGTTCAACCTGGACGAGTTGCTTAGATACGCCAGAGTATGCCGGGTGGAGAAGGTGATGAAACCCTACCTGGAGGCGACCCTGTGAGCGCGAAGGCTTTCAAAAACACAGCCGCATCCGTCCGGCAACGCCTACTGAATCGCGCCAAAAGCGATCAGCGACCGTTCAACGAGCTGCTTCAGTATTACGCCATGGAGCGCTTTCTGTACCGCCTGTCGCAATCTGTGCATGCTGACCGGTTTATCCTCAAGGGAGCGTTGATGCTGAGAGCCTGGCAGTCGCCGGAGTTGCGTCCGACCATGGACATCGATTTCCTCGGCAGAACGAGTAACGAGGAAGCCGGCATCGCCACACAGGTACGCGATATCCTCTCCGTTGCCATCGAACCTGACGGGCTTGTCTTCGATCCAGCGTCGATTCAGACTGAGCGAATTACCGAGGATGCTGATTATGAGGGCATCCGGGTTCGCTTCAGTGGAGCATTGGATTCGGCCAGGGTTAACATGCAGATCGATATCGGTTTCGGCGATGTCGTATATCCCGGACCTGAAAGGGCCCCACTGCCTACCATGTTGGGCTCCCCCGCCCCACAATTGCTGTGCTACAGCCGCGAAAGTGCAATCGCTGAAAAATTCGAGGCGATGGTGAAACTGCGCGAATTGAACAGCCGGATGAAAGATTTCTACGACATCTGGCTGCTCTCCCGTCAGTTTGACTTCGTGGGGGAAAGTTTGGCCGAAGCCATCCGCCTCACCTTTAATCGACGTGGCACCTCGTTTCCCGATGTAATCGTTGCGTTTACCGAAGTTTTCGTTGAGGCCAAACAGACTCAATGGGCAGCCTTTCACAGGCGCCTTCGGCAGGATCACGTCCCCGCATCTTTCTCGGAGGTCGTCACTTCCGTAAGGGATTTTATCGGTCCGCTTGCCGCCGCACTCTCTTCCGGCAAGGCGGCTCCAGACCGCTGGACCGCGCCAGGCCCCTGGGAGTGACCCGACGAAAATAGCTCAACCTCCTCCCGGTTCCGCTGACACGGTTTGTGGCGACCGCTCAGCCAGTCGGCCAACTGCTCGGGGTCACGGCCCATCTCGGCACCAAGCTGCTCCAAAGTCAAGCCATGGACCTGCTTGTACCAAGCCAGCCTTTCCAACACATCCACAGGCGGGAGGATCGGATTGTAGCCGAGGAAGGCGATGACCCGGGGGATGTAACGCAGATCGACGGTCCAGCCATGCTCCCAGTTCCAGATGGTGGAGGTGGTAACGCCGATTTGGACTGCGACATCCTTCTGAAACATTCCAAGTTCAAGACGGCGCCGGCGCAGGTGGTCGCCGAGAGTGGCGGGTTCTTGAGCGAACTCGGGAAGTGGCGGAATTTGAAGAGGAATTTCGATTTTGTGGGCCTGTTTGGCTACTTCAGAAAAGTAGGAAAAGATACACGCAACCCTGGGGGTTTGTTTATCTTTTTCAAGTAGTCTTAAGGAAGGGCTATAAGAAAAGACAAAATGGAGGCTGTCATCCCCGATTTCAACCTTGTCGACCAGATCCCCAACAAGCCTTCTCTTCTCGTCGTCATTCAGGATCGGCCACATCGAAGCGAAGTTCGTCGCACGCTCAAGCAAAAAGTCTTTGGCGATGTTGTTCGCCTTCGCAAAGTCGATCTCTGCCTGCAG
>NPID01002693.1_pt1 | contig 43096 bp, 42 predicted proteins | sample 8637491 | NCBI WGS metagenome assembly NPID01 (sample SAMN07420843, study PRJNA396082) | bioreactor metagenome | isolation source: sample BA6 brine-fed electro-methanogenic bioreactor BA | place: Japan: Kochi | collected 2016-06-14 | reverse complement strand
TGCGCATCCAGATCAGGCGGTAAAGACGATACTGGTCCGAGGTCAGGTGCGCCTTGATCTTGTCGGGCAGGTTGGCGATCGAGGTGGGGCGGATCGCCTCGTGGGCTTCCTGGGCGTTTTTGGCTTTGCTTTTAAAGGTCCGCGGCTTGGCCAGGGCGTAATCGCTGCCGAACATGGCGCCGATCACCTGCCGGGCCTCGGTGGTGGCTTCTTCGGAAAGGGCCACCGAATCGGTACGCATATAGGTGATAAGCCCCACCGAACCCTCGCCGATGTCGATTCCCTCGTAGAGCTTCTGGGCCATCGTCATGGTCTTGCGGGCGGAGAAGCCGAGCTTGCGGCTGGCCTCCTGCTGCAGGGTGCTGGTGGTGAAGGGCGCCGCGGGGTTGCGTTTTTTCTCGCTGCGCGCCACCTTGGCAACGCTGAAGGATTCTTTCGCGATCGCCTCGACCAGCCCGCTCGCCTGCTTTTCATCGGCAATGGCGAATTTATCCAGCTTGTCGCCGTCCAGCGCGAACAGGCGGGCTCTGAACTCCTGTCCCTGGAGCGACTGCAACAGGGCCTCGATGGTCCAGTATTCCCGGGCGACGAAGGCCTCGATCTCTTTTTCGCGCTCGCAGACCAGGCGCAGGGCCACCGATTGCACCCGGCCGGCGGAGAGGCCGTACCGGATCTTTTTCCACAAAAACGGCGAGAGGTTGAAACCGACCAGATAGTCGAGAATCGACCGGGCCTGCTGCGCGTCGACCAGATCGCGGGCGATGCGGCGCGGCTCGTTCATGGCCTGCGCGATGGCCTTTTGGGTGATTTCGTGAAAGGTCACCCGCTTGACCTTGGGCGAGTCTGCGTCTTCGCTGATGCCAAGGGCCTCGAGCAGGTGCCAGGCGATAGCCTCTCCCTCGCGGTCAAGGTCGGTGGCGAGAATCAGCTCGTCGCTCGATTTGGCTTCCTTTTTCAGGAGGTCGATCTGCTTTTTGCTCTCGGGCAGAACATGGTAGCGCGGTTCGAAATCGTGCTCGACGTCCACCATCCCCTGTTTGCTGGGCAGGGCGCGCACATGACCGTAGGAGGCCAGAACCTTGTATCCTTTACCGAGAAATTTTTCGATGGTTTTCGCCTTGGCCGGAGACTCGACGATTACCAGTGCTTTTGCCATGGGTCCCTCTGAGATTGCAGGCTCAAAGCTTCAAGCCGGCAGGCCGGGAAGCCCTCTGCCGTCCCGGATGCCGGGCCTGTCGATTGGTTGCCTGGGTTTTTAAAATCAAAAAGGCTGCAGGGTCACCTGCAGCCTGGCTGTCTAGGATGGTCGCTCAGTGGTAAAGTCGCGACCAGTCGTCTTCCATGAAACAATCGACCTCCCTTCGCCAGTCGTTGTTCGACTTGACGAAGAGGGTCAAGGCCGATATGGCCTTGATCTCCTTGAGACTGACCTCGTCCTCCGCCACCTGCAGAGCCTTGTCGAGGATCTCTTCCTGCAGGTCGTCATCGATGATCCCCAGGGTCCGCAGACGGATCAGAAAGCCGCGGGCGTCGACGGCCAGGGCCCGCATCTCGTCGGGACTGAAAACCCGGTTGGTCGGGGCGGCCAGCGCCAGCGGCTCTTTGGCCGCGGTGAGCATGGAGAGGTTTTCCATCCAGCTGAAGGCGGCGTCGATCTCTTCGGTCTCGTAACCTTCAGCGAGCAGTTCTTCGACGATGTCGGTTTCGCTGAGCTGGTCATGCTCTTCCATCACGTACTGGGCGATGATGCTTACGATGGCCAGGACCCGTTCTCTCAAGAAAACTCCTATGGCGATTGGCCGGCTTGTTTCATTCAGCCGCTGCGGACATAGCGCATTCCGGGCAGCTGTTCAGCGCCGCCGGTGAGCTCTAAGTTCAGCAAAATAGCGGAAACCTCCATGGGTGTCAAGCCACTTTTCCGGACCAGATCGTCCACGTGGAGGGGCTCGTTTCCAAGCTCCCGGTAGACCACCAGGGCGTTGCCGGAGAGGCTGGCGGCCATCGATTCCTGCTTCTGGCGAGCCTTGCGCGAGGGGGCCTGGGGCCACAGGACCTCGGTGATGTCGCGGGCCTCCGTCACCAGGTGGGCGCCGTCCTTGAGCAGCTGATTGACGCCCTGGCCGGTGGCGGCATGTACCGGGCCGGGTACTGCAAAGACCTCCCGGCCCTGTTCGAGGGCAAAATCGACGGTAATCAGCGAGCCGCTGCCGGCAGCGGCTTCGACGATCAGGGTGCCTCGGCACAGGCCGCTGATGATCCGGTTGCGACCGGGGAAATGCCCCGCCAGCGGAGCGGTGCCCGGAGGATACTCGGAGATGACCGCTCCGCGCTCCTCGATCTGGTGGAACAGGCGGGAATTTTCCGGCGGATAGATCCGATCGATGCCGCAGCCGAGTACCGCCACCGTGTCGCCTTCGCCGTCGAGCGCTCCCTGGTGGGCCGCGGTGTCGATGCCGCGGGCCAGGCCGCTGACGATGGTGATGCCGCCGCCCGCCAGCTCGGCGCAGATTTCGGCGGTCAGGCGCCGGCCGGCCGGCGAAGCCCGGCGGGCGCCGACCACCGCCAGCGCTTCGCCGGCCGGGAGGTTGCCCCGGACATAGAGCAGGGCCGGCGGGTCGTGGATGGTACGCAGCAGCTTGGGGTATTCGGGGCCGTCCCAGAGGGTGATGATGCGGACCCGGGCCTTTTCGAGCTTTTGGAGAAAGGCAGCGACCTGGGGATCGTCCGGGGCGGGCAGCTTTCCGGCGATCCCGGGGCGGATGCCGGCCCGCTCGACCCAGGCTGCCGGACCGGCGTTGAGAATGGCTTCGACGGAACCGAAGGTTTCCATCAGGCGGCAGATACCGACCCGGCCAAGCCCGCGGGTCAGGTGCAGCCTCAGCCATAGCTGTTCTTCCGTCTTCACCTTTTGCGCTCTCCGGTAAAAAAGGAAAAAGGATTGAAGGTACTCAATCCTTTTTTCTGGACAATGGTTTTCCCCGGCCGCCATCAGCCCCCCCCGGGGGGGGAACGGGTCGCCCGCCTATTCAGGGACGGTGAATACCCGGTCGCCGCGGAATATCACGTCCGCCGATTTGAGTACCAGGGCGGTGGCCGTTCGCTCGTAAGTGGCGGTCACGACGGCACTTCCGAGCAGAACATCGGGCAGCTCCACGTTCTCATCCAACAGGGCCAGTTCGGTCGCTTCCCTGGGGCGGGAGATATAGAGCAGGTTGCCGGTCTGCAGACCGTCCGCGGCGCCCAGGTCGATGTAGATGACATCGTACTGGCCGAGGGAAATCTGGCCGTCAAGGGCCGAGATCAGGGCGCCGGAAAGAGGGGTTGTGGCCTTTTTCAGTTCAATTTCCAAGCGCCGCGGAACATAAGGGCGGACCCGCGCGCCGCGGTGGATTTCGCGAAGGGCCGAGGTGATCACCGCGGTGGCCACAGTGGGGCTGGTTTCGATGACCTGCAAGGTTCCCAGCTCAGCGATCTGGTAGCCGATCGGGGCGCCGGAACCCGGGTGGATGACCTCCTGGCCGATATCGAATACGGAGAAGAGGTCGCCGGGCTGGGTTGCCGCCAGGTTGCCCATCTTCAGGAAGACTTTGTCGCCGGTCGCCATGAGGATGCGACTGTCGACGGTGTCGATCAGGGTGCCCGTCGCACCGAGTTCATCGAAGCTGACAAAGCCGTTGTCGGCGGCCAGGGCTTTGATGGTGATGGCCGGTTCGGGTTCGGGAAGTGCCGGCATCGCTTCGGGTTCAGCCGCCTGGAGGATTTCGCCCTCCACCGGAAGAAATTCGATGCGCCCGTCGATGATGCGGATTTTCTGCCCCGGGTAAATCAGGTGCGGGTTGCGGACGTAGGGATTATGGGACCAGAGGTTCGGCCAGTAATAGGGGTCGGCAAGGAACCTTTCGGAAATCCCCCAGAGGGTGTCCCCTTTCTTGATGGTGTAAATACGCCCCTGTTCCTGGGCCAGGGCGGAAAAGGGCAGAAACAGAAGGCAAGCCAGCAGAATCGCTTTTCGGATGGTCATCAAAGCCCCCATTGAATTAAAATCGGGTTCCGGAATTTTATTCGACCTGCAGCGATTTGCGGGCGGCGGCGCTGCCGGGGTATTTGCCGCGCAGCAACCGGAGGGTTTCCGCGGCGTTTTCCGGATGGTTCAATTTCGCCTGGGCGGAGGCGATCTTCCAGAGGGCCTCGGGCGCCTTGCTCCCCTGGGGGTAGTAATTCACCACCTTCTGAAATTCGGCCACCGCTCGCTCATACTGCTCAAGGGAGTAATAGCATTCTCCGAGCCAATACTGGGCATTGCCGGCGTAATCGTTGTCGGGGAAGTTGCCGAGAAAGGTTTCGAAGCCGCTTTTGGCCTGGTCAAATCGGCCTGCGGCGTAATCGGAAAAGGCCTGCAGGTAAACTTCGGTCGGGGCCCGGCCGGCCTCGATCTTGTCTTCAACCAGCGGCGCGGCGGCGGTGGTCGGCGCCCGGTAGCCGGTGATTTCCCTGCCCGGGGTGACTTTTTCTGCCACCGGCGCGCCCTGCAGGCGCGAGAGCAGGGACTGCTGATCCTGGAGGCGGGCCTCGATCAGCAGCAGACGATCCTGAAGCTGATCCATCCGGCGGAGCAGATCGGCCTGTTCCTGCTGCAGGCGGGTCAGACCGGGATTTCCGGCGCCTCCGTCAACGGTGGACGAAGGAACCGCGCAGCCGTTCAGGGCCGCCCAAGCAAGGGAGAAGATGACAATGAGAGATGATTTGCGCATGATCCGGATCGTTCCGCTGCAGGTTCGGTCGGGGCGTGGTGAGGGCGATATTTTGTAAAAATTATAGGGTTTTTAACCCCTTGTCAAGTTCGAAAGGACCCCGGTCGATGGACCGTCGGGCTAACCCCCGGCGAAATTTTGTGCTATGCTCTGCGGCGATCACTGCCTAGGAGGTTGAACTATGTCCTGCCCGGAACTGCTGGCCCCGGCCGGCGATCTTGAAAAGCTCGAGACGGCCCTCGCTTACGGCGCCGATGCGGTGTATGCGGGGGGGGAGCACTTCGGACTGCGCGCCCTGGCCGGCAACTTTTCCCTCGAGGCGCTGGCCCGCGCCCGGGAACTCGTTGCCCGCCGCGGCAAAAAACTCTACCTGACCCTCAATGCTTACCTGCGGCAGGAGGAAATGGACGCCCTGTCCGCCTACCTGGAGCAGTTGAAATCATTGGAGCTGGATGCCTACATTGTTTCTGATCCGGGGGTGCTCGCGGCCGTCAGGGCCGTGGACCCGGCGCGGCCGGTTCACCTTTCGACCCAGGCCAATACGACCAATGCTCAGGCCGTGCGATTCTGGCAGCAGGCCGGGGTGGGGCGGGTCAACCTCGCCCGGGAGCTGTCCCTCGAAGAGATCCGCTCAGTGGCAGAGGCAACCGATGTGGAGCTGGAGGTGTTCGTCCACGGGGCCATGTGTGTGGCCTGGTCGGGGCGCTGCCTGCTCTCGGCCGCCCTGACCGGACGCAGCGCCAACCGGGGGGCCTGCGCCCATCCCTGTCGCTGGCGCTATGCGCTGGTCGAAGAAACCCGGCCCGGGGAGTATTTTCCCGTCGAGGAGGATGAGCGGGGGACCTACCTGATGAACAGTCGCGATCTTTGTTTGATCGAACATCTGCCCGAACTGCTCGAAGCCGGGGTGACCAGCCTCAAGATCGAGGGGCGGATGAAGAGCCGCTATTACGTGGCCGCGGTCACCCGCGTCTACCGGGCCGCTCTCGACCGGTATCTGGCCGATCCCGGCGGTTACCGCATCGATCCGGCCTGGCTCGAGGAGCTGGACAAGGTCAGTCATCGCCCCTACGATCGCGGTTTTCTGTTCGGAGGCCGAGAGGCCCTGGTGCATTCGGCCGATTCACTCTACCGGCGTACCCACGATTTCGTCGGTGCGGTTCTGGAGGTCGGGGCCGGTGGCCGGGGGGTGGTGCTGGGCCGCAACCGTTTCTTTGCCGGCGAGGCTCTGGAGCTGATCGGACCGCAGATGCGCCAGGCGGTTTTTCTTGTCGGCGATCTGGTTTCCGAGCGGGGTGCCCCACTGCCGGCCGGTCAGCCCAATGCCCGCATCCTCATGGATCTGCCGGCCGGGGCACAGCCCGGCGACCTGCTGCGGCGTCAGGCGGCAAACCGCTCCTGAGCGCTGACGGCCGATTGTCGCTCAGGGATACTGCCAGCATTGCCGGGTCTCCACATCGCAGCAGGTCAGCGCCCGGCCGTAGACGGCGCCGGTATCGAGGCCGATCTTGTTCTCCGCAAAGAGGGGCTGACGCATGGGGGTGTGGCCGAAGACCACGACCTTGCCCCAGTCATATGCCGAGCGGAGAAATTCCTCGCGGATCCATAGCAGGTCATGCTCGCGCTGGGCCCTGAGCGGCAGTCCCGGGCGCAGGCCGGCATGGACGAAGATATGGTGTTCGGTTTCGAAGCTGCTGGGGAGGTTTTCGATAAACTCCAGATGCGCCTGTGGAATCCGGATGCCGCCCTGTTCCCGGTAACTTTCCAGGGTGGTGCGGCCGCCGTTGGCCAGAAACGAAAACTGGTCGCGTTCGGCAAGAAAATCCAGGAACATCGCCTCGTGGTTCCCCTTGAGAAAAACGCTCTGGGGAAAGCGCCGGCCGAAATCCATGAGATAGTCGACGACGCCCCTGGCGTCGGGCCCGCGGTCGATAAAATCCCCGATAAAGACCACCTGGTCCGCCGCCGCGGGCTTCACCCGCTCCATCAATCCCTCCAACTGCTCCAGGCAGCCGTGGATATCGCCAACGGCCAGCAGGCGCCCGGTCCGCCCGGCGGTTTTTCCGTCTTCGGACGGCATCGGCTGGATCGGCTCTCTGCGATCTCGTTGCGTCTTCATGGCTTAAATAGTATCGCAGGTATCCGTGCCGGCAACGGGCCCTGGCAAAAGCGGGGCTGTGCCTCAAAGCGTCACCGTCAATCGGTGCTGTGACTTTCGTTGCCCTGGTTTTCCCCGGTTCGGACTCCCGGCAATGGCCGGGGAAAATAGCGATTCAGATAACTTAAGGGCTGCGCGACGAATCTGGCATTTTCTTTGAAGATGGAAAGGACTGAACCCGTGGAAGGCACCCGGTCAGGATCTGGCGGGGGGCAAAGGGAGAGGAATATGAAACAGCTTGCTGCCGCCGGGGTGGCGTTTTGGCTGATGACCGCGGTCAGTCAGGCCGGTGCCTTCGGCTTGGAGACCTCTCGGCAACCGCCTCTATCCCGCGACCACCAGCCCTGGTCCCTGAGCCAGCCGGCGCCGACCCTGGTCAACGATCATGAACAGGCCGGAAGGGTCTCGCTGAAAGAGGTGGTGGACAGTGAGGAACGACCTCGCTCGGAACCGTCGGTCTATGGTTGCGCAGGCTCCCAGGCCGATGAGCGAACGTCCCGGGGCATTGCCGCTCTGCGCCGGGGGGAGCTGTTTCTTTCCGTGGACGATGCCGGCCAAAGCCGGACCTCGTCGGTCGCAGAGGGCGACGAGGACGCACGCCGCCTGGACCTTATGCTTTTTGATCTGCCGTTTTTTGCCGGCCTGCAAAATGCCTTGAACGTCTTACAGTTCGGGGTTGAGGATGATGAGCAAAAGGAGCCGGTCTACAGCTTTCAGCTCTGCTTGGGCTGGTAGCCCCGAGAGCGGCCGGCGTTCTCAGATCTCTTCCCCCGCCCTGACCTGAACCCGCACCACCCTGCAGCAGGCCTTGGGGCCGGCCATTTCCCGGTAGATCCGGCGCAGGAAGCGGACCGTGACCAGTTTGTGGAGCGCTGCCTGGGTCCAGCGGTACAGTAGTTTGCGCAGCCGGTTGGGAGCCGGTCCGCCGAGCAGCAACGGGCAGTAATCGCTCAGCCGCAGTCCCACTTTTACTCCCTCCGGCTCCCTTTCGCAGGAAAAGACCAGCTCCCCCCGATCGCAATTCTCCCTCTGCACCAGCAGTCCCCCGCAGATCCGCAGGGCGAGGGTTTGTGGGCAATCACTTTCGCCGGTCGCGGTAGACGAGAATCTCAACAGACTTTTTCCGGAACGCCAGAGCCGGAACTCCACCCCCTCCCGGATCTTGACCGGCCGCACCAGGGTCAGGGTGGAGCGGCGGATGTGGGAGAGGTAGCGGTCGAGCAGCAAACCGGGGCTCAGGCGATCGGCATATTCGCCGGGCAGGGTCATCCATTGCACCGAAAATACCGACGCATCTTCCATCAATACCTGCTGGCAGGCTATCTGCAGGGCTCTGTTCATCGATTCTCCTCTGCTGCTCTCTCGGTTTTGCGACTGCGCGGTGAGCAGGGCGCCCAGCAGCATAGCACAGGCCCGGCGAGATTGCCTCTTTTGCTTCAGGTTTGCGGCTTGTCCGAAAGAGGCGTAATCTTGTTTGGTGAATATTGCCGGGCTCTGCTATGATCGGCCTTGGCCTGCGCATGGCTCTCTCATGCCTTCGCCGCTGCCGTAGAATAGATTCTGTATTCTGTGGACACCCTCTCCAGCTTCGGAACCTTAAATGACCGATGTGCGCCCCTTCAGACCCCTGACCCTTGCCCAGAGCGGAACGCTGGTTCTGCTGCTGGTCCTTCTGTTTCTGTTCGCCAGGGGCCCCTTCCTGGTTTACGGCGGCCTTTCATTTGCTTTGCTGGCGGGCTACCACCTGCTCACCGATCATCGCTACGGTGCCGAACAGATTCGTTCGCTGGGTCTGCTGATCCCCCATATCGCCATCTACCTGCTGATCTGTACCATCGTCATCTGGGCCACGACCGGAGACGAGGAAAGCCCCTACTGGGTTATTTATACCCTGCCGATTGCCGTGGCGGCCTCCAGCCTGCCCCTCTCCGGTACCCTGGCGACCTGTGCCGCCGCTTCGATCCTGTTTCTCAGCCAGGTCCCTTCGGCCATGTATCTCGACCCTGCCGAGCGTGCCAAGGAGATCCCGGAGCTGGCGATGTTCTGCCTCACCTTTTTCATCGTCGGGGCGCTGATCCAGACCTTCTCCGACCAGATCCGGCGGCAGTTGCAGGACCAGAAAAGCCTCAATCAGAAACTGATGACCAACCAGCAGGCGCTTCAGGATTCCCTGCACCGGTTGGATGCCGCCGAAGAGAGCCTGCGTCGCAAAGAGCGGCTTGCCGCACTTGGTGAGATGTCGGCGGGCCTTGCCCACGAAATCCGCAACCCCCTGGGGATCGTTTCTTCCTCGGCCCAACTGCTGGAGAAAAAAACCGCCGGGTCCTCTCCCGAAGCGCTCCAACTGCTCAGCATCATCCAGGAGGAAACCACGCGCCTCAACGGCCTGGTGGGCGATTTTCTGACCTTTGGCCGTCCGGCCCGGCCCGAACGGCGCCCCGCCGATTTGAAAACCGTGGTATTGCGGGCCCTGGATCATGTCCAGGGGGTCGCCGAGCAGCAGGGAGTGGCCGTTGAGGCGATGGATCTGCCATCCCTGGACGCTTCCGTCGACGTCGACATGCTCCGGCAGGTGCTTCTGAACCTTTTGCTCAACGCCCTCGACGCCACCCCGGCCGGAGGGCGGATCGAAGTCCGGCTCTACCGCCAGGATGCCGGGGCCTGCATCGAAGTCAGCGATACCGGACGGGGAATCCCGGCAGCGGTGAGGGCTAGCGTTTTCGACCCTTTCGTAACCACCAAGGCCCAGGGCACCGGGCTGGGGCTGGCCAATGCCTACCGGATCGTCGAAAGCCACGGCGGGGAGCTGAGCCTGGTGGAAACCTCGGAACGGGGAACCGTTTTCCGGGTCCTCCTGCCGCTGGAGGATAGCTAACATGTCTCACATCCTGGTCGTCGATGACGAAAAAAACTATCGCACCGTGCTGGCCCATCTGCTGGCCGACGAGGGATACCGGGTCTCCACCGCCGATAACCCCTTCGCCGCCCTGGAACTGCTCTCCCGAGAAAATGTCGCGCTGATTCTTTCAGACCTGCGGATGCCGCGGATGGACGGAATGGAGTTTCTTCACCGCGTCCGGGAGATGGTTGGCGATGTTCCCTTCGTCATCCTGACCGCCTTTGCCACCGTTGAAACCGCTCTTCAAGCCATGAAAAGCGGGGCCTTTGACTACCTGATGAAACCCTTCAAAAACGAGGAAATCCTCCTGACGGTCGAAAAGGCTCTGGGGTTTGCCCGGCTTCAGGCCGAAAATGCCGCCCTGCGCCGCCAACTGGAACGGAGCCATGACCGAGAGATTCTCGGCGAAAGCCCGGGGGTCAAAAAACTGCTGGCCGACATCGCCCGGGTCGCTCCGGCCCGAACCTCGGTGCTGATCACCGGCGAAAGCGGCACCGGCAAGGAGCTGGTCGCCCGGGCCCTGCATCGGGCCAGTCCCCGGGCGGTCGGGCCGCTGGTTACGGTCAATTGCGCCGCCTTTGCCGAAACCCTGCTCGAGAGCGAACTGTTCGGACATGAGCGGGGCGCTTTCACCGGCGCTGCCGAAAGAAAGCGGGGACTGCTCGAGGTGGCCGACGGTGGTACCCTGTTTCTCGACGAAATCGGCGAATTCCCCCTGCCGCTCCAGCCCAAGCTGCTGCGGGTGCTGCAGGATCGGCGGTTTCGCCGAGTCGGCGGCACCGCCGAAATCGAGACCGACGTGCGCCTGATCGCTGCCACCCATCGCAACTTGCCTGAGATGATCGAAACCGGCGCCTTCCGCGATGATCTTTATTACCGGTTAAACGTGGTGACCCTTAATGTGCCGCCCCTGCGTGAACGGCGGGAGGATGTCCCTCTGCTCGCCCTGTGTTTTTTGCGGCGCTATGCTTCCGAGCTGGATCGCCAGGTCACCACCATCAACCCGGCGGCTATGGCCATGCTCAAGGCCTATCCCTGGCCCGGCAACGTCCGGGAGCTGCAAAACGTCATCGAAAGAGGCGTGTTGTTCTGCCCGGGCACCAGTCTGGAGGCCGAGTCGCTGCCCGATATGCTGCACCGGGTCACCGGGGTTGGACCGGCTCCGGAGGTTCCCGCCCTGGAGTTGGGGCGACCTCTTCCCGAACTGCTTGAAGAGGCCGAAAAGGAGCTGATCCGCAAGGCCCTGATCCAGACCCGAGGGGTTCAGGCCCAGGCGGCTGAGCTGCTCGGCCTCAGTCGCAGCAATCTTCAGTACAAACTGAAAAAATACGGCATGATCTGAGCGTTGTAAAAATTTCTGGCAACTCCCTTCCGTGGTTGTCGAAAACCGTACAAATAATTGTACGAATCCCCCCGTCCGCAATTTGTAACCCGCCGAGTTCAGGGACTAAAACCCGCTGGCAAGACTATTGCTAATGCCAAGCGAGCTTGTTGTTCAAGCCCCGTTTGTCTGCATCCCGTTTACCCGAGTCGGCCTCCCTTTTTCTCCGGGTCCGACATGGGGCATGGATGGTGTCTTTGCCCCGGACCCACGTGGGGTTTCTTTTTCTGGAAGAAGGAAAAAATGAAAGCATTACTGCGCGATTCACGACTTCAGCCCCTGTTCGCCCTGTCCATGATCTATTTGTTGCTGTCGCTGCTTCTGCGCCTGCTGCTGTGGTGGCGTTTCGGCCTTCCCGAGCAGGTCGGCGCAAAAGATCTTTTTGCCATTCTGGCAGCCGGCGTGCTCAACGACCTGGTCGTACTGATCTATCTGAATGGACCGGCCTCCCTTTACCTGCTCTTGATGCCGGAGCGGGTGTTCAAGGCGCGCTGGCACCAAGGGCTGTTGGCCTGTCTGCTCTTTTTCTCCCTGTTCGGCATGCTGTACCTCGCCGGGACGGAATACTTCTTTTTCGAGGAGTTCGACTCCCGTTTCAACCTGGTGGCGGTCGATTATCTGATCTATCCCCACGAGGTGCTGGTCAATATCTGGGATTCATACCCGGTGCTGCGCATCATGCTTATCGACCTGGTCGCTGCCGGCCTGCTGTTTCGCTGGGTCTGGCCGAGGGCGAAAAAGGCCTTCCAGGTCACCGCACGGGTCGGTGGTCGCCTGAAGGTCTTGGGTGTTCATGCACTGCTGCTGGGGGCCTGCGTCGCCCTTGTGTCAACCGACTCCCTGGCGGTTTCGGCCAACCGGGTGACCAACCAGCTGACCTACAACGGCATCAGCAGCCTGTTTCGCGCCTTTCGCACCAACGAACTCAATTACGACGCCTATTATCGCACGATCGACCGCGATCGGGCCTTTGGGCTGGTCAAGGCCAGCCTTGCCGCTGACGGTACCGGCTTCAGCAGCCGGGAACAGGACAGCCTCAACCGGACCCATGCGGTCAATCCCGCCGGGCTGGGCAAGATGAACGTGGTGGTGATCGTCGAAGAGTCGCTCAGCGCCAAATATGTCGGGGCTTACGGGACCGACCAGGGACTGACCCCCAACTTTGATCGCCTGAGTGAGCAAGGTCTGCTTTTTACCCATGCCTATGCCACCGGAACCAGGACGGTCCGCGGTCTTGAGGCGATAGCGACCTCGCTGCCGCCGATACCGAGCGAATCGATCATCAAACGCCCCGGCAATGAACGGCTTGCCAACTGGGGGCAGGTGATGCGCGATAGCGGCTACCGGGCCAGTTTTCTGTACGGCGGTTACGGCTATTTCGACAATATGAACTACTTCTTCGAGAACAACGGTTTCGAAATCAGCGATCGGACCGACATCCCCGAGCCGACCTTCGCCAACATCTGGGGCGTCTCCGACGAGGACCTGTTCCATCACGCCCTTGATTATTTCGATCGGCTCCACGGCCAGGGCGAACCGTTTTTTTCGATCATCATGACCACCTCCAACCACAAGCCGTACACCTTCCCCGAGGGGATCGAAGGTGTTCCCGCCAAGGGAGGCGGCCGTAATGCCGGCATCCGGTATGCCGACTACGCCCTGGGCCGGTTCTTTGCCGCAGCCCCTGAACGCCCCTGGTTCGACGATACGGTTTTTGTGGTGGTCGCCGATCATTGCGCCCGGGTCTACGGCCGGGCGCAGGTTCCGGTACGCAATTACGAGATCCCGCTGCTGATCTATGCCCCGGGGAGAATTTCCCCCCGGAAGGTCGAGACCATGACCAGTCAGATCGATATTGCTCCGACCGTGATGGGGCTGCTCGGACTGCCCTATAGCGCTCCTTTCTATGGCCGAAACGTGCTGTCGGACCGGCCTGGCGAGGCGCATCCGATCCTTCTCAACCATAACCATGACGTGGCTCTGTACCAGGATGACCGGCTGATTGTGCTGGGCCTGAACGGAGCCGCCGAGGTTTACACCTACGATCGGGAGCAGAACCTGCAGATTCCCGCCCCCTGGGATCCCGATCTGATCGATCTGGCCACGGCCTACTTCCAGACCGCCTTCGAGCTGTTCAGAACCCACAAGTACCAATGAGCTCGAAGTGGGGGATGCCGCAGATTCCCCTGATCCCGCCAGAGAGCCGGGTGCTCTGGGCTGGCGCAAGCGCATCGAGATGCCCGGACGGCAAAATGAAAGGTCCTTCCGATGCAGGTTCTGACCCTCAAACTGCGCAACTTTCTAGCGCCGGAAGCCGCCTTCATCCTGGTCATGTATGGCCTGCTGCTGGCCGGCTACAGCCTTCTGCGGCTCTGGCTGCTCCTGCAGTGCCCTGAGCCGGCATCGCAGATTCCACCCGGGGTGCTGGGCAAATCCTTCCTGGTTGGCATGCGCTTCGACCTGGTGGTTTGCAGCGGCCTGCTGCTTCCCCTGTTTCTTGGTCTGCTGATGTTCCGGGGCCGGGGCCGCAGCTGGGTGGTCGGGGTATTTGCCGGCGTTTCGGCCCTTTTCCTGCTGATCTGCCTGGTCGAGCCGCAGTTTTTTCAGGAATTCGGGTTCCGTTTCAACCGGCAGGCTGCGGGATTTCTCTGCACGCCTCTGGCCCTTGTGCAACGTCTCGGCAGCAGGCACCGACTGTGGCCGACCCTGGCGGTTGGCGTCCTTCTGGTTGGGGGGCAGGGTTTGCTCGTGCGTTGGCAGTACCGAAAGCTTCAGTCCGGTTTCTGCGAGAATGCTCCCTCGGCGGCCCTCCCTCGAACCATGGGGTCTGTGGTCCTTCTGGCGCTGATGCTGGTGGCTCTGCGCGGGGGTCACGGCCGGGGGCCGTTGCAATGCGAAAATGCCTATTTTTCAACTTCGCCCTTTGCCAATCAATTGGCCCTCAACGGCATATTCTCCTGGGGAGTTAGTCTTCGGGAAGCGTTCGACGATTCGGTTGCCCCTTCGGCGGATAGGTCCGCTCGGCCGCCGAGGCAATGATTCAACTGAGGGCTTGAATACAACTTTGGACCGGGGTAGATTGAACTGCCCTCTTGGATTGATGGGGATCGACGAACTTCATGGCCTTATTGCAAAAGCACCGATTCTGGCTTGTTCACGGGCTGCTGCCGCTGATGCTTTTCGTCCTGGTGGCCACCCTCTTCGAAATCACCGACTGGGATCTGTGGCTCTCGGATTTTTTTTACGATCCGGCCCGCGGCGGCTGGTTTTTCAAACACAGCTGGTGGGCCGAGCAGGTCATTCATCGCGGCGGACGAACATTGGTTCTGGACTTGGCTCTGGGATGCCTCGGGGCCTGGGGGGCGTCGTTTGGCATTAAGCGAATTCGCTCCGGGCGTAGAGCTTTCCTGTTCATGGCGCTTTGCATCGGGCTGGGCACCGGCCTGGTGGCGCTCGGCAAGGCAACCATCAACCGGCACTGTCCCTGGGACTACGATCGCTACGGCGGCGAGGTCCCCTACGTGCGATTGTTCGAACCGGTGCCGGATGGCTTCAAGCGCGGACATGGCTTTCCCGCCGGACACGCGTCGGGGGGCTTTTCCCTGATGGGAAGCTATTTCATCTTTTACCGCCGGCGGCCAGGGCTGGCCCGGGCGGGGCTCGTGCTGGGGCTGGTGATGGGGACGGTTTTCGGCTTCGGCCAGCTGGTCCGCGGAGCCCATTTCGTATCACACAATTTCTGGTCGGCCATCATCTGCTGGGGGATCGCCCTGGCGCTTTATCGCTGGGCTTTTGCCGGCAGGCTATGGGACGTTTCCGGGGCGAAGCAGAAATCTCGCGCCCCGCTTCTTTCCGGAAGCACGGCAGCCTGACCGGCGCTTGTCGGAAACCAGGGTGTTCAAGCCGAATCTGGAATCATCAATGACCGAAGCAAAGCGGCATATCTGCCTGATCGCCAATCCCGCCGCCGGCGGCAACGCCCGCGGCACAATCGAGCGGGCCCGGGATTTCCTGCGCGGGCGGGGCCACCGGGTGGACCTCCAGTTGACCAGTGCCCGGGGCGACGCCCGGCGGGGGGGTGAACAGGCCCGGGAGAAGGATTACGACCTAATCATCGCCGCCGGCGGGGACGGTACCCTCAACGAGGTCATCAACGGCCTGGTCCCTTCGCGGACCCCGCTCGCCTTCATTCCGCTGGGGACCACCAATGTCTTTGCGCTGGAGGTCGGCATCCCCTTCGACATCGAGCAGGCCTGCCGCATCGCCCTCGAAGGCCAGGTCCGGCCGGTCTGTCTGGGGCTGGCGGGGGAGACCCGGTTTCTGCTCATGGCGGGAATCGGCTTCGATGCCGAGACGGTCTTTCGGGTCAGCACGCGGCTCAAGCGCTGGGCAGGCAAGTTCGCCTACCTGGCCAGCGCCCTGGCGGTTCTGGCCAAGCGGCCTTTTGCCCCCCTCGAGGTGCAGACCGAGGAGGGCCGGATTCTGCGCGGCTACAACCTGGTCATCGGCAATGCTCGTCTGTACGGCGGTCGGTTTACCCTGACCCCCCAGGCGTCGCTTTTCGAGGATTCCCTGGAGGTCTGCCTGTTCCTGCAGCCTGGAAGACTGCGGTTTCTCGGCAGTGTTTTCAAGCTGGTCGTCGGCCGGGCGCTCTCCGAGGCCGAAGCCCTGGTGTTCAAGGCCCGGCAGTTCGAAGTACGCGGCGCAGAGCTGCCGGTACAGATCGATGGCGATTTTCATGGCCGCCTGCCGATGCGGTTTCGAGCGGTCCCCGGCGAGCTCACCATGGTATTTCCCGAAAGCAGCTGACTTCTGGCCTTCTTGCCCGACGCCGGGGAGGGGCGGCGCATCGGTTGTTGGGTATCCGGACCGAATCTGTTAATCTTGAACCATGACAAAAATTAAACGCGAAATATTCAACGGCCGGATCGTCTCGCTGGCCATCGAAGAACACTGTCTGCCCGACGGGCGTCTGGCCGATTTCGAGATGGTCCGCCACCCCGGCGGCGCGGCGGTGCTGCCTCTGCTGTCTGACGGCCGGGTGGTCCTGATCCGGCAGTACCGGCCCGCCGGCGGGGGGATGGTCTGGGAAATTCCCGCCGGCCGCCTCGAGCCGGGCGAATCCCCCGAGAACTGCGTGCTGCGCGAGCTGCAGGAGGAAATAGGCTACCGGGCGGGGCGGATCGAGAAGCTTGGCGAAATGCTGACCGCGGTGGGGTTCTGCGACGAGGTGGTCCACCTGTATGTCGCCAGGGATCTGACCCCGGTCGAACGGGCCCTGGAGCCCGACGAGTACATCGAGGTGGTGCCGGTTTGCCTGGCCGAGGCGCTGCGGATGCTGGCCCGCGGCGAGATTCCCGACGGCAAGACCCAACTGTCGCTGTTGCTGTTCCAGCAGGTGAAATTCTAGGAGGCTGTCCCGGGGCAATGCCGGGCGGCCTCCTGTGTCCCTCCGTCTCGGCCCGGTGACCTCGTCGACCCGGTACAAATTAGTGGTCAGTGGCCGGCAATGATGGCTGGCGTTTGCCCTTTTTTTGCCTATGAGAGCTTCTTGCATGGCTTCCTTGCCCGATTCCTATCCATCGCCGCTCCACCTGCCTTTTAATCGCGAAGCGCTCAGCGGAACCTTTGAGCTGGCCCCCTCGGCGGAAGATCCGGGGGGGGAGGGCTGTTGGGCGCTGGTTCGCGGTACCGAACTGGTGGTCCGCCATGCTGACGGCTGCCCGGCATTGCCCCAGGGCTGTCTGGCCTCCGAGTTGGTCGACAGCGGCCGCGACCCGCTCTATATCGGGACTTGGCAGGGGCGTCCCTGCAGGGCGCTGCGGCTCTCGCGAAGCCAGGAGCTGCCAGCCGGGCTGGAGGGGGAAAACCTTTTGTGGACCCAGCCCCGGCTCTCCATCGAACTGCTCTCGCTGGGCGGTCTGGCCAGCCAGCTCCTGCACTGGGAAGGAAACAGCCGTTTCTGCTCGAGGTGCGCGGCCGAAATGGACCCGCTGCCCGGCGAGTGGGGAAAAAAATGCCGATCCTGCGGCTACAGCCATTATCCCCACATCCACCCCTGCGTCATCGTCCTGGTGCGCCGGCCGGGAGAGGTGCTGCTGACCCGCAAGGCCGAATGGCCCGAAGGTCGTTACAGCCTGGTGGCCGGTTTTATGGATTTCGGCGAGTGTCTCGAGGAGGCGGTGGCCCGCGAAGTGCTGGAGGAAACCGGCGTGCGGATCGCGAACATCCGCTATATCGGCAGCCAGAGCTGGCCCTTTCCGAGTCAGCTGATGGTTGGATTTACCGCCGATTATGTGGATGGCGAGGTGAAGGTGGAGGAAAAGGAGCTGGAGGACGCGCGCTGGTTCAGCGTGGACGAATTGCCCTTGCTGCCGCCCAAACGGAGCATTGCGCGGTATCTGCTGGATCGTTATTGCCGGTTGTAGCGCTGGCCCTGCCGGGAAAAACCGGGATGGGCAGAACGACGGCGGTGCACCCTGGGCCCCTGTCAGGGCACATACGGATGGAACGGCAGGTCGAGGGCCTTGGCCACCGATTCGTTGCACAGGGTGCCGCGGTAGGTGTTGACCCCTTTGCGCAGGGCTTCGTCGGCCTTGGCGGCCCTGGCCAGACCTTGGGCGGCTATCTTGCGCACGTAGGGCAGGGTGGTGTTGGTCAGGGCGAAGGTGCTGGTGTTGCTCACCGCCCCCGGCATGTTGGCGACCCCGTAGTGGATGACGCCTTCGACGGTGAAGACCGGGTTGTCGTGGGTGGTGGGATGAATGGTTTCGACGCAGCCGCCCTGGTCCACGGCGATATCGACGATCACGCTTCCCGGGGCCATGCGCTTTACCAGGTCGCGGCTCACCAGGCACGGGGCCCGAGCTCCGGTCAGCAGCACCGCGCCGATCAGCAGATCGGCGCCCAGGACCTCCTCCTCGATGTTCTGTGAGTTGGACATCAGGGTCTGGATTCGGTTGCCGTAGTGATCGTCCCAGTAGGCGAGGCGGGCCGGGTTGATATCGAGGAGCCTCACATCGGCACCCATGCCGACGGCGATGCGCATGGCGTTGCTGCCGGCGGTTCCGGCGCCGAGGATGACGACCCTGGCGGCGCGCACCCCGGGGGCGCCGCCCAGCAGAACCCCCTTGCCACCGTTGGGCTTCTGCAGGAAGTAGGCGCCGACCTGCACCGACATCCTTCCCGCCACTTCACTCATCGGATGCAGCAGCGGCAAGCGGCCGTCGGCCAGTTCGACGGTTTCGTAGGCGATGCCGGCGACCTCCCTTTCCAGCAACTGGCGGGTCAACTCCGGCGCCGGGGCCAGGTGCAAATAGGTGAACAGCAGTTGGCCACGCTGCAGCCGTTCGTATTCGGTCGGCACCGGCTCCTTGACCTTGACGATCATCTCGGCCTTGCCGTAAAGTTCTTCGGCCGCATCGATCAGCCGGGCCCCGGCTGCCCGGTACTGATCGTTGCCGATGCCGCTGCCCAGTCCGGCATCGGTCTGCACCAGCACGGTATGGCCGTCCTCGGCCAGGGTCCGTACCCCGGCAGGGGTCATGCCCACCCGATATTCCCGGGTCTTGATCTCCTTGGGAACCGCAATGATCATCTGCGACCTCGCTGTATGGCTGGATTATTATTGAGAAACTGCCACTTTGAAGTCTATCAGAAGCCGCCGATTTGTGAAGCCCGCCGCCCCGCGGGTGCAAAGGTATCGTAGGGGCACGGCGCGCCGTGCCCGAAGAACGCCCCGTCGCCCGCGGGTGCAAAGGTGTCCATGAGCGATCCGTTTATCAAACGCTATTTCCGCATTCCCCGCACTGAAATCGCCTATCTGCGTTTCATTCTCGAAAGTTACGACGGGCTGGCCTTTATGAGCACCGTCGAAAGCCGCCTGGCCCTGGTGGCGATCGGCTATTCCCACTCCCGGCGCCAGGATGCCGAGGCTCTGCTTTCGGCATTGGCCGAAGAGGTGCCCATGGAGGAAGCTGCTCCGGAAGCGGCCGAGAATTTTTAAAAAATGATTGCCTGAGGTTTGCCAACGGGGCCTCGGGCTGGGTTTTTATAAAGCACTTGCCAGGGATTGTCGGCGCGGATTACAATTTCGATTTCCAGCTATTTTTCAATGTGTTCCTGCCCTTGGCTGAAATGGGAGTCAGCTTGAGGGGGATGGGGTGAAGAAGGTTCGATGATCAGACGGCCCAGAGTCTGGGTTTGCCTACTGGCTGTGCTTGCCACCATAGCCACTTTGCAGGCCCAGCCGCAACTTGCCTGGAGTCAGCCTGGTGTTCCCGCTGCGGATTCCCGGGCCCTTGCTGCCGGTTTCGTGGCCGAGGTCGGGCGGCTTCACCTGGTGGAAGGAAGCGAGTGTACCGACTGTCACTCGGGCGATCTTTTGACGCAACACGATCATCGGTGCGCCTCCTGCCACCAGTCCTCCGACATCAATGTGCAGACGGCCCTGGCCAACAGCGTGACCTACTGTACGGCCTGCCATTCGGTCCAGCCTCATGCCCTGGATTGCATGCTCTGCCACTACGATAAGAATTTCGATAACTTTCGAGGCAACTCGCGGAAGATCCACAATACGCACCGGGACAAGGTCACCTGCGGTATCTGCCACATCATCCCCCGCAAGGTGAACTGGGGGCCGCGAGAAGCCGCTTGCGGTACCCGTTGCCACGCGCCCAGACCGATCGCCTCGGCCCGGACCATCCATGCCGGTCATATGGATAAATTCGGCAACCTGCCCAACCCCTGCGCCTGGTGTCACGGGCAGGACGTGCCCGAGCGCCCGGCCAATATCTGCTCGCTCTGTCATGAGAAAGCCAGGGGCGGGGGCCGGGATGAGGCGCACCGCAGGCATGCCAGCAGCTTTAATTGCACGGTTTGCCACGAATCGTTGGAGGCGTTCGATTTTGACGTGCGTACCTCCTCCCGGGACCAGGCCTGTCGGGTCTGTCACCAAAACCGGCGCCGCGATGACCGCAAGACCCACCGGGAGCACGTGCTGGGCAGGGCTCAGTGTTATGCCTGCCACGGCAATGCCAACGTGTATGCCGCTGTCCGTCCGGAAAAGGATTGCACCATCTGTCACAGCTTCCGCAACGCACCCTTCCAGCAGGTTCATCAGACCCATGCCGCGCGGGGCATGATGTGCGGGGTCTGCCATTCGGTCGTCCCGCTGCCGGTGAAAGGGGTCCGGGGTTCGCAGCCGATGTCCGGTTTTTCTTCCGGTCGCGATAGGGACTGATCCCGGAACGGCCGGCCTGGTTGTTGCAAGCTCCGGGGCATGCCAGAGTCCGAAGTCAATCCTTTGCCGGAGTATTCATGATCATCCGCTTTCTCAGTTCGCTTCGCCTTACCCTCGGCCTGCTGCTCGGGCTGGCCCTGGTCTCGGTATTCGGGACGCTGCAGCCGGCAGCCGACAACCGCTACCAGGTGTTTTACCAGAGCCCCTGGTTCCGCCTGTTGCTCGCCCTGCTGGCCCTGAATCTGGTGGTCTGCACCCTCAAGACGATCCGCCGTAACCTTCAGGATCGTTCCCGCTATCGCGAAATCCTCGGCTCCGAGCAGGTTTTTTCCTTCCCCCGGCGCTATGTGCTGGCGGGCGACACCGCCCTGCCGTCGCTGGAACAGGGGCTGCGCTCCCTCGGTTACCGGGTTCGCTCCTATGGCGAGCAGTTGGTGGCCCAGAGGGGACGGCTCGGCCGCTGGGGGTCGACCCTGGTCCACCTCTCCTGTCTGGGCATCATGGCCGGCGCCCTGGCCGGGGAGCTGGGTTTTGTCGGTACCCTCAATATCTACGTGGGGGATAAGAGTGCCGTTTGCTACGACTGGGACCTGCAGCGGGACCGCGCTTTGGGTTTCGAGGTCCGGCTCGATGCCTTTGAACCGCTCTATTATCCCATCGACCTGCAGTTCACCGCAGCCTTGCCCGGCGGCCGGGTGCTGGAAACCTATACCACCCGCGAGGGTGAAACCGTGGCGCTTCCCGGGGCGGGACTCTCCGCCAGGGTCCGAAAGTTTATGCTCTTTGAAAAACTGCTGGTTCTCGATATCTACCGTCAAGGCCTGCATCTGGGCGAGTATCGGTCCCTGCCCGAAGGGGCTCAGTATGATGGAACCGGAGATCTTGGCCTGGTTCTTCTCCCCACCGCCTACCGCGACCCGGTGCTCAGGCAGATCCGCAGCGAGGTCTCGATCCTGAAGAGCGGGCAGGTTGTCAAGCAGGGAATCATCGAGGCCAACCAGCCGCTGGTTTTCGAGGGGGTGACCATCTACCAGACCGCCTTCGACCGGGACAGGTTCGGATACCGGTTCGTCGGCTTCCAGTTTTCGCAGGATCCCGGCGAGCCGGTGGTCTGGGCAGCCAGTATCCTGTTGATAGCCGGCCTGCTGATCGCTTTTTTCATCCCCTGCCGGACGCTGGGGGGGGCCCGGATCGACGATGAAGTGCTGCTGGTCGGCCTGAGTGGGTTTCGCGGCGAAGCGGGCAGGCAGGTGTTTAACCGGCTGGAGATGCAGCTGACCGATCGGATGAACGAGAAAAAATCGTCCTTGCCCTGATGAATCGTCTTTCTGTTTTTTTGTCATCTCTCTTTTAAACGCTCGAATTCCTCCCCCGCCTTTGCCTCCGTATTCTTGGCGCATGGTAAATTATTTTTTTTCATTAGATATAATAGTTCGTTTAATTCTGGTCGGTTGTCGGCTTAATGAGTTAAGTGGCCGGATCTGTGAAGGAAACCACGTTGCGCCAGCGAGGGCTTCTGGTTATACTGAAACAGCTTTTTAATAAATCTCCCCGCATCGATATTCTTACGAGACCGACCCGTCCTGCGCTCCGCTATTGCCAAACCGATTCCGGGCAGATTGAAAAAGAGCTACTCATCTCCCCCGGGGGCACCGGGATGTAAATGCATTTAAGAGGCGATGCAATCCCATGGGTGGGAATCGGTGCAATAGGTTACCTGGGGAGATTCGCCCTTAGGGCGGTAAATGAACAAGGGGAAAAGGAGAAGGTAAATGAAGAAGAGGCCAACATTGTGGATGGGCATGCTGGCATTTTTTGCCCTCATGCTTGTCTGGGGGGGGCACCCGCGGTCAGGCTGGGCGCTGACCCAGAGCAATGCCCTGTGCAGGCAGTGTCACACGGCGGCAAGCATCATGGATCGCCATCATCTGTTGCCGGGGTTTCCGAGCTGTCTCGACTGCCACAGCGTTACCAGCATTGGCCAGTTCCTGCCGCCGCCCTGCATCGACTGCCATGACTTCCGTGGAGGGATTAATGTCCCCGTTCACGATTTCCACACCGCGTTGATTCCGGGGCAGATTCCCGCCTGCGAAACCTGTCACACCGACGGCGTGCCCGGTGGCCCGCTGCGCGAACCGTTCGGCGAATGCGATACCTGCCATACCGGGTTCCAGGGCGGACCGAACGGTACGCTGCATCAGCAGCACACCAACGTCTTCGGGGCGACCGACTGCAATACCTGCCACGGCACCGGCACCGACGTCTGCAGCGAATGCCACCAGGTCGTATCCACCGATCACGGGGTGATGGCGCACGATTTCCGTCTTGGCCCCGGCGCTCCCGGCCATGACTTCCACACCGACACGCAAGGCATTACCAACTGTGAGACCTGCCATGTTTCCGGCACCCCGGATGTGACGCCGATTCACGAAGTCGGCATCTTCAACGAATGTACCGGCTGCCATTACACCAACCTGCTTTACCAGCATGACTTTGCCTGCGGACTCTGCCACGGCTCCGACAGCCAAACGGTGCAGGAGGCCATCGCCAACCACAACATCGACTGCCGGGCCTGCCACGGCGAGATGCCCCACGCCATGGACTGCATGCTCTGCCATAACGACCAGAATCCCAACAACTTCCTCGGCACGCGCTCACGCAAGATTCATGAGAAACATATGGACAAGACGGCCTGCGGCGTCTGCCATGAATTCCGCAACGTTTCACCGCAGAGCTCCTGCGGGCTGTGCCACTCGCCGCGGTCCATCTCCTCGGCGCAGTCGGTCCACCGCAAGCACATGAAGCGGTTCGATACCGTGGCCCGGCCATGTTTCTGGTGTCACGGGACCGATATCCCCGAAGCCCCGGCCAACGTCTGCAACCTTTGCCACACCGGCCGCAGCGGCGACAGGATCACCGCCCACCGGCGGCATGGCGAGGATTTCATCTGCACCATCTGCCACGACAACGTGTCCGGCTTCGGCTTCGATGTGCGCACCGGCACGCCGCGCAGCGAGGTCTGCACCGTCTGTCACGGCGTAAAGGACGAGGGTTTCCGCAAGGTCCACGAGAAGCATCTGGGCAAGGCCCAGTGCTTCTCCTGCCATGGCCGCAGCAACGTCTACGCGAAGGTGCGCGGAAATCTCGACTGCTCGATCTGCCACGGGTTCGAAAACGAGACGTTCCGCAAGGTGCATCGGAAGCATGTCGGCGATGGTGCCATGTGCGCCGTCTGCCATAGGGTGGAACCGCCCAGCGTCCAGGGCGTGGAGGGCGAAAACGCCATCCCCGGCTACGGCACCCTGCCGGAAACGGAACCTGGACCGCCTACCCCGGGTCCCGGAGCCGGATTGGGATCATCCGGCGCCAAAGGCCGAGATGGCGGTGAGGACAAAAAGAAGTAAATAAGTGGAAAGATGACGATGACTGTTCGTCGCCTCTGAAGCCTTCAATCCATTCGAAATTATGGGGGAGCATGATGCTCCCCCATTTTTTTGGGAAGAATTTAAGTGGGATGGAAACGATGAGGGGGGCGGAGGAAAGCCGGGGAATTCTCTTACCAGCCCTTGCCCTTGGGCTCAAGGGCGATCAACCGGTAGTCGCGGGAGCCGAGGCCGATTTTTTCCCCATGCTCCAGGGTCACTTCCCAATCGATTTCCGGGTGCACCCCGCGAAACTTGTCGCCACCTGGTTGGTGGCCGCTCTGCAGGGCCGTGCCGGACAGCCCCTGAGCCTGATTCACCAGGTCGGCGCAGGCCTGATCCAGGGCGACCGGGTCGGTGGAGGCGAGAATGCCGATGTCGGCGACGATGGGCGCATCCGAGTGGCCATAACAGTCGCAGGCGGGGCTGACCTGGGTGATGAAGTTGATGAACAGCCGCTTGCCGGATTTACCGTAAAGCGCCCCCTTGGCGTATTCGGCCATTTTTTTCATGACCAGTGGCGCCTCCTCGTTCCATTGGATCTTGATCGCGGTTTCTTCGCAGGTGGTAATGCAGCGGCCGCAGCCGACGCACTTGTCGGCATCGATTCGCGCCTTGCCCTCGACGAAGCGGATGGCGCCGTGAACGCAGGCCTTAAGGCACGCGGCGCAGGTCGTGCAGTACTCTTCGGCGACCTTGGGGGCTACCGTGGAGTGTTGCTCCAGCTTGCCCTCCCGGCTCGAACAGCCCATCCCCAGGTTCTTGATCGCTCCGCCAAAACCGGTCAACTCGTGGCATTTGAAGTGGGAGACGGCAATCAGCGCGTCGGCCTCGAGAATTTCCAGCCCGATATCAACGTTTTTCAATAGTTCGCCGCCGTGAATAACCCGCCGGGCCGAGTGTCCGCGCAGCCCGTCGCACATGACCAGCGGGGCGCCGACCACCGCATAGGCGAAGCCGTTTTCGATGCCGCAGGACAGGGCCGAGACCGCCTCCTTGCGCTCGCCGGGATACAGGGTATTGGAGTCGGTCAAAAAGGGTTTACCGCCCAACTCCTTGACCCGGTCGACGATCCGCCGCAAAAAAACGGGGCGCACGTAGGCATGTCCACCCTTTTCGCCGAAGTGAACCTTTATGGCGGCCAGATCGGCTTTGTTGACGATCTCCTCGATGCCGGCCGCGTCGAGCAGGCGCAGCAGTTTCTGGAAGAGGTTTTCATGGTGTCCCGCCCGCATGTCGGCGAAATGGACCTGGTTGCTCATCGGCTTTCCTTTCTCGTGTCCCGGCAGGGACGTTTCGCCGCAATATGCTAAAATTAAAGCGTCGGCAAGACATTAGCATAGACTTATCGGCCATTCAATCGAGCAATTATAAACAGCGTTTGACAATGTTAAAAAAAAGATTTCATAATGGAGGGGCGTTATCGTTTTTGCGTGAATTGTTCATTGTAAATTAGGATGTTGGGTTTAGGTAAAAACTGGGAAATTTGTTATAATTTTGAGTCAATAACCCGTTCGTGGAGGTTTTTGTGGAGTCGGAACAAGGTTTCCGCCTGTTGCAGCGGGCCCGGATCAAGAACTTTTTCAAGAGGGGGTTTCTTCTGCTCCTGGCGGGGACTCTGCTCTACAACCTGGTAGCTCTGGTCTATGCAACCAAGACCATCTACAAGGTCCGCCGCAATTACGCCGTGATTCTTGAGGATCTCGGTGGTGAGCGCAGGGTGGTGGAGACCGTCGGCTGGCATAGTCGGTTGCCGTTTTTCACCCGGCTTGAACAGGAAGTTCCCCTGATGAACCAGGAGCTTCACCTGGGGGGGCAGCCCAAAGCCGAACGCATTATGTCGCTGGGCAATGTTGCGCTGTGGACCAGTGCCATGATGACTTTCCGGATCACTGATCTGGAGCGCTGGGGGATTGAAAACAAGCAGCCTCAGGTTCTTCTGCAGAATGACTACGACGGTATTGTCAAGGACGTCATGCAGAGCCATTCGGTGGACAACCTGATCTCGGCGCGCGAAAAGATCAAGGAGCAGATTTATCAAGCCCTGAAAAAACGTCCGATCAACGAAGGGGGACCGACTCTCGAGAAGAAATACGGCATCGAGGTGGTTTCCTTCGTTCTGCGCGACACCCGCTTCGGCGAAAAGCTGGCCGAGGCCAGCGAGGAGAAAAAACGTCGGGAGTTGATCGCCGAAGCGGAGAACTATGCCGCCGACCTTGAGGCGAGCAGAACCCGCAAGCTTTATGCGGCCTATAGTGATTCGATCCGCGAGTTCCGCCATTCTCTCGGTCTCCAGAATGGCGACGACCGTTTCCTGTTCGAATTTCTCAACCAGCAGAAATGGGCAACCGCCTACGAAAAAAATCAGCAGGGGCAGAACACTTTTGTGCTCAACAGCGCCTCCGGAACCCCTCCGGTCGTACTGCCGGCGCCACCGGTGCGCATCGACAGAAAGGACGCAGCGCCAACTCATGGCCAGGCCGAAGAAAACCCGCAGTCCGATATACGTAAGGCTTTCCGAGAAACGGATAAGGCAGATTGAGGCACTGGTCGCCGGGTGGGGGTTCGAGACCCGCCTGTTCGTGCTGCGTCGCCTGCGCCAGTACGATCCTCACCGCTCTCCCTTGGATCTGATCAGGGGCTGGGTCCGCAGGCTGCTCAAGCCCGCCGACCGCAGCTTCCAGATTCTGCGCGATCCGGAGCTGCTCAACGACTGGCGCCGACGCTTTGAGGTCGCCGGTTCGCCCAGCGCCTCGGCGGCCTGGGACAAGATCCTGGGTCGCGAACTCGACTGGCACGATTACCAGTACCTGACCTATCTGCTCGAACGGCAGACCGCCGATGTCTTCACCCCGCCGGCCTTTCTGGAAATTTTCAGCAAGCTCTATCACGCCCACATCCTCAAGGAATACACCGACGACCCGGCGGTGCCGAAGGCTCCTCTGGTGCTGGTGATCGGCGGCTCGGGTAGCGGCAAGAGCGCCACGGTGAAGCAGGTGATCGAAGAGGCGGTTTTTGCCACCGAGGTGCGCCCCAAGGTCGACCTGGTGGCGAAGCGAGAGGAGGTTCTGGCCGATCAACCCTTCTGGCGCAGCCTCGAGGATGTCGACCCGGAACTGGCGGTGCGCATGGAACGGCGCAAAAAGGTCGAGCGCCTGCGCTTGTATTCGCGGATGCCGCTGGTGAAATACCTGTTTCGCGAGCGCCTCGGCCAGGCGCTGTCCTCCCTGGAGGAGGAGGGGGTGTGGGTCGATTACGCCATGATCACCCCCAACGACTACCAGACCGCCTGGGCCGGGGAGCCCGGCAACTACCTCAAGCGGGCCATGGGCGACCCCCGGCGTACCTGCATCCGTCATTTGGAGGAGGCCCATTCCGCCTTCGGCCGCCCTGACCAGATGAGCTCGGTCAAAGGGCAGCAGGCGACCCTGGTCGATACCGCCAACATCATCCTTGACGAAATCGCTTACGGGCGGCGCGATTGCCTGTTGATTGCCACCACCGATCAGCCCGAACAGTTCGACCCGGCCATCTACCGGCGGTTCGTGGAGCGGGGGCTGGTGCTCGACATGGGCGAGCTCTGGGAGGAGCCGGGCAATCTGCGGGAGGTGGTGCGCATGGAACTCAAGCGCAAGAACTTTACCTTCGACGCTCCGGCGGGTGCAGCCAGGGGACTTTCCGAGGCGGCCCTGGATGATTCGGTGGCCAAGCTGTATCCCATTTTTCGGGAGCGCAGCCTGCGTATCACCCCTGCCTACGTCAGGCGCCTGATCGATTCGATCATCGCTTTCCGCGACGACTTCCGCCCCGATTTTCTAGACGACCAGTTCCTGGTGCGCGACGCCTTCAAATCGGTGGCCAAGAATGTTTACGGCTCGCTGTACAAGAAAACGGTGGGGCACATGGACCGCAGCGTCCGCTGGAAAGATTACATCGGCGCGATCAAGAACGAGTTTTCCGAAATGGCCAACAACGCCCTCTACTACAACATCAGCGATGAAAAGGGGGTGGTGTTGACCGGCCCGCCCGGCTCGGGAAAAACCTACATGGTCCGGGCCTGGCTGGGGGACAATCTCGAAGTGCAGGACCTGGTGGTCAACCTCAGCGATCTGACCGACCCCATCAACCCCCTCGAAGGGATGGTGGAAAATCTCGAAAAAGTTTACGACATCGCCAAGATGATCTCGCCCTCGATGGTCTTTTTCGATGAAGGGGACGCGGTGGCCCCGCGGCGCTCGCCCCAGGGAGGCAGCCCCTACGACAAGGTGACCAACAAGTTTCTGTCCATCATCGACGGCGAATCCCCCCTGAGCCGGGTCTTTACCGTATTGACCACCAATCGCCTCGACATTCTCGACCCGGCCCTGATCCGCTCCAAGCGTCTCAAGGTCCTCAATGTCACCGGCCACATGCGCGACGAGGATGCCCAGCGTATTATCAGCAAGGAGCTGGGGGACCTTCCTCTGGAAGAAGATCTGGGCATCGAGGAGGTGGTGCGGATGGCGCGCAGCATCTGTGAAACCCCCGCCGATTTTACCGCCTTTGCCGAGAAGATCCGCAGCCTGCGCTCGACCGAAGCCGAGGTGCTGGGCAAGCTCATGGATGCGGTCAAGGAGTCTCCCGAAGAGCGCGCCCGTTTTGTGCGCTTCAACTACAAGACCCTGATCGGGTTGCTCGAAGGGGCGGGCGGAGAGCCGAACCTTGCCCTGCAGGCGCGGCGCGGCGAGGAAGGGCTGCTGCAGGTCCTGGAACAGGTCGCGGCCCGCCTCGGCCCGATTCACCATGCCGGCATCTACCCGGTAACCCATTGGCATCTGCACAGCGCGCGGCAGCAGCTCGCCAGCAGCCCGACCCGCAAGGGCAAACAGCAGCTCGACGAATTTCTCGAAACCGAACTTTCCGAGGAGCCCCAGGTCGGTTTCGTGGTCGGCGTCGGCGCCAACGAAACCAGCGGGGTACTGCTGCCCATCGCCTCATCCCTGGTCTACCGGGTGTTTCCGGAAAAGATCGTGGTGACCGGGGCCGTCTCTTCCAGCGCGCCGGGGGCCACCGAGCTTGACCTGGCGGTGCAGATGACCCACCAGAGCGCCCAGGAAGCCCTGACCCTGGTGGAAAACTACCTGCAGGCGCTGCACCCGTCGGTGAACGTGTCGCGGCTCTTCGGCGAATTTCTGGAGGGCTATACCCTGCATCACCAGCTTCTTTCGGCCTCCTACAGCGTGGGGGGGCCTTCGGCCGGATTTGCCCTGGCCATCAACACCCTCTCGGTGCTCCTGTACCTGCCGGTGCTCAACGATTTCGGCATCACCGGAGCCCCCTGGACCAAGGGGGCGCAGCGCGGTGAGGTCGGGGCTTCGGTCATCATCGGGGGACATCGCAAGAAGGCGGAAAAGGTTCTGCAGTATCTGCCGCGCATGTACATGCCGATGCAGAACTACCTCGATCTCGAACCCGAGGTTCTGGAGGCTTACCGTATTGAAAAACGCGATATTCGAGGGGTACGCAGCTTCTCTTCCCTGGTTCCGGAGGTCTTCGATTTTGGCGAAATGCACCGGCAGCGTCTGACCGAATGGATGAAGCTGCGCATGGAGGCGGACCTCAATGAGGGACGGGTGGAATCGCAGGCGGCTTGCAAGGCGGACCTTGAACGGCGCGAAGACGAGTTGCGGAAGATGGCCGAAGGTGAACTGCGCCGGCGCATCGAGGCGGTCCGCCGACATCTGGAAGAAGGAAGCCGGGAGCTGAGCCTGGAAGAGATTTTCAAGCATCGCGACGAGCCGCCGGTGCGCCAGACCCAGGGACGGGTTTGGGAGCCGGTCTGACGCACCCGTACCCCCCGTCCGGCAGTCCGGACGGGGTTACCCCACCATCGATCGAGGGATCGCGGCAGCCTGGATCTCTGTCGGCAGCAGTGGCAGGATGGCCTTGATGGTCGGTTGCTCGAACTGCAGGCCAATGCGTACGATACTGTTCTGACTCTCCCGGCGAAGGTTTCGCACAATGCCTCGCAGGTCCTGATCGGCCGGCCAGAAGGGTCGCCGGAAGCGAAGCTGCAGGATGGTGCCCGGAGCGATCTCCGCATCGCATCCGATCGCCATGCCGGTCGGCCCGATGTCCAGGGTCAGGCCGGAATAGAAGGTTTGCCGGTCGGGAAGGGCGAATTCGATCATCGACTGGACCTGGTGTCGAGGGGCCTGGCGCTTGCTGGTGCGCCGGGGGCAGATCAGGTTGCGGTTTTTTTTGGCCAGGTAGAGTTGCTTATCGGCCTGCTCCAGCAGGGCGGTGCCGTCGTTGCCATTTTCAGGGTAAAGGGCGAGGCCGCCACTGATGGTGAGGCAGCGACTGTCGAGTCGCTCCTGAAGGGGAAAAGTGGCTTCCTCGACCAGCGTCCGGATGCGCTCGGCCACGGTGTAGGCCTGCGGTCCGTTGACTCGGTGCAGCAGCAGTGCAAACTCCTCTCCGCCGTAACGGGCCGCGATGTCTCCCGGGCGGATGCAGCGCTTCAGGGTCTCGGCCACCTGACGCAGGGCCTCGTCTCCGGCGAGATGGCCGCAGCGGTCGTTGTACTGCTTGAAGCGGTCCAGGTCGAACAGGATGACGACGAAGGGATGGTTGGGCGAGTGCTGGGAATCGCAAATGAGTTTTTCGAGGTGAGCCTTGAAGTAGGTTTGATTGAAAAGGCCGGTCAGGCCGTCGGTCAGCGAGGCCCTCTGCAGGGCGGCCAACTGTTCGCCCTCAATGATGCGGGCATCGCGCAGCCCGCCTCCCGTCCGTTGCAGGTAATAAAGAAGAGCCGGGCGCAGGCCCTGCCCCGGCGCAAGTTCGGGAAACAGCTTCCGGTCAAGGCGCAGGGCTTCCTTCCAGCAGAGCTTGGCCCGGTCGGCGTCGAGGTCCTTGCTCACCAGGGCCTTGAGGACTTGGCTGTAGACCCTGTCCCCCCAGCGGTCGGCATACTTTTCCACCTTCTGCGCCAGCAGCTGGTCGTCCCGCTCCAGCAGCCTGAAAAGATCTTTTATCTGCTTTTCCATGACCTCACCACCCCTGATTATTCATTTAAATAACAACTATTTGCCGAACATGATTTTAATCGGGTAATTTAGTCGCGTTAATGGGTTAAGTCCAGACTTTTCTGGCAATGGCGGCAAGTTGCCCGGCGATTATCCGAGGAGAGGCTGAAAGTGGCTGGATTGATGGACATTTTCCTCATCCGGAGGCAATTCGTTCCGAATTGCGTTGGATAATCTTGGCACCTGCTTGCAGCACGGTTGCACGAGTCGATCATGAATGGCAAAATCGGGAGAGGAAACAAGGACACAAGATTCTTTGCAAGAGAGCGGACCTATTTATCTCAAGCCCTCTTTGGGTTAACTATTCATAGCCTACGCGGAAAGGAGTACTCTTCATGGCCATCGTCAAATGGGATCCGATGCACGAACTGCGCATGATGCAGGAGCGGATGAACCGGCTGTTCGACCTGAGTCGCGACCGCACCTTCGGGGAGCCCCTCGAGCAGGGAGTCTGGCAGCCGCCGGTGGATATTTACGAGGATGAGCATGAGGTGGTTGTCAAGATGGAGCTCCCCGAGGTGAAGCAGGAGGCCATCGATGTCCAGATCGAGGACCACACCCTGATCATCACCGGAGAGCGCAAACTGGAGTGCGAAGAGAAGAAGCAGAACTACCACCGCATCGAACGATCCTACGGCCCCTTCCGCCGCACGTTTTCCCTTCCCGCCACGGTGGATGAGGATAAGACCCGGGCCAGCTGCGACCACGGCGTGCTCAAGGTGGTGATGCCGAAAAAAAGCGGTGGGCGCCCCAAGCAGATTTCGGTGGAAATCAAGAGCGAGTAGGGCACGGCAAGCGGCTTGGATTAACCGGGGCGGGGGCTGACCCTCCGCCCCGGTCGATTTTTCCGGCGGCCTCTTCCGCGGTCGCCGACAGATTGGCCGGTGGGACGATCTCTGCTAAAATAGGGTGAATGAAAAAAGGGGCATTCAAGGGAGAACATCATGGCTCAAAATCTCACCCATAAAATTCTCGAAGCGCACCTCGTCGCGGGAAAACTGGTTCCCGGCGAGGAGATCGGCATCAAGATCGACCACACCCTGCTGCAGGACGCCACCGGCACCATGGCCATGCTTGAGTTCGAGGCGCTGGGGCTGGATGGGGTCAAGGCCTCGCTTTCGGCCCAGTACGTCGATCATAACCTGCTGCAGACCGACAACAAGAACGCCGACGACCACAAATACCTGCAGACCGCCTGTGCCCGCTACGGCATCCATTTCAGCCGACCCGGCAACGGCGTCTCGCACCAGGTGCACATGGAACGTTTCGGTCGGCCGGGCCTGACCATGATCGGCTCGGACAGCCACACCCCGGGCGCCGCCGGGGTTTCGATGTTGGCCATCGGCGCCGGCGGCCTCGATGTGGCGATGGCGATGGCCGGCCGACCCTATTTTTTCCCCTGTCCCAAGGTGCTCGGTGTCTATCTCACGGGAGCGCTGCCTGACTGGGTCAGCGCCAAGGATGTGATTCTGGAGATGCTGCGCCGCTATGACGTCAAAGGATGCGTCGGCAAGATCGTCGAGTACTATGGCCCCGGGGTCGCGACGCTCTCTGCCACCGACCGGGAGACCATCGGCAACATGGGGACCGAGCTGGGCGCCACGACGACGATCTTTCCCTCGGACGAGCGCACCCGGACCTATCTCGAGGCCCAGGGGCGGGGCGACGCCTGGCAGGCGCTGACCGCCGATGAAGGGGCCGGATACGACGAACACGCCGAGCTGGACCTCTCCAGGGTCGAACCGCTGATCGCCTGCCCGACCTCGCCGGGCAATGTCAAAACGGTGCGCGAGGTGGCCGGTAAGAAAGTCGATCAGGTCATCGTCGGTTCGAGCGTCAACTCGTCCTTTCGCGACCTGATGGTGACCGCCAGAATCGCCGAGGGCCGGCACTCGCATCCCGACACCTCTTTCCACATCAACCCGGGCAGCCGCCAGGTGCTGGAAAACCTCGCCGAGCACGGCGGCGTCATGGATTTGCTGCTGGCCGGGGCGCGCATCCACCAGTCCGGCTGCCTCGGCTGCATCGGCATGGGCCAGGCTCCGGGGACCGGCCAGGTCAGTCTGCGCACCTTTCCCCGCAACTTCCCGGGGCGCTCCGGGACCAAGGACGATCAGGTCTACCTCTGCTCTCCGGAGACCGCCGCCGCGGCGGCCCTCAAGGGCCAGATCACCGATCCGCGCGATCTCGGCGCGGAGATGGACTATCCCCGCATCCAGGACCCCGACAGGTACCTGGTGGACGAGGGCTCCCTGATCCGTCCCACCGCCGAACTGCGCAAGACCGAGGTGGTGCGGGGGCCCAACATCAAGCCGCTGCCCGATTTCGATCCGTTGCCCGACACCCTGGAGGCCGAGGTGGTCATCAAGGTCGAGGACAACATTTCTACCGACACCATCATGCCGGCCGGCAACAAGGTGCTGCCGCTGCGCTCAAATATCGAGGCGATCAGCGAATTCGTCTATTACCAGGTCAAGCCGGATTTTCACCGGCAGTGCCAGCAAAAGGGGAATGTTGTGGTGATCGGCGGCGAGAACTACGGGCAGGGGTCGAGTCGCGAGCATGCGGCCCTGGCGCCGCGCTTTCTGGGGGTGCGGGCCAAGATCGTCAAAAGCTTCGCGCGCATCCACAAGGCCAACCTCTGCAACTTCGGCATCCTGCCGCTGACCTTCAAGGATGGTCAGGATTTCGCCCGGTTCGAAGAGGGGGCAAAGGTCGAATTCCCCGAGGTCCGCAGGCATCTCGAACAGGGAGATACGGAAATCCCGGTCAAGGTCGATGGCCGGGAAATAGTCACTTTGCTGGACGTTTCGGAACGGCAGCGCCAGCACTTGCTGGCCGGCGGGACGTTGAACTTTGTGAAGCGGGAGTTGCAGGACAACTGAAGGCGCAATCGGCTCAGCAAAGCCCCTAAGCAAAGCCCCGCTGACAGGCGGGGCTTTGCTTAGGGGCTCCAGAGCCCGACGCGGCGGCGGCGGGCTTCGGCCTCGACGGCCAGAAAGTCCTGCTTGAACCGGAAATCGAAGCGCCGGTAGACCACCGCCAGGCCCTGTTCGAGCAGCAGGCGGTTGAGCAGGCGCCCGTCGGGAAGCGTGACATAGGCGAGAGTTCGCCCGTGACGGTCCCTTTCCTCGGGGCCGAAGGTCAGGCGGACGGTCTTGCCCTTGACCGTGTCGATGTTGAAGTGCAGGGCCTCTTCGGCGACGGTTCGGAGTTTTTTCGGCGAAATGTCGAACCGGGCGTAAAACCGGTCCCGCTCGGACGGTTCCCGCTCGGGAGTGTCGATGCCGATCAGGCGGACCTTGCCGACGCCGCTGATCTTGAGGGTGTCGCCGTCGTAAATCCAGAGAACCTTGCCGATGACCTCCCGCCCTTCGGCCTGGCGACAGGCTGCCAGAAGCAGCAGCGCGAACAGAATGGTCCAGCCGAGGCGGCGGTTGGCGGGCAGCGGTCGTCTCATCCCCGCCCCCAGAGCAGGCGGGTGAAAAATCCGGTGAAGAATCCCCAGATCATGTTGAACAGCAGGACGAAGGCTGGAGTCAAGGTCCCGAGGCCGAGGCCCAGCAGGCCGAAGGAGGTTTTTTGCGGAAAGACGTAAAGCAGCTGGGTCAGGGTGGGCAGCAGACTGACCCAGAGGCCCTTGCGGACCCAGTGCCGGCGGGTGCGGGGGCGCTTGACGGTGACAAAATAGGCCAGCCCCCAGATGCCGCCCCAAACCAGCCTGGGGTAGAGCCAGGCGGCAGTCAGAGCGGGGGCCAGAGAAACCCCGGCCAGCTCGGTGATGCCCCACTGGCCGGCGAGCCAGGCGGCGATGCTGTTGGCCAGGGCGCCGATCAGGCCGGCACAGAAGCAGACGGCTAGCAGGGCACTGTCGCGGTTCATGCGTCCTCCATCGGTGCTTGGGCGCGGCCGGGCGGCGAGGAGTCAGGGGGTGGTTTCGTTCATGCTGCCGGTCCGGTACCCCTCCAGGTCGAGCGCTACGTAGGTGAAGCCGGCGTTTTTGAACTCCCGTACCACCGCCTCGCGCAGGGACGGTTCGAGAAACCGCTCGATCTCCCCTGGCGCGACTTCGATGCGGGCGGTTTCGCCATGATAACGGACCCGGTAATTGCGAATTCCCTGGTGCCGCAGAAAGGTTTCGCAGCGATCGACCATGGTCAGCCGTTCGGGGGTGATTTCGGTACCGTAGGGAAAGCGCGAGGAAAGGCAGGCAAAAGGCTGTTTCTGCCAGGTCGGCAGGCCCAGGCGGCGACTTAGTTCGCGGATATCGTCCTTGGTCAGTTCGGCCTCCATCAGCGGGGAGCGGACCTGAAGTTCTTTGGCCGCCTCGCGCCCGGGCCGGTAATCCTTGAGATCGTCGACATTCGAACCGTCGAGGATCGCTTCGAAACCCATTTCCTTGGCCTTGTCCCGGCAGATGGAGAAGAGTTCGCTCTTGCAGTAATAGCAGCGTCGCCGGTCGTTTTTGGCGAAGCCGGGGATTTCCAGCTCGTTGCTTTCAACCACCTCCTGGCGGACGCCGAAACCGGCCGCCAGGGCGCAGCTCTCCTCGAATTCGAACCGAGGATAGGTGGGGGAGGTGGCGGTCAGGGCCACGACCTTTTCCGGGCCGAGCACGTCGCAGGCAACCCGCAGCAGGAAGGTGGAATCGACGCCCCCCGAAAAGGCGATGACCGCCGAGCCCATCTCCCGCAGGATCTCTTTGAGTTTTTCAAATTGTGAATCAAGGTTCATGGCCGCAGTTTTGTTGGATTGGTGTGTCGTTCGTGATTAAAGAAGTCAGGTTTTTGGCAGGGTACAATAAGCCGGGCCGGACTTCAACCAGGATCGGCGAGTCCAGGTACGCGAAAGGCCGGTTGGGGATCCCACCGGCCTCTGGTTTGCGCAAGGTCTGTTTTCAGTCGAAGATGCCGGTCGAAAGGTAGCGCTCGCCGGTATCGCAGAGCATGGTGACGACATTCTTGCCCGGGCCGAGCTTTTTGGCGACCTTGAGGGCGGCCAAGACGTTGGCCCCCGAGGAGATGCCGGCAAAAATCCCCTCCTCCCGGGCCAGGCGGCGGGCGGTCTCCATGGCTTCGTCGTTGGTGACGGTGAGGATCTCCTGGTAGACCGCGGTGTCGAGCACATCGGGTACGAAGCCGGCGCCGATTCCCTGAATCTTGTGGGGGCCCGGGTCGCCGCCGGACAGCACCGGTGAATCGGCGGGTTCGACCGCGGCGATGTGGACCTGGGGGTTGTGACTGCGCAGCACATGGCCGACCCCGGTGATGGTGCCGCCGGTGCCGACCCCGGCGACAAAGGCATCCACCTTGCCGTCGAGCGCCTTGAGAATCTCAGGCCCGGTGGTCTGTTCATGGACCAGGGGATTGGCAGGGTTTTTGAACTGTTGCGGCATGAAGCATTTTTTCTGCTTGGCGATCTCTTCGGCCTTGTCGATCGCTCCGCGCATCCCCTGGGCTCCCGGGGTGAGAACCAGTTCGGCACCGTAGGCGCCGAGCAGGCGGCGGCGCTCCAGGGTCATGGTGTCGGGCATGGTCAGTATCAGCTTGTAGCCCTTGACCGCGCAGACCAGCGATAGACCGATGCCGGTGTTGCCGCTGGTCGGCTCGACAATGGTATCCCCGGGCTTGATGCAACCGTCCTTTTCCGCCTTTTCGACCATCGCCAGGGCGATCCGGTCCTTGACGCTGCCACCGGGGTTGGCCCCCTCGAATTTGCCGTAAACGGCGGCGCTGTCCGGTCCGCAAAGCCGGCTGAGGCGAATCAGCGGGGTATTGCATACTTGCCCAAGAGGATTATCGCTGATGATGGTTGGCATCTGGCCCTCCCTTGAATCGACAATGAAGCGATCCGGTTAGATGAAATACATGAAGCGATGGTCGAGTTCCTTCTCCAGGCCCAATTCCTTGCCCTCGTTGCAGAGGTCTTTGAGGGTAACCGATTCGAAGTAGTTGTTCAGGCGATTGTTGGCTTCCCGCCAGATCTTCTGGGTGACGCACTTGTTGTCGAATTCGCAGCGATCCTTGCACCCCTTGGTTTCCTTGGTGCAGGCGACGATGTACAGTTCGCCCTCGGCGGCCAGGATGATATCGCGAACGGTGATCTGTTCCGGCTTCTTGGCCAGGTAGTAACCACCCTGCGGACCGCGTCGGCTCTTGATCAGCCCGGCCTTTTTCAGGTCTTGGAAGATCTGTTCCAGGTAGCGAGGAGAGATGTTCTGGCGCCGTGAGATGTCCTTGATCTGCGCCGGCAGGCTTCCGGAATGATAGGCCATGTCGAACAGGGCCCGCAGCCCGTAGCGGCTTTTGGTTGAGAATTTCATGGTCATTATCCTCCAGGCTGTGGTTGTTAAACTAATAGTAAAGTCTATCAAGTCTGTCAAGAATAAAGTAGCCCCTGGCCCCTTGAGAATAAGCCGTTGTCATGGTTTACTTAAACTCAAAACCAGTCGTTTGAGGGAGGACGATGCATGACGGGAACTTCGGTGTTTGCTCATCCTTTTTGCCCGGTTCCGACGGCGCTGCTGAGCTTTCGCTCGGCTTCGGGGCAACTGCTGATTGTGCCTGCCGGATGGGTGGGGATTGTCTGCTCAAAACCATCCACTCTTTCGGTTGGCTTCCGCCAGGGGGCTTTCGCCCGGCAGGACCTGCTGGCCGACGGTGATTTCGCCATCAACTTGCCGACTGATGAGTTGCTGGCCGATGCGCGGTTTCTCGAAGCCCTGGCCGTTAGCGGCTCGGATATCCTAGAGGCCGCGGGGCTGACCCTGACCGAGGGAACGATCGGCCGCGTGCCCCTGATCGCTGAGTGCCCGGTGCAGGTCGAGTGCCGCAAAGGCACGGTACAGACCAGGTTCAGCCAATGCCTGGTTACCGCAGAGGTGGCCTGCGTGCATATGGCGGGACGCAGCTACGGGCTTGAGCGACCCGTCAATCTCTGTCGGCTCGATCCCTTTGCCGCTCTGCGCCGGATCTTTTCCGGCCCCGCCGGTGCCCGGCCGTCGCTGCTGGGTGTTTGAATCCCGCCGAACCGGGCCGTGTCGCGCGCGGTTTCGCCGTCTCCGGTCTCTTGACAACGCCCCTCGCCGGAGAGAAAATATTGATTATAGTTCATGGAGTTGTAGCAGGGGGACAGGGCGACGCCAAAGGAGGTGAACGACGTATGTTGCCAGTCCGTTGGGATCCTTTCAGGGATCTGAGTTCGTTGCACAAGGAGATCGACGAATTGTTCCGAAGGACCTTCGGATCTTTCGGGACAACCGGAGAAAAGGTCTCCGAAGCCGGTATCTCCATGACCCCGGCCATCAATACGTTTGCTAAAGGTGACAAGTTCCATATCGAAGCGGAACTGCCCGGGATCGACAAGAAAGACCTCGATGTCAGTATTGATGGCCACGTCCTCACCATTCGCGGTGAGCGTAAGATGAGCAAGGAAACCAAAGAGGAGGATTTCCTGGTCAGGGAATCCCAGTACGGCTCCTTCCTTCGCAGGCTGACTTTGCCCGAGGGGGTGAACACCGAGAAAATCCACGCCAGCTATGAAGACGGTATTCTTGAAATCACCATGCCGATGAGCAAAAAGCTTTCAGGGGGCCGCAAGGTGATGATTACCGGGCCGGAAGAAGGCAGGAAGGGCCAGGAGGTTCACTAGAAGCGAAACGACAAACCGAGAGTCCTGTCCCCGGATAAATTAGAGATCCTTTCAATAGACGCGAACAGCGTCTATTTTTTTGTCCCGAGCGCCATTTCCCGAAAAGGGCAGGGGGCAGCAGATCGTTGGGGTCGGGGCCGAATTCCCGTTTGGGCGGTTTCATGGGGTTTCCCGCGGTTCGTCCACGGCCTCCACCAGCAGGGTCAGGCCGCGCATTCCCCGTACCCTAACCGGACTTCCCGGTTCGACCGGTTCGCCCTCACCGGTTGCCTCCGCCCGCCAGAGTTCGCCGCGCACCAGGATGTAGCCGGCCGGGTCCAGGCGATCCCGGGCCACCCCCTGGGCACCGATCATCGGATCGGCGGGATCGTGGGGGGCGTAGGCGTTGCGGACCAGGGGGTAGAGCAGGACGTCCTTGGCGATCCAGACCAGGATGACGCCCCAGAAAACCCACTCCGGCAGCGGCCACCAGTGGTCGATTGCCAGCAGGACCGTGATCAGCAGGGCCATCGAGGGGATCTGCAGCAGAGCGTACTTCAGCAGGGTGCGGGAGACGCGGAGAGGCGGGGCCATGCCATCCTTTCTCGCCGCCAGGCTCAGGGGCGGATATGCTTACCGGCGGGTCCGGCGAGCAGCGCCTCAAGCTCCGCTTCGTCCAGAGGCCTGGGGCGGTCGCGGTCATGGTTGACGACGCAGAAAAAGCCGAAGGGCTCTTCGCACGGATTGATCAGCTGATGGGGATCGCCGGGAGCGAGGTAGAGGGTGTCGAGAAAGCCGATCGGGTGAACCTCGCCCTGCAGCAGGATCTGCCCGCGGCCACGGATGCCGATCACCACATGCTCATGCTCGTGTTTCTCCAGCGAGGAATAGCCTCCGGGGGCGATTTCAAAGTACCGCAGGTCGAACCGGGCGCTTTCTCCCCTGCCGCCGATCAGCACGTTGCGGGCGATGGCGGCCCAGCCGCCGGCCTCGGGCTTGTATTCCTCGCGGGCCACGCCCTCCCAGCTGTAGTCCGGGCGAAACCGGTAAACCGCGCTGCGGTTGTCGAGCTTCGTCGACGGCGCGGCCGGGGCCCAGTCGCAGCTGGTTCCACAGCCCGTCTCGCGGTTGTCCTGCGGCACCCAGTCGCAACTGCCGGGCGCTTGGGGTTTGCCTTTCATGGGGCCTCCTCGAGAATGACCAGCGCTTTCAGCGAATCACCCCCCCGGGCGGTGAGGCGGAAGGCCTCAGCGGCCTCCTGCAGGGAGAAGCGATGGGTGACCAGCTGCCCGGCGCCAATCACGCCCCGTTCGATCAGGGCGAGCGCCTCGCGGGTGTCGTAGGGCCCGCAGGAGTAGGAGCTGGCCAGGGTGATTTCGTTGAAATAGAGAAAATGGGGTTCGACTTCGAGGACCTGTCCCGGCGGGGTCGGGGTGAAAAACAGAACCGTGCCCCCGGGGGCGCAGGCCCGAATCCCCTCGGCCATGGCCCGCGGGGTTCCGGGGCCGACGATGACCCGGCGGGCCAGCTTGCCGCCGGTCAGCTCGGCCACTTTTGCCGCCAGATCCTCCCGCGAGACGTCCACCACCGCATCGGCCCCCAGTTCCAGGGCCTTTTCCAGCCGGTAAGGGACCAGGTCGGCGGCGATCACCCGGGCCGCGCCGAAGGCGCGGGCCACCAGCAGGTTGAGCATCCCCATCACCCCCATGCCGGTCACCAGAACCGTATCGCCGGGCTGCAGGCCGGATTTTTTAATGCCCTTGACCGCGCAGGCCGCCGGCTCCACCAACGTACCGTCGGCAAAGGAGACGCCTTCGGGCAGCTTCAGGGTGTCGGCCAGATTGGCCTCGGCGACCCGCACATACTCGGCCATGCCGCCGGGATCGAGGTGGCTCTTTTTCCAGGTGGCGCAGAGGGTGTAAAGACCGCTGCGGCAGCGCTCGCAGACGAAGCAGGGGGCGTGATGGTGCAGAAAGACCCGGTCACCTACGGCAAAGTCGGTAACCCCGGCACCGACCTGAACCACCGTTCCGGCCGGTTCGTGGCCCAGCACCAGCGGCGCCTTGGCGCGAATGTACCACTCCATCACATCGCCCGAACAGACTCCGCAGGCGGCAACCTTGACCAGCATTTCGCGCCGGCCGATGGCCGGTACCGGACGCCGCTCGATACGGATGTCGTCGAAGTCGTGGACCATCGCCACCGCCATGGTTGCAGCTGTCGGCGTATTCATCTCAGGCCTCCGGAAGCAGCGCGTATTTCAGCCCCTCGCCGCGCATCAGCCGCTGTAGGGCCTCCTCGAGCTTGTCGAGGGGAAGCCGGTCCGAGATCAGCGGCGAAACGTCGATGGTGCCGCTGATCAGCAGGTCGCGGGCCTCGGCCACCGCGTCGGGGCTGAAGTGGAAAACCCCGTCGAGCCTGATCTCGTCGTAGTGGAGCCGGGTGGTGTCGAAACGAACCTTGGTGCCCGCGGGGCAGCCGCCGAACAGCAGAATCCGCCCCCCTTTACGAACCATCCGCGGGGTAGCCTCCCAGACGTCGGGGCGGCCCGTGCACTCGATGACCTGATCGGCGCCTCTTCCGTCGGTAAGTCGGGCGATCAGCGGCAGGGCGTCCTCAGTTTCGACGTCCACCACCACGTCGGCGCCCAGCCTCTTCGCCAGCTCCAGGCGCGGGGCGCTCTTGCCGGTGACGATCACCTGTCCGACTCCGCGCGCCCTGGCCAGCAGCAGAAAGAGCAGACCGATGGGGCCGGCGCCGATGATGACCAGGGTTTCGCCCTGGCGCAGGGGCTGGACCCGACTGCCGTAGACCACGCAGGCCAGCGGCTCGAGAAAGGCCGCCTCGGCAAAGGGCAGGTTCTCCGGCTTGGGATAGACGTTGCGGGCGACGATGTGGGCCGGCAACAGAATCTGTTCGGCGAAGGCGCCGAGGATTTTGGTGTCCATGATCGTCTCGCACAGGTTTTCCTGCCCCGCGCGGCAGAAAAAACAGCCGCCGCAGGGGGCGGTGTGGACGGCCATGACCGCATCTCCGGGCCGGAAATTTTCGACTCCGCGACCCACGGCCGCCACGGTCCCTGAAAATTCGTGGCCGAAGGGCGAGGGCAGGGGAATCTTCGGATGCCCCCGGCGGTAGGTTTTGAGGTCGGTGCCGCAGGTCAGGGCGGCGCGGACCCGGATCAGCAACTCACCGGGACCCGGTACCGGGGCAGAGGCCTCAATGCATTCGATGACGCCGGGTGCGGCCAACACATAGGATTTCACGAAAAAACCTCATACGGTCTGGAGGGTTTGCCGGTGTTCGGCGGACTGAAAATCTGGCGATCATATTAGGGGCAGGGAGATCCTATTTCAACGACTTTCTACATCCGTTCGGCCCCTCTACCAGCCGGGGCCGGTATCGTCACATCCTGGATCTTGTATATAATGGAGCTATACGAACCTGCTTCGCCGGGTTCAGCAAACCGTCGGGCCAAACGCCTGGCTCGACGTGGAAAAGCAAGGAATAGGCAATGTATGAGAACAAAGAAGAATACGAAGTGGTTGTGAAGCGTGAAGTCGTCCTGCTGGAGTGGGCGCTGGGCCGGCGTATCCGGCACAATGAAGGCGGCCTCTGCCCCAAGTGCGGAAACGCGGGCACCTTCGACATCAAAGGTCTCGGTTTTGACTCCCATACCGGCAATTCCATCTACTACAGTACGGTTTTCAACGAATGGCGCTGCCGCCTCTGCGATTATCGGATGTGCGCCTGAAGTTCCATGTCCCCCCGCCCCCGGGAGGCGCGGCGGTCCTAGGGGCGAGGGCAGCTGACTTTAAAGTGCCGGCGGTGCCTGTTCCTGTTGATACCGTTTAATGTGGGTGCAGGTTCGGTAATAGGACTCCTCGTCCGGCGTGCCATCGAAGGTTGCCGTGCGTGCATAGTTGCGACAGTAGCTCTCGACCTCACCCCGAGGGGTGCGAGGGGTGCTGTAAGCGCAGGCGGTCACCAGCAGAGTCCCGACGATAACCAGGGCCAGCTTTTTCATGCCTTCACCCCCTTTCCCGCGTAAATTTCCTTTGCTCTTTAGCTGCATTATACCGCAACCCGACAGGAGACGCCCCTCCATGCTGCCTCTGCTCGATTACCCTGGCCAGGGCAGGGTCAAGTCCCAGACCCTTTGAGTGTTTATGGCATTGGAAGAATTTCATCCAAATCATTGACAACCACCTATCCCGTGATAATTAATTAGTATTAATGGCCCGTGCGATTGTTTGAATGGAGGGCCCAAAATGAGGGAGGGTGCGATGACTGTGAATTGGAAAATGGTGGGAGCAGGTCTGCTGTTTTGGGTCGGTTTACTGGGGTTGGCCGCCTGCGGCGGAGATGGAAACGGCACCAGAGCGCCGGAACAGTTGCAGCCGACCTCGGATATTGTTCCAGACCCCGGGACGAACCCCGGAACCGACCCTGGGACCGACCCTGGGACCGACCCGGGAACCAACCCTGGGACCGACCCTGGGACCGACCCTGGGACCGACCCTGGGACCGACCCGGGCACTGACCCGG